>Ga0187889_10003241_pt1 | contig 14652 bp, 14 predicted proteins | sample June2016WEW_7_10_2_FD_132992 | JGI IMG/M metagenome (GOLD analysis project Ga0187889, IMG submission 132992) | Peatland microbial communities from SPRUCE experiment site at the Marcell Experimental Forest, Minnesota, USA - June2016WEW_7_100 | ecosystem: Environmental > Terrestrial > Soil >... | reverse complement strand
CAGGGGCGCCGAATTGGAGACGATGAGCGTGTAGTCCCGTCCCAGCACATTGGTAGCGAGATGGGCCGCAAATCGGGGGTTGTTGCATTCGGGCGGAGAGAGCATCATGAGCTGGTCGAGGGCGTTGGTAATATGGGCAGAAGCGGAGGCGAACGGGAAATCCGGGCGGATAAAGGGGGCGAGGGCTGGAGGAATGACATCGACGGGCTTCCAGACGATGCCTTTGAGTTGCAGCGTGAAAGCGCCTCCCGGCTGGGTCCTGTCGTTGCAGATGCCCGTAATGAGCTTGGTGACAGGCCGGTTGTTATTGGCCGTATTGAACACAATGGGAATCGCCCCCGACTCCCCGGGCTTGACTTGGCGCACCCAGTCGCCGACGACAGTACAGCCGCAGGTGGCGTGGACATTGCTCAGGACCAAGTCCTGGACACCTGTGTTGGTGAAGTAAAAGGTGTGTTTGACCTGCTCGCCGGAGATCGCCTTGCCGAAGTCGTAAACCGCAGAATCAAACTGTATCCTCGCGCCCGAGTAGTTCGTTGGGGAGACGGCGGCGGCCGCGACCGGCACCGGGTCTGGAGCACGCGCCGGCCGGCGGTACCCATTGGCGCCGACAGGTTGGGGTTGCGCGGGAAGCGTCACCGGGGCAGGCGCGGGCCCTGCCGCGTTGCCTGTGGCTGCGCCGGGTGCAGGCGGCAGGGGCGGAGGTGCCATCGCCAAAACGGCAGTTCCAATGACCAGCATCGAGAGGGCCGGGATCGTGTTCCTGATCAGTGTGCTCATAAGCAGATTCAACCTCGTCAAGTATCCCACAACCCGCTTCTGATGAAAAGCCAATTTCTCCCGGGGTCTCCGTCGGTCTCAGGGCTGCGGCTGAGGTCATTTGACCCTCCCAGTGAATACGTTGCCCCGCCAGCCCGTCAGGTTTTCTATCGCAGATGATGGAAAGTTTATGCGCTCCCTCAATCGCCGCCGTTTCCTCCAGGATTCAATGCTGGCTGCCGCCGCGGCTGCTACTTCCCCTCTGCCTGGTTGGGCAGAGGAGACAAGGCCGGGCAGTCCCAATAACCGGCTCCGGGTTGCCGTGCTTGGCTGCCGGGTTCGCGGCAAGCAACACGCCCAGGAACTTGGCCGGCTCCGGGATTGTGAGATTGTCTGCGTGTGCGACCCGGACAAGGACCTCGCCGGCGAGCTGGCGACGGCTGTGGAAAAACAGCAGGGCCGCGCGCCCAAAGCCATCCAGGACCTGCGGCGCATCCTTGACGACGCGTCGGTGGACGCGGTGTTCATCGCTACGCCCAATCATTGGCACGCCTTGGCGGCCATCTGGGCCATGCAGGCCGGCAAGGATGTTTATGTGGAAAAGCCAGTCAGCCACAATCTCAGCGAGGGCCGTCGCATCGTTCAGGCAGCTCGGCGGACCGGCCGGATTTGCCAGGGCGGCACGCAGAACCGATCCAACGGGGCGCTGGCCGCGGCCATTGATTACCTCCGGCAGGGCAGGCTGGGTGAGGTCCGGCTGGCGCGGAGCATCGTCTATGGCGCCCGCGGTTCCATTGGCGGGCCCGGTTCCTACGAGGTTCCCGCCCAGGTCGATTACAACCTCTGGGCAGGCCCGGCTCCCATGAGCCCGCTTACCCGGCCTCAATTCCATTATGACTGGCACTGGTTCTGGGAGACCGGCAACGGTGAACTGGGCAACAACAACGTTCATTCCTTGGACATCTGCCGTTGGGGCCTCGGCCTGACGGGACTCCCAAGGGCTGTGCTCAGCTATGGCGGACGGCTGGGTTACATCGACGCCGGCCAGACGCCGAACACCCAGGTGGTCGTATTTGATTTCGGCGACCAGACCATCGTCTCGGAAACGCGCGGCCTCAAGACTGCCCCGTTCCGGCCCGGCTTCCCGGACGGCTGGATTTTTGAAGGAACCCGCGGTTTCATCGCCGGCACCTCGCTCTTTGACCCGGACGGGAAGTTGGTCAGCACCTTCAGCGGCAAGAGCGAGAGCCACTTTGCTAATTTCCTCAACGCCGTGCGCAGCCGCAAACGGGAACAGCTCAACGCCGAGGTCCTGGAAACCCATCTGTCTTCGGCGCTTTGTCACCTGGGCAACATCTCCTGGCGGCTCGGCCAGGGGGTTTCCCCGGCGGAACTCCGGCAGGAACTGGCCAAAATCAAGGTGCATGAGAACGTGCTGGAGACCTTCGACCGGACCGTGGAGCACTTGCGGGAGAATCAACTGGATCTCCAACAAACAAAGCTGACACTGGGCCTGTGGCTGCACTTCGATTCGGATCGGGAGGCCTTTGTCAACCTGCCTCAGGCCGAGGCCCTCCTGAGCCGTGAATACCGCAAGCCGTTTGTCGTGCCCTCCGCGTAAACGGATTCCAGCAGCGCCGGCGAAAGGCCTTGGGGGAGGGCTGCGACGTGGTCTCGTATTCCATGCCGGACGAGGAAGGATTTCAAGCTCCGCCGTGGCCGGCTCTGATTGGCGCACATGCCCGGAGCGTTCTGCAAAGGGTGGTGCATCCCCAACCGCCGATTATGGGGAAGCCAACGGGCCGAGACGCGGGTCGGCCTTGAACACCTGCGGCTTGCCGATACTGATCCTCCCAAAGTCCGGATGCGCTGGATTCAAAAGGTAGTTGAACTCGCTCGGCACGACCGCGCTTGGTAATTTGAGCACTGCCGATCTCCCGGAGCGCACCCAGTTGTCGCCAACAGCCGCACTGGTTTTCGGGTAAGGCCACCGCCTCCAACTCGCAGGCAGTCTCGGGGGTGACCAGATCAAGGAAGCATCGAACGCGATCTCGATAATGACTGACGCAGGAGACGGCCACCGGGTCAAGTGGGCTCTCCACTCGAGGACCGCCAACGAGACCGCACTGGAGGTGTAAACCACAGCGACGCCCGTGGAATTCCAACGACCGCCATACAGGCGCGCCCCTTCACCAGAAAATGCGGAACCCACGAATTTGCCTTTGAGGATGCGGTATGCTCGAATTCGTGTTGTCACCCCTGCCCCTGAGGCAACGCCGCTCATGAATAGACGCCGTGCTCGATCCGACCCAGAATGTTATCCAATTCCCGCAAGCCGACTGCCGTTCGCGCATACGAGAGCGGAGTTGCCCAGCCAAGGGCCTGAATGGGGTTTCTAAACCAGTGAACGGCGCCGGGCTCGCTTTCCAACACATCCACAGCGCGATAAAACAGCCGGGACAACTCCCAGAGCCGCTCGGACTCGCTCAAGTTGAGCAATCCCTCCTCGAGCCGGCGCTGGAAGGTCCGCGGATTCAGCCGAAGCAACTCGGCCATATCCTCCAGGGTTATCCCCATTTTTTTGGCCAATTCCCGCGCTAGCGGCGCCGGCAGGCCGCGGGTAATTGCCTGGATAAGCCCTGCCTGGGGCAGTTTATCGAGCTCCGTGAGCGTTTCCACGTTTTTGGCTGCAATCCCGTTTGCCATTCTGTCAGCCATGATACGACAAATTGTCCGTCTGTCAAGAACGAGCGCCATCAAAGTGCTTCATGCGGTGCTCGAGAGTTAGCGCTGGGCCCGGAATTCCACCACCGCGCCGCCCCCGCCGCTGGCCATGACCCGGTGGATGCGGAGGTCCGTCGCGTTGGCAGGAACCGAGGCGGTGCAAGGTCCTCATAAGAATGTGCTGTTATTGGGCGGCCAGCCTCTCGCGCAGGAAAGCCACGCAGCCGGGCACTTGCGCCTCGCTCAGTCCGTGGAGCAGGAGCGGTCCTTTGAACCCGTATGTGTGCAACAAGGAAAGCCAGTCTCGCTCAGCGCGGAGTGTTGGTGAGTGGCGGCTGCCGCCAGCAGGCCCCGCCCACAAGTCGTACCCACCGTTAGGGCGCCGGCCACGTGCAGGAAATGGCGCCGACTCGCGCGGGGGTCGTTTTCACGGATTGGATGGCACATAATAGTTAGTTATGGAAGACGCGCGGCGGTTTGGCATCGGCGGCGAAGCGGAAGGGCCGCCCGCCGATGATCTGATCGCTGGTGATCGTGGGGCACCAATATTTCTCGACGTGCCAGCAGACCAGGTCGGTGCCGGTGAAATGATCAACCCAAGGGCGGCGGCGGGAGTTGTACATGGTGTCGGTCAGGTCGCGCATGAGCAGGACGTTCTGGCCGAGCTTGACCAACTGACGGATGGCGAAAGGCCGGCCCAGAACGCACATGTTTTCGTGAACGCCCATCACCATCACATTGGTGATCCCGCGTTGATGCATGAGGCAGTAAGCCTCGGCGCTGTCCGTAATGGCGTCACCGTCCTCCACCTGGAGCGTGGCGATTTCACGGGACCAGGGGAAGGGCGGCCACTTGCCCTCCTGGCAGCGCGGCGCATCATCGCAGCCGCCGTCGGAATCATCGATCGGCAACGGCGGCTCGATTTTGGGTTGGCGCGAAAGGCATTGCTGCATAATTGCCTGCAAATCCACTTTCGGCGCGCCCTGCGCCAGCCTGCGGCCCGGGGCGGTTCGGTAAAAATCCATCGTCTCGCTCGGGCAATGGATGATCAGCACGCCCCGGCGCCGGAGTTCGGCGATGACCTGGTTCATGCGAGGGGCCATTTCGGCCACGCGCGCCGTCGCACCCCGGCACCAATGTTTGTCCCACATGTCGCATAAGACCGCGGCCGTGCCCTGGGGAGCCCAGTTGGTGACGCTCTCCACCTGGCGCCACTGGCCGCTGCCCGGCTCGGTCTCCACCAATCGGCGGAGCCGTAGCTCCAGAGGCTGGGAAGCTTCCCCGCTTGCGGCCAAGGTGGTCCAGGTTGCCGCGCCAATCAGCGCCAGCGCGAGCCAGCTCGGGTTCAGTCTTTTCATATCGATGTCGGATGGCCGGAGTCAGCCCCTGAGGGCGGCGCGCGCGCGGTTTACCAGCTCGTTGTCGGGTGCCTCGGACCCTTTCAAGTAAAAGGCGCTGGCAGCCAGGTAACGGTCACGCCACGGTGCCGTCATCCAGGCGTAGTCTTCCAGGACCGCCGAGCTGTACTTGTAGTCGTGGGAATCGGTGCCTTTGAGGAAAATCAAGCGCCGCGCGGCGTCGGCCAGCGGTTTCGGGTCGGAGGTTTCCCTCAGATATGACAAAATCTTGCGCGAGGCCGCGAGCCGGTCATGGCCCAGCTCCCCAAAGACCTCCTCGACCGCCGCGGGTCCGGAAAGTTTGGTGGGCATGGGCTCCAGAGCATCGATGCGGGCGCCCCTGGCGATGCGCTCGCCGCGGAAGAGTGGCAGGAAGGCCGCATTCTGGAGCAGCAGAAGCCGGCGCGTTTCACCGTCGCCGGTGTGCCGCCAGGCATAATGCGTGGCATTGGTAAAGGTGGTGGCGTGCAGCGAAAGGATGCCTGGCGCGCGCATTAACAATTCGCCCGCGCCGTTGAACAACGCATCGAAGATCGATTGCGCGGCCACGCCGCGGTTGAGCAGTTCCACAACTTTCGCCGCAGCCTCCGCTCCCGAGGCCTCCCGCAGCGTCTGGAGCAGCTCGGCGGTGGCTTCCGCGCTAGGTTTGCCGCCGAGCCAGCCTGGACGGATCTTTTGAAGCGCTTCGAGGTTGCCGCGGAATAAGTCTTGCGGCGGCAAGTCCGCCGTGGCTGGTCTTTGCTTGGCGTGGGCCCGGTCCAGCAAGGCGTAGGCCAGCGAGCGCAACACCGGTTCGGCGTGCTGCCAGCCGATGGCTTCCAACGTCCGAAAGCTGTTTGCCACGTAGATCTGTTTGTGTCCAATCTCGTGAAAGTCGCGGACGCCATAACGGCAGAGCAGCTCGAAAATGTCATGCGCTCCCGCGGTCCGAGCCAGCCCAGCCATGGCCACGTCGGCCGCCGCTTCGTCCCACTTGTCCATGGCTTGGATAAAGGCCTGCCTGGCTTTGTGGCTGGGCGCCACCGCGGCTTCGTCCACCGGTCCCAACCGCCAGCCGCCCTGGCGAAGGTTCGCGGCTTGGGAACGCTTGAACTGGTCAATCGCCCAGAAGAGCGGCAGCCAGCGGTCGGCATCCGGCGATGCCAGGCTGGCCAGGTGCGCCGAATTGATGACCAACACCGCGTGAAACTTGAATCCGACCGGGCGCGGCTCGATGTTGCGCACGCCGGCCATCAGCAGTGCGGCCAGGAGCTCGCGGTAAGTAAGTCCACGCCGCAGACGCAGGGCGACTTCCTCGAGCACTCGCTCGTGCGGCGTATCTTCAAGCAGGCGCACCAATGGTTCGATCTCGGGATGCAGCCGCACCAGTTGCGGCTCCAGCCTGGCCTCGGCAGCCGAGACCGGAGGCAGTTGCCCCAGAAAACCCAGATCGCCAAACGCTCCCAGGCCGGCGGCTCCGGCGGTAAGGCTGAGAAAATGCCTTCGTTTCATAGGTTCATCTGGAGTTGGCCCGGTTCCACATCCAATAATTAACACCACCATCGCCCAAACCGCAACTCGCTTACCGAAGCAGGCCAGGATCGGCGCCGAGTGCCTAACTTGGCGCCGACGGCCACGATTCCGTCAACCGCAACGCGGCTGCGGCCAAACCACGGCGGCCACGGGCCAAAACCCCGTTGGGGCCAGCCCAATCCCACACATACCGTTCATCGAATTCGAGCTGGTGTTCGCGCCGGAGCGACCGCAACTCCTCTTGGAAACTCACCTTCTTGTGGCGCGCCTCCACGCTCAACTCATTTGCGGCGAGTCGATGATAAGCGACGGGTTTCATTCAATGCACGCCTGGCGTCCTTCATGACTTGTTCGGCAGGAATCCCATTCTCCGTGCCGGATTCAATTTCCTTCACGCGCCGCGCGATTTCGGCGGTCCAAGCTGCTTGCAGTTGACGGTCTGCATAGTCGTCAATGCTCTCAATGATCCTCTCCGCCAGCCGCACACGCGAGCGAGGCGGGAGTTGCAGGACTTCTTTCTCCAAGACGCGAAGTGTCATGGCTCAAATAAACCAGGGAAGTGCATCCCCACCAAGGGACTTTCCGGGCAGTTTCTGGCGTGCCCCTCGGTAGGGGAAGGCGCCAATATCTTTGTGCAAATTCTATCTGATGGCGGGAGCCAGATGCCAATTATAACCTCTCGCCCCGGAGTTTTCGTCCGCCACGCCCGCCACGCGTGAAAGATGGCCGGACAGACCATCAATTGTTTGTTGTTGGCGGGCAGGTGGAGTGCGGGTAAAGTTCCGGGAATCCGACTCAAGATGGGTGGCGCCAACGATAGCCGTATCGAGCAGCGAAGCCTGGTCCAGCCCTGGTGGAGCCGGGGCTGTGCGGGGGTCTTATCGGTGACGGCAGCAGCTTTTCTTGGGTACTGGCCCTGCCTGGGAGGCGATTTTATCTGGGACGATGACGCGTGGACGACGAAATTGGCCCCGCTATTCCAGAATGTCTCCGGTCTGGGGGCGATTTGGTCCTGGCCCACGCCGCTGCAGCAGTACTATCCGCTGACGGCCACCAGCTTCTGGATTGATTACCAGCTTTGGGGCTTTTGGACGGTGCCCTACCACGTGGAGAATCTCCTGCTGCACTTGCTGGCCGCGTGGCTGTTTTGGAAGTTATTGAAGCGGCTGGATGTCCCGGGAGCAGGGTTGGCGGCGGTCATCCTGGCGCTGCATCCGCTCATGGTCGAGTCGGTGGCGTGGATTACGGAACGAAAGAACGTGCTCTCCCTCGGGCTTTTTCTCGGGGCGCTGCTGGCATACGGGCGATTTGCCAGTTTCTGGGGGGCGACACCGGCGTCTGGCGTGTCCTGGTTCCCAAGAGGCGGCCCCTGCGGAGCCGGGGAGCGTGGCACGGGCATCCTGCCCGTGGCTTGGCGCCGCTGGTTCCGAAGATCGGGCTCCGGCGGAGCGGATGGCGAGCCGGCCTCCCTGGCCGGCGGCCCAGCCGCCGCCGGCGCCAACCCTCGCCGCGTCTCGCGTCATTGGGGGGCCTGGGCGTGGGCGCTGTTGCTGTTCCTGGCGGCTTACCTGGCCAAGGCGACGACGTTCGCCTTTCCGGCCGTGGTGTTGCTGCTCTGCTGGTGGAAGCGGGGCCGGTTGCAGTGGCGGCAGGACGTGCTGCCCACGCTGCCGTTCTTCGCGGCGAGCTTCGGGCTGGGCCTGATGACGTCCTGGCTGGAACGAAACCACCTGGGCGCCAAGGGGCCGGATTGGGAGATACCGTTCCCGGAGCAGTGCGTCATTGCCGGACACGCGCTCTGGTTCTACGCCGGCAAGCTGCTTTGCCCGGCTGGCCACTGCTTCATTTACCCGCGCTGGGCGCTGGAGGACCGGTCCCTGGCGAGATGGCTCTGGCCGGCAACCGCCGTGGGCGTGCTGGTCTGGCTTTGGCTGCTGCGTTCGCGAATCGGACGCGGGCCGCTGACCGCAGCGCTGTTCTTTGCGGGGACGCTTTTTCCGCTGCTGGGGTTCTTCAATGGCGCCTTTATGCGCTACTCGTTCGTGTCGGATCACTGGGCCTACCTGCCCAGCCTCGGATTGATTGCCCTGGCCGCGTCCCTGTTGGCACGTTGGGCGGAACGCCGGCCTTGGCTGGTTTATGGTTTGGGCGGCGCGACGCTGGTGGCGTTCGTGGCGCTGAGCTTTCTGCAAAGCGGGTTCTATAGCGACGCCGAGACGCTCTATCGGGACACGCTGGCGAAAAACCCCAGGGCCGACCTGGCGCATAACAACCTGGGCCTGGTGCTCTTCCAGGCGGGGCAAACGGAGGAGGCCATGAGCCACTTTCAAGCGGCCGTGGAACTGCGGCCCTCTTCGGCCCACGCCCATAACAACCTGGCCAACGTCCTGCGGTTAACGGGACGAATGCGCGAGGCTGCCGCGCAATACGAGGCCTCCTTGAAATTCGAACCCCACAACCCGAGCACGTGCAACAACCTGGCCATGCTGCTGGCGACGGGTCCGGATGCTTCTTTGAGAAACGGCGGCCGCGCGGTGGAACTGGCCCAACATGCCAACCAACTCACCGGCGGCCGAAATCCCCTCGTGTTGGGCACATTGGCCGCGGCTTACGCGGAAACCGGCCGCTTCGCCGAGGCGTCCGCCACCGCCCGGACTGCCCTGGGATTGGCCTCGCGCCGCCCGAACCGTCAACTGGCCGAGGCTCTGCAAGCGCAGCTTCGGCGCTACGAGTCCGGCTTGCCGTCTCGCGAGCCCACTCCCTAGCCAGACAGCGCAAATTCAATTCAAACAACTCTTATGTCCGGGCTTATTGGCCCTGTCCCAGGCGGCGCCAATAGGCGAGGCCGCCGGGGTTCCAGGAGCAGACCACAAGGTCGCCGTTGGCCAGCCAGATTGCGTCGTGGGGGTGCCGCAAGCCGCGGTGGCCCAGGAGCCGGCCAACCTCGATGACGGAAACGGGCCGGTTGTCGCGATCCAGGATGACCAGCGGGCCGTCCAGGTCGGGCACCAGGAGGTAGTCTCCCCAAACGTCCGCGTTGCAAGGGGCGGTGATCTCCTTTGCCTCGATCGTGCTGTGATAGGCGCCGCTCAGCGTGAAGTATTCCAGGCGTTTGTTGCCCCGGTCGGCCGTCAGCAGGAGGCCCCGGCGCGCGTCGTAGGTAATGCCGTGGGGACAGTTCAACTCTCCGTGCGCCGAGCCCAGGCCGCCCCACGATTTGCCCGCGTAAATCCCGTCGGCGGTTTTCAACACGTGAATCATGCTGCTGCCGTAGCCGTCAGCGACAATGAGGCGATCGCTCTTCGGCGGCGCGACGGCGTCGGTAGGCTTGTAGTTGCCCATCTGCGGGGTCCATTTCTGTGTCCATAAAACCTCGCCCTCCAGCGTGGTCTTGTGGACGGTGGCATCGTTGTTTGCGTGGTAAAGGACGGCTCGTCCATCGGTCTCGAAATGGATGTTCAAACCGTGAGGGACGCCGTGGGCCAAGGCATTGTCCGTGCCCAGCAACACCGGCCCGGTGCCCTCCGGCGAAAAGCGCACCAGGCAACGGGTCTGCTCCCGGACCTGCTCCGGCTCGAAAGTGAAGTAAATGTTGCCCTGGGCATCACGGCAGAGCCCGTGGCCGTTCTTCATCCTGACCTCGGGGGGCAGGACCAGCTTTTCCGGGACATACTCATAGCGGAATTGCCCCGAACCGCCGGCCACGGGCTGGCCGCCGGCCGGTGATTGGGCGGGCGCGGCCTCGAACGGCGCCTCGACGACATGATGATGACTATGGGCCTGGCCGGCCGCTGCGACAACGGCCATCGAAACGCCGCCCTGCAGGAAACCGCGTCGGTTCACGTTCATGTTATGCAAAGGAACATACGAACATACCCCGGCGCGAACATTCGTCAAGATTAAGCATGGAATAAATCTTTCGTATGGCCGCAATTATGTCCCGGGCGGCTGCCCCGGTTCGAAGCAGGCTTGAAACATTGCCATCAGCAGGTATCATTTCGTCATGAGCATGACGACTTATCCACTGGGACTGCCCGACGAACTCATGGAGGAGGTTAAGCGGACGGCGGCGGACACTCCTCTTTCGCTGGCGGACGCCATGCGTCAGGCCATTAAACTCGGTCTGCCCCAGGTTCGCGGCGGGGTGTCCAGGGAGTCTGATCTCGCGGAGGCGGCGGCGGAAACTTGGGATAAGCTCGGACCGGCTCCAACCGTCCTTTATGACCAGCTTTAAGCGCGGCGACGTGGTCCTGGTGGATTTGGGCTATGTCGCCAAGGTGCGTCCCTGCGTCGTCATCTCCATCCCCGCTGCTGACAGTCGGCGCAACATGTCGGTGGTTGCGCCTTTGACCACGGAGATCCGAGGAGGCGAATGTGAAGTGCCCTTCCCAAAGCCAAAGAGCCCGGATCAATCGAGATGGAAGACCTGCGTGAGTGGGTTGGCGAGCGGGGCGTTGTCCGGGTGGACGACCATGAGGGGCGCCATGTAATCCCACCATTTGCGGACAATGGCGGACTTGGGCAAGGCGGCGGCTGTGTTATTATCGGAAAGCTCCTGGACGGCAAACAAGGTGAGCGTTTCCTCGTCCAGGAAAATGGAGTAACGCGAGACACCAGCAGCGTGGAGCTCCTTCGCCAGTTCGGGCCAGATTTCGTCGTGGCGCCGTTTGTATTCGGCGATGGCGCCCGGTTTGAGTTTCATCTTAAAGGCGTTTCGTTGCATATCAGAAATCAAACTGGTCGATGTTGTCTTTGTTGAAGATGAACGGTTTGCCCAACATGATGTTGTCGCCCTGGACTTGGAATTCGCCGAGGGCGCCGGCCTTGAAGGTCTTGGCTCCGGGCTTGAGGGTGCCCTGCACCAGGGCGCAGGCGGCTTGGACGGCCAGGTAGCCCAGGTCTTCGGTTTTCCAGAGGATGACGCTGTCGGTCACACCCTCCTTGACGTAGCGGCGGTTTTCATTGGGCAGGCCCAGGCCGATGACCTTGACCTGGCCGGCTTTGCCGGCCTGTTTGACGGCTTCGGCGGCGCCGGGCACGCCCAGGGAAGTGGTGCTCAGGAAGAGTTTGAGGTTGGGATAGGCGGCCAAGAGCGAGGTCGCCTCGCTTTGGGCTTTGTCCTTGAGGTCGTCGCAGGGGCGAAGGGCGGCCATTTTCATGCCGGGATAGAGCGCGGCGCGGCGCTCGAGGACGTAGCTGCGCCATTCGCTCTGGTTGGCGGCGGTGAGCGAGCCGGTGATGACGGCGAACTCACCCTGGGTGTGGCAGAGCCGCGCCGCCTCGTCCATCAGGATGTAGCCGATGCCTTGGGGAGTGGCCTGGTTGACAAAGAATTCCCGGGCACTTGGCAAGGAGTCGGCATCATAAGTAATGACTTTGATGCCCTTGGCGCGCGCTTTCCGCAGCGCGCTCGAGATGCCATCCTTGTTTTCGCAGGCGGCGGCTATGGCATCCACCCCCAGTGTAATCCAGTTTTCGACGATTTCGTTCTGCCGGGCCGGGTCGGGATCGGTCGGACCGTCGAAGAGGAGGTCGATGCCCAGGTCGCGGGCGGCGCGTTGGGCGCCCTTCGTGCAGGAGATAAAGTAGGCGTTGCCTTTGGATTTGGGCAGCAGGGCAATCGTGGTTTTTTTTGCGCCGCCGGCGCGGAGGGCCTTGCCGGAGGGGTTGTTGGCCGTGGAATCCGGGTTCTGGTTGCAGCCGGCCAGAAGCGTCAGACCGGCCAGGGTGAGGCATCCGAAGCGGCGCCGCCCGGGCCCGAGCGGGCTCAGGAGCCAGGAGAACTCTCCTAATCCTAATCTTAATCCTGCTCCTAATCTCCTTCGTGTGACCGGTTCATTCGGATTAGGATTAGGAGCAGGATTAAGATTAGGAGCCAGAAACTGCCACCCAAGAAAGTGAAATGCACCCGAACCTTGGACCTTGGACCTTGAGGTTTGAAACTCGAAAACGGGTGTCATCATGAACTGGTTCTCTCTGTTGCTTCCGGGGGACTTTGCCACCGCTGGCGCACGGTGGCCAGTCTTTTCAGGAGTACCGAACCCGACAAGGCGGCGAGCAACAGCAGGCCGGTCAACATGCCGGCGACCTCGCGCGGTTGGCGGGTGTGGACCAGGCCGTTGTTGAGCACGGCGATGGCCGCCACGCCCAGCAGCGTCCCGGCCACGGAGCCGCTCCCGCCAAAGATGCTCGTGCCACCGAGCACGACCGCGGTGATGGCCAGGAGTTCATATCCTGTGCCGGCATCGGCTTTGGCTTGGCCGAGCCTGGCGGTGTAAACGATCGCCGCCAGGGCGGCGGTAAGCCCGGCCAGCACATAGACCATGGCCAGGCGGCGCTCGACCGGTATGCCGGCATAACGGGCGCCCTCGGCTGAAAAGCCCAGGGCCCGAAACGAACGCCCAAAGGTGGTGCGATGGATGAGCAGCCAAATCCCGGCGGCGAAGAGCAGGAAAATCGGCAGTTGCGCCGGCAATCCGAGCCAGCGTTCCTGGCCCAGAAACAGGAAGGCCTCCGGGAAACCGGTGAACGTGTCCACGCCATGGGTGAGGGCTTCGGCCAGGCCGCGGAACAGAGAGAAAGTGCCCAGCGTTACGATCAGCGGCGGTAATCGCAGCCAGGTGATGAGGGCCGCGTTGAATCCGCCCGCCAGGGCGCCTGCCAGCAGCGTCAGGACCGCCGCAACGCGCATAGTCAAGTGCGCGTCGCGCCAGAACATGCCCAAGAGCACGGCGCACAGACCGAGCAGGGAGCCGACCGACAAATCAATCCCGCCGGTCAGGACCACGGCCGTCATGGCCAGTGCCAGCAGCCCGATTTCCACCGAGTGGCGAATGATGTCAAACGTGTTGTCGAGCGTGCCGAAATTGCGTCCTGCGGCGCTGAAGAACCACCATTCCGCGGTGAGGATGAGCAGCAAAACGGTTTCGTGGCGCAGGAGAATTGATTTCAAGGGCGATTTCATTTGCCGGTTCGGGAGGCTCGAATCGCAGGGTCCAAACCTCAGCTAACCTTGAGTCTGCGGCCGCGCCAACCGTCCGCCACGACGGCCAGCAGGATAACCGCGCCGTGGGTCGCCTTTTCCCAATAGGCCTCGACGCGCAAATGAGTCAGCGCCGGACCGACGCAGGCCAGCAAGACCAAGCCCGCCAGCGCGCCCCACAGATTGCCGCGCCCGCCGGAGATGGCGACGCCGCCCACGACTGCGGCGGCGATCGTTTTCAGCTCCAGCCCCGTGCCGGAGTTCGGATCCACCTGCGGCGATTGGGCGACGTTCATGAGGGCGGCCAGACCGGTCAACGCCCCTGCCAGAACAAAGACGGCGAAGGTGACCCGCTGCGGCCCAATGCCGGCGAGCCGGGCAGCTTCCGCATCGGAACCCACGGCATAGACGAAGCGGCCGGCGGCCAGGTGTTTCATGGCCAGCGCCAGCAGCGCCAGGAGCGTGAGCGCCACGCCGATGAGCGTCCATTGGCCCGCCGTCTGGCTCAGGCCAAACCATTGGGCCCCCTCGGGCAGCTCCACCCAGACGCCCTGGCGCAGCCAGCGGAGGCCCTCCCGCCAGGTCACCATCGTGGCCAGCGTCACCACGATGGAGGGCAGACCCAGGCCGGCGACCAGCGCGCCGTTCAAGGCCCCGAAGGCCGCCCCCAGCAGAATCGAGCCGGGCAGAATCAGCCCCAGCGGCCAGTGCAGAGAAGCCAGCAAGCCGGCAGCGACGCTGCAGACCGACAACTGAGAGCCGAGCGAGACGTCAATCTGCCGGCAGATGAGCACCAGGGCCATGCCGCACGTGACGACCAAGGCCGGTGCTTCCCGCGCGGCCAGCGAGAGGAGCGGTTGGGCTTGATAGAAGGAGGGCGCGAACCCCGCCAGCACCAGCAACAACGCCGCCAGCGCCAAGGCAACCGAGGTTTCACGGAAGTAGCGCGTCATGGCCGATTACGGATCGATGGGTTGTCCGAGGGCGGCAGCCATCACTTGCCGGGCGGTGCTGTTGCCGGGCAGGAGGCTGACGATGGTGCCGCCGCGCATGATGGCAATGCGGTCGCTCATCCCTAAGATTTCCGGCAGATCGGAGGAAATCAGCAGCACGGCCATGCCCGTTCCGGCCAAGGCGCGGATGAGCTTGTGGATTTCAGCTTTGGCGCCAACGTCCACACCTTGGGTCGGTTCATCCAGCAGGAGGACCTCGGGTTTGGTGGCGAGCCAGCGCGCGAAGGCGGTCTTTTGCTGGTTGCCGCCGGAAAGCGAATGGGCT
>Ga0187889_10003223_pt1 | contig 14702 bp, 11 predicted proteins | sample June2016WEW_7_10_2_FD_132992 | JGI IMG/M metagenome (GOLD analysis project Ga0187889, IMG submission 132992) | Peatland microbial communities from SPRUCE experiment site at the Marcell Experimental Forest, Minnesota, USA - June2016WEW_7_100 | ecosystem: Environmental > Terrestrial > Soil >... | reverse complement strand
TCGGCCAAGCTCTCCGGCTTCCGCCGCCGCAACCTGGGCCTGTTCGAGGTCCGCTTCACCGACGCCTCGCGCGCCACGCTGGCGGGCAAGTGGTTTCACGGCGGCTATCTGGCCAACGTGTTCGCCGAAGGCATGAAGGTGGCGCTCTACGGCAAGGTGGAATTCGACAGCTACACGGGCGACCTGACCATGCTGCACCCCGAGTTCGAAATCCTCTCGGGCGACGATGAAGACGGCGAAGCCACGCTGCATGTCGGCCGCATTGTCCCCATCTACGAAGGAATTTCGAAGCTCACCACGCGCATCCTGCGGATCTTCACGCACCGCGTGCTGGAATCGCTCACGCCCGTCGAAGACCAGCTCCCGCAGTATTTGCGCCAGCGCCTCAAGATGCCCGACCGCTGGACCGCCCTCCGGCAGATTCACTTTCCGCCGCCCGATTCCGACCTCCGCCTGTTCAACGCTTTCCGCTCGCCCGCGCAGTTTCGCCTCATTTTCGAGGAGTTCTTCTGGCTGGAGTGCGGCGTGGCGCTGAAGCGCGGCAAGGCACGAACGCTGCCCGGGATCGCCTTCGAGATCGGCCCGCGCGTGCGCGAACGGGTCAAGGCCATGCTGCCCTTCAAACCCACCGGAGCGCAGAAGCGCGTCATCCAGGAAATCGCGGACGACATGAAGGCGGCGCACCCCATGAACCGCCTGCTGCAAGGCGACGTGGGCAGCGGCAAGACCATCGTAGCCGCGGAGGCCGCGGTGATCGCCATCGAGAACGGCTACCAGGTGGCGGTGCTGGCCCCCACCGAAATCCTGGCCGCGCAGCACGCCTACTACTTCAAGCAGATCCTCGGTAAGCTGGGCTATGTGACGGTGCTGCTCACCGGCTCGGCCAGCAGCCGCGAAAAGGCGCAGCTCAAGAAGCTGGTGGCCGAGGGGCTGGCGCACGTGGCCATCGGCACGCACGCGCTGCTCGAAAAGGACGTCGAGTTCCACAAGCTGGGCCTCGCGATCATCGACGAGCAGCACCGTTTCGGCGTCCTCCAGCGCCTTGGCATGGTCGAAAAGGGCGTCCATCCCGACGTGCTGGTGATGACCGCGACGCCCATTCCGCGCACGCTCGCCATGACCATCTATGGCGACCTGGACGTCTCCGTCATCGACGAAATGCCGCCCGGAAGAAAACCCATCGTCACCAAACACGCCACCGCCGACCGCGTCGAGCAGGTTTACAGTTTCATGAAGCGGCAGATCGACGAAGGCCGCCAGGCATATGTGGTCTACCCGGTGATCGAAGAATCCGAAACTCAGGCCATGAAAGCCGCGCAGAAGATGTACGAGCATCTCTCGCGCGAAGTGTTCCCGGATATCCCCGTGGGCCTCATGCACGGGCGTCTGGGCGGCGATGAAAAAGAGGCCGTCATGCAGCGCTTCAAAGAGGGCCTCGTCAAGATCCTGGTTTCGACCACGGTGATCGAAGTCGGTATGGATGTCGCCAACGCCAGCGTCATGGTGGTGGAGCAGGCTGAGCGCTTCGGCCTGGCCCAGTTGCACCAGCTTCGCGGAAGGGTGGGCCGCGGCGCCGCGCAGAGCTATTGCATCCTGGTGACCGAGAAAATGAACGACGCCGCGCGCGAGCGCATACGCACTCTGGTGGACTCCACCGACGGCTTCTACATCTCCGAAATGGACCTCAAGCTGCGCGGCCCCGGCGAGTTCTTTGGAACCAAACAATCGGGCCTTCCGTCGCTGCGCGTGGCCAACATCCTGCGCGACGGCGAAATTCTGGAGGTGGCGCGCCGCGAGGCCGTGGACTTCATCGCCCGTCCGCCTTCCGAGGACGATCTCCGGCGCGCGGTCGCCTACATCCGCGACCACTGGCAGCGCCGCTACGGCCTGGTGACGGTGGGCTGATGCGGATCATCGCGGGAGAGTTCCGTTCGCGCCGGTTGAAGAGCATCCCCGGCGCCGCCACGCGCCCCACCCCCGACCGCCTGCGCGAGACCCTGTTCGACATTCTCGCGCCGCGCATCGAGGGCGCAACGTTTCTGGACGCCTACGCGGGAACCGGCGCCGTCGGCATCGAAGCCCTCAGCCGCGGCGCCGCCCACGCTTTCTTTCTGGAGCGCAATCGCGCGGCGCTGGAAGCGATCCGGCAGAATCTGGCGTCGCTGGGCGTGGAGCGGCGCGCCACAGTGGTCGCCGGCCCGGTGCTTCTGACCCTCCCCAAGTACCACGCGGATATCGTTTTCCTCGATCCGCCCTACGATCTGGAGCGCGAATACGCCGCGGTGCTGGAAGTGCTCGCTGAGACTCCGCCGCCGATCGCAGTGGTGCAGCACTCCGTGCGGTTCGCGCTGGGCGACGTGTATGGCGTGCTGCGCCGCACACGCATCGTCAAACAGGGCGACAACGCGCTGAGTTTCTTTTGTGGGGCAGGTTGGTAACCTGCGGACCGAGTGGCACTCGGTCCGCGCGGCGATTGCCAATCGCCGCGCAGGCTGCCAGCCTGCCCCACATCACCCGCGCAGAGACGCTCGGACGGCGCGCTCGAAGGCCCAGGCTCGGATGTGATTGATCTGCTCGTTCATGGTGCGCGAGAGCGGGACAATCTTGACGGCCACGCGGATGAGATCTTCCTCGCTCACCGGCCGAGCCGCCAAGCGCGCTTTGGTCAGGGCCGATACCACACACTGCTCGATCTCGGCTCCAGCCCAGCCGCCCGTGAATTGGGTCAATTTTCCGAGGTCGAATGGGGCCACATCCACTCCCCGGCGCGTGAGGTGAATCTTGAAGATCTCGATCCGTTCGTCCTCGAGCGGCAGGTCGACAAAGAACACCTCGTCGAAACGTCCCTTGCGAATCATTTCCGCGGGCAGCAGGTCGATTCGGTTGGCGGTGGCGGCGACGAATAGCCCCTGGGCCTTCTCCTGCATCCAGGTGAGAAAGAACGCGAAAATCCGGCCCTGTTCCCCGCCGGAATCGGTGGTCGAGAGGCCCGACTCGATCTCGTCGAACCAAAGAACCGCCGGCGCCATGTCCTCCAACAATCGGCACGCCTCGACAAATGCGCCTTCGGGCTTGCCGTGTCTCCCGGAGAAGATCTCGACCATGTCGATGCGGTATAGCGGCAGCTCGAACGCGGAGGCAATGGCCTTGATCGCCAGACTCTTGCCGCAGCCTGGAATCCCCATGAGGAGGACGCCCTTGGGCACGATTTCCTGGGTCAGGCTGTCGCGCATCCGGAAGAGCTCCCGGCGCTCCAGCAGCCATTTCTTCAACTGCTCCAGGCCGCCGATGTCCCCGATGCCCGCACTCTCGGCAATATACTCGATGACGCCGCTCCGGCTCACCAGGAGGCGTTTTTCTTCCAATAAGAGCGGCAGGAAATCGGGTCCGAGATGTCCGCTCGCGGCGAGGGCGCGGCGCAACGCGAAGCGAGCTTCGTCGAGCGTCAGTCCCAGCAGCGCGCCCGCTATCTGTTCGAGCATCGCATCGGTGATAGAGCCGCGAGCCTCTTCCCGCAGCACCTCGACCAGCTCGACCGGGTCGGGCGGCCGGAGTTCCAGAAACACCACACTGCGCTCGATTTCCTCCGGAATGAATGCCACCGGGGAGGTGATAACGACAAACTTCCGCTGGTCCAGACAGCTCTCGTAGACGTCCCGAAGACGGCGCCGGATCTCGGCGGATTCGCGCAGCGGCTCATGGAAATCCTTGAGGTGGAAGATAGCGGCGCCGTGGTGCGCGGCGATGAAGTCCAGAGCCGTGCGAGGCGCCTGGGTGCCGGCCTCGGCGGCTTGGTTCTCGCGGCGGAGGCCCTCGGTGAGGCTCCACGTCCAAACGGGCACCGGCGAGTCGAATAGCCCCAGGGCGACCTCTCGCAGCACCCTGGCCACGCGCTGTTCTTCGACAGTGCGGATGTACGTGAGTGGCCGGCCGGACTGGAAGGCCCCCCAAATCGCCTTGGCTGCACGGCTTTCGGATGCTGTTTGGGTAATCACCTTTATCATTATGGACGAACGGCCGCGCGATAAAGACGAACCGCGGCCGGGTTTTGGTTTAAGATAGATCCGAACCGCTATGCTGCGCCGATTCTTGCTGCTGGCCTTGGCCGTGGCCCTGACGGCTACGGCCCAAAAATACGCCGGACCGCGCCCACCCAAGGCGGACCTCCCGTATCTGAAGCACGCCGAGAACCTCATCCCGACCGAAGCCGTCGAGGCCAAGGAAGAGAAGAAGAAGGACGATATCCTCTACGTCATCGACGGCGCCAACTCTTCCGCCAAGACGCCGCTGTCGTTGCCCATCTTCCTGTTGCAGGCGGCCAAGCTGGTCCCCGAACGCCTCCAACTCTTCAAGCTCGATTCCAAAAGCGACCACCGCGAGATCCTGTTCTCGCGGAAAAACCCGCCCACGGCCATCCGAATCGAGGTGACGCGCCTCGGCTCCGACCTGTATCGAATCGAGGCCGGCGAAAGCCTGGAGCCCGGCGAATACTCGCTCAGCCCGCAAGGCTCGGACCAGGTCTTCTGTTTTCAGGTGTTCTAGAATACCGGCCCTTCCAGCGCCTCGATGTCGATCCCGAGGCCCAGCATGCGGCCGCGGAGACAGCCCGGCCGTGGCGACCGGGCGGTATACGCCCGAGATGCGAGGGACCCTGGTATGCTGGCGGAAGGGGGGGCGATCCCTCCCACAACCGTAGTCCGGCAATAAGCGGGCGACCCGCCGGGAAGCAGGAGCGCGCAGTTGAAGCGGCTAGGATCCACAATTCTCTTACTTCTGCTATTGGCCGCCGCCGGCCAGGCGCAGCCAACCTCCGTCATCCTCATATCGGTGGACACGCTCCGCGCCGACCACCTGAGCGCCTATGGCTATACCCGCGTCCGCACTCCCAGCATGGATTCGTTCGCGGAGCAGGGCACCCTGTTCACCCAGGCCGATTGCCAGGTCCCCCTGACCCTTCCCTCCCACACGGTGCTGCTCACCTCGACTTATCCGTTCGAGAACCAGGTGGAAGAGAATGCCGAGCGGGTCCCGCAGGGCGCAGTCACCCTGGCCTCGGTGTTGCGCTCTCACGGTTACCGCACGGCGGCATTTATCGGCAGCGTCTTTCTGGAACGCCAGGTGGGGCTCGACCAGGGCTTTGACTTCTATGACAGCCCCTTCAACTTCGCGGCGTTGTCGCCCCTGTCCGGCTCGATGTTCCTCGGCGCTGTCTCGCGCAGCCCGTTTGCGGGGAAGGATCGGCGCGATGGAGCCCTGGTGCTGCGTGCCGCGCGTCAGTGGCTCACGGCCAACCGCGGCCAGCCAGTGTTTGCCTTCGTCCACCTCTTCGACATGCACAAGCCGTATTCCACCAGCTACGATGCGCGAGTGGCTTACGTGGACCGGCTGCTGGGATCGTTCAAACAGGCGCTGATGCAACTGGGGTGGTGGGACCGGTCGCTGGTGGTTCTGCTCTCGGACCACGGCGAGAGTCTGGGGGACCACGGCGAAGCCAGCCACGGCTACTTCATTTACGAAAGCACGTCGCGGGTGCCGCTCATCTTTCACTGGCCGTCCGGCGCGGCGAACGGTGCGGCGCGGGTGACCGATCCAGCCGGGTTGATCGATGTGGCGCCCACTATCCTGGAGTCGCTGCACCTGCCCGTGCCGCCATCGTTTGAAGGAGCCAGTCTCCTGGGGAGGCATGGCGCGGTCTACGGCGAGAGCGTGTACGCGCACGATGCGTTCGGATGGGCGCCCCTGCGCTTCCTGCGGGCCGGCGCTTACAAATACATCGAGGCGCCGCGGCCGGAGCTCTACAACCTGGATACCGACCCGCGCGAGCAGCACGACCTGTTCGTCAAGGGATCGCAGAAGGCACTGGAGCTCGAAGGCCAATTGGCAAGGCTGCTGGCGCGCTACGCGCCCAAGCGTCCCGCGTCCCCGCGCGATGCATCGCCGCAAACGCGGGCGCTGCTCGAATCGCTCGGCTATCTCTCCGCCGGCCCGCGAGCCACCTTGGGCGGCTCCGGACCGGATCCCAAGGACCGGCTCCCGGAATACCGGCTCTATGAGGACGCCCAGGTGGCGATATATTACCTGCGCTTGAACCAGGCTGTTGCCATCCTGAGCCGGGTCCTGGCCCGCGACCCTCACAACACCCTGGCGCGCCGCGACCTGGCCGGGGTCTACCTGGAGCTGAAGGACTACGCCAAAGCGCGTGCCAGCTTTCAGCAGGTTCTGGCGGTGGCGCCCGACGACTATGTGACGCAATTCGAACTCGGCCTTTCCGACGAACAACTGGGGTTGATGAACGAAGCCGAGGACCATTTGCAAGCAGCGTGCCGGATTGCCCCGGAGGCGGAGCAGTGCCGCCGCGAGCTGGAGACACTGGAACAGAAAACGAAGTGATTGGGGGCCTCGGCTTATGGCATCCCGTACCGATGCCGGTATAGCGAGGGGGCCACGGCCGCTGCCATGGCCGCTTCGTCCAGGCCGGCGCCGAGGAATTGAGACAGTTCGTGCGACCATGTCAGTGGGTCGCGCAGCACCTCGTATTCCGGGAGCCGGTAGCGAAACCCATGGCCATTACTCGACCACCGGCACCAGCTTCGATTCGACAATCCGTTGATCGGAAGTCACCAGCCGAAGGCGATGGACGCGTGCCGTTGCGACGATAGCCCGGTCATCCGGGTCCCGTAGACCGCCGCCCATAGCGGCGACCTCGGCGGCAACCTCGACGTCGATGGGGACAATGTGAAATCCGGCCCCCGGCCCGAGGGCGGCGAGGAGTTCCTGGGCAGGGACCTTCAGCCGAGTACTGCCTTCGCCGAACAGTACGGCGATTTCGAGCAGCGTGATGGCACTCAACGCCAGCGGTCCGCATCGCCGGACCGCGCCGCGGAGCGCGCGCAACTGTTCCCGCGAGAGCCTCTTGGGATCAACCAGCCAGCGGACCAGTACGTGAGTGTCGAGCAGAAGTTTAGGGGTCAGACCGTTGTCCTCATCCTTGGCGCAGGACTTCCCACAACTCCGACCGATCGGCGGTCAGCAGTTCCTCCGAAATGTGCACCTTGCCAGCCCACAGCCCCTCGGGGGATTTCCATAGCCGCCGCTTCCTGACGGGCCCAACCATAGCCATCGGCCGGCCGCGCTTGGTGACCGTGACCGTGCCGCCCTGGTGGTCGATCTCATCCAGCAAAGCGAGGCACTTTGCCTTAAACTCCGTCGCGCTAACCACGCGGCTCTTCATTGGTTCATGATGACACAGCCAAACTGGTCAGATGACCGGTTGGCGGCAAACCGGCGCCCGGCCCTCCAGGTAGGTGACTACGCAGAGGAGTAGCACTCCGCAGGTGCACGAGCACACGGAGTTTCAGCGACGCGCTCAGTTTCAGGGACGGGTCACGCAACCCCGAACCGCTCAGCCGCTGGCATTTGGGGGTTTCGTTACCCTGAAATGTTCTCTGAAATGCTCAGTGGCGGAGCCGGACCTGCCCGTGCGGACTTGCTGGGTTCCCGGACGGGCTCAGCGTTCACGCGCGCCAGGGAGGTGCCGGGATGCCACCCTTTAAGTGAACCGTATTGCCTCTAGGCCAATCCCAGTTTCTTTATTTGGCGGGTTGTCAAAGTTACTGGATATATCGAACCGGCTCCAGTACGTCTCATCTCATCCAGCGCGCCCTGAAATAAGTTCGGATTCAAATGCAGATCCTCAGTCAAGAACGATTGGAGATCATCAATCGTTGTGAAACGCCGCACTGGGGCGAAGTCTTCGCGCGTGATAGGGGTGAAAACAAGTGAATATTCCTGCGCTTTCCCATTTCCATGACGCCTGAGAATATGAACAAAGCCGTCCCACTGTGTCCGGGCTTCCTGTTGGAGAAGCTTGACCAGGGGGTCGTCTGGGCTTTTCAAGAAGACTCGTCGCATCGGCACGCGTTGGTAGATGCCAGCCTTTTCGAGGGCGTCGACGACCGCCCTGTACGTAGTACGCGGCCCCTTACTATCGTACCAAGGGGTGGCAACGATGAGCTGCCACTCCTGGAGTTGCGGTACATAATCCCACTCACACAGTGTGACGGGAACATGCACTCGGTCGAGCGCCTCCAGCACCTGTGCTTCGATGATGCGGTCACTTCCTACCAATATAGCTTGATCCATGCCAGCACTCCGTCTGGTGAGTTCAGGGAATCGACCATATCTTTTCCGTTAAGCCCGGAGGTCTCGTATCGACAGTCTATTCTCCATGCCTTTATGACACCCCAATTCGCTGCAAGCTGCCGATTAGCTCTTGAGTCTTTATCAAGCCGATCATTGAGGTCTGCTAGTTTCAAAAGCTCGGTCAGATCATGAGAGTAAACTCTGCCCGCATGCTTCGCGTCCGCCGGAAAGTCGTGTCGTCTAGTTTTCTTGGCAATGCACGCTTTCAGAGCACATTCGACCGCAAAGCCTGCGAGGTAGTACGCCCCCTGCTGATTACGGCTCCTCGCAAGGGCAGTTGCCTCCTTGACCCGCAGTTCAGCCAAGCGCTGAAAGTCTTTGCGAGTTTTCCTCGGTGCGCTCTGGGCCGCAGTTGGGGTCATGGTCGCAGGGCGATGCCGCTCCTCCCGATCTATGATACCCCATTGGCCGGGCCATCTCACGCTCGTGGGGTTTCAGGGAAGGGACGCGCCCCCCCCCAAAAAAAAACGCTCAACCGCTGGCGTTGGGGAGTTTCGTTGCCTGTCCCTGAAATGCTCAGGCTCATGACCTCGGCACAAGTCGTCCTATGCCCATCCACCAGGAAACTGATTTGCCGTCTGACGCCCATTGCAGTGGGAGCCGAGCGCATCGCGAAGCTGCAAACGAGATCGCTCGGTTCGGCCGTGTACAAGAAAAATCGAGCACTCGTGCCCCCATGGATGTCAGTTGCGCTGAGCGCGTTCCACAGCAGTGTGGCGACCGGCCCGAGTTTCATCGCTGCGAAACGTTTGCATGTCTTTGACTGTTTGAGCGCTTCGGCCTTGCGGGGGTCCCTTTCTCGCCTGAACGCTTGCTCGTAGTCCTTGCTGTCCGTGTCCCGGAGCGCGCCGACCTTGTGGGGATCCGCCCAAATGTGAGTTAGCACCCCGGTGTGCTCTAGCGCCCTTCGTAAGGCTGCCGATGCCTCGGAAGCGACCCCGCGCAGCACGAGATACGGCACGAGACGGAGATCGCGATTGATGCCATCCAAAAGAATCAGATTCCACAAGCTGGCATTCTCGGCTCTAGGTCCAAAGCGCTTCGCCACGGCCGCCGCCAGTGCCCTGTAGCACAACGGCAACGCTGAGTTGGCCCACTGGTACGAAATCAGGAGTTCAGCGACAATATCGGCATTGCCTGAGTTCAGGAGCGCGTCACAGTACGCTCGGTCCATTGAGAACGTCTGGGTCAGGCTGTCCACGGCGTCTGAGACTCTTGGCATCTTTTCCTCCATATTTGTGCTGTCTAACTTCCGTTTATCATATTTACTTAATCTCAGCCACAAATCCTACACCATTCCGCCCCGATGCCGGTATAGCGCCGGATCAACGGCCGCCGCCATGGCCCCTTCGTCCAGGCCGGCGCCGAGAAATTGAGCCACTTCGTGCGCCCATTTCAGTGGGTCGCGCACCACCTCCGCATAGGGTACGGCCAGCACTGACATGTTGGGCTGCCGCGCCAGCCATTCCCGCGTGGCGCGCAGTTCGGCGGCCAATGCCGGGATCAAGCGGGCGGCGTCCTGCGATGCGGCCGCAGCCGCTTGCGCGCGGAGCATGTCGCGCTGGGATGCGAACACCTCCGCCAGGTCGCGCTCCATGAAGACGATGCGATAACTCATGTGCGGCGGCAGATGCTTCAGCAGGCGGTAGATGATTTTGACTGCTTGGCCGCGCGCGGCTTCTATCCAGGACGCGGCGTCCCCCAGCGCCAGGCGTTTGACCGGGCTGTATTCGAAGTATCCGTGCGGATTATGCTCGTCCGGCGGGCGCTGGCTGTCGGTGAGCGCGGGGATGCCGCCAGCCGCCAACATGCGCATCATGAGGGACGTTCCGGAGCGGGGCACGCCGCTCACCACGGTGACATAATCGCGCATCAGGGATAGTCCACTTTCACCCAGGCTACCTCGCCGGCCGGTAGCCGCGACTCCTTGGGATGAAGCAGGGAGCGCTCGCCCGCCACGATGTTTTTTTCGATGGCGCGGCCGCGCAGCACCAATCGCAGCTCGCCGCGGACGGGGCGCAACGCGCGGATGCGCCAACTGATCTGGCGTTCGGCGAATACCCGCACGGGCGGCGTTTCCACGGCGATTCCCGGCGGCGCCTGCAAGGTTGCAGCGGCGTCCACGGGCTCGATCGCGCGCTCCAGTTGCACGGTGACCACGGCGGGGGCGCCCACCGCCAGCGGACTGCGTCCATAAATCGAATCGAGCTGCACGAACAGCCAGGCCAGCGGGAGCGCCAGAACGAGCGCCGGCGGCAACATCAGCGCCAGCCAACGCACGTTATCCCGAAGCAGCGCTTTCTGCGCGCTCCACATCAGCGCCGGTTCGCTGGAGTACAGCCGCATCTCCAGTAAGTCCGCTTGCAGCCGTTTGCCCGCCGCGCGCACGGCGGCGCGGCCGGGGAACAGACTCCAGCCCATCATTCCAGGTATCCAAGACCTTTGAGCCGGCGCTCCACTTCCTCATGGGCCTCGGCATCTTCCAGGCGCGCCAGCTCCTTTTCAATAGCGTGCTCGATCAATTCCTGGGAAGAGCTGTAGCCGGCTTTGGCCGCGCACTGCTCGACGCGCCGCCACAGGTCGGAACTTAGTTTTACGGACTTCGCCATGGTGATCCTAGTAAACCGCGTGGCCGCGCATCGCGGCATCGGGCGCAACGCCGAATTCCTTCAGGATGGTGACCGTCAGATCCTTCAATTGCGGGTCGGAAACACGCGGGCGGCGGTTGCCGATCAGCACTCCGGGAACGGCCGCCGCCGCTATGCAATGATCGCCGATCCAGGCATCGGTGTTGATGCGGATCAGGCCGGCGGGGACGCTGCCCAACGCCGTTTCCCAGGACGCTCGGTAGCCCGGCGCATATCCCACGATCAGGTCCGGCGCAAAGACGCTGGCCAATTTCCCTACGGCTTGTACGTCCGCGATGGGGAATTGCCCGGTCTCCGGATCGCGGAACTCGCGCAAGCGCCGCGCCAATTCCTGCAGTATCCGGTCACGCTCGGCGCCGGGAGCCACAATTCCGTACTGCTCCCGGCCGGCGAGATTGAGATACAGGGCATTGAGGCCCATGGCGTAAGCCCTCGTTCTCTTCCAGTCTATACTCGCGAACGGCTCGTCCCGCGCCAGGGTTGTGGGATGATTGAGCGCCAGGAAACCTTCGCGCCACAGCCACGTGTTGAGGTTGACGCCGCGGTTGAATGCCGCGAAACCGTGGTCGGACATGACGATGACGGTGGCGGCGACATCGCCCGCGCGGAGGAGCACGCGGCCAATGTCGGCATCGACGGCCTGGTAGGTGCGCAGCAACTCGGTCTCGTGCCGGCCCCAGAGCATGTGCGAATCCCGGTCGATGGTGGAGAAGTAGAAGAACAGCAGGCCTTCGCGGAAGCGGTCGAGCGAATCGCGCAGCATGGTGGTATGCTCTTCGGCCACCAGGCGGCTTTGCTCCAGGTACTCGGGCAAATCGAGCACGCCCTGGCGCAGCGCAGCCGTGTCTTCCTCAATGCCCTGCGTGTAAAAAGGACCGATTCGCCGGGCCAATTCGCGTCCGTAACTCTCGGGCGCGGAGACCGGCAGCGCGGGGTCGGCCGGATCGACGTTCAGGGGCGAGCGGTAAATGCGAATGCCGGGGTGAAGTTCGCGCGCGTACAGACGAAACATCCCCTCGACGCCGGCCAGACGGCCCAGCAATGGAAAGCGGACGCGAACCCACGGCGACCATTCGCCCCGCTTCAGAATGAACTCCTGTTCGCCGATTTCGAAGCGCGCGGCCGGCGCATCCGGATCTATGTCGGCCACCATCTCCAGGCGCACGGGGCGATGGTCGCGGCGCAGCGAATTGGCGGGGCCGTCGATGGGCAGGACCACGCGATGTCCGATAGCTTGCACAGGCACGATACGGCCTCCCGGCACCGCGCCTCCGGGCTCGTTCGGGTCGTCGGTGTAATAAGTGAAGGCGCCGAACGTGCCCTCGAGATCCGGCGTGCCCATCCCGGCCAGCGCGCGGCCGGCGCGCTGGATGGGCGGATAGTTGGTGGGCATACGGATCACGGTCACCGGAACGCCGTGCTGGGCCAGGATCTCCCAAAACGTCCGGCCGGAGCGAAACGATCGCACGCGCGCTTTGGAGAGCGGCAGCAGATAAGGACCGATGGCGAGCTGGTGCGCCGGCTCGATGGTCTCCGCCATGGATGAAATGGGCTGCATGGTGGCTGGGTCGCGGTGGACGAAATCGAAGAGGCCGTGCTGCGCGGGGTCCGTGCCGGTGATGAACGTGGCCCAGGCCACCGGACTCTGCGGCGGCGTGGTGGTGGCCAGGCGCGTCAGGCCGCCCAGACCGCGCAGGCGGCGAAGGTTGGGCAGGGCGCTCCAATGCCGCTCGACGAAGTTCGGGTCCATGCCGTCCACGCCGAGCACGATGACGGCTTTGCCATGCGCCTGCGAAGGCGGGTGGCTGCACGCCGGCAGCCACAATGAAAACGCCAGCAAGGCGGCGGCGAGCAGTTTCATAGCGCGCCAAACAAGGGCTTCCCGTCCATCCATGCGGGCGGGGCCACACCGAAGAGATCGAGCGCGGTGGGGGCCATGTCCTCAATGCCGGGAGCATCGCAATCCAGGCGGCGGCTGGAAACGAGGACGCCGGGAACCAGGACCGGGTCCACCGAATGATCGCCGCTCCAGTGCTTGGGGTTATCCTCAATCACGCGCGTGGTCACCTTGCCCACGGCCGCATCCCACGACGTTCGGTACCCTTCGTTATAGCCGATGATGAGATCGGGCGCCGCGTCGAGGTACGGTCCGCGGTACAGCTTGCCGGTGGCATAAACCTGGCGGATGGCGACCTGCCCCCGCTCGTCATCCTGGAGGCCCGAGAGCCTGGCAATCAGCTCGCGCTTCAGGGCGTCCGCGTCGGCGCCCGGGGCCACCACGCCGTGGCGCTCGCGGCCCCGCAGGTTGAGATAGAGGCCGCTCAGGCCGAGACAGTAGGCGCGCGTGCGGCTCCAATCGACGCCCTGGAAACTGCGGCCGCTTTCCTCGGCCTCGCCGTCCATCGCCAGGTAGCCGTTGCGGTGCAGCCAGGAGTTCAAGTTCACCGCGCGCCGGAAAGCGCAGAAGCCGTGATCGGAAAGAACCAACAGGATGGTGCCGGCATCGAGGTGCTCCATCGCCTTGCCAACCAGGCGGTCCATGCGCCGGTAGAGGTCTTCGATGACGCCGCCGCCTTCCTCCATTTGACGGTAGAACATGTGCTGCACGCGGTCGCTGGTGTCGAACACGCACGCCACCACTCCGCGGCGGGTGTGCGCCAGCGCGTTTTCGAACATGGCTTCGCGTTCGGCCAAAACGAGCCAGGCCTGTTGGAGAAACGCCGCTTCGCCGATGGCTCCCTCGTTCAAAGCCCACGTATCTTCGGCCATCCCCACGGTGGCGAAAGAGCCCAGCAGCTTGGCCAGGTAAGCCGCGTAATAAGAAGGATGGCTGATAGGCAGCGCCGGCGCTTCGGGATCGATTTGGATGGGCGTCACGTAGAGCGAGAGCTCCGGTACGATTTCAGTCACCAGGAATCGCGCGATGCCGCGAACCTTGATGCCCGGCGCCGCTGGGAACGCGAGGCGGATCCAGGGCGAGTATTCGCCGCGGCGCAGGCGGTGTTTCCGACCGGCGATTTCAAGCGTCGCCGAATCGCCGCCGGCCCGCGGCGCGATGCGGAACGGCAGTGCCAGCGCGCCCGCGCCTTCCAGCAGTTCATTGAGAGGCCCAACGAGTGAGCCTTCCAGATACTCGCCCGAGCGCCGCAGCGGGCAACGGTTGCCGCCTTCGAACGCGCCCCCATCGAGCCGCGTGGTGAACAGCGTGAAACTGCCCTGCGTGCCACGAAGATCGGGAGTACACATCGCCGACAGCAAACGGCCGTTGAATTCCTCGGGCGGGAAGGTGATGGGCACGCGCAGAACGGTGCTGCCGATGGCATGCTCGCCCAGGATCTTCCAGAAGGTCTGGCTCTTGCGAAGCATCGAGACAGTGGGGCGCCCGAGTGGGATGCGCAGGCGGCCAATCCGCAGCGCGCGCCGCGCCGGGCGCACACGGCAGGAGGAGAGTTCGGGAACGCAGGATTTGAGGCTGCGGTTGAGAAAATCGAAAATGTTGTGCTTGGCCGGGCTCACTCCGGTGGCAAAGGTGGACCACGCCACAGGCGACAGCGCGGGGAATGTGGTGCGCAGGCGGTGAAAAGACCCCTGTTCCTTCAAGCGGCTCAAATTCGGCATTTTGCCCTCGGCCATGAAGCGCTCGGTGAGCCGCGGATCGAGGCCGTCGAGGCCCAGAAAAATGAGACGCCGGACTTTGGCCCGCCGAAAACCCCGCCTGCGGCGGAGCAGCGCGCGTGCGGCGCGAAAGGGCCACAGCAGAAGCGCGCCGGCGGTGAGAAAGAACGATGCGATCAGGCTGAGGAACGACCCCAGAAAGGCAAACCCGGCGCCCGGCCCGATGTAGCCGAAAAG
>Ga0187889_10003220_pt1 | contig 14704 bp, 16 predicted proteins | sample June2016WEW_7_10_2_FD_132992 | JGI IMG/M metagenome (GOLD analysis project Ga0187889, IMG submission 132992) | Peatland microbial communities from SPRUCE experiment site at the Marcell Experimental Forest, Minnesota, USA - June2016WEW_7_100 | ecosystem: Environmental > Terrestrial > Soil >... | reverse complement strand
TTTATCATTAAGCTCAATTAGTAAGAAAATTCCAAATGGTGCTACATTAGAAATTGTCGCCTCTACTTCCTGTCCAACTTTTAAGCTCTTGGTCGCTTTAGCAAAATCTTCTGCTGCGACAGTGGCTTTTTGCGAAAAAATCACTTTGCGTAAAGGCCGATTTAACTCAATCACCGAAACTTTAATTTCCTTGTCGACCAGTTCTTGAGCATTTTGCAAAAATGCCGTTTGCGAATTGGGCAAAAAGCCCGAAATGCCGTCTTTGGTAGAAACCAAAAATCCGCCCCTGGTTAATTCCCCTACCGTAACATCGACCTGCTCTTTATTTTTTTTGAGTTCTTCCAATTTTAGCCAAACCCGGTCGTCGTTAAACCTTCTAAGCGATACCACCGGGTTGCCGTAGTCCGACTCCGGATTTAAGACCGTTACTGTCACTTTATCGCCGATTTTGAGACTCGTTAGAAGACTTTTTAATATCCGTTTATCTTTTTCCAAAACCACCGCTTCGGTTTTGGCGCCGATGTCCACCAAAATTTCCGCGGAAGTTAGTTTAGTAACAGTACCAGAAAGAACCTGTCCTTTGGAAACATTGACCAAACTGGTCTGATGCTTTGCCAAAAGCTCCGCCATCGTCAGCGGTTTACTTGAGGATTGCGATTTGGAACTTGTATTTTGTTTTGCCACTCATTTATCACCTTTCGTTTTAAGATTGTCTAAGTATACCACGTAACCATCCATCGAACAACCGCTTGTTCCACAAAAAATCCCCTCGCGGGGATTTTCGAATTAAAAACAGAAAATTTCTGGCAATGACCCATTGTCCCAAGCCTATGCTTAGTATCGTAGGCGCTGAAACGTTTCACTTCTCTGTTCGGAATGGAAAGAGGTGGTGCCGCTTCGCACAAATTACCAGAAAATTTCTATCTTCAATTTTTAAAGTTCTATTGACTCTTTAAAAGGTGAAGAGAAGGATACTTAATCTACTCTAAAAACCATTAGTACGGGTAAGCTCAACACCTTACAGTGCTTCCACCGCCCGCCTATCAACCTCGTAGTCTACAAGGGGTTTTATCCAGCTTGCGCTGAAACGATATCTTATCTTGGAGGCCGCTTCCCACTTAGATGCTTTCAGCGGTTATCGGGTGGGAATATAGCTACCCAGCGATGCTCTTATTCAGAAACAACTGGCACACCAGGGATTCCCTCATCCCAGTCCTCTCGTACTAGGGACGAATCTCCTCAAATATCAACGACTGTACAGGATAGAGACCGACAATTATGTTGCGCTCCAATTTTATTTGGAGGATGCAATATTTCTATTACACTCTACATATCGCTATGCAGTTCGGACTATATCTTCCTCGCCTTATCGGCGGGTCTAGCGTGTAGTCTCTGAGGCTCTAGAAAAAATTTCCTTTGAATATCTTTTATTGGTCACCCTTTTCGTAGAATAAACCAATTCAACTATTTTCTTGAAACCTTCCTTTTTCAAATGCTCTCCATTTTCTATAATAGAAAGCGTTTTATCAAAAATGTCAAAATCTTCTTTTTTTGATGTAAAAAGATTATGCTTTTTAAAAAAGGGTATCAGTTTTTCTTTCAGGTCTTTTCTGTTCTTGACTATAAAAACCCAAGATCTATCTTTTGGATTTTTCGCATGATTTGGTTTTAGATAACCACAACCCAAGCGTTTTTTAAATTCTTCAAGCACATTTTTACCTCCCGGATTTTGGCTTACATGAAATTCGGTAATGACTTGCCATTTTAAGGGCAAATCTGCTCTTTTACCAAACCCTACGTAAAAACAACCTTCTCCATCGGTAAAACCTGCTAGATATTCGTTGGACATTTTTTTACCAGCTGCCTGCTGATCGTCCGCGCTCAAAACATTTTTACTTAACATATAGAGATATAATCTCTCTATTTAGTCTTGTTTGTCAAGTAGTTTGAGATGCTCGGAGTTTCCAGCATATAGCTAGATTTATCTCTCGCAATTGCGAGATCCTTCAATCTCCTCTTTTTGGGGTTTTAGAACGCTTGAAGGAAGACAGCAACGGTCAATTTTACTGTCTTACGACGTTCTGAACCCAGCTCGCGTACCACTTTAACGGGCGAACAGCCCGACCCTTGGGACCTTCTCCAGCCCCAGGATGTGATGAGCCGACATCGAGGTGCCAAACCGCATCGTCGCTGTGGACGCTTGGATGCGATCAGCCTGTTATCCCCGGGGTAGCTTTTATCCGTTAAGCTGTGCGCCTACCACTAGGCATCACAGGATCACTAACATCTGGTTTCCCACCTGCTCGACTTGTAGGTCTCGCAGTCAAGCTGGCTTATGCGTTTGCACTATCATCTTGATTTCCATCCAAGATTAGCCAACCTTTATACGACTCCGTTGCGTTGTAGGAGTCAATCGCCCCAGTTAAACTGCCCGCCAGACAATGTCCCTCTGCCGAATTTTTGTGCGGCAAGGGGTAATGATTGCATATTCCAAAGAGAGGTATTTCATATTTCGCCAAAGCTCCCTCCTATTCTAAACAGTTAGAATATACTTTCAAATGCCAAGCTACAGTAAAGCTCCCGGGGTCTTTTTGTCCATGTACAATTAGGCCGCGTCTTCACGGCCATCTCAATTTCGCCGAGTAAATGTTCAAGACAGTTATTCACTCATTCTACCTTTCGTGCGGGTCGGAACTCGCCCGACAAGGAACTTCGCTCTAATATCCACGCAAAATGCGGGACTTGGACTATATCTTCACTCAAAATTTGAGCACCTGACGTATAGTCTCTGAGGATTCTAAACCCCTAACTTTTTGCAGAAATTTTCAAATTGCTTCTGCTTTATAGTTTTAAATTTGTGTTTTTTGAAAAACGGAACAATTTTTTCTTTTAAATCGCTTTGTCTTCTAACACAGAATCTTAGTAAATTGTAGTTATGATTATCATAGCGGCGGTTAATATAAATATTTCCACAACCAAAATAATCTTTTATTGCTTCAAGCGCTTCTTTACTTCTCTCGCCCTGGGTTACAACGAACTCAAAAAGAGTTTGGTAACCGCTTTTGCACGTTTTATTTCTAAAAGTGCTAACGGAGAAGCATCCTTCGCCATCAACAAAACCCACAATCCACCACGGGTTTAGTCTTTCCTGCTGATTGTCCTTACTGGAATCATTTTTACTATGTGTTGATTTAACCATAGTAGATCCAGAATACAGGAGTTTCCAGCATATAGTCAAGTTTTCGTACGTTATTTTACTCGGTGTACGGAGGTTTTCCACCTCACTATGGCAACGGGTCCAATTGGACTTACCATAGAACAGTTATAGTTACTGCTGCCGTTTACTGGAGCTTATATCACAAACTGGCATCTTGCGACGCTTTATTCACGATATTTGACTTACCAGCACTGGGCAGGTGTCAGCCCCTATACTTTGCCTTTCGGCTTTGCAGGGACCTGTGTTTTAGATAAACAGTTGGTAAATAAACTTTTGCTGCGGCCGCGTTCTTACGCGCGGCAAGGCATATCCCAAAGGTTACGCCTAGCTTTTTTGCCGAGTTCCTTGAACATTTTTCTCTCGATCGCCTTAGTCTTCTCGACCAATCCACCTGTGTCGGTTTGCGGTACGGAAAAATATGAATTTTGACTTCTTACGAAGTCCTAATGAAAATTTTCTGGGAAACTGAAAGCTACTAAATCGGAATTATTACTAACCCCTTTCATTTGCAGCTTAATTAAACACGGTAATGGATTTGCCAATTACCACTATTTCACTGCTTAGACCAAACGTATTCGGCTTAGCTCTTCCACTTTCGTCCTTCCCTTAGACTATTCATACCTTGTAGTCGAATTTCAACGACTTGCCCATCGGGCTACGCCCCTTTAACGAGACACACCCTTAGGACCGACTAACCCTCCGCTGACTTACATTGCGGAGGAAACCTTGGATATTCGGCGTTTAGGATTCTCACCTAAATTTCGCTACTCATACCGGCATTCTCACTTCTATCCGCTCCACCAAACCTTACAATTCGGCTTCACTGCAAATAGAACGCTCCCCTACCAATCGCATTGCTGCGAGTCTCCAACTTCGGCAAATAGCTTAATCCTCGGTTTATTTTTCGCGCCAAATATCATCCTCCAGTGAGCTGTTACGCTTTCTTTAAAAGATGGCTGCTTCTAAGCCAACTTCCTGGTTGTCTATGAAATCTGACTTCGTTCAAAACTTAGCTATTATTTAGAGGCCTTAGATGGGAGTTTGGGTTGTTTCCCTCTCGACTCATCGGCTTAGCCCGACAAGACTGACTAGTAGTATAATTACAACTGCATTCGAAGTTTGATTAGTTTCTAGGGCTTGCGCTCTAAAGAACCATTCAGTGCTCTACCTCAGTGTAAAATTAACTACCGCTATACCTAAATATATTTCGGGGAGAACCAGCTATCTCTGGGTTCGTTTGGCATATTGCCCCTAACCTCAGGTCATCCCAACCAATTGCTGCTGATACGGGTTCGGGCCTCCTGCTAACTTTCGTCAACATTCACCCTGCCCAAGGTTAGCTCACCCAGTTTCGGGTCTAATGACTGCAACTAATTGCCCGGTTAGGGCACGCTTTCACTCTGCCTCCTCTATATAAAATAGATTAAGCTAACGCTGCAATCAATAACTCACCGGTTCATTCTTCAATAGGCACGACGTTATGCCCTTGCGGACACTTCGTCTGCTTGTTAGCCGACAATTTCAGTTCTATTTCATTCCCCTCCCGGGGTGCTTTTCACCTTTCCCTCGCGGTACTAGTTCACTATCGGTAGACTTTGATATTTAGTCTTGGAACGTGGCCGCCCCAGATTCCCACAGGGTTTCACCGTACCCCATGGTACTTAGGAACAAACTATCGCAAATTTTCATTTCGCGTACGAGCCTTTCACTCTCTGTGGAAGACCATTCCAGGTCTTTCTGCTATAAAAATTTGATCGAATATCGTCTGCCCTGCAACACCACAATAAATTGTGGTTTAGACTGTTCCGCTTTCGCTCACCGCTACTGACGGAATCTCATATGATTTATTTTCCTGGCGTTACTTAGATGTTTCAGTTCACGCCGTGCCCGGCCAACTGCTATTAAAAACCTTACGGTCTTTTGTTCATAGCTGGCCACCTGTAAACAGGTGGGTTACCCCATTCGGAAACCGCTGGATCAAAGGTTGATGGCACCTCCCCAACGAGTATCGCCGCCGTCTGCGTCCTTCCTCGGTCAAAGCCTCCTAGGCATCCATTATCGGCATTATAAGTAGATTAAAAATCTTCTCTTCACTTTTCAAAGAGCCAACTCATTTTTGTCTAGCAAGTAGCGGCCACGCGTGTGGCAAGCGCTACGTGCTAAACAACGAGTCTTTGTGGACCTGAGGAGACTCGAACTCCCTACCTCTTCATTGCAAATGAAGTATTCAACCAGCTAAACTTCAGGCCCGAGAATCCTTAGATCCAAAAAAAATTAAAAGTGCTGTGAATGGAGAACTTATTAATGAAGAACCACAAAAACCGCTACGCAGTTGAAAAAGTTAATTTTCTTAGTGTCATCATAAAATAAATTCCTCCCGATCGAAATACATCGGGACTCATTCACGTATATGTGATATTAACACAGGTTCAAATAAGTGTCAAGGGAGAAAGTCTGGGGGCGTGCCCTTGACAGATTTCAAAATTGGGTGTGTAATAGCCTTGAAAACCCTCTCGGCAAAATTTTAAAATTAAATTAGCCTCAAATGAAAGAAGGTGATTAAAATGACAGAAGATACAGCCAAAGAATTAGTAAAAGTTTTAGTAAGCTTAGTTCAAGAGCTTAGAGGAATTAATATTGCTCTTCGCGAAACTAAAAAATAACGTTGACAATTAAAACTATTACGTTATAATATTTTAGCCTCGTATTGAAGCTTATAAAAACAACTTGATTACGAAATAATAATATGAAATGTACGCTTAATCTTAATAACTGTAGATTAATTCAATCAGCTATCGTTGGTGTCGTAACTGTTGCTATTTTATTTGAATCGGTAAATGGACAGGTTCATTATCACATAGAGAATCCTAATTACCCAACTACTCCAATGAACCCAACATACATTATTTCAACAGCGACTGCTTCCGGAGTCTCGTTAAATGTTTCTTCAGGGACGAAATTAGGTTAGATCATTTACTGTTCTTTTTAATTGAAGTTAATCGGCGCGGAATTATTCCGAGAAGTTTAATTTATTTTCCCTTTTGGGATAGGTAATCCTGCCTTGAGTCTATCTTTATCTGTTATCTTGTGATGATATGCTTTGATAAATTCATTGAGTTTTGCTTGTGTTCCATAGGGCATCACATCTTCAGAACTATTAAACATTTTCGGTAATTCTATCCAAAGAGATTTTGGTTTAGTTTCAAGCCACGAAATAATTCTTTCATGCAATGTATCATCTGCATTAGATAAATTTTCTTCTAGCAACTTTTTAGTACGTTCATCAAGCGAAACGACAATTATTTTGTTATCTTCGCTTATACCTGTAATTGCTTCCTTGCTAAAATTATATGTTATTATTCCTGTTCGCCAAGGGAAAAATCCTTTTAAGCCTTTTGTCGATACTCTGGTCTGAAACAAAATGTCATTTTTATTCAGAAATATGGTTGAAACGACATATTCTTTGCTATCTATTTTATTAACTATTATAGTTTTCACAATCTAGTTTTTTATACTCTTATTTGAAATTGAAGTCAAACGGGGCTAGATTATTTCCCGGCGGGGACGGCAAAGAAGAAATTAACTTTTTACCAAGCGGAATAATCACCCCAGAGAGAAGATTGTCTTCTCCTTGAACGAGGCGCGGGATTACTCCACCGCGCTGCTTCTTGTGCCGCTCGTGCTTCTTCGGCAACACGCTCTACAGCTTTTCTGCGATTTTCATCAATGTAAAACAATTCTTGCCGAAGTACCCTGCACACCTGTTTGAGTTATCTCTACACTTCTTCCGCTAGGCCCAGAAAAAACCATAGTCCCTCTCAAATCAGGCTCATGTGTGCAAAAAACTCTTTCTCCGAGGCGAGTATACTGAGATGAATTGCGAAGATTATGCATTTCATCTGCTGTGAGCGCTCTTTCCAAAACAAAACCTGCCGCTCTTTTAGCCAAACTTAACCTATCTTTACTCTTACCTGCTGTAGCAATTTTCTCGATTACCAGACCCCTCCCGTCGCGCTCAACGCCCAATAATTTCATGTGGGTATGATAGCAGAAAAAACCGTAATGTCAAGACAATCGATCGACGAGGGCGGCTGGATTATTTCCCGCTCTTTGGGGATTTTGTTGCCAACCTTACATCGGTCGTCTGGATCTATAAAAAGTATTTTCTCTTGACTCCGTCATCAACTTTTCGCTCTATCGGATGTCCCGGAAGAGTTAATCTTCCTTCAAGCATTAATTCAAACAGGTCTGCCGCGCTCACACTATCAAATGCTCTAAAACCCTCATCACCAACAGCATTTGGGAAAGCAGCTAAAACTTCTTCTTCTATTTGCGTGGAATAACCATATACATTTTCTTCCTCACCAGAAAAATCGACACCATAAAAATCAGTATACAACCTAAGCACATCTTTTAACATAGCTTGTGCAGCCGGATCTGTCACTTCATCGTAGTAATCTTCAACGGGATCATCGCCTATGCTGCGATTGGCAAGGGCGTTTGCTCTTCTTGCCTCTCTCATTGCCCGTTGTATTTCCAAAACGCTTCCCCTGTATTCGGGGTTCCTTCGTGCAATAGAAGCCCATTGACGGTCTATACTAACGACTGGGGAAGATTTACTAAAATAAGGTTGGCTTCTATCGTCAATGTGCTGTAAGGCCATTAATTCGGCCAAAACTCTTGTCCCAGGCGGACCGAATCTAACTTCTGCTAGAGGAACTATTCCACGTTTAGCACCTGCTGCAAACCCTAAATCAAGTTGGTGAGAATCAGCGAGTGCCTCTGCTGTCATGAGCCAATTATATATAAAGATTTTGGAAAGTCAATCGGGGCTGGATTATTTCCCGCCCTATAGCATCCGTTTTCGCCGCCTATCTCTCCTATCCTTTGGACCACCTCGTATACCTTCTAACACGTCCGGCGGGGGTTTTCCTATCGCGTCTAGCGCTTCTTTTGTATTAACGCCCGCTTCCAGCATAGCAAATGCGTTTTTATATACTTTTTCAGCTGAGTCACCAAGGGCCTGTCTAAATTCGACAAAAGCCAATTCATTGTCCTTTCTCCTAGAGTACCCTCTATTTAAAGCGTCCCAGGCAACCTTTGGACTTGTGTCTCTGAAACGCCCTTTGTACTTATACACTATTACACCAATAACATAGGCAGTATTAGTAATCACAGCATCTTGTGCATCCTTATCCATTCGATCAAATACGGGAAAGCCTTTTAAGGCTTCTCTTGCTAATTGCAAACGGCGAGCTTTTTCCTCTTCTGGAGTTAACGGAGCTTTACGTCTAATATCAGGCCTTACCCATCTATCTGTCATAGGACAAAGATTCTACTTATTTTACAGATTTTTGTCAACTATGGGCTTTTGTGGCTGGACTATTGACCCTCCTCAATTTTATTTTAATAATCCCGACAATTTAAACGCATTGAAAGAAAGATAAAAAAGCACAACCGCTGCTACCAGACTTAGCCAGGCCGGAGCATCCCAACCCGCATAGACTAAATTCCAACTTAAAATAACTCTAACAAGGTGCAGTAGCCCGACGATTGCAAACACCACTCCTGCGATTTTGTAGAACATTTTGGAGGATAACATTTTTCTCACCCCCTTCTATCTTAAGACTGGCACCAGTTAATTAAAATGTCAAATTGCGGCTAGATTATTTCCCGCTGTGAATTTTTTTGAAGACTAAACAACAAACATGTGAGGAGACCTATTCCCGACCATTCTTAGTTCATAAGGAGTTATCGGTTCCACAACGAAAGGAAGTAAGCATATATTGCCTTGTGGGTTTCTTAGGAATTGGATTACGTCTAGTGTTCTTTCCCTGGGTAAAGGATCGGGAGGAGTAACGAGACGCGTTCTTGAATCTATTACCCTTTTGTTTACATCTGCTCCGTTGATTGCCGCTTCAAACTTATAATCTAGGCCGTTTAGTCTAACTAAAGCTTTCCCTAAATTTTTGTGCTTCGGATCGTATAAATATTTCACTGAAATTCTACTTGCTCCATCTTGAACCGGAATTACGACAGAAACAATCCCGGTACGAGGATTCGTTTTAGCATCAGAGTGAGTTGTGCAAACTGTAGTAATAACACCCAAGAATTCTCGCACTGTATCTCTTTTTGCCTCTTCAGCATGATTGTGAGCGCGTACTCTCGATGAGTGATCCCCCTCTTTTTGACTACTCATGAGTTCTGATTATATACGCAAACTCCCAGCTGTCAATATCTGCTTTTCCAGCGGCTTTAAACTCTCACTTATTCCAAGTCTTCATGGTCTGGCGCATGATGGCGAACTCGCCGATATGGTAAGCGCTGTGATCCGCAACTAAAAGAATTTCCCTAAGGATTGTCTGCCCGTCTCCCCACTTAATCTTGGCAAACAAATCGGTTTTGGGGTTACTGACAATTTTCTCCAAAGCCTGCAAATCTTTTTGAAACCAGGTAATGGTTTTGTCCCACTCTTTTTTAGTCGCCTTTTCGGTTCTTTTGGGCCAGTAATCTTTTGGCCAATCAAGATAAACATATTTTGGATTGACAATGAAATTTAGAATGTCCGCTTGAGTCCTACGGATATGCTCCAGCAGATGCCAAGAGGAATATTCGCCGTTTGGAAAAATATCATTGAATTTGGCAACAGGAAAATCTGCGACCGCCTCTTCCAAAGTCATGTGCGCGTTTCCGCCTTTAAGCAGTTTTATTAAATGGTCTCGTAAAGCTTTATCGCTCATCTTCTCAAGAATATACTATACCACCGCAGCGGCATTCAACTCCAGCTGCTCAATGTTTTTGCATCCGACAATTACCGAAGACACTACCGGTTTTCTCAAGCACCATCTCAAAGCCCACCCTGCCATATCCTCTCCGGCCGGAAGTTCATTGCGTTTAATTTCTTCCACCCGACGCAGTTGTTCATCGTTGAACTCTGCGCTGTATGTAGAACGGATGTCGTCTTGCGGGAAGATTGCTCCCAGTCTGTAACTACCGCTTAAAAACCCTTTTGCCAGCGGAACGCGGGTCAAAACCCCTAAGTCGTGGTTCTCACAGTAAGGCAAGATCTTTTCTTCGGCTTCGGGATGAAGACGGTTGTAAAGAGCCTGAACCACATCTATCCCCAAAGAAGACGCGCTTTGCAGTTGCTTTAGATCATTTTTTGCAGTTAGATCTCCGGCAAGTGATAATGCCAGAAAGCGCACCTTGCCCAGACTAACTTGTTCTCTAAGCATTTCCCACAGTTTGTCGTTGAAAAAATCCTTGTTACTGCCGGAGTGAAATTGGTAGATGTCGATATAATCAGTCTTAAGCGCCCTAAGCGAATCCTCCAACTGACGGCGTACCTGGGAGGACGACCAAGCTTCGGTTTTCGGCGCTGCTTGATTATAGACATGGCCGAATTTTGTGGCGACAATCCACTGCTTCCTTTGCTTTCCCAGACTCTTCCCCACCAATTCTTCCACACTGTGGTTGCCATAGCATTCGGCCGTATCAAGCAGATTTATTCCTAAATCTTGGGCGCGCTCTAAAATCTTTGTCACTTCATCCTCTGAAAATTCCTTGGCCCATTCCCCCGAGAATTGATGAGTTCCTAAACCAATCACCGAAACCTTAAGGCCGGTTTTACCTAAAACTCGATACTTCATCAGCGTTCCTCCTTTGCTTTTAACCAGCGCAAATCAGACGATAGAAAGTGCTCTTGATAAAGTCGTTCAATTGTTTGCAGTCGGTAAAAATCCCGCTTTTTGAACTGGGCTTCGGTTAATTTCATTGCCTGAAAAGTCTTTAGCATTTCCTGAATACCCAAATTTACTGTCCAATCACATTTAAAACTGGGGAATACTTTGCGGATTTTGGCAAAAGATACTTTGTAAGTCCTTCTATCAACTCCCCCTTTAACCTTTCTATCCCTGACCAAATCTTCCTTATCCAGCTCCAAATCCTCTGACAAAAACTTTAGCTCGCAACTCGGAAGTTCGGCCTGTACCGCCTTGGCAATGTCAATAATTTGCAGATTATTTTGTTCATCGCCAACGTTTAATACCAGTATTTTCCCGGCGTTGTAATCTGAATCAATGGCAAACCTGATTGCCTTACAAATATCCAGCACATGCACATTGGGACGCCACGGTTTACCATCGGAATTCAAAATAATTTTGCTGGTCGTAAATGCCATCCCTGTCAGCATGTTCACAACAATGTCAAAGCGCATTCTGGGCGACATACCGAAAGCCGTAGCAAACCTTAAGGCTACCGGTGAAAAATTCCGGTCGCTTAGCTTCTCTAAATCCTGCTCTATCTGCAGCTTGTTAAGGGAATACGGTGTTTGCGGATAAGTCGGTGAGTCTTCGGTCAACAATTTATCCTGACCGAGGCCATAGACCGAACAACTGGATGCAAAAATAAACTTTATCCCTAAACGCTTGCAAAGTTTGGCGACTTTTTCGGCATAGACACGGGTTGGGTCATAAATCCGCTTGGCATCCAAATCCCCGAACGGGTCATTGGAAACTCCGGCCAAATGGACCAACACATCGATGCCTTTTAAATCTTTCTCGGTTATTTCTCTTGCATCACCAAAAACAGTTCTAACTGCCGCCGGCTTATAAAGCAAACAGTTTCTAAAGAAACCGGCATCATACCCGAGACAGTCAAAACCGTTTTGCTCTAAATAACCTGTCAGGACGCTGCCGAGGTACCCAAGCGAGCCGGTGACTAAAACTTTCTTGCGAGTGCTACCTGAATTTTGTTTTATTTTCATCATTAGCTTCTTTTCATCCAATCATGGACGAAAATTTCCGCCTCTCCACTTTTAATTCCTTCCAAAATCTTTTCCGCCACGTATTCGGCACTATCCGGCGGTTTGAAGTTTGGGTCATCCGAGCTCCAATCCTCTTCTTGTTTTTGAGGTTTTGCTTTAAGCGTATTCTTTTCAAAATCCGACAACGTGATATATGGGTAAACCACACTGACGCTAATTTTATCGTCTTTTAATTCTTCTCGCGCGGTTAAAGAAATACCAGCTAAGGCGCGTTTTAGGGAAGAATAGGCCGCCATATTGGGAAGTGCCATTAAAGCCGTGCCGGAAGAAATGTTGATGATTGTACCCCCGCCCTGTTTTTGCATCAAAGGAATTACCGCCTGCATCGCCACCAGCGGTCCAATTACGTCTAGCTTGAACAGGTCACGGAAAGTATTTATATTTGTATCAACGATTGAAGCGTCGTATCCTCGGCCGGCGTTGTTAATGAGAATATCTACCTGGCCAAAATATTCAACGGTTTTCCCCACCATTGCTTTTATTTGGACATCGTTGGTCATATCTACTTGAATAACTAATGAGTTAAGAAGTGTTTTTGAAAGTTCTATCAGCTTATCTTTTGAGCGGGCGGCTAGCACCACTTTGGCGCCATTTTTGGAAAGAAGTTTTGCAGTCGCCAGCCCAATTCCCGAAGAAGCACCGGTCACAATCGCCACTTTACCTTTAACGTTCATCGTCTAAATTATACAACTTTAAACTTAACTATTCCTGAGCCGTAGCGCCACCCTGCAGAATTTGCAGCGTTCTTTTTCTAACAACCCCTGCAAAAAAATCTTCTGCTGCCTCTCCTACGCCAGGAATTTTACTGATATTATGCTTCTCACAATCGTAGCGAAGTTGACCAATTGTATAAGTATCTACATCTATTCCTCTAAGACCAGCCTTTAAATAGAACTTGCGGAAAATCGCTTTTATTCTATTCAATTTATCAGGTTTTGCGCCGCTTTCTTCCCATGCAGAACCAATTAGTTCTACTGTTGCACGCCTTATGTTAGCGCTATTTTCATTAGGGACTATTCTTGCCATTTCAGAAATTAATCTATCATCTGAAAACCAGCCAAAGAATTCATTTAATGCTGGTTCCAAGTGCTTGATTGAATTCGGTTGTTCTAGAGCTGTCGAAGAAGCTACATCTCTTATTAATAATTCTCTGTGTATTTCTGTAACCATACAACTAAACGAATCTTCTACAGCTATTGCGCAATGTTCCCTTGGGGGTCGACGAGAATTGCGGTGTCATCATGTAGATTGGCATCTGAATCTTCCTCCGGATTATCATCCTTAAGATTTCTTTCAATGAAATAAAGCGTATATCCCGATTTTACCGTATACTGTTGGCTTTTATATTCCGGTTTTTGGGCAGTTAAGGTAACTTGAGTCGAATTGTCAGGCAGCGTTTTTGTCGTCATCGCGAAACCGGCCATCGCTTGTTTTGATTCGCTGGACAAAGCGCCAGGAAAAATTTTATAAGCATATTGAAAATCACTTGAGTCACTAAATTTTTGCATCATAATTGTTGGCTTTGCAGTTGGCGTCACTTTTATTGCTGGGTAAGAGGAGCTTGCACTATTTCGCCCGCTATTTTTGGCCGTAAGGAAATAATAAACCCCGCCATAAATTACCACTCCAATTACAACATATAGAACCACCCATTGCCAAAACGGCCTTTTTCCATAACCGGATTGTTTTTGCTCTTCTTCCATTAACAATAGGGTAAACGAAATACTTAAGGGAGTCTGTAATCCTGATTACAGTTCTTAAGCTAGGAAGCTATGCGGTTTTGTCGGAGAGCCACTTTTGCAGTTCCAAAGCAGCGGCGGCGCCAAATCCGGCGGCGGTAATTGCCTGCTTATAGTTTTTGTCGTGCACATCGCCGGCGACAAACACACCTTCTTTATTGGTTAAGAAATGGTCGCGGACTTTAATAAATCCCTCTTTATCTAAATCAATGCCAGTAAATTTTGCGGTGTTTGGCAGGTGTCCGATTGCCACAAACACGCCGTCAACCGGCATTTCCGTTTCTATCCCTGTTTGATTGTTTTTAAGTTTTACTTTCTCGACTTTTAACTCACCTAGAATCTCTGTAATCTCCGCGTCGAAAAGAATTTTTATTTTTGGATTTTCCTTTACTCTTTTTTGCATGATTTCCGAGGCCCTGAACGAGGCACGTCGATGGACAAGAGTGACGCTATCGGCAAATTTTGTCAGAACTGTTGCTTCTTCCATTGCGCTGTCTCCCCCGCCGACTACGATAACCTTTTTATTTCTAAAAAAGGCCGCGTCACAGGGAGCACAACTAGAAACTCCGCGTCCGATTTTTCCCTGCTCACCTTTAACGCCAAGCCATTTTGTGTCGGCACCCGTTGCAATAATTACCGCTTTGGCTTCGTAAGTTTTGTCGCCGACCGCAACTTTAAAGGGCTGGGAAGAAAAATCGGCAGAAGTGAAATCGTCATCAATAAACTGCGCGCCAAATCTTTCCGCTTGCTTTCGCATCTTGGCCATTAAATCCGGCCCCTCAATGCCCTCGGGAAAACCGGGAAAATTCTCAACTTCGGTAGTCAACATTAACTGCCCGCCCCATTTGACTCCGGAGATAACCAAAGTTTTTAGATCCGCGCGGGTCGTGTAAATGGCGGCAGTTAAACCGGCGGGACCAGAAC
>Ga0187889_10003206_pt1 | contig 14766 bp, 13 predicted proteins | sample June2016WEW_7_10_2_FD_132992 | JGI IMG/M metagenome (GOLD analysis project Ga0187889, IMG submission 132992) | Peatland microbial communities from SPRUCE experiment site at the Marcell Experimental Forest, Minnesota, USA - June2016WEW_7_100 | ecosystem: Environmental > Terrestrial > Soil >... | reverse complement strand
GCAGCAAAAGTGGGCCACAGCCTACGCGCGAAATCGAATCGATACCAGTCATCGGTCGCCGTAACACTCGAAAAATGCGTCAGTTATCGCAACGGTCCAAGAAGTTAGCCGGACAGTAGTGATGCGGAATGGAAAACTGACGAAGAGCGATGGGTCATGCTGCGCGGGATCACGAGACATTCCACATTCCGCATTCGCCATTCCACATTGGGAGGAGGAGGCACCATGGTCAAGATCGCGCCATCGATCCTGTCGGCGGATTTTGGAGCCCTGGCCGAGGACATCGCCAAGGTCGAGGCCGAGGCGGATCTGTTGCACGTGGACGTGATGGACGGGCACTTCGTCCCCAACCTCACCATCGGCCCGCTGGTGGTGGAAGCGGTCCGCCGGCGGACGCGGGTGCCGCTGGACGTGCACCTGATGATCCAGAACCCCGAGCGGTACATCGCCGCGTTCGCCCAGGCGGGGGCCGTCTATCTCACCGTGCATGTCGAGGTCTGCCCGCATCTGCACCGGACCATTCAGCAGATCCGCGAGGCCGGCGCGAAACCCGGTGTGGCCCTGAATCCCTCCACCTCGCTCCACACGGTGGAGCACGTTCTGGACCAGGTGGACCTGGTCCTCCTCATGTCGGTGAACCCCGGCTTCGGGGGGCAGTCCTTCATCCCCTTCGTCCTCCAGAAGATCGAAGAGCTGGCGCAGCGGCTGCGGCAGACCGAGCCGCGGCCAGAGCTGGAGGTGGACGGCGGGATCAAGATCGAGAACTGCCGGGCCGTCGCCGATGCCGGAGCGACAATCCTGGTGGCGGGGTCGGCCATCTTCGGCGCGCCCGACCCGCGGGCCGCCATCAAGAAGATGCGGGGGCAGGTCGCGTAGCGGCGCGCCGCCTGGGCGCGGGCCTTGCCCATCGTGGTGTCGCTGGCGCCAATGCCTGGGCTGTCTGGTGATATTGGCAAGGGGAGAAGGGGTGATCGGTCGTGAGCGTCCGGCAACTTCCCATCCCACCGCACTTTAATCCCGACACGGTCGGGAAAGTCTGGCGCATACCTTACCAGCAGCGGGCCGAGGAAGGGGCGGCGTGGGCCAAGCGTTACGACGTGCCGCCCGCCGCATCCGACAGGAAATGCGTGTGTCTTGTGATCGTCGACTGCCAGAATACGTTTTGCATCCCCGACTTCGAGCTCTTTGTGGGCGGCCGGTCGGGCACAGGCGCGGTGGAGGATAACGTCCGGCTGTGCCGGTTCATCTATCAGAATCTAGGTCTCATCACCGAGATCGTTCCAACCATGGACACGCACACCGGCATCCAGATCTTCCATCCCATATTCTGGATCAACGACGCGGGAAAGCACCCGAGCCCAAACACGGTCATCTCTCTGGCGGACGTCGAGAGAGGGGTCTGGAAACCCAACCCGGCTGTGGCCCCCAGCGTGATGGGGGGTGATGTCCAGAGGCTGCGGCGCCATGCGGTGCACTACGTGACGAAGTTGACTGAGCGGGGAAAATACCCGCTCATGGTGTGGCCGTACCATTCCATGCTCGGCGGGATCGGCCACGCGCTCGTCTCGGCCGTCGAGGAGGCGCTCTTTTTCCACTGTGTGGGGCGGGGCAGCCAGACCCACTTTCAGATCAAGGGCGGCAATCCACTGACCGAGCACTACTCGGTGCTCCACCCGGAGGTCCGAGAAGGCCCGGACGGCGAGCCGATCGCCGAAAGGAGCGCCGGCTTTCTCCAGCGACTGTTGGGCGCTGACTTGGTGATCGTCGCGGGCCAGGCCAAGAGCCACTGCGTGGCCTGGACCATCGATGACTTGCTCACGGAGGTCCGGGCCCAGGATCCGAAGCTGGTCGAGAAGGTCTACCTGCTGGAGGATTGCACGTCGCCGGTCGTCGTTCCTGATGTCGTGGACTTCACCGACCAAGCGAACGCGGCCTTTCAGCGGTTCGCCGACGCGGGGATGCATGTGGTGCGGTCGACCGACCCGATTTTCACCTGGCCGGGGGTCGGCCTCTGAGCGGTCCCCTTCGACCGGTCTCTGTCTCCTTGGCTATCGGCTTTCTTCGCTGTTGCTGCCCCTTCCCCCGAGGGACCGGCGACGAGATCACAACGAACGGTTCACTCCCTGTCTCTGTCGTCCTATATCCCGGCCGGCAACTTCACCCCGAACCGCTCGGCCACGGTCCGGAGATTCCGGACTGTTCCCTCGGGCAGGGGAATGCCGCCGCGCAACCGCTCTGCGTGCACCTTGTCTTCCGGCTCTCCCGGGACCAGCACCTCCTTCACGCCCTCGGCAGGCGGGAGACCCTTCAGTCCGTCGATGAGGGTGTCCACGTGTGCCTTATAGGCTTCAAGGTCAGTGAAGGTCCCGACGTCCACGGCCGCCACGACGCTGTTCTGGCGGTGATCCCTCGCGCCCGGTTTGCCCTGGAGCGCAGGGGTCAGCAGGGGATTTCCCACAAAGAGGCTGGAAAGGCATTCGAACATCAGGGCCAGCCCCGATCCCTTGTATCCCCCTGCGGGCATCAGGATGGCCGCCAGCTTGGGATCGGTGGTGGGCTTTCCTTCCTTGTCCAGCGCCCATCCTTCTGGAATCGAGACGCCCTTGTCGATAGCGACACTGAGCTTCCCGCCCGCCGCGACGCTGGTGGCCATATCCAGGATGAGCGGGCGGTGCCGGTTCCCCGGCACGGCGATGGCGATGGGGCTGTTGTGGACCCCCACGGCCCGGGCGCCATGCGGTGCCATGTTGGGAGGGTTGCAGACCAAGGCGATGCCCGCCATGCCCTCCTTGGCCGCCATCAGCGAGTAATACCCCATGGCCCCCTGGTGCATGGTGTTTCGGATGATGGCCCAGCCGATGCCGACCTGCCTTGCCTTCTCCATCACCCGCTTCATGGCCAGCACCGTGACCACGGGGCCGGGGGCGAAGTCGGCGTCGATGAGCAGGGTGGCCGGCGTTTCCTTCTGGATCTGGATGTTCGGCTTGGGCTTCATCTGGCCTTTGTCCACGAGCTGCACATACCAGGGAATCCGCAGGACGCCGTGGGAGTCCACCCCGCGCAGATTGGCCCACACGAGGACATCCGCCTGCGCCTCAGCCCCTTCGGGGGTAAAGCCCACGCGGGCGAACACTTCCTGGCTGAATTGCTTCAACGCATCCCAGGCAACGCGAACGTCCTTGGAAGCCATCACTTTCCTCTCCTTGTCATGTGAGGGTTATCGGATGCCTGATCCTTTCGGTCAGCTCGCCTAGGGGGACCAGAGGCTCCCCGTCTTCAGCCTCTACGCCAAGACGAAACGTGTGGAGAGTCTGAGACATCCTCGAAATGCTTACGCATGTGAATCACACCAGGCACTGTCAGGTCGGCCATACGCGGCCTCGCAGCGGCATGAAGGCAATACCAATAGGTCGGAGGCGAAGTCAAGGGGAAATTCCACCCGACAGGGCCGTGGCAAAGCGCGAAGGCACGCAAACCCGCGATACGAAGTTGACAGGGGGAAGCAGTACGTCTAACATGATAAGATATGATCCTTCGCCGTGGGAGCCTTTTCGTGAGAGAGATGCGAAATACAAGGCAGCGATCGACAGGCTGGTGGGCGGTCTTCCTCTTCGCCTGTCTAGCAATGGCTATCTACATTGCCTTTGATCTGCGGGACCTGGACGGGTCGAACCTCCGCGATCGGGGCGGCGGCGCCGCAATTGCGGCAGAGTCACCATCGGCCGAGACGGACCGGCTTCTCTCCCATAGATTATCGACTGGAGGGGCCCAGGACCCTATCGCAATCCATCCGGAGTCCTTACTCACCGGTGACCTCCCTCAGCCTTCGTTCCATGGATCCCTCGACGGCGCAATCGCCCGGCGCGGCGGGATCCGCCCGCGCGCACACCTTTCCCGCGATACTTCCTCCGCACGTTCCCTGATCGGGGAGCCTGCCTAGCGCTGTCCATCCGGGCTGGATCGGGTGGGCTGATCTCGTTTTTCTCCGTTCATCTACCCTGAAATTCGGCCGTGCTATTCCGTTCGGCAACCGGCATTTTTCCGTTGACTCCGGCGAGGAGATTCCGGGCGCGTCATCCGACGCGGTAGAAAAGAGGCATCTGATGGGAGGCTTGGGATTTCCTGAATTGATTGTGATCTGCATCATCGCACTGCTGGTCTTTGGCCCGAAGAAGTTGCCCGACGCAGGGAAGGCGCTGGGCCAGGCGATCCGGGGGTTCAAGGCGAGCATGGAAGGAAAGGACGAGCCCCAGGCCGACGCAAAAGCCATCCAGGCCCATGCAAGCTGCCCAGGCTGTGGAAAGCCCGTCGAAGGGGATGCAGCCTTGTGTATCCACTGTGGGCGTGCCTTGGCGGGCGCCCAGCAGAGCCGGGCCGCATAGACCCAAACCGCATGGCTGCCCGACGCGATCGGGCCGGGCAGCGGGATGGCATGGGTCCCTCGGAAACCCCGGCCACCCGGGTGATCCTCCTCCCTGCAGTGAGTTCCTGCCGGGAGAGTCCTCTGGCACGGGGGACATCGGCATCTAGACGCGGGTGGATGTGAATGGAAAAAACGAAGGTAATGTCGCTCATTGAGCACCTGACGGAGCTCCGGACGCGGCTGATCAGGTGTTTCATCGCGCTCATCATCGGGATGGGGGTGGCCTGGCATTTTTCCACCGACCTCTTGACCTTTGTTGAAAGGCCCCTGACCGGGCATACCTATCTCGTCGAGTTGAAAGCCAAGGTGTATGAAGCGGTGAAGAAGCGCTACCCGAATGTCTATGACCGCTACAGACTGGGGAATGACCTCACCCCGGCGCCCAAGGAAGACCGGAAGCTGAATTACAGCGCCCCGCTCGAGCCTTTCTTCGTGCAGATCAAGATCTCCATGATTGCCGGAGCGGTCCTAGCGCTTCCGGTGATCCTTCACCAGCTCTGGCTCTTCGTTGCGCCCGGCATGACGCGAAAGGAGAAGCAACTGGTCCTGCCCTTCGTGACTGCCGGGACCGTCAGCTTCTGCATCGGGGCCCTGTTTTTCCTCCTGATCATCTGGCCGGTGATCATCAACTTCTCCCTCTCGTACGAGGCGGAGGGACTCCGGAGTTGGTTCAACCTCACTATGTACATCAACTTCTGCCTCCGGCTCATCCTGATCTTCGGCCTGGTCTTCGAGCTGCCGGTCGTCGCCGCGATCCTGGCCCGGGTCGGTCTCATCACGGCCCAGTTTTTGGCAAAGCAGCGGAAGTTCGCCGTCCTGGCGAGCGCCATCGTGGCGGCCTTTCATGCCGATCTGGTGACGATGTTCGTGGTGTGGCTCCCGCTCTATTTCATGTACGAGGTGAGCATCTGGGTGGCGCGCATCTTCGCGAGGAAGAGGAGCACGGTCGTCACGCCCGTGCCGGCGTGAGGAGGGGGAGGAGGTCGTTCATCTGCGCTGATAGCGCCCCAGGAGTTCTGCCCGTCCCAGCACGTGCCCCTCAATTGCCTTCAGCAGATCCACCTTGACCTTGCGTGGCGGAAGGGTGATCTGCGCATCGAGGGCGTAGAGCCTGAAGAAATAGCGGTGTGCCGGCCCCCTGGGTGGGCACGGGCCTCTGTACCCAACCCGCCTGAAGTCGTTCACCCCCTGCCTCCCGATGTCAGCAACGGTGTCCGTGGCTGGCAGACCTTCAGAGAGCTTCCGCAGCGTTGGCGGCATCCCATATAACACCCAGTGGACCCAGGTCCCTCCCGGTGCATCGGGATCGTCGGTGATGAGCGCGAATTCCTTGGTCCCTGCCGGTGGATCGGTCCAGCCGAGGGCCGGGGATACGTCCGGGCCGTCGCACGTGTGCTTCACCGGGATCTCGCCGCCCGGCGAGAAGGCGGTGCTTTGAAGCTCGAAGGCCTTGGCGGGACGCCCCGCCGCCAGGATCAACAAGCCGGCGAAGACTGGAACGACCCACCGCCGCGCAAGGGAGGACATTCCAGCCCGCCCAATGCATTTTTTAAGCAGCATGACTTCACCCACCTCCCGAAGTGGTTCTTATCCAGCGGGCGATGGGGTCAACGACCGCCCGCTCAAGACCGAGGAGGCCGTGATAAGACAGGCCCTCGCAGGGGGCCGAGCGAGGGGTGTCGCCGCCCTCGAAGGTGAGGAGCCGGACTTTGGGGGCGCGTTTCAATCGCTGCAGCGATCAACTCTGCGCGCAGCGGAAGCCGATGACTGGCCTCTGGGTGGTGGGTTCAAGCCCCCACCGGACGGTGGTGCGCAGGGCGCCCGGCCTGAATCGCCAGCCGCCGCCACGGGTGACGCGCTGCCCCGGCGCCGCGGGGTCCTCTCGCCCGTCGGTGGCGACGTAGGGGTATGGCCTCTCGAGGCTGCTGGTCCACCCCCAGACGTTACCTGCCAGATCCAGGACGCCAAAGGGCGACGCGCCGGCCGGATATGAGCCCACAGGCGCTGTGGTCTGCCCCCCGTTGTTCCCCTCGAAGCGAGCCCGGCTCGGGTCCCAGGTATCACCCCAGGGGTACCTGCGACCATCCGTCCCACGGGCGGCGTACTCCCACTCCGCCTCCGTGGGGAGGCGCTTTCCGGCCCAGCGGCAGTAGGCCACTGCGTCCTCCCAGGTGACGTGGACCACGGGGTGGTCCTCCTTGCCCTGCGCCGCCATCAGCAGCGCCGGCCGGGGTCTGAATCCAGCCGCCCTGGCGAACTGGACGAACTGCGTGTTCGTGACCTCGGTCCGGTCCACCCACAAGCCTGGCAGACTCACCGGATGCCCGGGCCTCTCGTTCGGCAACCCCTCCCCGTGCGTGTCCCCCATGGTGAAGGTGCCGGCGGGGATATACACCATTTCCGCGTTGTCCCCGCCCCGTCGCTGGATGGTGCCCGGTCTCGGTCGGCGGGCTTCCTCCTGTTGTGCCGCCTTCCGCCTGACGGCCTCCTCGTCCGCTTTTCTCTGCTGCGCCTCGATGGCGGACTGTTGCCGGGCGAGCAAGGCCTTCGCCTCTTCGATCCGCTTCTTCTCGGCCGCCAATTGGTCTGCCTCCGCCTTGCGCTGGGCGCCTTCCTCGACGGCCTTCTGGCGCGCCGCCTCATCGGCCGCAGCCCTGGCTTTCGCCGCGGCATCGTCCACGGCCCGTGAGACGGGAGGGGCAGAGGACGGAGCAGGCGGCTGCTCGGGCGTGCGCAGGCGCAAGGCCGGAAAGAGCGCGAGCCCTACTACGGCCGCGCCAGCGGCGAGGAGCCAGGGCCACAGCGGCCTGCGGGCGCGCTTTTGAGAGCGGCCCCTCGAAGGCGTGGGGATCTTGGCGGTCGCAGTCAGCGCTGACTCCGCAGAGAGGGGGACGCCTTCCGCCGCCCTGCGAAGGTCCCGGGCCAGATCGGCGCCCCGCGGATAACGGCGGGAGGGATCCTTGACCAGGGCTTTCCTCAGGCAGATATCCAGGCCGGCGGGAAAGGCGGGGTTCAGACGTCGGAGGGGGGTCGGCTCCTCGTGAATGATGCGGTAAATGACAGTGCTGATCGTCTCCCCGGGGAAGGCCCTTTCCCCGCTCAGCAGTTCGTAGAGGACGGCCCCCAGGGAGAAGATGTCCGAGCGACCGTCCAGCGTGAGACCGGAGATCTGCTCGGGGGACATGTAGCTGGGCGTCCCCAGGGACTGGCCGGTCTGGGTGGTGTCTGTCCCGGTAATGCGGGCAATGCCGAAGTCGGTGACCTTGGCGACGCCGTCCCGGGTCCGGAGGATATTGGCGGGCTTGACATCCCGGTGGATGATCCCGTGCCGATGAGCGTAGTCGAGGGCCTGGGCAACGTGCTCCCCGATGGTCAGGGCCTCATCCAGGGGAACGGGACGGCGCGTGCGCAGGATCTGATCGAGGGACTGGCCCTCGATGAACTCCATGACCAGGTAGTCCCGGCCCTGGTCCTCGCCCACATCGTACACCGTGACGATATTGGGGTGGGCCAGACGGCCGGCCGCGCGGGCCTCACGTTGGAAGCGTTCCCGGCGCTGGCGGATCTGCGTCGGGTGGAGACCTTCGGCCGGGGCGATGACCTTGAGGGCAACCAGCCGGTCGATCTTCGGGTCGCGGGCCTTGTACACCACGCCCATGGCGCCGCGACCCAGTTCCCCCAGGAGTTCGTAGCGGCCGAGGTGTTTCACCGGCAAACGCTCTCCGTCGGGGCGTCAGGCCACAGCCGGCCGGGCGCTACTTGGTCTCCTTGGCTGCTGTGATCTCCTTGGATTCCACCTTGCCCGCGATGTAGCTCCGGCCCACCTCTACCCGGACCTTGTCGGCGATCTCCAGCTTGACGACGTGGTCGCCGCCGGCCACGATGGTGCCGAAGAGTCCCCCGGTGGTGACCACCCGGTCGCCGACCTTCAGGCTCTTCAGCAGGTCCTGGTGTTGCCGCGTCTTCTTCTGCTGCGGCCGGATCAGCAGGAAGTAGAAGACGGCGAACATCAGGAGCAGCGGGATGAAGATAGAGATCCCCCCGGGCGATCCGCCGCCCGGGGTCGGCCCCATGGCGTACGCAACGTCAGTCATCGGTGCGTGTCTCCTGTGCCTGCTTCGAGGTTGATGGATCGGAGGCCATCTGTGCCAGGCATTCCGCCTTCCACGCGGGGAAGGTCCCGGCCTGGATGGCCTGCCGCGCCTGGCGCATCAACTCCACATAATAGTGCAAGTTGTGGATGGTATTCAAGCGAAGACCGAGGATTTCGTCCGCCACGTATAGGTGCCGCAGGTAGGCCCGGGAAAAATGCCGGCAGGTGTAGCAGGAACAGGCCGGGTCCACCGGGCGCTCGTCCCGGGCGTAGGCGGCCCCCTTGATGTTCAGGCGGCCCGTGCCGGTGAAGAGGCCGCCATTCCTGGCGTTCCGGGTGGGCAGGACGCAATCGAACATGTCCACGCCGCGGGCGACCGCCTCCAGGAGGTCCTGCGGTGTGCCGACACCCATGAGGTAACGGGGCGATTCGGGGGGCAACAGCGCAGTCGTGTGCTCCACAACCCCGTACATCTGCGCTGCTCCCTCGCCGATCCCCAGGCCGCCCAGGGCGTAGCCCGAGAAGCCGGCCCGCACCGTCGCCTCGGCCGACCGGCTCCGCAGGTCGAGATGCATCCCGCCCTGGATGATCCCGAAGAGCGCCGGCTCGTCCCCCTGATGAGCGGTCCGGGAGCGCTCCGCCCAGCGGGCGGTGCGCTCCATGGAGGACCGATGGTACTCGTACTCCGCGGAGTGGGGCGGGCACTCGTCCAGGGCCATGAGGATGTCGGCCCCCAGGGCGAGCTGGATCTCGACGGCCCTCTCGGGGGTCAGGAGGTGCCGGGACCCATCCAGATGCGACTGGAACGTGACCCCGTCTTCCGCGATGTTCCTGAGACCGGCCAGACTCAGCACCTGGTAGCCGCCGCTGTCCGTCAGGATGGCCCGGTCCCATCCCATGAACCGGTGCAGGCCGCCGAGCGCCTGGATGACCTCGTGTCCGGGCCGCAGGTAGAGGTGATAGGTGTTGCACAGGATCAGCGCGCAGCCTTCCTCGTGCAAGTCTCGCGGGTCCAGGGTCTTGACCGTGGCCTGCGTCCCGCAGGGCATGAAGACGGGGGTCTCCACCACGCCATGCGGGGTGGTCAATCGCCCCCGGCGGGCGCCGGTCCCCCTATCGGTTGCGAGGAGTTCGAAGCGCATGGGCCGGCCGGAACCGTTCGCGGGACATGGCGCGTCCCTCAGAGGATCAGCATGGCGTCGCCGTAGCTGTAGAAGCGGTAGCGCTCCGTGATGGCCTCGGCGTAGGCCCGCCGGATGGGTTCCAGGCCGGCGAAGGCGCACACCAGCATGAGGAGTGTGGACCGGGGCAGGTGGAAATTGGTGAGGAGCGCATCCACGGTCTGGAAGCGGTAGCCCGGGATGATAAACAGGTCCGCTTCGGCCTCACCGGCCCCAGCCGTGCTCGTCTCGTTGGCGGAGTCCTCCAGCGCGCGGACGCTGGTCGTCCCCACGGCGATCACCCGCCCGCCCTCGGCCTTGGCCGCCTTGATAGCGCGGGCGGTCTCCTCGGGGATGATGTACCGCTCCATCTCCATCCGATGCAGGGATACGTCTTCGACCCGCACCGGCTGGAAGGTGCCGGGCCCGACGTGCAGGGTCACCGGATGTATCAGAGCGCCCAGCTCGCGGATCCGGTCGAGGAGCGCCGTCGTGAAGTGCAGGCCCGCCGTCGGCGCGGCCACCGCTCCCTCTTCTTGCGCGTAGACGGTCTGGTATCGCTCGGAGTCAGCGTCGAGCCCCGGAGCTTCTCTCTCGGCGCTCGGCCACCCGCCTTCGGCGGGTACCCGGCGCTCGGCGCTGCGTTTGATGTAGGGCGGTAGCGGCATCACCCCGTACGAGTACAGGATCGCCCGCAGGTCCGCGTCCGGGGGGAGGCGCAGGACCCGGCGGCCGTGGATCCCTTGCGCGGCGACCGTCACCGCGAGATGGCCGCAGGCCAGGGTCAGTCGGCATCCCTGCCGGGCCGGCTTCGCGGGCTTGACCAGCGCCTCCCAGCACTGCTCTTCGACGGGGCGCACCAGCAGGACCTCGACCGATTTTCCGTCCTCGAACGTCCCGAAGAGCCGGGCGGGGATCACCTTGGTGTCGTTCACGATCAGGATGTCGCCGGCCCGGAGGTACTCGGTGAGATCGGAGAATCGGCGGTGGTCTATCCGATTGGACCGCCGGTGCAGGACCAGGAGGCGCGAGGCATCTCGCTCGCTCGCGGGCTGCTGCGCGATGAGTTCGGGCGGCAGTTCGTAATCGAAATCGCTGAGCTGCATCTCTCTCTTACTGGCAATCTGGCAACTGGGCACTCTGGCAACCAGGCACTACGGATCTCCAGATTGCCTGATCGCCTGATTGCCCGGTTGCCTCCGTGTTGGTCGCTAGTGCGCCGAGACTCGCCTGGACGCGCCCGGCTCGTTCAGGCTGCCGATCTCTGCCAGCGGGTAATAGAATTTCAGGATCTCCTTGTGCTGGTAGGCCAGATCGGCCATCTCCTTGGCGCCCCACTGGCTCAGACCGACGCCATGCCCCCACCCCCGGCCGACGAACGTGAATCCCCCGGCGTCGGCGCGGACCTCGAAGTCCGTGCTGCGGATGACGTCGTTCCCCAGCGCCTCGCGGAAGTGCTTCCCTTCCAGGGTCAGGGTTCCCCGGGTGTGCTGGACGGCGAGGCGGAGGATTCGCCCCGTCCGGCTGCGCGTCAAGGCCTCGATGCGCAGGACGCGACCGACGGCGTAGCCGGCCCGCTGGAGGGCGTCCTCGACCTCCGCGGGGGAGAACCGCTCGACCCAGAAATCATAGGGGCAACTGAGGCTGAAATCGTCCTTCACCCCGACCACGGTATCGAAGTTCGGGCCGAACACGTCCAGGGCATCCTCCGTCGCCCCCCCCGAGCAGGAATGATGGAAGGCCGGAATGGGTTGCCCGCCGAAGGTCAGGATCTGCCCCCGGGTCGCCTGCACCGCCGCGTTGGTGAGGGGATCCTCTCCTGAGGCGCCCCCGTACACCTGGGACGCGGTCGTCGCCCGGAGATGGAAGAATTCCCCGAGGTTCTGCTCCATTTGGTAGACCGCATAGGTTCGAGCCGCGATGGCCATGGCCTTGGCCGCCTCGGCGGGCCACCCCGGTGGGATCTCGTCCTTCAGAACACCCTGGAGGTAGTCCTCCAGGTCCACCACGTTCACGGCCGCCAGGCTTCCATTGAATCGCCGCACCTCCAGGCGGCCGCGGAAGGCTTGCCCCTCGAGGGCCACCGTGGGGAGGCGGCCCGGCCAGACGAGCAGCACGGAGGCCGACGCCCCAGTTTCCCGGATCACGACCCCCTGGCCCTTGAGGAGGAGGCGGAAGGCCTCGCCGCCTCCCCGCTGGGCCAGGATGCGCCGTCCCGAGGCATCGGTGATCGTGAGGCCCCCGCTGCTCGAAACCGCGAGGTTCGTCCGTCCCTCCGCGACCAGCACGCGGACAGCCGGGGCCCCGGCGAAGGCTCGGCCCGGCATCCCCGCGAAGCAGATCGCCAGCGCCGCCAGCGCGAGGGCCCGCCCTGGTCGAGACCCGCGCCGTCTTCTCATCGGCGGCGGAACAATGAGAAGAGCAGGGTCAGGAGGATGCTGATCACGATGCTCGTGGTCAGGGGGAAGTAGAAGCGCCAGCGTTCGCGGCGGATGATGATATCCCCGGGCAGTCGGCCGAGGAAGGGGATCTTGCCGGCCAGAAGGAGCAGCCCACCCAGCAGGGCCAGGATCACTCCGAATAGGATCAGCACCTTGCCCAGCGAATCCATTCCGGGAATCATGTCTCTACCCTCTGAAGGAATCGGCGTACGCTGCGGTTCCAGGGAACGTATCGGGTTACTTCGGCGGGCCGGACCACAACTCGCCCTGGGGCCCCGCCGGCGGCGGGATCTGGAAGTGCGCGTACGCCAGCGGCGTGGCCGTCCGCCCGCGGGGGGTCCGCGCCAGGAAGCCGAGCTGGATCAGGAACGGCTCGTACATGTCCTCGATAGTGTCTTTCTCCTCGCCCACGGCCACCGCCAGGGTCTCGATCCCCACCGGGCCGCCGGAGAACTTCTGGATGATGGTCTGCAGGATCCGGCGGTCCATCTCGTCGAATCCCCGCTCGTCCACGTCCAGGCGGTTCAATGCGTCGCGGGCCACGCGCAGGTCGATGGTGCCGTCCCCCAGCACCTGGGCGAAGTCTCGCACCCTGCGCAGCAGCCGGTTGGCCACCCGCGGGGTGCCCCGCGAGCGCTTGGCAAGCTCCGCTGCGCCTTCCGGGGTGACGGAGACATTCAGGATCGTCGCCGAGCGGGTGACGATCTTCAGCAGGTCGTCCTCGCCGTAAAAATCGAGCCGCTGGACCACGCCGAAGCGGTCCCGGAGCGGCGAGGTGAGCAGGCCCGCCCGCGTGGTGGCCCCGATCAGGGTGAAGTGGGGCAGGGTCAGCTTGTACGTCTGGGCGCTGGGCCCCTGGCCGATGATGAGGTCCAGCTTGTAGTCCTCCATGGCGGGATAGAGGGTCTCCTCCACTGTGGGGTTGAGGCGGTGGATCTCGTCGATGAACAAGACGTCGCGCTCCCGCAGGTTGGAGAGGATGGCCGCCAGATCCTTGGGCCGTTCGATCACGGGACCGGAGGTGGGGCGGATGTTCACGCCCAGCTCCGAGGCGATGATGTAGGCCAGCGTCGTCTTGCCCAGGCCCGGCGGGCCGTAGAACAGGACGTGGTCCAGGGCCTCGTTCCGCGCGCGGGCTCCCTGGATGAAGACCTGGAGGTTGTCCTTCACCTTCTGCTGGCCGACGTAATCGTCCCACCGGGTCGGGCGGAGGGTCTGCTCGACCTGTTGATCTTCGGCAAGGCGTTGGCGGGTCGTGATGGGGTCGGCCATGACCAACTTTCAACCCAAACGTTGCAGTTGACTCATAGATTAGCCTCCGCCGGAGCAACTGCATTGCAGTTGGGAACCCCGGTCAGGAGGCGCTGGAGCTGGGTGAGGAACCGCTGCTGCCACGGCGGCGTCCGGGAGAGTCGGAGTACGGCCTGGCGGCCCACGCGGCCGAGGATCGCGCCGCAGGCGAACACCGTGACCCGGAGCGTGCTGAGCGTCCGGCGCGCCGGCGCGGCCAGCGCGCCCTGGAAGGTCTCGACCAGGTTGTAGAGCAGGCAGATGGCCCGGAGGGCGGCCTCGGTGGCCCAGAACCGCTGCGAGCAGAAGCCATCGGCCCCGAACGCGTACTTCAGCTCCTTCAGCCGGTTCTCGGTATCGGCCCGGCCGTTGTAGGTGCGCCAGACCTCCTCGGGCGGGAGAGTCAGGGTCGTTACCACCGCGTGGAAGCGGTACCCCGGCGCGTAGAACAACTCCCGCCCCCGGGCGGCAGGGCGGTGGGCGAGTTCCTCCCGGACGACGATGAGCCGCCGGGCCGCGGTCCAGCGCAGGGCCTGGTAGTGGAGTTCCGCGACCTCCAGGCCCGGGGCGAAGGGGCGGAAGGCCAGCCGGTACGCGGCCGCTTGCAAGGGGTTGGTGAACCGCGCGGCCACGATGTAGGGCAGGCGGGTGGCTTCCAGCGCGAGGAGGAAGGCCTCGTCGAAGAAGCCGCTGTCGGCGCGGACGAGGCTGACGGAGATGTGGCCGGGGAGCAGCGCGCGGAGTTCGGTGAGGAACGCCGTCGCCCCCCGGGCCGCGCCGGTGTTCCCGCTCCGGAGCCAGACGTGGGCGATGCAGCGGGCCTCGGCCAAGACGGCGAAGAGCGGATGGTGCGAGGGCCGGCCGCGCTTCTTCGGGTTGTACCCCTTGAGCGCGCCCTCCTGCGCCCCGTAGCGCTCGAAGACGCTGGAGTCGAGGTCGAGCGTGTACCCCGCGGCCCGGTGCGGGAGGCGGGCCAGGCACCCTGCGAAGAGCGGGGCGAAGGTCTCGGTCACGGTCTTCGCGGTGAACCGCCGGAAGAAGCGGGTGAAGGTGGCCGTGCTCGGGAAGCGCCGGAGGCCGAAGAGCTGGCGCACGGGCTCGTCCGCGCGGAGGACGGCGAGCTGGGCGAAGCGCCGGGCCCCCGCGAGGACCCCGGCGAAGAAGGCCAGGAGGACCTGGTGGGGCGGCGTGGCATTGGGGGACGTGACCACGAACGGGAGCGCGGCCTGGAGCGTCTCCGCCAGCCGGATCCGCTGGGCGAAGGCGACGAAGAGCGCGAGGCCCCCGAAGGCCGTCACCGGCTTGTCCGTGAAGGTGATCCCGATTGCTTTCTGCCCGTCCATCGGCGTAAGCTCGGTC
>Ga0187889_10003204_pt1 | contig 14768 bp, 8 predicted proteins | sample June2016WEW_7_10_2_FD_132992 | JGI IMG/M metagenome (GOLD analysis project Ga0187889, IMG submission 132992) | Peatland microbial communities from SPRUCE experiment site at the Marcell Experimental Forest, Minnesota, USA - June2016WEW_7_100 | ecosystem: Environmental > Terrestrial > Soil >... | reverse complement strand
CTGCCCCGTCGTCGCGATAACGACAGCGATGGAGGAGGTAGAGCGCCCCGGCCAACAGACCGGAGAGCGCAAGACCACCAGAAATAACTGCCGGGTCGCCCAACCCGCCGGCCAAGGGAAAGTCCCAGTCGAGGTTCTGGCCCGCCGGCCACAAGAGCAGGCGCAGATAGGTGGCGATAACGTGCCACTGGGTCAAGAAGTAGTGCCAGGCCGAGAGCCGGGGTACCTCGAAGCCAGCAGTGGCGAGCCCCGGAGCAGCGGACTTGAGGCCGGGCAGCGTCATGGTCACCACTAGCGCGGCATACGAGGCGAAAGGAACGGCCAGGGCCAGACGCCGGCGCGGCCTGGCCAGTCGAGTCGAGTAGCTGGCCCGCTCGGGGAGGATGCCGAGGAGTAGGTAGGCGAAGGGGAGGGTGAGCCCACCGCTCTTACTGGCGAGGCTCAGGACAAAGGCGGCCAAGGCCGCCAGGTAAAGCCACACCCCGGCCCAGGTCACACCCCGACGCTCGGCCCCCAACAAGAGCAGCAGCGCGCCCAGGTAGAGGCCTGCGGCGAGCTCTTCCGCGCGTTGGGAAACGTAGACGACCGCCTGGCTTTGCAAGGGGTGGAGGGCGAACAGAGCGGTTACCGCCAGCACGAGACCTGCGCGGTTGGACAAGCCAGCCAACCCGAGGACCTCCCTGGCCAGCACGTAGACGAGCACGACTACCACGAGGTGGATGGCGAGATTGCCGACGTGGTAGAAGAATGGATCGAGCCCGCCCACGGCGTAGTTGAGAGCGAAGCTGAAGTCCGTCAGGGCGCGGGCGGATTGCAACGCTGCCAGCCACACGCGTGGGCTCATATAGTCGCCCAAGACACGAATGCCCAGGTTCGACTCCACGGTGCGCCAGTCGTCGAGCTGAAACTCGCCGTGCAACCCCGGCGTATAGGCCAGCGCGGTCAGCAGCAAGAGGCCGGCCACGACCATTCGCCGCACGGCGGGATGCAAGGGAGACTGGCTATGCGCCACGCCCGTCACCAGCATCGTTACCTTGCAGAGCCACCAACCATTTGCTGCAACCCCGCCCCCCAGAGCTTGCTGACCAGATCCACTCGCTCGCTTGGGCTAGTATTTTACCAAATGACCCTGGGAGGGTCCTTGGGATCCACTATTGCGGAACAACGCGGGTGACATAGCCGTATGTATCAGCCGAGGTTAGGGTGCTGAGTGTGGTCGCCCCGAGCGTCATCGTACCCGCGAAATTGCCACCGTAGGTGACGGCGTTGGCCAGGCTGCCCGTCGCCGCCGTTGCCACGTTTACGACATTCATGCCATGGTTCCCGCTCGCATCGCCGTAGCTGTGCGCGCACTCTACCGCTCCGGTAGCCGCGGCAAGCTGAGCGTCAAAGGCGCTGCTCGCGGTATCGGAGGTCGAGGTGAGATTATCGAGCTTCGCCCCCAGGCTGCCCTCGTAAGCGCCGCCGACGAACACGTCGCCGGTCGACGAGGTGGCAACCGACAAGACCTGCTGGTTGAAGGTGGCATCCCCGAAGGTAAAGCCCCACGCCGGCGTGGTCAGAGCGTTGTTCAGCTTGACCACGAAACCATTGAGCAAACCGAGGGAAGTCAGGGTACCAACCGGGGCACCAAAGTTGGCGTCGGCCTGGGCGATGCCGCCCGCGATGATCACGTTGCCACTGCCATCCACGGCGATGCCATTGACGTTGGAGATGCCCGAGCTGCCCCAGCTTTGCGCCGCCACCGCGTTGCCATTCGGGTCGAACTCAGCCACGAACATCAGAGCGAGGCTATCGCTGGTGCTCACCGTCGGAAGCGCAATGGTCTTGCCGCCACTGGTCACGGAGGTGAAACTGAGCGAGCCGTTGTAGTTTCCCGCGATATAGGTGTTCCCGTTCGCATCCATGGCAACGGCCGTGCATTGCGAATTACCAGTACCGCCGAACTGGGCACCCCAGACCACCTCGCCGGTGGTAGCCAGGTCGATCACGCCCACCACCACGTCGGTTTGCCCGCTAAAGGCCGTAGTGTTGCTAAGGAAGCCCGTCTTGGTCGTGCTGAGCCCGACCGCCCGCATGGTCTTGCCACAAATGGCGGCCTTATTGATGGCCGGGTTGGAGGCCGCGGCCAGGAAGGCTCCGTCGCCCAGGTCGGTGTCGTGAGCATAGATCGGGGTGATGTAGGGCATGGTGGACGATGCACTTGCGACCACCCAGTAGTTCATGGGAGCCCCGGCACTCTTCGACTGCTCGCCCAGATAGTCGAGGTTGAGATTGCCGTTGTCACCGTTCGAGGTGAAATCGATCTCATTGACATACAAGCCAGCCACCAGGACATTACCGTTTTGCCCGGCCGCCACCAGGCTCGCCGTCTGCTCGTTAGCCCCGGGGTCACCGAAAGCGAAGCTCTTGGTCGCCGCCCCCGTGGTAGAGCTCACCATGTTCAGGTAGGCATCCGAGCTCCCGGTCGAGGTGATGGTGCCGGCGCCAAAATTGAAGCTGCCGTAGATCGCGCCCGCGGTCCACAGTGTACCGCTGGCGGCACTGGTCATGGCGGCCAGCTCCGGTGTCGACTCCGCTGCCCAAGACGGACCGAGGCATGCGCTACCGACTGCCCCGCCGGTGGCCGTGCTGCCGCCGCTTCCGGCCGTACCCCCACTTCCCGTCGCCCCGCCGGTAACCGTGCTACCGCCTGTCCCGGCCGTGCCCCCACTTGCCGTCGCCCCACCGGTGGCCGTGCTGCCGGCGCTTCCGGCCGTACCCCCACTCGCCGTCGCCCCCCCTGTGGTCGTGCTACCGCCGCTTGCAACCACCCCGCCGGTTGCCGTGACCCCACCGGCTCCCAGACCCCCCCCACCAGGTGCATCAATCGGGGCCGCCCCGCCCCCATCCCCGGCGACGCCGCCGTCGAAGCCACCCACCTCACCCGTCAGAGCGGAGCGGAGGTCGAGCTGCCCGACCTCGAGCTTGGCTCCCAGATCGGGCACTCCGACCGATCCATCGACCACGACACCCGCCTCACCCCCGCCACCTGGAGCTCCGCCCTGCCCGACGGAGGCGTCACAGCCCGCATCGACCAGGGAGCCTGGGCAATACCTCCGCTGTCCGGCGTCGACTTTCTCATTCGAGGACGCGCCGCCGCACGCGATGACCGTCGCCCCAAGGACGATCGGCACGAGTATAGCCAGACAGCGGTTCATGGTCAGGGAGCGCTGCTACATCTCGACCAGGAACGCGTACGCCTGACTGCCCCCACTGGTGCTCTCGGTGATGGCGGTGGATTGTCCCCCGAAGTTGATCAAATGAGTGAAGGCACCGCTGATGGCCAGACGGTCCTTGCTCGCCCCCGTCCCGGCGCGATTGACCGCGGCGCTGAGAAGCTGTGCGCCGGCCGAGCTGGGGTCGCCATAGCGGTTACCGCACAGGGTCGCGCCGCTGGCGCCGTCCAGGGCAAGAAGGAATGGTTCGGTGGCACCGGGTCCGGCCAACGACTGCAGGGCCGGTAGCCCCGGCCCCGGAATGAGGGAGGATATGTAGGCACCGCCCACCATCACTCGGCCGGCAGAGTCAGCCGCCCCCGTATAGACTATTCCCGACCCAGCGGCACCGCCAGCGGCAAAACTGCGCGCCCACACGGGCGTGAGACTGGTGGGATCGAGCTTGGCCACAAAGGCGTTCAGGGTTCCCTCCGGTGCCGGCGTCAAGGTCTGGGCACCGAAGGCCGCCGCGTTGGCCAGATTGCCGCCCATGATAACGTTTCCCTGCCCGTCCAGGGCGATAGCGTCGGGACTTACCGAGCCCTGGGCACCGAAAGACTGGTCGGCGATGGCCGCGCCGGTGCTGCCGTTCAGCTTCGCCACCCAGGCCATCTTGTCATTGGCCACGGCTCCGCCATCGACCCCGGCCGGGCTACCCGCCAGCGGGCCGAGTCCGAAGTCCAGGCTACCGGCATAGACCCCGGCAAAGTACCCATTGCCGGCGTCGTCCAAGGCGGCCGCGGCGCAGGTATTGTACTGGCCACCCAGCACCTTGGCCCACATAACCGTGCCGTCGGCGGCCTTGAGCGCGGCTATGAATATGCCCGCGCCGCCACTCAGGCTCCCGGTCGGGTTGAAGGCGGCGGGAATCTTGCTGGTCGCCCCACAGACCAGGAAGAAGTCCTGGCCGGGATTGCCCGCGATCGCCTGCAATCCCAGGCCGGGTCCCGTTTCCACACCCAGGTCGAGCTTCTTCGACCACACTCCCGAACCGTCGCTATCCTTCAACCCCATGACAAAGCCAAGCGGCATATTGCCCGTGTTGACAAGGGGCGGGATCACTTGATTTACGGGATCGATGTCCAGGGTCCCGGTGAACACACCGTAGGCCACGACGTTGCCGCTCGTGACTGCCGTACCGGACACATTCTGGTCTTGAGGGTCGCCGTACACCACGACCCAGATCGGGTTGCCGGTGGCCGGGTCCAGCTTGGTCACGAGCGCATCGGCGCTGCCGCCATAAGTGAGCTTGGCCCCACCGGGAAATCCGGGGAACTCATCCACGTCGCCGTAGACGGTGCTGCCGGTGACGAGATTCCCGTCATTGTCCCAGTCCAGGGTGGGAAAGCCCGTAACGGGATATGACCACGCGGAAGCCGCGCTCGGACAGGCCCAGGGTGAAGCGTCTACCGCCGTGCCATCGACACCGCCGTCCACGACCGGGGGAGCGATCACCTGGTCCGCAGAGGCACCGTCGAGAACGGCACTTCCGCCCGCTCCGCCTGGCGCGTCCGTGCCGCCGATGCCCCCGGTACCCATGTCGAGGGGAAGCGGGGTGGCCTCCTTGGCCAGGTCAGGCTGGGGCGAGGTCACATCAGGCACCATAGGGGAATCAGGAGTGGAATGAGGCAGATCCGGGCTCGGCGATTTGGCGTCGGTCAACGTCGGGGGAGCGCTGTCAGGATTGGCGGAGCTGCCACCTCCGCCACAACCCGGGCTGACCAGCGCGAATACTGACGCGGTCAGGACCAGACTGACTGAGCTCGGAACGATGGTGCCTCGGTGTATGTCTTTAGTCATGTTTGCCTCGCTGTTGGTCGCCCTTCCGGGCCGTAACCCTCGGCCGTAGATAACCCTGTGACTGCTATCTTCAGGTGAGGAATTTGTGAATTTCTAGTGTCGCCCTTGCCACGGCCGCGCCTCTCGTCGTCATGGCCCAATGCGGGCCAGGCAGCTCTGCACCCCGGCTCCCCCGGACGCTCCCCCGTCGGCGCCCCCGCCATGGACCACTCCCACCGGCAGGCCGAGGTCAATGGCCGAGGTGAAGGTCAAGAGGAGCAGGCTTCCCTGACTGGCGCCGGTTGAAAGATCCAGACCCACGACTCCCGCCCCGCTGTTACCATAGCCCGACATTCCAAAGCCTTTGGCGCCCTTCACCGCACCGGTACCGGGATCAATCTGGGCAATGAAGGCGCCCCCCGTGCCGGGCACGGAGAGCGGAATCGCGCCCAGGGTGCACGCCGTGCAGGCCGGGCCATAGGTGCCGGTCACCAGGATTACTCCACCCTCTTCCGCCAGGCTCTTGACGCTGACCGGGGTTCCGGCGCCCAGACCACTTACCCACAGCAGGTCTCCGGTGCTGCCGTCGAAGCGGGCGATGAAAGTCGTGGCCCCGTTGCCATTTGCGCTGCCCCCGTCTAATCCGGCGCTAGAGGAAGGCAGACCCATGGTCGCGCTAAAGCTGGTCCCGTTGCTCACCACCCCGCTGAAGCTCGTCCCGTTAGCCACCGCACCTGCCACGACCACGTCCTGGCGAGGAGCTCCGGCGTCGGAGCTGGTGCCGGAGGATGTCATGATGGCCTGGGGGGTGAAGGTCTCCGCGCCCACTCCGATGCCGCTGGACCAGACCCAACGGTAGGCATTACCGGTCGCATCAGCCGGGTCGGGCTCCGACTTGGCGATGAACATCCACACTCCCTCATTTGCGTTGTCCACGACGGGAAGCGAGGCCAGGTTGCCGAAGCTCACAGTGCTGCCAAAGCGGTAGGTCCCGACAACGTAAGCGCCGGACGCACTGTCTATCGCCAGCCCCGAGCAATACTCGTCGTTCACGCCTCCCACGTCATCGGCCCACACTACCTCGCCGCCGATCCCAGTGGTCCCCCCATCCTGGGTGGCGCTGGCTGTCCCCACGGAGCCGCCATGCAGGCGTGCCACTACCAGATCGGTACCGCCCTTGCAGAACAGGTCAGGAGAAAGATCGTGGGCCGGGTTGGGGTTCGGTCCCGCGTCGCCGCTGCTGGGGCCCGTCCCGCAAGCAACGGCGCCGCATATCATGAACGCTTCTCCCAGAGGATCGCCAGCGATTGCCCACAGACCCACTTCCCGGCTGTCAGGCGCCTGGTTCTGCAGGTTCACCCGCTTGGCCCACAGCCCGCTGCCGTCCCTCTCATCTGCCGCCACGATGAACTGATCACCGGGGTAGAGGTGATCCAGCTCCTGGCCTCCCACGAACATGGCGCCTGAGGTTAGCGGTCCCACTACACCGAGCTGCCCGGCCCCGTTGGCAGCGAACGAGGTCACCGTCTGGCTTTGCGGTCCGGGAAAGGTAGCAACCCAGGCCGCCTCGAGGGTAGCCTCGTCGAGCTTGGCGAGAAAGACATTGTGCGCACTGCTGCCGTAGGCCGGATTGGGGGTGACGACACCGGACCCGAGGTCGAGCGCGGTGTCATAGCCTCCGCCCACGAAGATCCCCCCGCCCGGCGCCATGATGATTCCGCTTCCGTGGGCCGGCCAGCCATTGGCGTCGTACACCACGTCCGCCAGTGCACTGGGAAAGCCCCCCGGGCAAAATCCTTGGCTGAGATCGCATGTCGCGCCGGGGCTACCACATACGATGGGGGTTCCCACACACACCCCAGCCGTCGTGCAGTGGTCACCGTAAGTGCATAGGTTGTGGTCATCGCACGGAGCTCCCTCCAAGACTTGCGGATTGCCGCACTCGCCGGTGGCGGGGTCGCAAGAAGGGGCGACTGCCAAATAGCATTGATCGGTCGGAATCGGGCAGGTTTTGTAGGGCCCGTCCAGGCACAGCCCGCCGCTGCAGATGCTGTTGGCGGTACATGGTCTCCCCTGACAGCTCGTGCCATCGGGGACTGCGGGCCCGTCGACGCACGACCCGGCGCTGCAAACGCTGCTGGTGGCACAGGGACTCCCCTGACAGCTCGTGCCGTCAGGGAGCGCAGCGTGGACGCATTGGAAGGTGCCGGTGTCGCAGCTATCGGCCGTACACGGATTGCCGTCATCGCAGCTCACCGGGCTGGCCGGGTCGCAACCGGAAGCGTCGGGCGACCCACCAGTGCCGCTCGCTACCTCCTGGGGACCCGGCACGTCCGCGCCGCCTCCGGCGACGCTCCGTGCATCGTTGCCCGGAACGTCTACGCCCCCCGTGGCGCCCGTGTCGACACGGCTGCGCCCATCGGCCGGGGCATCCGGGCTCGCAGCCCGCGTATTGCTGCCGCAGCCTGCCAAAATCGCGAGACAGGCGGCCAGAAGCTGAACGAGCGCAGGAGAAATGGTATTCTGACTGGACATGGAAGGGCGAAGGGTGGTCTCGCGGAAGCGAGCGTTGGCGGAATAAATCGCGGTCACCTTCTAGGCGCTTTGACCGCCCAGTTGGGTGAGCAATTCGCAACAACTGAGTGAACGAAACGCGGCAGCGGGGCCCCCGCCAGTCCCACCCGGGGAGGTCAGACCGACCTGGCCTGTCCAGGCCACGCCGGTCCCCCATGACTGTAACCAATACGGTACAAATCCGTTGCAATGGCGTCGCTCGGGCCCCGCTATGGTCCTGCGCCGTGGCTCCGCAGCACTGAGCCCGGTTTAATGGAGGCACTATTACCATGAAGAGATCGCAATCCGTCGCGGTGTTACTTGGGGTGGCGAGCACCGTCCTTGGCTTGCGCCTGGCCCTCGCCCAGACCGCATGCCCAGCCACTCCCCCGGCATGCAGCGACACCGGCTCATTCCCTAATCCGGTCTACCTGGCGGGTAGCAGCGCCTTCGAGACGGTCCTCAGCCAGTTAGCGCTGCAGATCAAGGCCCAGCAGAACGTATCCATCATCTACTCCCCCATCTCTTCGTGCAGCGGCATCTCGTCGATCTACAACGATCCTGCCCTCGGGCTCCCTGGAGGTACGGCACCTACGGTGCTAACCGCCACACCCGACTATTACATTCCCAACACCACCAACCCTGGCGCCGCGGTTACTTGTCAGTGCGTGTTGCCGGGAAACACCTTCGCCAGCATCGGAGTTTCCGACGTCTTCTTCCAGTCGTGCCAGACAAGCCCGATGCCGGCCACGGTTGGGGAGTGGCTGGGGCCCGAGCAAGCTATGCTGATCGTGGTGCCCAAGGCCAACCTGACCACTACCGCGATCTCGGCCGAACAGGCTGGCGCAGTCTTCGGCTGCGGCCAAAATGGCAACTTTCCCCCCTTCATCGACAATAACGCCATTTTCGTGCGCAGCGCCACCTCGGGCACCCAGGTCATGATCGGCCGCAATATCGGTTCCCTGGACGCGAGCGGCGTCCGCCACACCGTGCCCGAGACTGCCTTCGTAGGCGTGTCCGAGAGCTCGAGCACGGCCTTGTTCACCGCGCTCATCTCCTACGCCAACCCGCAGGCCGCCATCGGCATTCTCGCCAACGACATCTATTCCACCCATCGCTCCCAGCTCAACGAGCTGGCCTTTCGTGGCCTGGGCCAGAAGGCCGCCTACTACGGCGACTCGGATCCCACCTCTACCGACCTCATAAACGTGCGCGAGGGGCGTTACATGATTCAGGGTCCTGTTCATCTCTTCGCCCCCCTGCAGAACGGCGCGCCCATTGCTTCGACTCAGTTGGTGCTCAATTGGCTGAGCGGCGCCGCCCTCATCAACCCGAGCGATCCCCAGTTCTACGTGCGGACGCTGGCTACCAACGGCACCGTGCCCCAGTGTGCCATGAAGGTCAGGATAAGTGGAGATGGCGGCACTTTCGCCCCCTACACTCCCCCAGAGTCGTGCAATTGCGCCTTCAGCATGGCCAAGAACCTGCCCATTGCCGCGGGAACCTGCAAGCCCTGCACCACTGACGCGGATTGCAGCGGCAGCCTACGCTGCCAGACCAGCTTCTGCGAATAGCCTCTCGGAGAACACCCCATGAAAACTTGCAAGCTTTCTCTCTGGATCGTGCTCGCCGGCGCCGGCCTCGTGGCCTGTGGCAGCAATACCAGCAACAACAACCCTGATGCCGGCGGCGGCGGCATTATCGTCAACGAAACCGGCGGTGCGTCGGGCACGGGTGGCACGGGAGGGGCACTGCCGTCGTCATACGACAGCGGTCTCGATGCGGTTACAACGCCGGCCGATGCGCCCATGGAAACCTCGCCGACCACACAGACCGAGGTCGGGACGAGCCCGATGGATATGGGAGAAGGCGGTTCCTCGAGCTCGCTCGTCAACTGCACCGGCTTGACGCCGGCGCAGTGTAACGACCTCATCATCAATCCGGCAACCCTCGATCCTGCCATCGTGACCGTGCCACCCGGTCCCGATCCTTCCGTCCTGTATCCGGCTTGTTCGGCGATCTAGCGCTGCGAGCACGAGAGTGGCGCCTCCCACGGGCAGGTCATGAGTGCTGCTGTTGCGGCAGGATCCGGCCCGTCCCGGCGTATTCTCGTGATCGCCGCGGATGATCAGGCCAGCAGCAATGCCTTTCGCTACAGTCTGGAGGCGGCCGGCTATCAGGTGCGGACGGCGGGCACCGGCGGGGAAGGACTTCGCCTCTGTGGAGGATTTCGCCCCGACCTCGTCCTGCTCGAGGTCGAGCTGCCCGACCTCTCCGGCCTCGAGGTATGCCGGCGGATTCGCTCCCTTCCGGGCTCCGGCCAGCCTGCCATTGTCATCCTGACCGCCCGGGCCGAGGAAGCTGACCGCATCGCCAGCTTCCAGGTGGGCGCTGACGACTTCGTGCCTAAGCCGTTCAGCTTGAGCGAGCTGCTGCTGCGCATCCGCGCCCGCCTGCCCACCCGACCCGCCACCGCGCCGGCTTCCCCGCCACCCGGGCCCGCCGAACCGGCCAAGCGTGACAGCCTCATCTTCGGCCCGCTCGAGATCGACAAGGCCAGCCATCGCGTCTTTCTCCTGGACCGCGAGCTCAACCTCAGTGCTCAGGAGATGCGCTTGCTCATCTTCTTGGCCGGCGAGCCGGGCAAGATGCACACGCGGCGTGACCTTCTGACCGGGGTGTGGGGGTACCATCCCGATGCTACCAGCCGGACGCTAGACACCCACATCAAGCGTCTGCGCGACAAGCTCGGTTCCTTCGCCAGCATGATCCAGACCGCGCACGGGGTGGGCTATCGGCTAACCCAAGCTCCAGAACGCGCTCTTCCACCCGACGTGCCGCCCGGCAGCCGTCGCCGGCGCTGAGCTCCCCTGGGACGTGCCGTCAGGTCAGGCTTACATCGATCTGACGATCGACGCGCGATCGCTAGCGCGCGGTCAGCCCTGCGCCCTGCGCTCCTCCGCTCCTCCCGGCCTCTTCCCCCTCGACCGCCCGATGCGCAGGTCGCGGCAAATCTCGGTCGCCATGGTGCGCGCCTCCACCTTGGCACCCACGAACAGGAGCACCAAATCCACCAGCTTGGGCACGGCGGCCCACACCTCCTCGCTGAACCCCGTGCCGCAGCTCAGAAACTGGCGACCCTCGATGCCGGCGATGGCCACCCCGCAGGCGGCGCCGTCGCACGCCAGGTAGCGCACGAAGTCCAGGATGTGAGACACGCTGGTGCCGTGGGCGCATTCCGAGCTGGCCACCAAGGCGGGGAGCTCGCTCACGTCCACCACCGTGCACATACCTGGCTCGCCTCCGCTATTGAGAGCGTCCACCAGCACGAGTTGGTCGGTAGTGGCGATATCGTCGAGCAGGTCGAAGGAGATCTTGCTGCCGACCTTGACCGTAACATGGGCTGGTAGAGGCAATGCCTGCATGGCCCGTCCCACCACTGCGGCAATGCCATCGTCACAGACTCTTTCATTTCCCAGACAGAGGATGAGAGTATTCACGTCTTCCGTTACACAACAAAAACCCCGGCCATGCGCGCAAGAAGGTGGCAACATTCTCATGGCGTTCCGGTGACCGCGCACTGCCAGCGGCGCCGCCGCTTCGCGCGGCAGCTCGCAATCTAGCGCGCCCGCCGACTGGGAAATCTGAACTGCCAACCTAGATTTCTCAAGAAAGCACTCGGGCAGGGCGCCCTGCCCGGACCAGCGCCTGCCGCGCGGCCGTTGGCGCCGGGCTACGGCACAACCGTGACCTGGTAGGAGCCGAAGGCCGTGCCGCCGCGCGAGTCGCGCACCACCACCCACAAGTAAGCCGTTGTCTGCGCCGCTGGCGGAACCGTCCAGGTGTTGCTGTCCGCGAGCAGAGCTGCGTCGGCATTGCCGCCCACATCGGTCTGGGCCGCGGCGAAGCTACCGCCGCTGGCGAACCAGAAGAAGCTGTAGCTCTGGGTCTGCTGGACCAGCAGCCCGCTCACCTGGTCGTAGACCGGGAACACCGGGGCCGGGCCGGCCAGAGCTACCGTGATGGTCACCTGGCTGCCGGCCACGAGCGACGGACCGCTCGCCAGGTCGGCCTCGTTCCCGGCGCTGTCCACCACGTCGACGTGGTCGATGACGGGATTGGTGTTGAAGGTGTAGTCGGTCGTGTATTCCGCGATAATGTCAGTAGCCGCGTTGGCCAGACCACAGGCTATGCGCTCCATGGCGAAGCCCATCAAGGGACCCATGGGCGCCGCGGGCTCAGTGGCAGCGGCGGTGGCGCTCGTGAGATAGAGCTGGACCGGCAGGTAATATCCCCCCGTGCTGTCCGGGTTGCGCGGACTCACCGCGGGCTGCCCGGGAACGGGGGTGGGGGGAACCGGACCGAAGAGCCGGCAGGCATTGCTGGGTACGGGTGCGGTGAGGGTCTGGCCGGCGCTGGCCGCACTCGCATCGGGTGGCCCGGTGCACGCGCTGGCCACCGAATTGGTCTCGGACGGCGGCTTCGGGGTTTCACAGATGTCCCACAGCGCGGTAGCGTCAGGCACCGTGCCATTGGGTGACGCCAAGAGAAAGGAATAGGTCACGCTGCTGCCCGGCTTGGCCTCGGGCGGCTCGGCCTTGACCGCCAGCAAGGCATAGTCCGTCACCAGGTAGGACGGCAGGCCCACGTTGGGCTTGCACGAAAGGGCCGCCAGAGCCCCCACCAGCATAACCCCGCCCGCCCGTGCAACGTACCGCGACCGCCCCGCCCGCCGGTCGAATACGAAGGTCGCAGACGTAGCCGTGGCCGCGGTCGCGGCTGTGGTCGCGGCCATCCCCGCTCCCCGAGCAGCTCGTAGATCGCGTAACCATCGCCGACAACCACAGCGCATGGCTAGTACTCCAGCCGGGCTCCGACCACGGCCAAGACGGGCAGCCCAAGGAGGTAATTCTTGGAGGTGAAATCCGCGCTGTACACGATCTCCTCCGGATTCTTGCGATTGGTCACGTTCTGGGCATCGACATATATGCTGAGCTTTCCGCGGCGCAGGGTCATGGCCTTTTCGGCCCGAATGTCCAATTGCCAGAACGCGGGAATGCGGATCGAATTCTGCGGACCATAGATCGGCTCGTAAATGCCGCTTCCGTCGAGGTAGTGGCCAATAACCGGGGCGCGCGGCATGCCGGTAGCGTAGCGGAAACGACTGCCCACCTCGTAGCCTTTGCCCAGGGCGTAGCTGGCCAGGAGGGCGAGAACGTTGGTCTGGTCTTGGTCGAAGAGACGCCAGCCGAGATCGGGGTGGTCTTGCCGCTCGCTGCGCGAATAGGTGTAGGTGATCCAGCCGAAGAAGCCCTTGCTCAGCTCCTGGCGCAAGAGGACCTGGGCCCCGCGCACCTGGCCCTTTTCCACCTGGGTCAGCTCCTGCCCGACCGCCGGCGAGGGCACCTCGCTGCGCGACACCAGGTCGTAAAGCCGCTTGTAGAAGGCTGTCGTCTCCAAGGTCAGAGTGGGCCTGACCTTGAGGGAGAAGCCGCCGGTGATATGAACCGCGGTCGAGTCGACGACGCTAGGGTTACCGAACACCGGGGACATGTCCTGGGGATTGGGCGGCTGGCCGTACACGCCTGCCCCGCTGATGAGGGTCAGCCTGGGCAGCGGGTGCCACGCCACTTGCAAACGCGGATTGGGCATGCTGCGCAGCACGGGCACGCCGAGGGGGTTGGGCGCCACCACCAGGTTGGAATAGCCGATGGGCGGGCTGAGCGGGCTCAAGGGCAGCTCGTGGTCGCCCTCGATGAGAGTGGGCTCGAAGCGCAACCCAGGGGTGAAGGTCCAGTTGCCTAGCTTGACATCCAGGGTTGCGTAAGCCCCCAGGCTGATGAGCTGGACGTTCCATTTGTCGTATGCCAGCTCGCCCACCGGGGGCTGGCCGAACACGACAATGTCGCCTTCACGCGGCGGCTGATCCAGCGAGCCGCCGCGGGAAAGTTGCACGTTCTGGCCCTCGGCATCGACCCCGACCACAAGCACGGCAGTGGGGCTCACCCGCCGGCGCAAAGTGGCGCGCAAGGCGTACTGCCAGGTGCTCGACTGCAGGTTGGTCGGGGTGTCACGGAAGTCCTGGATCAGCGAGCTGGTGTCGTAGCCGAGCGACGGCGTGACACGGACGCTGGAGCCGTCGCCGAACAAACGGCTGTAGGTCACGAAGAAACGCTGAAACGAGCTGGCGTCAGACTCGGTGCCCAGGCTGCCTGACGAGCCGGGGATGCTGCGGTCGAGGTGATCGAACGAGCCCAGCAGGGTGGCCGTCACCACTTCGTCCTTGCGCAGAGCCAGCTCTGCCCGCGCTTGATAGTCCTGGTAGCGCGGTATGGGGAAGTACTCGCTCACATCGTACGAGGTGACCAGAGGGAGGAGCTTGTCGAGGTAGCTAACCCGCCCGGCGAGGGCAAGGTGAAAGCCGGGCGTGAGCGCAGCAGCTACTTCGGCCGAGCTGTCGAGCACGTCGGCGGCCACGTAACCGTGCACGCCGGCGGGAGGCAGCGGCGCCAACTCCACCCGTACCAAGCCGCCCAGCCCACGCCCGTTCTCCGCACTATAGGCACCGGGCGACAAATCGATGGACTTAACCAGGTCAGAGTTAATGGTCGAGCGCAGCCCGCCCATGTGGTAAAGGGACGGGATCTCCACGCCCTCGACGTTGACCTTGGTCTCGTTGGGCGACGAGCCCCACACCACCAGCTGGCCGGAGCCGAAGCTGGCGCGGCTCACGCCGGGCAGATTTTGCACCACTTTCAGAGTGTCGCCCTGGGTACCAGGCACCTTGCGCGCCTCCTCGGTGCGGATGCGGGTCTCGACCGCTTCCTTCTTGATGCGCGCGGCGCGCACCACCACCTCTTCGTCGACGTCCTCCTCCTTCTCCTCGACGTAGTACTTCATAGTGCGGCGCTGGCCAGGCCGGATGATCTCGTCGGTCAGCACGGTGGCCAAACGGGGGTGTCGGATCTCGACTTTGTGCGTCCCCGGCGGCACATCGGTGAAGGCGAACGCGCCAGCGTCATCGGTCTTGGCCGCGACGTCGAGGTCCTTGAGAGTGACCGAGACCCCGGCCAATGGCTTCTTGGCGAAGCGGTCCAGCACCACTCCGTCGAAGTTAATCTGCGGCCCCGCGCTCACCATCTTGGTCACCATGGTGAAGTCATAGCGGTAGGTAATCTT
>Ga0187889_10003202_pt1 | contig 14770 bp, 31 predicted proteins | sample June2016WEW_7_10_2_FD_132992 | JGI IMG/M metagenome (GOLD analysis project Ga0187889, IMG submission 132992) | Peatland microbial communities from SPRUCE experiment site at the Marcell Experimental Forest, Minnesota, USA - June2016WEW_7_100 | ecosystem: Environmental > Terrestrial > Soil >... | reverse complement strand
TAACCAGACAAGCACGGCTTTTTTCATCTCGTCGCGCCTCCGAGCAGGTCCGGCTCGAGCGCCGCCGACCTCAGCGCCGCCAGCCGGGCGTAGGTGGACACCGGCAGGTGGGCCCGGTCGGCGGCCTTCGCGAGCGCTAGGTGCTCTGCCTGGGTCACCCTCACGGGGATCAGGATCTTCTGCCTCTGGCGTTCGGTTTTGAGCTTGCGGGGCATATCACCTTTAGTGTACTATCAGTAGAGCGGGAAAGGAAGCAACATCCATGACCACGGATCCGGCGGTCGTAGCGGCCCTGCAGGACATCGCTCGCGCCTGTGAGCGCGACGGGGCGTCGTGGGCGCTGATCGGCGGGCAGGCTCTCATCGCGTACGGGGTACCCCGGTACACCGAGGACGCAGACGCTCTCGTGGATAGCGACAAGGTGGGTGACGTCGCGCAGGCTCTCGTCGAGGTGTTCGGCTGGGCGCCCCTCGCGTACGACGCGGCGACGGGCGACTACGCGGTCGTCGCCGAGGTGACGGTGCACTACATGGACGACCCGGTGCTGTTCGACGTGGGGCAGGAGCGGGCGATGATCCCCCTCCGCACGCCCCTCGGGCTCCCCGTCGAGCTCCTGGCTGCTCAGCACCCGGTGGAGGTGCGCATGGTCGAGGAGGCGGTGGGCACTCCTCGGTACGGGGCCGCGGTCCCGGTAGCGCCGCTGGGAGGCGTCCTACTCGTGAAGGCGAAGGCAGCGCGTATCAAGGACGACGCGGCCCTCGAGCAGGCGGCCGAGCACCTCCGCGCCGAGGACGTCAGTCGGGCACTCGCCTGGGCCGACGAGTCCGATCCGGGCACGACTGAAGATCTGCGCCTGATCGTCAGGCACGCTCGGGAGAGGCGCGCGCCCAAGCGCACCGTGGGGTATTCACACAAGCGTCGTTGATCGGGCGAGAGGCATCAGTTCAGTCGGAAAGGAAGCGTGCTCATGCTGTGGGACAAATATCCGGATCCGGGTGAGCCTCCGGAGAAGGCAGACGACGTCAAGCCGGCCGGAGACTCCTCTGCCTGGGTCGCCAAGGTCGATGCGTACAACTGCTACGTCAAGAGGCGGCGTAACTGGCGGCTCGGTCAGTGCCTGAAGGTGCTGGTGGAGTCGGACGACTCCGAAATTAGACGGAAGGCGGTCCAGGAGGCGGTCGCGATCCTCATCACCGAGAAGCTAGATCCGTCCAGTACCCTGCTGGGTCTGTTGGATACCTTGTTCCAGCTGTGAGAGGACCTGCGCGGTCCGCGAGTGAGACGAAAGGGACGCGAGATGAGCGAAGGTAAGATCTTGGACAAGGATACGCTGGAGATGATCGGTATCATCGAGGTCGGGGTGGCTGGCGTGCGACGAGCAGTCGAGCAGCTGGAGAGGTCGCTGGCGGACGTCAAGCACATCGTCAATGAGAACTTGTGGAAGGGCGTAGACGACCTGGAGCTGTCGGTGCGTTCGGCCAACTGCCTGTACTTCGAGGGCATCCTCTACGTCGGTGAGCTCGTGCAGAAGACCGAGCTAGATCTGCTCAAGCTGAGGCACTTCGGCCGCAAGTCGCTCAAGGAGGTCAAGGAGTGTCTGCAGGAGATGGGCCTGTCTCTGGGTATGAAGCTGGGAGGCTGGTCGCCGAGGGCGAGGACGGGGGAGACCGCCGAGTCGCAGGGGGAGGGACGACCGTGACCGTGGGTCCGGTCGTGAGGGTCCGCTTCCGCCGCGTGTGCGATAGCGCGGTCATGCCTCGCTCACAGTCAGCAGTGGTCCGGGCCCGCTCAGTCCTGATCGAGGTTGCCGCCGGGGGCGGGACGATCACGCGGCAGGCGCTCGCGAGGAGGCTGCAGCTGAGGTACGACTTCCGGAGCTCCAACGACCGGCACATGATGGTGTCCCTCCTCGGGGCGGTGGCCGAGCTGGAGTACTCTTACGGTCGGCCGTTCTTGTCGGTGGTCGTCGCGGAGGGTCGGCGGGAGGGAGACCTCTTCTACTGGGGCCTGCTCGGTTATGCGGAGGCGCTGAAGTTCCCCGACCGGAGCACCGTGAGGAAGTTCGTCGCGGCCGAGAGGAAGCGGGCGCACGAGCACTGGTCGGGGAGGGTGCGGCCTCAGGTTCGAGGACCAGGGCAATTCTCTCAACAGTGTTGAGACCATGCTTATCCGGTTCACGCACACCACTAAATCAGTAGGAGAACAAAAACAATGAAAAATGAACAAATACCGATGGTTGTCAACCGAGCCGATGATGGAAGCGGGGGATGGTCTTTGCATCTTGATTTGGCCGGTCATGAAGACGATGAACTCCTCTGTGCGGGATCAGCACGTTGGATTCCAGATCGAAAATTCAAGCAAATTCGTGGTATTGGACACTGGTCTCGTCCTAGCCAAAAGGATTTTTCTATAGCTCGACGAGTTGCCCGCCAACGAATATCAGGCATCCCGACACGCGGAATTGATCTGGATTGAGGGCGTCAACCGGATAGTCATGCCATGTTCCATTACCCTGAAAATATGGAGCCGAATCAACGCGAACAACTGCCTGGCACCGTCCCGAACTCGGCCGGTGGCTATGGCTTTGAAGCGTCCATCTGGACTCGCCTCGACCGCTTCTTGATTCTCGGCACCGAAGCTGACACCTACTACTCGACGGCTCGTGAGCTGACCCGCGAGAACGCGAACTCGACCTTGCGGTGCATCGCCGAGGATGGTCCTCGTGTCGTCGCTCGGGTGGTTGAAATCTCAGAAAGCGGCCGGGCTCCCAAGAACGACCCTGCGCTGTTCGTGCTCGCCATGTGCTCGAAGCATCCAGACTCGAAGACGCGAGCGGCGGCATTTTTGGCCTTGCCCAGGGTGGCCCGCATGTCCACTCACCTGTTCCACTTCGTCGAGTACATGAAGGCACTCGGTGGTGGATGGGGCACGGGAACGACCCGAGCGTTCAAGAACTGGTACCTCGACAAGACCGACGAGCAGCTCGTCTACCAGGCGATCAAGTATCAGACGCGTGACGGCTGGGCACATCGAGATCTGCTTCGCAAGTCGCATCCCGTGCCGCGCACCAGTCACTTGGCAAATTATGAGCGAGTGCCCGAAGTCGGAGATCAGATCGAAGTTCGCAGCTTCAACACCGTCAATGACACCTGGGGACCGTGGATGCCTGACCGGGTGGCTTGGGTCAATAATGGCTGGTTGGGATGCGGACTCCGGTCCAAGTGCCTGCTCACCGACTATGGTACAACCTGGCGCTTTCCTGGGTAAGGTTTGAAACTGCTGATGGGAGTATGAAATGAGATACAAAATTCACATCGTGATTCTTCTGATCGTCGCTTGTGGATGCGCAACAGCAGCACCTCCGTCCACCCCTCAAACCCAGCTGGCCGCTCGAATCGAACACGCCAGCACCCATAACCCATGTCTCCCCGGCCAGTCTGTAACAGCGAACTGCCTGGACGACCAAGGTCTGGTATGGACGATGTGTGCATGGAACTCGTGCGGATTCAACGAGGAGTGTCGTAAGTGGCACCAGACAAGTCTCGTTCGTGGAAACTGCGGACCTCCAGACTGGCCGGCGTGCGGTCTGTGATCTCCAGGTAGAAATGTTCCGAGGTTCAGACTATGGATGAAGCATCGCCACAGAGAATTCAGAACGCCGTGACGACGTTGCGGTTGACGTTGCTCTGTCTTTCTAATGAAGAGCGAAAGGCGGTACTCGACGGGTGTGGGGTGTGTCCAAGTTGCGGATCTATGGTCTCCCTTCCCTCTTTGTCATCCAAATGCGGATGCCCAGTGAGTAAGTAGAACGTGAAGCCAGTAAACAATCCACTCTCGCCTATTGTGGTTCGGGTGCGCACCGCAATCCGAAACTTCAAACGCTCGACGGGGGACGATCCAGATCGTATCTTGTTGTCCCCTAACGCCTGGGTGGAAATGGTCAACGCCATCCACCATTCAGCTACTCCGCTAGATCTCGCCCGAGAGATGAGGGCCGACAGTCCCACTCGCTACTACCTTGAGCACCTGACCTTCATGGACATCCCCCTGAAACTGTCCGAATACTACACCATCCCTGAGATCGTCGCATGCTCCGACGGCGGCCTCAACACCTACGCAGCCCGCTGGCATGTTCAGTGCGGAGCGACCGACTCACTCGAATCCCCCTAACCCACCAACCCACCACTCACAGAAGGAATCATGCTTATCCGGTTCACACACTCCAATAAATCGATAGGAGAAGAGCGATGAATAGAAAGCCAGCAATGCGATTATGGAAGTACAACAAGATCACGGGCTTGTGGAATGTGGTTCGCTCGGTAACACCTGACACAGCAGTCGAATGGTTGAAGATTTGGCAAAAAGACGAACCCAAGGAAACCTTTGTGATTTCAACTAGAAAGCCGCCTTCGCCCAAATCTTTTCGAGACTATTCGTGATTTGTGGGTGTCAACCGGATAGGCATGGTTGAGACCGACTCCCTCGGGAACCCCGGGCACTACGCCCGGTTCCGCGCTCGGGGCTGCTGCCGGTGCGTGGAGGACGAGGACGGCAGGACCATCAAGGCCGGGCCGATGAGGGAGGACCTCAAGTGACGTCTACGTCTGGCCTCCCGAAGTGGATGGAGGACGCCATCTGGGCCGGGGACGTGGACCTCCTCGCGGAGCGGGCGCCTTGCATCTGCTGCTGCGCGGAGCACACGCACGAGCACTGCCCGGCGAGGGCCTGGCAGGGGTGCCGGGGCCAGGGGTCGCTCACGAGGAGGGACGTCGACGAGTGGGCCGGTCACTACGGGATGTCGCGCGAAGAGTTCCTGGGCTTCTCAACCGGATAGCAGAAAGGACCAAGAGATGAGGCGATCAGTCAGTACGTGGGTTCTCGTAGTCGGGTTGCTCGTGTCGAGCTGGGCGGCGGCTCAGGGCCTGAGCGAGGGTAAGTTCGTGCGGGGGAAGGAGTACTCGGTCCACCACAGGACCGCCTCGGGAGGCGACGTGATCTACTACGTCATCGACGAAGACGGGGCCGCGGTGACGATCCCCTTCCAGACCGGCGAGAAGTACGTGGCCACGACCGGGGACGCCCCGCCGCCGGCCCCTCCCGCGGCGCGCACTGACGCTCCTGCCGCGCCCCCGGCCGAGGGCAAGCCGGTAGCAGCCCCAGCTCCGGAGAGCGCTCCCCAGCAGCCCAAGCCCGAGGACGCCGACGAGCCGTGGCAGAAGCGGGTTATGTACTTCGAGATCGGCCTCGGCGGGGCGGAGAACAGCGCCGACAGCAAGCTGGGCTTCGCGGCGAACATGGACCTGGGAGTGAAGTCGAGCGTGGTGAAGTTCGACTTCGGGCTCCAGGGCTTCAGTCTCGGGGGCGGGGGTTACGGGACGCTCTACCCGTTCTCCCTGAGCCTCATGCTCTCCTCCCCGGGGGACGTCTTCTACCTCGGGGCGGTGTACGGGTGGGTCAACTACTACGACACCTCCTACGACAGCTCCTGGTCCCACATGGCCGGAGGCAAGGTGGGGTGGGCCTGGGGCAAGGGCGACAGCTACTGGGCGCTCGAGGCCAACATCCTGAGAGACACGTCGGTCGACTTCCAGGTGTTCAGCTTCTGCCTGGTGTGGGGACCCGGATCCGGGCAGTGAGGCCGGAGGACGTATCATGAGCATGTGGCACCCCTTCACCGAGGTCCCGCGCTGCGGCGCTCCGGTCATCATGAAGGCCAAGAGCTACGCGCGCGCTCCATACCAGACCGTCTACTTCTCGGGCCGGTACGAGAACCCGGAGGGGACCACGCACCCGTCGGACAGGTGGCGCACCACGGACGGGATCAACGTGCGCGAGCACAAGTGGATGATCATCTGCTGGGCCTACGTGGAGGACCTGGAAAACGCGATGGAGCGCTAGGCGCTCTCGGAGGAGAGGTCATGCTGTGGAGATCGACAGACGAACCGCCGCGTTGTGGCGAGCCCATCGTCATGAAGGGCAGGAGCAACATGCGGGCCCCGCACGACGTCGTCTACGTCTCGGGCTGGTACGAGAGCGAGTACCCGGGAGGTAGGGTGAGTCCGCCGAATCGGTGGCGCACCACGGACGGGAGCAACGTGCTCGAGTACGGGTGGGAGATCACCCACTGGGTCTACGCGGAGGAGCTGGAAGCCGCCGTAGATCGTTGAACTGAGGAGAGGACATGACGAAGGTAGCACTGATCGCAGCAGGAGCGTTGGTCGCGCTGGTTTACCTGGTCGCGATGGTCAAGGCGTGGAGGTTGATCCGCAAGGTCAGGCAGCTCTGCCTGTGGTACCGGATGATCGTGAGGGAGCACGCGCAGAGGGAGCGCGGGGGCAGCGCGGGCGCCGAGATCAGGAAGCTGCTCGAGCACGTCAAGCACCACGCGGACGAGGGGATCGAGGAGGGGGTGGACGTCCGCTGGCTGGCGTCCATGGAGAACCTCACGGAGATCATACGCAGGTACAAGGCGCTTCCCAGGCCGCCCATCGACCTCAACCTGGAGCGGCTCTTCGTGCACTGGATGGCCGACCCGAAGCACATGACTCCGCCGCCGGCGGGGTACCTCCTGTCGCGCGCGAGGGACGTCGTTGAGGTGACCAGCTCGGCGGAGGCCTCGGGCCGCGGTAAGATGAGGGATCCGGAGCGGTACGTGGGTTCGAGTAGCTAGTAGTCGAACCGAGGTTTTTGCGGAGATTTAATTATGCGATGTGCCCTCAGTGAACCCCTTACCTATTGTTCGACGGCGTCGATCAAAGACTACGCTCTCATGATCTACAAACGAGTAGGAGGAAGTTTCGATGACTACTCTGCTTTTGTCCAAGACGACGTGAGGCGAGTGGAGATGTTGAGGATCATAGACGAGACTCTTACTCACCTGACGAGAGAGGTGCCTCCGGAAGCTCTTGAGGGCCTGATTCAATACACGTTCCGGTTAGCTCAGTGGGCCGCCCACGGGCTCAACGTGTTCGACGTCACGACCTCCCTGGCCGCTGGTCTACTGCTCACTACACCTACCGACGACGTTGGGTTTCCCAATCTTCCTTTTCCGGCTTTTCACGTTCGGATTCCCGACGGTATGATACCGATCCAGGTAGTGGACAAAGTCATGGTCGAGCGCTGGATAAACCGGATCATCGTCAACCAGTTTGCGGCCTACGGAACTGGGAATCATCTGAGGACTGTCACGCAGTTCTTGATCGGCTCTAACCTCGGAGAGTTCCACGACATGTCGTGTGTCATAGAAAATGATGATTTTGACAGTCCGGCCAGCTTCTGTCGCGAGATAATCCAGTCGTTCGACGAGTCGGGTCCCGAGGCCGAGCCGTCAACTGACTTCTTCGGGGCCGTGCCCATCATCGAGCGAGGTGACGCGATTGCTCAGCAGCTCTGCTTCTTGCTGCTGGCGAACCTGTGTATGTGGCTCGAGAGCATCGGGGGCCTCAAGGGCCGAAAACCTGACAATAGTCCGCGCCGTCCTCGAGAGGACAATGAGGCTCACATCGCTCAGTGGATCGTCGGGCGGGAGGTGAAGCTCGAGTCTGAGTTGATACGTTCGGCGAAAGATCACATCCTAGGGCTAGATCCTCGTAAACGTCCGTCCAGCTGGGCTCTCAGCAAGAGACATACTGTTCGAGGACATCCTCGGTGGCAGGCGTGTGGTCCTAAGTTTTCACTCAGAGAAAGGATCTGGATTCCTCCTTACTGGAAGGGCCCGAAGGGTGGTGACGTGGCTGCCCACATCTACAAGCTACGGACGTCCAAGGATCGCAAGTAGGCGATCTCAGCTGTTTCGGCTTCAGGTAAAGATCCCGTTCTGCAGCATCCCGTGGTAGTCGCCGGCCACGATCGACCCGGCCCCCGCGGTGCACGTAGGACCTCCGACCTTCCCCACGGTGATCTTGGGGAGCTCGCCGGTCCGCACCCAGCACCGGTGGGTCGTGTCTTTCGGCAGCGCGCAGTTCGCGGCCCTCGAGTCGATGTCCCAGCGCCTGCCGTTCGGCAGCACCGCCATCAGGTGCACGCCCGGGCAGTTGGTCCAGCCGTCGATGCACTGGCCCTCCGACCCGTGGTGCCAGGTGGCCCAGTAGAGGCACCCGGGCTCCAGCTCGCCGGACGGCGTGTCGTAGAGTCGCTCGCGGAACACCTGTCTCACCGCGTTGGGAGGAGCAGCCGCTCCGCAGTGGTCGCACCTCGCGGGCCAGCGCGGGTCGCCCTCGTGGTCGGCCGGCTCTCCCATGTGGTGCCAGGCCTTCAGCTCCGTGGTCTCTCCGATTACGACCTTGGCGTCGTGGTACCCCCGGTTGTCATGCCCCAGGCAGCGTGGGCACTCGTCCTGGCCCCAGTAGAGGCGCAGGTAGGCCCTCGTCCCGACCTCGGTCGCGAGGCGCGCTGCGAGCGGCATCGTGGCTCCTAGGCTACGTCCGGAGCGGTCGGCGGTCAAGTTCCGGATTTTTCACCAGCTGCTGGTCGATATTGCTCGGCGAGTCAGCCGGCCCGGTTCTTGACACCTGGCAGCTCGACGCGCATGATCGCCCGCCGTGGAGGGAAAGACCGACGTCGCGGCGCCTCGCGGGCGCTCCGAGGCGCGACTCGCCAGGCTGGCCCTGGTGAGGGCGGTGGTGGCTCCGCGTCAGATCATGGCCTCGGTGCCGTCCTGCGGAGCCGTCGGGTACTGGGTCGCTAAGGCGGGTCCTCTCCTGGAGTGGATGAGGGAGAGGCGGAGGGTCACGATAGACGAGGTGGTGGCCTGGGGCAGGGAGCGCGGTTATTCCGGTTGCGTCGTGCGCAACACGCTCGCTTGGCTCGCCGTCGGTGACCAGGTCAGGTACGACGATGGTAAGGAGGCCTGGGTGCTCGCGCGGCGGGAGGTCATCTCAGGTGCGTATAACAACAGAAAGGCCAAACAACATGAGCACTTCCATAGCTAGAGTTCAACGAAAATGGCAAATACGAGGTGTCAGGGCGGATGGTGGAAAGTTGGCTTTCCCCGTGCTGGCCTACGATCATGCTGAGGCCTCCCGACTGGCCAAGAAAAAAGCCAAGAGCGGCTATGTTACTGACGTCGTTCTTCTCAGCGGCGACAAGGAGAAGATCCGAGCTCGCGCGATACGAGCTGCGAAAGGTCGCTGACCTAGGAGAGGTCTCAGGCGTCAGCCCAGGCGGGCACCATCACGTTGTTTCGCAGTAGGCAGTCTCGTAGTTCGTCGCGTAGCGCGTACGTTCTCGAGGCTTCCACGAACTTCTTCTGCTCGGCTGGGATGAGGGCGTTGAAGGCGGTCACGTACGGTTCCCACCGGGAGGTGATCTTCTCGAGCACCTTGCCGTCGTCGGGGTCCCAGTCCGCGTCGGGGACCTTCCCGGTGAGGAAGCACAGCTTCGCGGGCACGAGGTCGACCCCCATCATGCGGTCGTTCTCGATGGATATCCGCGTGTCTTCGGTCTTGTAGCCGAGCCAGTAGAAGATCGCCAGGAGGCTGAGGGCTTCTCGGTAGCACTCGGCGATCGTGGTCAGGGACTGGTAGGCGGGCGAGCTCAAGTCTTGCTCCTCGAGGAGGTTGCGGTCTTCCGGGACGTGCGCGCGGATCGGCGCGCGGATGGGAAGCAGGTCGCTTGGATCCAGTGCTCGGTCTTGCGTTTACAGAAAGGACACCCGAGGGAGGATCGGCGTCGCTTCTCGCGGTCCTGGGAGATAGGTTGGCCGTTCCAGAGGCGCCAGGACCGTGCAGCTGTCTCCGCGCGCGGACCCTCGGCGCAGCACTGCTCGCACACGACGACGTGCCACTTACCGTCCGGGTCGTACGTCAGCCGGGAGAACGTCCTGGTGGAGCCGCAGAACGGGCACGCCGCGTGGGGTTTCTTCGATCTCATGGGGATCTCCTACTCAGGAGTCGATGTCGAATCGCGTCTGCGGGTTCAGGATAGAGATGCAGGGGTCGTGGCCACGGTCGCTCTCGCACCCGAGGTCGCACGACAGGTTGATCTTGCGCGTCCCGAAGGCTATGGACAACCTCTGCAGCTTCTCGAAATCGAGGTCGTCGTGGTGGTCTATGATGATGCTGGATACCGCGTTCCGGTCGGGGCAGCAGTGGACGTAGATGTGGTCTACGTTCCGCAGCCCGCACTGGGAGCAGCGGCGGGCGCAGATCTTCCGGATTTTTTCTTATCTTGTCGTCGGCCATCAAGGCTCCTCGTCACTGCAGGATGGTGATCGACTTGGCGGCCCGGGTGATGCCGGTGTAGAGCCACTGCTGGCGGTTGCTTCCGGTCCACTCGTTCACGAGCACGACGTTGTCCCACTGAGATCCTTGTGAATTTCCGTGGGGGAAGCCATTTTGCAGGAACCGATGACTCGGGGTCACGGTCATGCACATGCTCTTGCATTTCGTAGCTAGGATCTTCTTGACTCTGACCCAGTGCCAGCTCAGCAGTTCATCAATGACAGGGGCCAGATCTGGGATGCTGTCTCTTAGTTTTTCTAGTTTCGCACGGCTCGTGTATCTAGCATGTCGAACATTTTGTCGATCTAGGGGAGCGCGAGAGCGCGCGAAGAGCTCGTCGATCAGTGCTTCGAACAGTGGAACACGATAACGTGAAGTGTTTGTTCGACAATTCCGCAAGCGTCTCTGTTTGAACTGAGAGATGAAGCCTACGCGTTCTCGGAACAGACCTGCCTGGGAGCCGTAGATGTAGAGGTTCCAGAGTCCGTTGCGCAGTACAGTAGACGAGATGATGCCAAGTCGGAGCAACATGACTTGTGCTTGCTTCGCCAGGTCTTCGTACTTGGTGACGAACTGGATGTGGTCACACACCTTTTTCTTTACGTTAGCTCCGCCGTCTTCGAACAGACCACGCAAGAAGAATGCGTGAATGGCTGAACTCGATCGGAGGATGCATTCTGGGATATATTTATGTCGGGGCCGTAGTCCTCCTATATCAGTCAGCCATGCTGACAAGATGGAGGAGCAAGCCTCGAAGCCGGTTGCTCCAAGTGTTGTTACAGGATGAGGTTTTATTTTGAACAGTTTGGACAGTAGCTCTCCAAAGCGAAGCGCGACGTCTCGATGTCGCTTCAACAATCGCACGCCGCGCTTGAAGAGAGTGCCGTCGGCAACCATCAGTCCCAGGAACTCGGCGAGGTCGTTGTTGACAACGGTCGGGATGGTCACCTCATTGCACCGGACGTCCCCTTCGGGAGTCGCAGGTAGTCGGACCCTTTTCGTAGGCTCGATCGAGACTCCGAGCCGTACTCTCATCCAATCGCCCGTCTTCACCGCGGTTGAGGGTATCAGCTCTGGTAGTCCCTTCCGGATGACTTCTGTTTGGTGTTCGGGCGTGACTGTTACTGAATATCCGTCTTCACAAACGATCTGCAGAGCTTTTCCTGCTGGATTGCAGAACAAGTTTTCGTAGCGTTCTTGTTTTCCATCCAGGGCAGCCGTATGGCCGTTCTTTTTCAACAACCGAATTGGTAAGAGGCCCTGGTCGCTTTCTACGAGTGTGTTTGGGTGCACACACTTGTGGACTGTCATGGCGTAGCCGAAGTCGAACTCGTTGGCCCTCTTCCTGGCGCCGGGGTCGAGCGCGTCGTCCTGGTCGAGGAAGTGGTCGGGGTGGGCGAGGCACGTGATCTTGTCCCCGTCCTCGTTCTCGAGGTGGAGGGTCAGGAAGGCCTTGTGCCGGGCGTGCGTCACCGTCCAGGTCTGCCCGTTGAGCAACCCCTCGTTGTGGTTGTTCCGCAGGCAGACCAGCTTGTCTCCCTTCTGGGGCAGGGGGTCGGTGAACCCCTTCATCTTGCGGATCGCCTGGTTGAGCTGCTTGCGGGTCCGGTTGAGTCCCACCAGCACCTGGTCGCTTTCGCCCATCATCTTCCCCACCTCGTCGGCGCTGAGGTGCGCTCGGCGGAGCACCCGGCTCTCTCCGTATTTGCCCGGTCCCAGCGTCCGACCTTCGCGTACGCTCAGCGACATCATGATGATCGGGTTCGCCTCCGCCTGGCGCAGGATGCGCGTCATCATGGTGTCGGGCTTCTCGCGGAAAAACTGCCTGCCCTGGACGGGCGGGAGCTGGCCCGGGTCGCCCAGTGCTAGTATGGGGCACCCGAAGGAGAGGAGGTCGCGGCCGGTCTGCTCGTCGACCATGCTGTACTCGTCGATGATGAGCAGGTCAGCGTCCTCGAGCTCGCTCTCGGTGTTGAGGAAGAAGTCGGGGCGGCGCAGGTTGGCCAGCTCGAGTGCTATCTTCTTGTCGAGCTTGGCCAGCTTCTTCTCGGGCGGGGGCACCTCGCGCGCGAGCGCGTCCCTCTCCCTGCGCAGCTCGCGCAGCCCGAGGTCGCTCTTGTCCTGCGGCTTGTATATCAGGTGGTGGATCGTGCACGCGTTGTCGATCCCGTTCGATCTCAGGACGTGCGCGGCCTTGCCGGTGTAGGCGGCGTACAGGACCCTCTCGCTCGACTCGGCGAAGTAGCGCGCGAGGGTGGACTTCCCGGTGCCCGCGTAGCCCGCCAGGAGGTAGTAGGGCTTGTCCCGGCGGCTCATCCACTGGTGCACGGAGCTGAGGGCTTTCTGCTGGTCGGGAGACCACTCGAAGTCGTTCACCATGGTAGTTTTTCTCCGAACATCGGCATGACGGCTCCCTTGGGCACGAGGCTCACGCTCCCTTTGGGTCTCCTGGAGGTCGGCTCGAGCCAGCGCACGCGGTAGCGCCTCGGCGTAGAGCCGACCAGCTCCGCGGTCACCGCGGTCTGGCCGGCCCACGAGTTGAAGTAGACGATGACTTTCTGACGCTCGCTCACGGTCTAGGCTCCGCTACATGTGCGGCCCGGCGTGGTCGGCGGGGAGGCAGCACTGCGCGCTGTCCGCTCCACGTCTCGCCTGACAATGCTGGGTGTGTGGTTCTTGGACGCCCGGTTCTTGCATGATCGGCTCCAGGCGAATGATCGTTGATCTCAGGCTGATTTCCATCCGGCGTCCCAGCTCCCAGCAGTAGATAGGAGCGTCGGGGTATTTGGCCCGGGAGCGTTCGACGATCAGCGCCGTGGCGGTGGCCAGAGACTCGAGGTCGGGACTCACGATCACGTGCTCGCCGATAGTCGGAGAGTAGAGCAGCCACCCGTTCGGTGGGACGTCGGCTATCATGACGGGTCTCCTGTGGGTGAGCGCAGCTCACGCTCGGTCTGGATCAGCTTCTCTCGCACCTCGGCTCGGCTGCCGCGCGTCCACCCCAGCACGCGAGTCGATCCTATGACCACGATGTACCAGGCGGACGGCTGTGCCGGGTCGCGCACGGCGGCCACGGGGGAGTCGCCCAGGCACAGGGCGGCCCTCCCGTCGATGGTGATCTGTCGCAACCCGGGCGGCACGGTCAGATCCCGCTCGGGTCCCGGATCGCCAGCAGGTTGTCGCACGTGGTGCGCGAGGCGGGCTTCCCCTTGCGCGCGGTCAGGCAGCACAGGCAGAAGTCGCTGCCGTCGATCCGCCGGCGGTCGCACCCCTTGCTGGCGCACTTCTGGGAATCGGTAGAGCTGTTCTTGCGGTCGTGATTTTCAAGCATCGGCATCGTGAACCTCCAAGACAGATTTTATATCCTGACACCTGGTTCCCGCAAGTAGAAAAAGCATTCTCTAGGGAACCGGGGCAGGACGCCGCGGGAGGTAGGCGGCGACGATTGGTGGATAGACCAATCTTTACAGATACCTAGAAGTCGTCGTCGCTGCGGCGGTGCTTGTTCTTGTCGCCGACCAGGAGCTCCAGGCGGGAGCTCTTGATCTCCTCTACCACGGAGGCTATCGCCACCTTCGCGCGCCCCGTGCCGTTGCACGACCGGCACGCGCCGCGCGGTACGCTCCGCGGGTTGTCGGGGTCGCACGCGAAGCACTCGACAGAGAGGTCGGCCGCTGGACTCGGGTCCTTCTCCAGCTCCCTGCAGTTGAGTGCGAGCGCGGCCGACATGATACCACCTGTGGATAAAGTCTAGCACGCTCGCACCCCCTGACAAGCATTTTTTGCCGGCCGGATTTCCGGCCGGCGACGCATCTTCCAACCTCGGGAATTTTTTATGAATTTGGTTTTTCGGGAGCAGGCGCCGCCGGCGGGGTGATCGTGCTCCCCGGCGGGACGACGAACACCTCCGCGGGAGGCACGGCCGGCGGTATCGGGGGCTCCAGCAGCTGCGCGGGAGGCTCCGGGACCGCGGCGTCTTCGAGATCTGCCAGCTCCTGGTCGACGTCGTCCTGGGCCTCGGGCAGCGCCCGCCCGGGCGGCTGCAGGGACCTGCCGATCTCGTCGAGCTCGCGGTCGAGCGCGTCCATCCCCGGCTCGGTCTCCGTTTCGCCGTCTGCCGCGTCGAGGTCCGGGAACCCGGTGTCTTCCTCCGTGGGCATGGAGGCTGACATCTCGAGCTGGTCGTCGAGCAGGGCGGTGTTCGAGGCCCGGTGCTCTTCTATGCAATGCATCAGCTCGTCGGTGCCTCGGTGCTTCAGCCTCTCGAGGCGGGAGATGAGCTGATCTCGGTTCTCCACGCCCGTGAAGAGGTCGAGCAGGTTCTTGGCTGAGATGATCTCGTCGAACAGGGCTCCTACGCGCATCGGTATCTCCTTACCACTCTACGGGACCTTCGCCGAAAGTCGGCCAGGCGTCCAGGTCTACGTCGGCCGGCAGGACCAGCGGGGGGTTCCGGTTGGCGAGCAGGAGGCAGTGGTTCCCGCGCCCCTTGCTCCCGTCGGCCTTGGTGATCTCCACGATCTCGCGCGACCGCCAGATGCAGGGGAGGG
>Ga0187889_10003196_pt1 | contig 14790 bp, 13 predicted proteins | sample June2016WEW_7_10_2_FD_132992 | JGI IMG/M metagenome (GOLD analysis project Ga0187889, IMG submission 132992) | Peatland microbial communities from SPRUCE experiment site at the Marcell Experimental Forest, Minnesota, USA - June2016WEW_7_100 | ecosystem: Environmental > Terrestrial > Soil >... | reverse complement strand
GATAGGCAATTTCAGAAGCCTTGAAGAAAGCGGCGAATTTCGTCGTGGCTGCCGACATGAAAAAATTCCAACACGCCCGCGTTTTGGCGGAACAACAGGCGCAGTTTCAATCCTGCGCGGCACTCAAAAATGTTTTTCCTCAACCGCCGGATGGAAATTCCACTGTGCGTGTGCGGATGGCCGAAACAGTCGGGAATCACCCGAAGTGCTGATTCGACGCGCGCAAAATCCGCATCGCTCAAATTTTTGAGCGCGGCCTGAAAGCGCGCGGACAGGAAAATGGCGGGTTTAGCCACGCTTGAGTTTCCCGGTGAAAGGCTTGAGCCGTCCGGCTTTGCGTTCAGCGGCCAGTTCCTTGTTCATCCGCGCGGCGAACCGATCCAGTTGCCCGCTCGTCACGCCATATTCTTGTTCGGCGTAGTCTTCCGAATAAACCTTGACGGGGCGGAAGGCGACGATGCTGCCGTCAATCATCACACCGACGTCCTCGCCATTCAAGGTCCGCTTGAGCCACGCGCCAAGATTTTGCCGGGCGGCGGTCACTGTGAGTGTTTTCATAAAGACATTTTAATGTCATTAACGGGGATGTCAAGCGCCGCGCAACGTGAGCAGACCCGCATGTCCGACCCGGCACCGACGAGACAGACCGCGTCCTTGGATTTCACGCGCACAGTTTATGCGAGCGGCGCGGTTGGGCAATGAAAGAGGACGGCCAATTTTTCGACGTAGTCCGTTGGAGTTCACGCTTCAGCGTGTCCGCCCGCAACGTGAGCAAGCCCGCGATTATGTGAAACTACGGATCAAAACTCTTTGCAAACTCAGCTAGTTGCCTACACGGGGAATCGTAATAATCTTCGGGCAACCTGAACAAAACGGATTGTGGAGTCAAACTACTTGTTACTCGCATTGCATTCCCGCTCGCCCATGATCGGTAAGGTGGAAAACGGTTGCTTGGACCAGAGATGGGTCGAATCAGCAAGAGAAAGTGATAACAATAGTTCATCACAAGCAAAGCACCGAGTGCGTTAAGCGCATTTTTTAAAGTAGCTTCCTGAAAAAACCTATTCCGCTTGTGTTTTACATGATTGTAGCTACGCCACCAATCTGGATTTTTAACGCCATTTGCCCAATTGTTCCACGGGGTGAGTTTCATGCCATAACGCGGAAGGTAAACCTCTATCTTCGCCAAGCTTGGAATATGTCCTACATCCCTAACCGGGAGTTTCGATGCGTTGCTAAAGATTTGCCGGTAATCGTCCATGTTACCGCACGCTGCTTTTGGCTTAATAATTTTGCAAATACACTTCGCAAGAACATCAACTTCCGAAGCCGCCGCAAAAAGCAAACGAGCCAACTCGATAGAAAAAACTGCCCGATTTGCATGGCAAAACTCGATGTAACGAGCGGTTCTTTCCATGTCTTGTTCGAGGGCGAGAAAATAGTTCCAATGCAATTTGCTGCTTGTGACTTTAATCATCGAAGGAAGGTGTTAGCAAACTGAGCAACGAACAACAAAAAAGGTTCGTGCGAGTGCCGTGTTGCTCATGGGAAGTTGGTCGGGGCGGTGAATTGGTTGTCATTGCTCAAAATCAGCTTTTTGCCTTTGGGCGGTAAATCAACCAGCCAAAAATACCCGTTTGTCGAATCCTCTGGTTTTAGCTTGGCAAAAATCTTCGTGTGTGGCCGTGGATTTTGAATGGTGAAATTCCCATTTAAGTCGGCTAAACATTTCTCCAATGGAGTTGGAGAAAAATCTGCCAAATAAAAATCTGCGGTTTGCAGCCAATTCATAGACACCACCTTGGCTTTGAGGTCTTCTTCGATTCGTCCTACTTTCCATTGCGCATCAGTCGTTTCCCGGAGGTTTTCGTTAAGGATTTTGTCTGTTAGATTGTTGAGTTCACTGTCTATTTGACCGGCCCGCTGACGCAGGGATTGAATTCTTTGCATATCCTGTCTTTCAGCTTCCCAAGCATCCCGCTGTTCCTGAGTTGCTCCTTTGTAAACGCCGTTAAAAACACCAAAGGGAGGCTGTCCATATTTTGTATTGAGATAATCAACGGCTTTGGAAAGCGTTTCGACCGTTTTTATTCCATTTTCACCCTCATTGACCAAGGCCACATATCTTGGATCATTGGTATAGGAGCGCGATGTGATAAAGGCTTTATTGGTTGCCATTATCCTTAAACATTCCGATTGCGCCGAAGACAATTGAGATTTCAAACTCTCCACATCCGATTTTGTCTTCGCCAATTGTTTTGGTGCTTCGACTTCCCTTCTTTTAATGAAATCGTCAGCTCCTTTTCCGTCCACCAGAAGAATTTGAATGCCGCCCAAAGGCGTTCCTGCCCCTGACTGATCAACTATGAATATCTGTCCTGTAACTGGCTTGGGTTTGCAGGAAGCCAGCAGAGCTACAGCTACAACCGCCAGAACAAGAACAAAGCGATTCATAATGGTTCCAACTTGCGCAAGTCAGAATGATTCAAATCCCAATTTTAAGGACAGTCAATCCCAATCCAACCACAATTCAGTTGTCGTCCATCCCAAAAAGAAGAGCGCGAGGCCGTTCGTTTGTGCCATTTTCAAAGCGCCAGCCGCCGTCGCGCCGGAACGGCGCTATGGCGCGCCGCAAAGGCGGAAGGGCTGGCGCACTCCAAGACGCACCGCATTTGCCGAATGCTCCGAATTTCCGCCAGGTCTTGGACTGCGGCGGCTCTCCGCCGCTATTTTCTTTCACCCCGCCACCGGCTTGCCGTCGGCTTTGCGTTTGCTTTCGGGCCAGAACGGTTTACGGAAGACATCGGTGAAATCGTAGCCGTTTTGAAAATCGTCGCGGCTGTCCCGGTCGGTCTTGGCGAGCAGGCCGATTTCCACCATGTTGAACACGATTTCGCCGAAGTCGCGGCAGTGGCGCACGCCCCATTCCTCGAACACGGTCACCGTCATCGGGCCGAATTGCTGGAGCGCAAATTGCCGGATGCCGTCGAGCAGTTCCTGTCCGCTCACGTGACGGATTTGCCCGCGGATTTCCTTGCCGATGATTTTCTGCGTGAAATCGAGCGCTTCGCGAACAAACATATAGGCCCCACGCGCGTAACGCGGGTCTTTGGCGCGAATCATCTCCACCACTTCGTCAAAATTGACCGGTTGCATGCTTAAGGTTTAGCCGATTGAGCCGTTGTTGCTGGCGGATGCGCGGTGCGATACGTTTTCACCGCCCAGCCGGTCAGCAACAAACCCAGAACGATACAGAGAACCAGTTGTTCCTGCTTCGTCAGCCCTTTCACGCCGACAATCTAATGCGTTAATCATCCATCGGCAAGTGGCGCGAATTGTTGGAGTTCAGGCTTCAGCCTGCTCCGTCCGAACAAGCCAAAGTTTGAACTCCAACGTTCATTTACGATTTGCGAGCTGGTTTGGAATCAGACAAAATTCGTAAATCGCAAGTCCAACATTGTAAATTGCCGTGGCAGCCATAGGCCGGTTTCAAAAAGGTGATGAGATTTTCCACGCCAAGGTCGTGGAAGGCGAATTATTCCGCCTGCGTGGCGACGTCTTCGGCGCGCCGTCTTTCGAGCGCAAATCGACTCCGCGCAAGGGCGTGAAGACGCTGGTGCCGGTCGTGCCGTCCAAAATCATCGCCGTCGGCTTGAATTACGCCGACCACGCGCGGGAACTCGGCAAGCCACCGCCGAAGGAGCCGCTGTTCTGGCTGAAAGCCACCACGTCGCTGATTCCCGACGGCGGGAAGATTGAAATCCCGTTTCGCGGGCATCGCACTGATTACGAAGCCGAACTGGCCATTGTCATCGGGCGCAAAGTCCGCAACGTCACGGCCACGCAGGCGCCGCGCTACATCTTTGGTTACACCGCGGCCGAGGACATCAGCGATCGTACAATCCAAAATGCCGAGAGCCAATGGGCGCGGTGCAAGTCATTTGACACCTTCACACCGCTGGGGCCGTTGGTGGAGACGATGATGGATCCAAGCGAACTCTCGATTCAGCTTTTTCAGAACGGCCAGTTGCGTCAGAACTCGAACACGAGCCAGCTCATTTTCAAACCCGCCGAACTGGTGAGTTTCATTTCCACGAACCTGACGCTGCTGCCGGGCGACGTGATTCTAACCGGCACGTCCGGCGGCATCGGGCCCATCCAGAGCGGCGACCGGTTGGAAGTGCGGATACAAGGGCTGGCGCCGCTGGTCAACACAGTGAAGTAATGTCATGCGGCGAGCCGCATAGGTGGCAGTGGCGCTCGTCCTCGTGTATTAAGCATCCGCAGATTTCGCAGATGACGCACATAAAAAATCTGTGCGAGCGGCGCAATCTGCGGATTCAGGGCCTTGAGCCGTTGCGCCGCGAAACCAAATCTTTACTCATATGTTCGTTGGTGATTTAATCCATGGTATGAATCCGGAAGAAACCCTGATACGAACATTCCGAAAAATCCTGTCTCATACGGAAGACCTTTCCTGCAAATTCCGGTTGCGCACTATCAATTCGTTGCTGCTGTCGGTGTTATTGCTGTTACTGGCGTCGGCGGTAAGGGCTGGTCAATACGGCGATTTCATGTATTCGACGGATGGTACGAACGTCACCATTACCAGATATACCGGTTTCGGTGGGGCCGTGGTTATCCCCGACACGATCAATGGTCTGCCCGTCACTAGTATTCAGTATTTTGCATTCTCTGGTAGTAGCATCACCAGCGTCATAATCCCCAACAGCGTCACCAACATTGGGGACCATGCGTTCGAGTACTGCACCAGCCTGTCCAACGTTACAATCCCCGACAGCGTCACCACAATCGGGAATGACGCGTTCTATCAGTGCAGCAGCCTGACCAGCGTTACGATACCCGATAGCGTTATCAGTATCGGGGATGGGGCATTCGCCAGTTGCCCCTACCTGATCAGCATCACAGTGGATGCGCTAAATTTTTCCTATAGCAGCGTAAATGGCGTCTTGTTCAACAAAAGCCAAACCACTCTGGTCCAATGGCCGGGGGGAAAAGGCGGAAGTTACACAGTCCCTGACATGGTAACCAGCATCGAGAACTTTGCGTTCGAGAACTGCACCGTCCTGACCAACGTCACTATAGGGAACAACGTCACCAGCATCGGAGACTATGCATTCTCCTCCTGCAGCAAAATGACTAATATCACGATAGGGAATAGCGTCATCAGCATCGGAAACGGTGCGTTCGAGGACTGTTTCTTGCTGACCAGCGTTACAATTCCAAACTGTGTCGCCACTATTGGGTCAAGTGCATTCGCTGATTGCGGCCTGAACAACGTCAGCATAGGCAACGCCGTTACCAACATCGGGTCCGCTGCGTTCAGTTTTTGCTGGTATTTGACCAACGTCACGATCCCCAACAGTGTTACCAGTGTTGGAGACGGTCCGTTTGCGAGCTGCATGAGTCTAACAGCGATAGCGGTAGATGCGCTAAACTCTTCCTATTGCAGCGTAGGTGGAGTCTTATTCAGCAAGAGCCAAACCACACTGATTCAATGTCCAGGGGGCAAGGCCGGAGGCTACACTATTCCAAACAGCGTCACCAATATTGGGAGTGCCGCGTTCTACGGCTGCAAACTGAAGAACGTCATAGTACCTGACAGCGTTACAACCATTGCAGACAACGCTTTCTATAACTGTGTCGGTCTGACCAACGTCACCATCGGTAACGGCGTCACCACAATCGGGAATGACGCGTTCTACCAGTGCAGCAGTCTGGCCAACGTCAAGATCCCCGATAATGTCACCAGCTTCGGAAGCGCCACGTTTTATAACTGCACAAGCCTGACCAATGTCACCATCGGCAGCAGCGTTACCAACATCGGAGACTTTGCGTTCAATTCCTGTAGTAGCCTGATCAGTATTACAATACCAAACAGCGTCACCAGCATCGGGTACGCTGTGTTTATATACTGTACCCACTTGACCAGTGTCACGATTGGCAACAGTGTCACCAACATCGGAAGCGATGCGTTTTATGACTGCAGCAGTCTGGTCAGCGTCACGATCCCGGACAATGTCACCAGTATCGGTGACTCTGCATTCTCCTTTTGCGCCAAAATGTCCAATGTCACCATAGGCAGCAGTGTCGTTAGCATCGGAAATTCTGCGTTCAAGTACTGCACCAACCTGTCCAACGTTACAATCCCCGACAGCGTCACCAGCGTCGAGGACTATGCGTTCGAATACTGCACTCATCTGACCAATGTCACGATCGGCAATAGTGTCGCCAGCATCGGAAATTATACTTTCGTGTCCTGCACTAACCTCGCCAGCCTTACAATCCCCAGCAGTGTCATCAACATCGGCGACTATGCGATCTCTGATTGTACCAGCCTGAGAGGAGTCTATTTTCAGGGTAACACTCCCAACATTGGTGCGTCTGTGTTTTCTGGCAACACCAATACGACCGTCTATTATCTCCCCGGAACGACGGGCTGGAACCCGGAGGTGCAGCGGAGCGGCGCCAGCTTTGGCGTGCGGACCAACTGCTTTGGCTTCAATATCACCGGGTCGAACCACCTGTCCATCGTGGTGCTAGCCAGCACGAACTTGGCCCAAGGCGCCTGGTCCCCTGTGAGCACCAACACCATCGCTGGCGGTTTGTCGTATTTCAGCGATCCGCAGTGGACGAATTATCCGAGCCGTTTCTATCGGCTCTGGGGACTGATGTTCGCTGGTCTACCGGCCGTGCTGTGGAATCCGCAGGTGCAAACCGGCGGTGACAGCTTTGGCGTCAGGACAAACCGGTTCGGCTTCAACATCACCGGGACGGCCAACATCCCCATCGTGGTGATAGCCTGCACGAATCTGGCGGGTCCGGTGTGGGTGCCGCTGCAAAGCTGCACTCTCACCAACGGTTCAGTCTATTTCAGCGATCCGCAGTGGACGAATTATCCCGGTCGTTTCTACCGCATCCGCTCGCCGTGAGACGGTGTTGCTGGGTTGGAGGTGTTGAATGTGGAGTGCGGCGACGCGTCGCCGCTTTAAACGCGCGGACATGTCCGCGCACTCCAAAATGACGCAGATAAGGAATCTGTGCAATCGGCGAAATCTGCGGATTCAGGGCCTTACGCCGCTACGCCGCAAAATAAATATCTTCGTTCCATTGTCCCTTTGTTGTTAAATTTCCCGCCACATGAAGTGGACGCAGACATTGATTCCAACCCTCCGCGAACCGCCCGCCGAGGCGGATATTTTGTCGCACAAACTGCTGTTGCGTGCCGGCCTTATCCGCAAGCTGGCGGGTGGCGTTTACACTTTTTTGCCGCTCGGTTTGCGCGCGTTGCGCAAGGTCGAGCAAATCGTCCGCGAGGAAATGGACCGCGCCGGTGCGCTCGAAATGCTCATGCCTGCTCTCCAACCGCCGGAAATCTGGCAGCAAAGCGGTCGTTACGAAACCGCGCGCGACGTGCTGTTCAAGGTCAAGGACAGCGCCAACCGCGAATGGGTCTTAAGCCCGACGGCCGAGGAAGTCATCACGGGCGTGGCGGCGAGCGAGATCAATTCCTACCGGCAGTTGCCGCGGAATTTTTACCAGATCAGCGTGAAGTTCCGGGACGAAATCCGTCCGCGGTTCGGGCTGATGCGCGCCCGCGAATTCATCATGAAGGACGCCTACAGTTTCGATGTGAGCGACGAGGCGTCTCAAGCGACGTACCAGAAGATGTATGACGCCTATGCGCGCATTTTTGAGCGGTGCGGGCTGAAAACGTTTCCCGTTGAGGCCGACACCGGGGTCATCGGCGGAAAATTCTCGCACGAATTCATGGTGCCGGCGGAAACCGGCGAGAACGAGGTGGTTTATTGCGAAGGCTGCGGGTATGCGGCGAACATCGAGAAAGCCGCGAGTGCTGTCGGCGCGGCGCCGACAGCGGCACGCGAGGCGCGTGCGCTCCCCGAAAAATTTGCAACGCCGGGCGTGGTGACCATTGAAGCGCTGACAAAGCCGCCGTTCAATGTTCCGGCAGAAAAGCAAATCAAGACGCTGGTTTATATTGCCGACAGCAAGCCGGTCATCGTTTTGATCCGTGGCGATGACCAGTTGAATGAGGCCAAATTTGCCGGGAAAATCGGCACAACGGTTTTCCGTCCGGCGACCCCGGAAGAAATTTTTGATTTGTTGGGCGCGCATCCGGGAAGCCTGGGGGCGGTAAAAACAACGCTTCAACGTAGCGCGGGCGTCTCGCCTGCAACCTCGGAAAGCAGGCCAGAGGCCTGCGCTACTTTACAAATTATTGCCGATGAACGTCTGCGCGGCGCAAATGACATGACCACCGGCGCGAACGAAGACGGTTTTCATTTCCGCAATGTCTCCATCGAGCGCGACATCAAGGTGACGCAGTGGTTTGATTTGCGGACGGTGACCGCCGGCGAGCCGTGCAAAAATTGCGGCAAGCCGCTGAAAATCCGCCGCGCCATCGAGGTGGGCCACGTGTTCAAGCTCGGCACAAAATACAGCGAGAAATTCAACGCGTTGTTCCTGGACGAGGCGGGCATTCGCAAACCCGCCGTCATGGGCTGCTATGGCATCGGCATCACCCGCACGTTGCAGGCGGTCATCGAGCAGGGCAACGACAAGGACGGCATCATCTGGCCGCTGAGTGTCGCACCGTACCAGGTTTGCATCACGCCGCTGAACGTGGATCCGAACAGTGAAGCGATGAAGCTGGCGGAAAAATTTTATGCCGAACTGACGGCGCGCGGCGTGGAAGTGATTCTGGACGACCGCGACGAGCGCCCCGGCGTGAAATTCAAGGACGCGGATCTGGTCGGTTTCCCCATCCGGCTCGCCCTGGGCGAGAAATCGCTGGCGAAAGGCGAAGTGGAAATCAAACCGCGGGGCGGCGCCATGCAACCTATTAAAGCTGATGCTGCGGTGGAGGCTGTTCTAAAACTTTTGGGAGAAAGCAAGCCCCGCTCGCGCAGCGCATAAATTTATTCTCACCGCGGCAGGGGATGGAAAGTGAACCGGGCCGGTCGGCTTGCCGCCGGATCAATTTGCATGGTGTAATAGCCGCCATCATTCAGCAGTTCGGTGCCGGACAAGGCCGGGCATAATCGCACCCGGAACGCCCACCAATAATGGGCTTCGTGCAACGCCGAACTGAAACGGCTGACGTTCCGGCCCAGAAACCGGATGGGCGGGATTCCCGACAGCACCCGGCTCTTCCACAAAATCACCCGCGTGTGCAGATGTCCGATAATGGTTTGTTCGACCTGCGGCAAACGCCGCCGCACGGGTTCTTCACGCCACAGAAACGGCAACGCCGTGGGGTCATGGCAGAACAGAATCACGCGTTGATTCGGCGGCAGCGCGTTAAACGCAGCGCGGATTTCGGCGAGATGCGCCTCGCGCAGACGCGACCATTCCAGCCTTTCCTCCGACAGGGTGTCCGGTTGATTGGCGGGCAGGGCAATCAAAGGCGATGCCACGCCGAACAGTGAATAACGGCCAATGTTCAGTTGCCAGAACCCCTGCAAGCCCAGTTGCTCTATGGCGTAGCGCCAACTGGCGAGCCGCATTCCGCCCTTGCCGCCAAACAAGGGCAGTTTGCCCAGTTCGTGATCGCCTACGGTGAACCGGACACGGTCACCGAAGCGGGCGCGGAGTTTCCCGAGGCATTCCTGCGCGCTCGCGAATGCCGCCGGGTCGCTCACACCCACAAAGGCGCTGTCGCAGGAATAGTCACCATTGGCTACGACGTAGTCCACCGGCCCGATCGAAGCGATAAAGCGGTCGAACTGCGGCGCATGGTCGAGTGGATGGCGCATCCAGAAAACGTGACGATAAAAGCGCGCCACGGCCCGCAGAACGGGATTGGCAATGACCCGCAGTTCATAATCATTGTCCCGGGCACGCTCGGCGGTCCCGGCATAGTGAATGTCGCTCAGGATGGCGATGGTGACATCACCTGGCATACTGGTTTCCATCGTTGGTTTTGAAAGGCCGCCATCGCACGGGGCGCGACGCGGCGATGGTCAGGCCGTAGCCGTTGGGGACGGCGTGTCGGGTTGAGAAGCTTCATCCAGCGTGTCGCGAACAGCCTTGGCGAGCACGTCCTGCGTGAAAGGTTTCTGGAGATAGCGGGCGCCGGTCTTGGCGAGCATTTCCGGGTTGACCTCGCTGGCGGTATAACCGCTGGTGAAAATAACTTTCAAGTGAGGCTGGCCGGCCATCAGCCGTTGGGCGAGTTCCGCGCCGGAAACGCCATCGGGCATGATCATATCGGTGAGCAGCAAATCAATTTTGCCGTGGATCAGGTCCCACATGCCCAGCGCTTCCTTGCCGGAGGAGGCTTCCAGAATTCGATAGCCGTAGCTTTCGAGAATGTCGCGGGCCATTTCACGCAGCAGGGGTTCGTCTTCGACGAGGAGAATGGTTTCCGTGCCGCCGACAATGGATTCAACCGGGCCGGGCTTTTCCTCGGCCATTTGCGCGGTTTGCGTGGCAACCGGGAAAAACACGTCGAAGGTGGCGCCTGCGCCGGGTTCGCTCTCCACCTCGATCCAGCCGTCATGTTGTTTAACGATGCCGTAAACGGTGGCGAGGCCGAGGCCGGCGCCCTTGCCGACCTCCTTGGTGGTGAAGAACGGTTCGAAGATGCGGGCACGCGTGGCGGAATCCATGCCGATGCCCGTGTCGCTCATGCGCAAGCGCACAAAATTTCCGGCGCGCGCCTGAGGATGGATTTCAACATGGGCGGCGTCCAAGGCCGCCGGGTCGAGGCCGATGGTGAGTTTGCCGCCCTTCGGCATGGCATCGCGGGCGTTGACCGCGAGGTTCATCACGACCTGTCCGATCATGCCGGCGTCGCCTTGCACGAACGGCAGTTCGTCCGGCGGCTGAAATTCGAGGGTGACGGTTTCGCCGAAGAGGCGCTGCAACATTCTGCTCATGTTGCCGACAACTTCGCGCAGGTCGAGCAGCCTGACCTGCATGACGTTTTTGCGGCTGAACATGAGCAGTTGGCGCGTCAGCGCGGCGGCGCGTTCGGCGGCAAAATAGACGGCCTGGATCGGATCGAGAATTTCCGGCGGCAGCGTCGGCCGGGCCAGCAGCGCACTCGTGTGGCCCTGGATGATGGTGAGCATGTTGTTGAAGTCGTGCGCGACGCCGGCGGCCAACTGGCCGACGGACTCCATCTTTTGCGACTGGCGCAACTGTTCACCCAGTTTCAACCGCTCGACCGCTATGCCGATGACATGAGCCACGGCCAGGAGAAATTGCACGTCATCCGGGGTGAATTCCGGATGCTTGGAGGAGTAGACGCCGAAAACGCCAAACGGTTTCTCGCGCGTGGGGATGAGCACGGTTGCTCCGCTGACCACACCGTGATCCATCAACAGCGATGAAGCCCGGAACCGCCTTTCGGTCCACAAATCGGTGACGACAACGGCATCGCCGGTTCTAAACGTCAAACCGGCCTGCGAGTAATCATCCACCGGCACCTTGGTCAAACCGATGTAGCCGGGTTTCCAGCCGGCGCCTGCCAGCATGAGCAACTGGTCCCCGGCCGCCGATTCAAAGACGGCGCAGTATTCCGCTTCCAGCGTTTGCGCTACGAGCATGACGGCTTGATTCAACAAGGCCATCAAGTCGCTGTTGACCAGCGCAAACTGTCCCAAAGCCGCAACGGTCGTTTGCTGAAACGCGCGATTGAGCAGGATTTTCTCAGTGGCTTCACGCTCCTTGATGCGCTGCTGCAACGCCTCGGCCATTTGATCAAAAACATTTCCGAGCTGGCCGAGTTCGCTTTTTACGTCCTTCAAACCTGCCCGGGCGGTCAAATCTCCCTTGGCCAGCCGCTGGGCCGCGTTGGACAGGGCGCGCACCTGTCGCAGAATAAAATGTTCACCGCCGAACCACGCCGCGCCCAGCGCCAGCAAACCCACCAGGAAACTGGCCCACGGCACGCTCAGCGCATATCGTTTCATCCATTCCGGCGCGAACTGCCAGAACCACGTTTGGTTGACGATAAACGTCAGCACCAATGCCGGCGCGATGGCCACAAACACGCTGCCAACCAACTGCATCCGGATGGTGAACAACTTTTTCGCTATTCTTTTAAACATGACCCGGTTCTGAAACAGCGCCCCGACGATACTGCAAACGGGCCGGGGCGAAAAGCAGATTCAATCCGCCAAGGCCGCGGCGCGGCCTTGAGGCAAACGGCCCAGATGAAAAATCAGGAAGCCGTGCAAAAACCGGCGCAACTCTTCGACCTGCCCGCTGGCGAGCTTCAAGCAGCAGGACGCCTGCCAGTTACCGGCCACCAGCGCGCGGGCGATTTGCCTTGCGCCCGCCGTCAATCCGGTCTTTCCCAGATTGGGGCCAAGCCCAAGTTCCCGCAGCAGCTTGAGTTCAAGGGCAAAAACCATTTGCGGCGCAGGCTTTTGCCGGCAAAGCCAGGCCAGAAATTCGCGCATCAATTCAAAAATGGTGGGTAGCGGCGTCTCGGTTTCAGTCGCCTGCTCGATGAACGCGGCGGCGTAGGCAGCCTGGCGCAGGCGGGCAAGATTTTCGCGGAGCGGGTTGTGCGTTTCGCGCAGACCGACTTCACGGAGAATGTGCAAATCGGAGCGGCGGCTGCGGCTGAAAGAAAAATCCGCGAGATAAAACAAGTCGAGCTTGCCGAGGAACGGCGATTTGAGGCGGCGCGCGCCCTTGGCCACCGTCGCGATGCGCCCGAAATTGGGCGTGAGCCAGTGGACAATGAGGCTGGTGTCCGTGAGCGGTCGCGTGCGCAAAATGATGCCGGTGGCGGATTCGATCATAACGAAAACGAGGATGGAGGATGGAGGATGGAGAATGGCATATTGTCTTTTCCAAATTAATGCGGCTATCTTCTATCCGCCACATTCTATCCTCGCTTCTCCGGCGACGGCGGCGTGTATTCCGGCGAAAGCGAGCCGAGGCTGACGATGTATTTGATACCGTCGGCGACAGACATATCGAGCTTGGTCACTTTTTCCTCCGGCACGAGAATCAAAAAGCCCGAGGTGGGATTCGGCGTCGTGGGTACAAACACGCACACCACCTTTTCCCTGGTTTTCTGTTGCACCTCGTCGCGCTGTTCACTGGTGAGAAAGCCGATGGAATAGATGCCCTCGCGCGGAAATTCCACCAGCACAACGGTCTTGAAGGAATGTTTGTTGCCGGAAAAGGCGTCATTGACCTGTTTAATGGCGCCGTAAATCTTGTTCAGGAACGGCACCCGCCTCAACACGCGGTCGGTCCAGTCAATGATTTTTTTGCCGATGTAATAGCGCGCCAGCACCCCAACCGCCGATATCAAGACCACAGCCAGCACCAACGCCATCAGACTCCAATACCAGAACATCGGCCCCTTGCCGTCGTGGGGATACACCAGACTCTCGTGCGTCAGGCCCTTGGGCAAAAAAAACAACAGCACATCCGTCACGCTGGAAATCGTGCCGATGAGCCACTTGACCGCCGCCAGCGTGAGTAATGCCGGGAGAGTGACCGCCAGACCTGTCAAAAAACTGGAACGCCAGCGGGCGAACAAACTTTTCTGTTCCATGCGGCCAGTTTAGGGTCGCATCAGAGTTGGCTCAAGGCAAAGCGGCGGGAAAGTTCGCGCAGCCGCCGGTTTTCCTCACGTTTCATTTTGCGTCTCCGGTTGGCGCGCCGATCGTCGTGTCCCAGCAAATGTAAAAGGCCGTGAACCACATAGCGCACAATTTCCGATTGCCAACTGGTGCCAAACGTCCGCGCCTGCCGAACGGCTTCGGCCATGCACACGAAAATGTCGCCGTGTAAAGTAGCGCAGCCGTCCCGGCTGCTTCTTAGCCGTTTTTTTGAAGGACGGGGCAGGCGGGACGCCTGCGCTACGGTTTCCGCGTAATCAAACGTAATCACATCGGTCGAGCCGGCATGCCGGAGAAACTTTTCGTTCAATAACGTCATTTCCGCGGCGGCGACGAGGTGGATGCCGAGCTCCGCATTTTCGATCTTCAAATCAGCCAGCAATGCAGTGGTGATCCGTTTCAACAAACGCCGGTTGATTTTCCGCGCGCGCTGGCGGCTGGCAATGACGACGTTCATCGGTCACGCCTTCGGGCCGTTGCGATGCTCTTCGTAAGCCGCAATGATGCGCTGGACGAGCGGATGGCGGACCACGTCGCGTTTGGAGAGTTCGACAATGGCAATGCCATCGATGTTTTTCAGCACGCGATGGGCTTCCAGCAGACCGGAATGTTTGTTCGGCGGCAAATCAATCTGCGTTTCGTCGCCGGTGATGACGGCTTTGGAGCCGTGGCCGAGGCGGGTGAGAAACATCAACATCTGCTCGGTCGTCGAGTTCTGCGCCTCGTCGAGGATGATGAAGGCGTTGTTGAGTGTGCGCCCGCGCATGTAGGCCAGCGGCGCGATTTCGATCGTGCCGCGCTCGGTGTGATTCTGGATTTCCTCGGCGGGCAGCATGTCGTGCAGCGCGTCCTGCAACGGCCGGAGATACGGCGTGATTTTTTCGTAAAGGTCGCCGGGCAGAAAACCGAGTGCCTCGCCGGCTTCCACGGCGGGGCGGGTGAGAATCAGCCGGGACACCCGGCCGTCGCGCAATGTCGCGAGCGCCACCGCCACCGCCAGATACGTCTTGCCCGTGCCCGCCGGCCCGACGCCAATTGTGATGTCGTGTTTGCGGATGGCGTCGAGATATTTTTTCTGACCAACCGTTTTGGCGGTGACACCGGGCTTGCGCTCGTGCGTTAAAACCCGGTCATTGACCAATTCCTTGAGCGTTTC
>Ga0187889_10003195_pt1 | contig 14792 bp, 12 predicted proteins | sample June2016WEW_7_10_2_FD_132992 | JGI IMG/M metagenome (GOLD analysis project Ga0187889, IMG submission 132992) | Peatland microbial communities from SPRUCE experiment site at the Marcell Experimental Forest, Minnesota, USA - June2016WEW_7_100 | ecosystem: Environmental > Terrestrial > Soil >... | reverse complement strand
CTCCTCGACGACGCTGCGTATCAGCGGCTGGAGGAGCTTGGTGCTCGTCTCGAAGTCGGCGTGGCGAAAGCGATTTCCCATACCGGGGCGGGCGCGTGTATCCAGAGAGTCGGGTCGGCATTCACCATCTTCTTTTGCCCGGGCCCGGTAACGAGCTTCACCGCTGCAAAAATGGCATTAGCCCGGCAATATGCGGTATTCTTCCAGGGAATGCTGGACCGCGGCTTCTACCTGCCGCCCGCGCAAATGGAGGCGGCGTTCATTTCCCTAGCCCATGACGAAGCGCACATCGACGGTTTTGTAAAAGCCGCGGGCGAGACTCTGGCAGCCGCCGCGGTTTTGAGGTAAGAGAAGCCCCCGTTAAGGACGGAGCCCTACCATGTCGCAGAAATCCCCTCTCGCACTCGTGAACGAAACTTTTGGCGCCAAGGACAAGCTGGTCGATAAGCTGGTGGGTCTCCTGGATCGCGGCGATGAGTCAAAGGACGATCTCCGCAAGCGCCTGTCGAGCGCTGCCAATGTCAAGCTGCTGCACCTGCACACCGTGGCCACGGTGGTGAAGGAGAAGTACGGCTCGCACGAGGCGCTGGTGGAAAGCGTGGCCAAGGCCCTGGGACGCAGCAAGGACAAGCCGTTCGTGGAGCGCCTGGCTGCCTATTCGGATGCGCGCCTGATCGACCTGGCCCGGGCCAGCGAGCGGCGCGAGAAGAAGGCGGTCAAGGTCAAGGCAAAGAAGTCGGGCAAGGCCACGAAAGCCGCCAAGCCCACCACGAAATAGCCGAGCTCGCCCCACAGGCGCTCGCTTTCCTCCCACCCCCGCTCCCCAACCGTGAGATCCTGGACCATTCTCCAGGTTCTGCGTTGGACCACGGCCCGGTTCGAGGGCCGAGGCAACACCAGTGCTCGTCTCGATGCCGAGCTGCTGGCCGCGCGCGCCTTCGGCTGTTCTCGGGTGGAGCTTTACACTCGCCACGACCAACCGCTGGGGGAAGGAGAGCTGGCGAGCTACCGAGCTCTGGTGCAAAGGCGGCTGGCGGGCGAGCCGGTGGCATACATCCTTGGCCATAAGGAGTTCTGGAGCCTGCCTCTGCAGGTCGACGCCCGGGTACTGATTCCCCGCCCCGACAGCGAGACCCTGGTCGAGCTGGGGCTCAAGCTCCTGGCGGAGCAAGCGGTCGCCCGGGTAGCTGACATCGGCACCGGCTCGGGAGCGCTGGCCCTCGCCTTCAAGAAGGAGCGCCAGGGCGACGAGGTGGTGGCCGTCGACATCTCAGCGGCAGCGCTGGCGGTCGCGGCCGCCAATAGTGAACGCTTGGGGCTGCCCGTCACTTTCCTGCAAGGTGATCTGGTAGCGCCACTCGGCGGGCAGTTCGACTTGATGGTGAGCAACCCACCCTACATCGCCAGCGGGGAGATCGACGGGCTGCCGTCTGAGGTGAGGAGCGAGCCACGTCTGGCGCTCGATGGCGGGCCCGACGGGCTCGCCTTGGTCAGGCGGCTGGCGCATGATGCCAGCGCGGTGCTAGAGCCGCGAGGCTGGCTGGCGATCGAGATAGGCGCGAGTCAGGCCGGCGCGGCCACGGCGCTGCTGCGCGAGGCGGGCTACCGCGAGGTGGGCACGCGTCGGGATCTGGGAGGGGTTGAGCGGGTGGTCTTTGGGCGGCGCGGGGGGGTAGCGGATGAGCCCGTGGCGTAGTTGGGTGGCTCGGCGGGCTTGCTCGAGGGTTGCGGCAACCTGTAGGCTCTCGGAGCCGCTATGACGAAAAGCCGATTCTTGCTGGCGCTGCTGGTGCTCGTGCAGGTGGGCGCTTGCTTCGCGCCCGCGCAGAGGCGCGAGGACGATCTGCTGCAGGAGGCGAGGGCGTGGAACGATGACTTGCGCTGGGCGCGCTGGGATGTCCTGGGCCAGGCGCTCACCCCGGAAGAAAATGCCCGGATGCAGGAGCGACGCGACCTCATCGCCAAGGAGCTGGTGATCGCGGACAACGAAGTCACGGCCGTCCACTTCCAGCCGGGCTCGCGCGGCGCAGCGGTGAGCGTTACCCTGGATTGGTACAAGAAGAGCGAGGCGGTCCTGCGCCAGACCACCTTGGAGCAGCAGTGGGAGCTGCGCGCCGGGCACTGGATTATGATCAAGCAGAAGCGGACTCGCGGCGACCGCTTCCCTCTCGTTCCCGAGCCGGTCGAGAAGCAACGCGCTCCGTCGCCGGCAGCCGGATCGGTTCCGGGGTAACGTCGGGCAAAGCCACGAGCAGGGACGGGGAAAGCAGGGGCACCTCCTCCTCGGGTGCGTGCCACAGCCCGCGCAGGGCCTGCCCGAAGCTCCCCTGCCAGGTCGAGACCGCACCTACGTAGGCGAAGCCGAAGAGGAAGAGCAGCAGGAAGGGGAGCGAGAGGTAGTGGCCGTTGATAAAGGCGATGTCGACGGCGACCACGAAGTAGCAGGCCATGAGAAGCTCGAGAAATGGGGTGAGCGACTTGGCGGCACGATAGCGCTTGCCCGACCAGGTCTCGAGGCGCCCGCAGATGCCGTGCTTGGGCGTGCGCACGAATTCGGTTTCACGCCCGAAGACTGCCTCCAGGACGGCGCGGGTCTGATTGACGCAGAGGCCTATGCCGAGAGAGAGCACCAGCGGCAGCTGCGCCAGGGTGTGCCAGGTGCTGCGCGACTTGTCCCCACTCATACGCGCGACCTCGCGCTCCGAGGCGAGATAGAAGGACGCGATGCTGAGGGTGGTGCCGAAGAAGAGGGGCAGATCGATGATCAGCACCTCCCTGACCCCGTGCATGGTGCGGAAAACCAGGTTGGGCAGGAGCAAGAGCGAGAGCAAGAGCAGGAGGGGATAGGCGAAGTTGTTGGTCAGGTGGAAGAAAGCTTCCACTTTCTGGGGAAAGGTCGCGTTAGAGGCGAAGATGCGCGGCAACATCTTGCGCGCCACCTGAATCGAGCCCTTGGCCCAACGAAATTGCTGCGCCTTGAAGGCCGACATCTCGACGGGTAGCTCGGCGGGCGCGGCGATCTCGGGCAGGTAGACGAAGCGCCAACCGCGCAGCTGGGCCCGGTAGGACAGGTCCATGTCCTCGGTGAGGGTGTCGTGGTGCCAGCCCCCGGCATCCACGATGGCGGCCCGCCGCCAAAGGCCGGCGGTGCCGTTGAAATTGAAGAAGCGCCCGGAACGGTTGCGCCCAGCGTGCTCCATGACGAAATGCCCGTTCAGCATCAAGGCCTGCGCCTCGGTCAAAGCGGAAAAGTCGCGGTTGATGTGGTCCCAGCGACACTGCACCACCGCGACCCGGGGATCGAGGAAGTGGTGCACGGTACGATCGAGGATATCGGCCGTCGGCACGAAATCCGCGTCGAAGATGAGCACCAGCTCACCCTTGGCGGTGGCGAGGCCGTTCTCCAGAGCGCCGGCCTTAAAGCCGGTGCGGTCCTTGCGGTGCACGTACTCGATGTCGAGGTCGGGATAGCGCCGCACCAGCTCGTCGATCTTGCGCCTGCAGATGGCGCGGGTCTCGTCGGTGGAATCGTCGAGCACTTGGATCTGGAAGCGATCGTGCGGGTAGCGGATGCCCGCCACGGCTTCGAGCAAGCGCTCCGCCACGTACATCTCGTTGAAGAGAGGGAGCTGCACGGTAACGGCGGGCAGCTCGGCGAACTTGCCGCTCAGCACCGGGGCTTTGTCGCGGTGCCTGTAATAAAGGAACACCAGGGAGGATCGGTGGAAGCCGTAGACGGCAAGGGCGATCAGGATGACGAGGTAGACAGCGGTGAGGGTGGAGGAAACATCCATGCCGCGGAAGGTACCGCGGCAATTGTAATCGAAATGTAATCATTCGTGCTTTTTTGTCGGAGGAGGTGGGAGTCGCTTCAGGTATTCGCCGCACAGGCGCAGCCGCCGACGCACGATGTCGCGTCCGAGCACCGCCAGGGTCTCGAACAAAGGCGGAGTGGCCTTGCGTCCGCTAGCCGCCATGCGGACCAGCATGAAGAGCTCTTTGGCGTCCCAGCCCAGCTTTTCCGCGTAGGATCGAGTCACAAGCTCTAGCGCGGCGGGGGAAAAATCCCGCTGCGCATCGAGCACCTCGACCAAGCCGGACAGGCATGACGCCACCTCGGGGGCCGCGCGCCGCGCCAGCAGATCCTTGGTCAAGGCAGCGTAGTCGAGGTCGCCGGCGAAGAAGAACTCGGTCATGGGCACGAACTCGTCCAGACGGGATATACGCTGCCGCACCAAGGGGACGAGCTGCTCGAGAAAGCTGTCGGCCAGACGCCAGGCACGCAGGCGAGCCACCACGGCGGCGTCATCGAGGGCGCGCAGATAGTCGGCGTTCATGGCCGAGAGCTTGACCAGGTCGAACACCGGCCCGCCCAGGCTCATGCGGTCGAAGGTGAAGGCCTCGATCATCTCGGCCAGGGTGAATTGCTCGCGGTCGCCCGCGATCGACCAGCCCATGGTGCCGAGGTAATTGAGCAGGGCTTCGGGGAGAAAACCGGCGGCCCGGTAGTAATCGAGCGACACCGGGTTCTTGCGCTTGGAGATTTTCGACTTGTCGGCATTGCGCAAAAGGGGCAGGTGGATCCACTCCGGCGCCGGCCAGCCGAAGGCCTGGTAGAGCACGACGTGCTTGGGGGTCGAGGACAGCCATTCCTCGGCGCGAATGACGTGGGTGATGCCCATCAAGTGGTCGTCGACGACATTGGCCAGGTGGTAGGTGGGAAAGCCGTCGCTCTTGAGCAGGATCTGGTCGTCGATCTGACCGTTGTCGAAGCGGACCTCGCCGCGCAAGCGATCGGCGAACGCGGTTTCGCCGGTCTTGGGCATGGCCAGGCGGACCACGTGGGCTTCGCCGGCCTGGGCCCGGCGCTGCGACTCCTCCGGAGCGAGGGCGCGGCAATGGCCGTCGTAGCCCACGAACGACTTGCCCTTGGCGGCGGCGCGCATCTCCTCGAGACGCTGGGCCGAGCAAAAGCAGCGGTAGGCCGCGCCCGCGCCCAAGAGCTTGGTCACCTCGGTACGGTAAAGCTCCGTGCGCTCGGACTGCCGGTAGGGGCCGCACGGCCCGCCCACGTCCGGACCCTCGTCCCAGGCGAGCCCCGTCCAACGCAGAGCGCGCAGAATGGCCTGCTCGGAGTCGAGGGTGGAGCGGGTGCGATCGGTATCCTCGATGCGCAGGACGAGCTGGCCGCCGTTCTTCTTGGCGAAGACGTAGTTGAAGAGGGCGACGTAGGCGGTGCCCACGTGGGGGTCACCCGTGGGCGAGGGAGCAATGCGAACGCGAACCGAGGGTAACATCGACATTGGGTATCATCCTTGCGGTCACGTGACCTTGCCGTCAAAGGTCACATGACCAATTTGTAACCGGTGCCGTAGATGGTCACGATGTGGCGGGGGCGGGAGGCGTCTTCCTCGATCTTTTTGCGCAGCTTGACCACGAAGTTGTCGACCGAGCGACTGTTGGCGCTAGGCGAGACGCCCCAGATCTTATCCAGGATTTCCTCGCGCGAGACGGGCTCACCGGCGCGCTCGAAGAGCAAGCGCAGGATCTCCACCTCGTAGAAGGACAGCGCCATGGTCTTGCGGTTGCGCACCAGCTCGTGGCGGCGGGGATGAAAGGCCACCGGCCCGATCTGAATGGCCTCGTCGCTGCCCCCGCGGTGGAGGCGGCGAAAGATGGCATTGATACGCGCCACCAATTCCCCGATGGAGAAGGGTTTGGTCACGTAGTCGTCGGCGCCCGCCTCGAGGCCGCGAATCTTGTCGACCTCTTGCGAGCGGGCGGTGAGCATGATGATGGGGACGACGGGATGGCTCTGCCGAATCTCTTCGCAGACCGTGAAGCCATTGATGTCGGGCAACATCAGATCGAGAATGACCAGATCGCTGCCCCGGTCGCGCAGGATGCGAATGCCCTCCCGACCGTGACCGGTGGTGGTCACCTCGAACTGCTCGAATTCCAGGGCATCACGCAGCCCGCGGGCGATATCGGGCTCGTCTTCCACCACCAGAACGCGGCGTCTCGGCGCCGAACCACCGGATCCGTTGCTCATATCCGCTCTTTCGCCGGGAGGTCGTGCACCGCCACGCCGCTGTCGTCCGCCACCGGAGCGGGGATGAACACGGAAAACCTGCAGCCGGCCCCGGCCGAGCCACGCACCGGGCTCTCCACCGTCACTCGCCCGCCGTGGGCTTCCGCGATGTGCTTCACGAGGGCCAAGCCTATACCACTGCCGCGCACGTTGCGCTCGCGCGTGCTATGCGACCGGTAAAAGCGCTCGAAAATCCTGGTCTGCTCGACCAGGGCGATGCCCGGGCCATAGTCGCGCACGGCCAGGGCGACGAAGCCGGGCGCCCGCCGCACGGAGACCTCGACCTTGCCCCCCTCGGCGGCATGCTTGATGGCATTGTCGACCAGGTTGAGCACGACCAGGGTCATCTCGTTTTCGTCCATGCGCACGGCGGGCAGGCCGCGATCGATGTCGACCAGGAGCTTCATCTTGTCGCGCTCGAGACGATAGCGACAGACGTCCAGGGCGCGCTCGACCACGTCGGCCAGATCGCCTTCGGCGAAGTGGTAGCTGGCCTTGCCCCGTTCCAGGCGGGCGAAGTCGAGCACGTTGTCGATGAGGTGAGAAAGGCGCTCGGATTCGCGGGTGATGATGCCGCCGTATTCGCGCGCGGCCTCCTCGCCCTTGTGCCGACCGGTGGCGACCATCTCGCCGAACATGCGGATGAGCGAGAGCGGGGTCTTGAGCTCGTGCGAAACATTGGCAATGAAATCGCTCTTCATGCGCGACGCTCTGCGCTCGGCGAGCACGGCCAGCCAGACCAGGACCAGGCCGACCACGATGATCACGGCGGAGGCCCCGATGAGAACCCGGCGCACCCACTTGGTCCGCTCGCGCTGCGCCTGGAACTCCTCCGCGTTCTGGGGAACCATCTGCACCCGCCAGCGATAAAGGGCTTTGCCCAAGGGTCCCTCGTAAAATAGCCGCCCGCCCGACCTGGCCTCGGGCCCGCTCGGTCTGACGCCGGCCACGAGATTGTTGCTCTCGTCGAGGATGGCCACGCGGCGATTCTTGCGCGCGGGCCCGAGCTCGCTGTCGGTCCATAGCTTGCCGATGAAGTCGAGCTTGAGCCTTACCACCACGTAATAGAGGTCGCCGTTGCTGGCCCGCCGCGCCGTAGAGGCCAGCAGAGCTGACCCGCCTCCATCGAGCACCTCGTGATGGTAGGCGAAATTGTCCAGGTCGGTTGACCACGCCATGTTGCGCAGCTTGCCCAACCAGGAGATCTTCGCGGCCGCGCTATCGCCGCCCTTGCGGCGCTTCCCGTCGCTCTCGCGCGGGCGGGGCCAGGTGCACTCGATGCGGCGGGACGCGCCCAGCACCACGAAGGAATCGATGTCGGGTCCTGGATCCAGATCACAGGGATCGGCGGAGGCGGGGTCGGCGGCGCGCTCGGCCACCTGGTCGAAAAGCGACAGGGCCTCGCGGTCGAGCCGGGCTTCGACCGCCTTGGCCAGCCCATCGGCCCAGTCCTGACATTCCTGGCGAAAGAGCTGCTCGATCGGACGGGATAGGTCTTCGGCGTGCTTGAACCCGTAATAGGCCAGGGCCACCGCAGCGGCGATCATGGCGGGGAAAACCAGCGCCAAGATGAGGGACAGCGAGATGGGGAGCGCGATGGGGCTGCTTACGCGGGGGCTGCTTGGGCGAATCATGGGTGGCGTCGGCTGGGCAGAGGCTTGAGACTACACCACGCGGCCTTTTCCCATTATGGTCCCCTGGCATGTAGATCGTGTACAATCGCAGGCCACTTTCGCGGTGGGCCAGGACCAGGCGGGCCTGACATCTGGCCTGTGGCCTCATTAGTAGGAGATCTCCGTGATGCAGAACAGGATCCTAAAGCAAGCGAGATTCTTGGCGCCTTTGTTCGCCTCCTTCGGCCTCTGGGCGGCCGCGGGCTGCGCCGGGAGCATCGGCCAGGTGGCGGGGCCCGAGCCCCAGGGCTCGAGCCACAACCCCTTCGAGGGTGTAGATTTCTACCTCAATCCATCCTACACGGCGGAGGTCCTGGCCACGGCCAAGCGGCACCCGGAGGAGGCGGAGAAAATCCGCAAGGTGGCCAGCTACCCGACGGCGGTGTGGCTCGACTCGATCGCGCAAATCGATCACTTGGCGGGTTGGCTCGACGGCGCCAAGAAGCAGCAAGAGGCGAGCGGCAAGCCGACCGTGACCGTGGTGGTGGTCTATGATTTGCCCAATCGCGACTGCTCGGCCGCGTCGTCGGCGGGCGAGCTCAAGGTGGCCCAGAACGGCGAGGCCAGGTACAAGTCCGAGTTCATCGATCCGATAACCGCCCAGTTCAAGGCCCATCCCGATCAGCCCATCGTGGTAGTGCTCGAGCCCGACTCGCTCGGCAACCTGGCCACTAACATGAGCCTGCCCATGTGCCAAGAGGCACGCTCGGCCTACAAGAACGATGTCGTCTACGCCATCAAGAGCTTTGCCCTGCCCAACGTGAGCGTGTACCTCGACGCGGCCCATGCGGGCTGGCTGGGCTGGGACGGCAATCGCAACCTGATCGCGAGAATATTCAAGAACGTGCTCAACGAAGCAGGCGGGCCGCAGATGATCCGCGGCTTCGCCCTCAACACCGCCAACTACACCCACCTCACCAATCGCGACGGGGCCGTGCTCGAGCCGACCAATCCTTGTCCCAACGAGCTGACTTATGCCCGCACCTTGCGCAAGACGCTGGAGATGTACGGCTTCAAGAACCACGGCTTCATCATCGACACCTCCCGCAACGGGAAAGGCAACATCCGCAAGCAGTGGGGGAGCTGGTGCAACGTTCACGGCGCCGGCCTGGGCGAGCGCCCACGTGTCAATCCCGAGCCGGGCATCGATGCCTTCTTCTGGGTCAAGCCCCCGGGCGAGTCAGACGGTGTCTCGGATCCGACGCAACCGCGCTACGACGAGATGTGCGGCGGCGCGGATGCGGCCAAAGGCGCGCCCCAGGCGGGTGAGTGGTTCGAGTCGTACTTCCTGGATCTGGTCCGCAACGCGCGGCCACCGCTCTAGGGGCTGGCCGAGCTGGAGCTTCTGGCCGTGGTGGTCAGGGCTCCGGCTTGCCCCCGGCCAGGGCATCGATCTTGGCCGCGAGCACGAAGTCGTTTGCCGATAGACCACCGATCGCGTGGGTGGTCAAAGAGACCTCGAGCACGGTGAAACGCACGCAGAAATCCGGGTGGTGACCTTCGGCCTCGGCCAGGCTCGCCATGCGGTTCACGAAAGCGATGGTGTGGGGGAAGCTCGCGAACTTGAAAGACTTGCGCAACTCGGCCGCGCCCTCGATGCGCCAGCCCGCGAGCTGGCCGAGCAGCCGATTAGCTTCGGCCGCGGTCAGGGCGGCGACCCCACCTTCGCAAGGAATGCACTTCTTGTCTTCGAGCTCCATATGACCTCTCCTGGCTGTGGCCGGGATAAGATGCCGGCTGACCACTCCCGGCTACAGCCGGGGTAGAACGGGGGCCGCGGCGCGGAGATCGATCAGCCCCGCGGCCACCGAGACATCCACGAAGCCATGCTCGAGCTCGCCACCATCGAAGCAGCGCTACACCGCCTCTACATCGGGGCCGTCGGCACTTCGCTGCGCAAAGAGGACCGGCAAAAGGCGCGCGAAGTGACGGGGTTTCTGGGCGAAATCGAGCGCGCCCTGCCCGCGCGCAGATCACCTCTGACTCTGGTGGATGCCGCCTCCGGCAAAGCCTGCCTGGGCCTGCTCGCGGCCGAGCTGTTGCTCGGCCCGCGCGGACAGCTCGGCCACGTCACCTTGATCGAGCGCGACCGCGGGCAAGCCGCACGCGCCCGCTTGGCCGCCCGCACCGTCATCCCGGACGGGTCGGGCTGCACAGTGACGGAAGCCGAGGTCGGAGCCGCGGTATGGCCGACAGCGCCCGACCTGGTGGTGGCCCTGCACGCCTGTGGCCCGGCCTCCGACGCCATTATCGACCAGGCGGTGGCCAGCCGAGCTGTCCGTCTGATGCTGGTGCCCTGCTGTACCTCGCGGCAGGTGGCGGCGACTGCCCTGGCCGTGCGCCGAGCGGATGAGCTCGGCCTGCCCCGCCACGCCGAGGTCAGGCGCCAATTCGTCGAGGCCATGGTGGCCGCCGAGCGCACCTTGCGGCTGGAAGCCGCTGGATATAAGACCACCGTATGCGCTTTCGTTCCCCCTACCGTGAGCCGGTACCACCTGCTCTGGCGAGCGCAGCGCGTCTGCGAGCCGGCCCGCATGAGGCGCGCCACGGCCGCCTGGAGGCGTTTGCACGACCTCGCCATCGCCTAGTCCGGGCCCGCTTCGCCTATTCCGGCAGTTCGGTAGCGATTATGTTACCTGGGGCGCCAGCCCAGCATCTAACGGACGCTTCTGTCCCAAGCTGTCACAATGGCAATGAGCTCTCACAATGCTAACCGGACCGGGTTTGCTCCAATTGGGCCCGGCTGGGGAAGAGGCGAGAGGACCCCGTGCATCCCCGTGATCGATTCTGGCGAATGGTGTTGCCCATAGGCGCTGCCGCCGTCTTGACCACGGTTTTGGCGGTCGGTTATGCGACCGAGCCTGACCGCTTGGCTACCGGGTATGCCCCCACCCAGCCCATCCCCTTTTCACACAAGCTCCATGCCGGCGACAACCACATCCCCTGCCAGTACTGCCACACCGGCGCGGAGCGCTCGCGCAACGCCGGTGTCCCCGCCTTGGAGACGTGCATGAACTGTCACTCCGTCACCCGCACCGATCGGCCAGCCATCATGCGGGTGACCGCCGCGTTCAAGGCCAACCAGACCTTCGCCTGGCAGCGGGTGTACAACCTGCCTGACCACGTCTACTTCGACCACCGCCCCCATGTCCGGGCCGGGGTCGCCTGCCAGACCTGCCACGGCGAGGTCGAGACCATGGACCAGGTTTCCCGCGTGATGCTCATGCGCATGGGGACTTGCCTCGACTGCCATCGCGACGCCCACGCGGCGGTGGCCGCGGGCTCGCAGATCACCCAGGCCTCAACCGCTTGCTTTGCGTGCCACCGATGAGAGCACAGCCCAGGCCTGACCATGCCGGCGAGCGACGCCTGGTGCTCGTGGGCGCGCTGGGCTCGCTGGCGGCGGGACTCTTGCGCTCTCACCTGGGCCGCTGGCAAAGAGGCCGCGGCTCCGCTCCGCCCCGGCATTCCTCGACGCCCGCCGCCGCGGCGGCCATCGGCGCCGCCCCAGCGGCGACTTCCCCCGCCACCCCATCCCGGCTCGCGGTCAGGCCCGCCGGCAACTCGGTCAAACGTCGAGGTCAGGGTCATGGCTGAAACGAGAAAGCCGCCCAAGCTGCCCGTGCTAGCCGGCCCTGACGACGAGGGCTTGTCACGCCGACGTTTTCTGGCCCTATTCGGCGCCTCGGCGGCGCTGGCCACCGGAGCCGGGTGCAAGGCCACCCAAAGCCGCACCACGGTTGTTCCCTACACCAAGAAGCAGGAAGAGGTCGTGCCCGGGGTGGCCGACTTCTATGCCAGCACCTTCCAGGAGGGCGAGATCGCCTACCCCGTGCTGGTGAAGGCGCGGGAAGGGCGTCCCGTGCTGGTCGAGGGCAATAGCGATCATCCCCGCTACCGGGGCAAGACCAGCCTGCGCGCCATGGCCGACCTGCTCGGGCTTTACGATCCCGACCGGCTGCGCGGTCCTTATCGCGATGGCCGCCCGATAGCCTGGGACGAGGCCATGGACGGCTTGCGCAGTGAGCTTGGGCGCGTGGCTCCCGGCCAGGCCATGGTGCTCATCACGCCCGCCGTGCTCTCGCCCAGCCGCCGGGCGCTCTTGGCGCGGCTCACGGCCGCCCTACCCGGGCTACGCCACATGGCCTGGGAGCCGGCGGCCGACCACGCCGGCCGGCAAGCGGAGAGTGAGCTCTTCGGTGCCGCCCGACGGCCGCGTTACCACTTCGACCAGGCGGAAGTTATCGTGGCGCTCGAGGCCGACTTCCTCGGCACCCATGCCGACAGCGTGAGCGCCACCGCTGGGTTCGCCGGCCTGCGCCGACCGGCATCGCCCAGCGCGGCCATGAGCCGGCTCTACGTGCTCGAAGGTGGCATGAGCCTGACCGGCAGCAAAGCCGACGTGCGCCTGCCGGTGCGTCCTTCGGCGCTCGGCCGCCTGGCCTTCGGGCTCCTCCGCGCGGTGCACCTCGCGAGCGGGCGGCCTCTGCCCGCCGGCCTGCCCCTGGCGGCGCTGGCGCCCTTCGCTCTGGAAGCTCTGCCCGAAGCCCGACCGTGGGCGGGGGCCCTGGACGGACTGGTGCGCGATCTGTGCGCCGCCCGGGCCAAGGCCTTGGTGGTGGCCGGTCCCGCGGCGGGGCCCGAGGCGCACGCCGCCTGCCTGGCCATCAATTGGATGCTGGGGGCCGAGGGGACCACGGTAGCAAGCGCGGCGCTGCCCGCTCCCGAGCTGGCCTCGCCTGACGATCTCGCTCGGCTGGTGGAGGAGATGGCCGCCGGCCGAGTGGGCGCGGCCATTTTCTGGGACGTCAACCCGGCCTACGACTATCCCGACGACCAGGCCTTCGCGCGGGCGCTGGCCCGGGTGCCGACCCGGGTCCGCCTGGGCCTCGTGCCCGATGAAACCGCCCATCTGTGCTCCCTGGTGCTGGGCACCAATCATTGGCTGGAGAGCTGGAATGACTTCGAGAGCGACGGGGACGGGTTGACCCTGCAGCAGCCGCTCATCGCTCCGCTCTACGAGACACGGCAGGGCGAGGACATCCTGCTCGGCTTGCTCGAGCGCCTGGGCCACCGCCCGGCCGCCAATTACGAGGCCTATCTCCAGCAGCGCTGGCAGGACGAGGTTTGGCCCCAGGCCCAGCCCAGCCCGATCGGTTTCGCCCGCTTCTGGCAGACCGCCCTGCACGACGGCTTTTACCGGGGCGCTGCTAGCCCACCCCCGGCGCCACGCCAGCTCGACGGCGCGGCCTGCGCGCGCGCGGCGGCTCGCGCCCGTGCCGGTCAGAGCGGGCCCATGGAGCTGGTAATCGACATCGATCCGCGGCTTTACGATGGTCGTTATGCCACCAATGGCTGGCTGCAAGAGATGCCGGATCCGGTAACCAAGGTCTCCTGGGGCAATCCCCTGTCGGTCGCGATCGCCGACGCCGACCGTCTGGGCCTGGCGAACGGTGACCTGGTGACCTTGGGCCGGGGACCGACGATCCCCATCCTGCGCCAGCGCGGACAGGCCCCCGGGGTGCTGCGACTCACCCTGGGTCACGGCCGCACGACGACCAGCGTGGCGGCGCAAGTCGGCACCCGCGCCGCGGCCTTCGCAGCGCGGCCGGGAGCACAGGTGGTCGCCATCGACACGCTGGCCCGCACCGGTGGCCACGCGGAGGTCATCCTCGCGCAAGATCACGACACGGTCGACGGCCGCGATATCGCGCGCGAGTGGAGCCGGAGCAAGCTGGCGCGCGAGCTGGCGAGCGCGCCCGAGACCGAAGAGCTGGCCAGTCTGTATCCCGGCCACCAGCACAAGGGGCCACGCTGGGGCATGGCCATCGACCTCTCGGCCTGCGTGGGCTGTGGCGCCTGCGTGGTGGCCTGCCAGGCGGAGAACAATGTTCCGGTGGTGGGCCCCGAGCAGATGAGCAAGGGTCGCGCCATGCACTGGATGCGGGTGGATCGCTATTATCACGGGCCCGCCGACACGCCCAGCGTGGTGCACGAGCCCATGCTGTGCCAGCACTGCGATCATGCCCCTTGCGAGACGGTGTGTCCGGTGAACGCGACCAACCACAGCGAAGACGGCCTCAACCAGATGGCCTACACCCGCTGCGTGGGGACGCGCTACTGTGCCAACAACTGTCCCTACAAGGTTCGGCGCTTCAACTTCCTCGATTTCACCCGCGCCACTCCCCCGTCGCTGCAGCTCGCCTTCAACCCCGAGGTCACGGTCCGCCCCCGCGGCGTGATGGAGAAATGCACCTTCTGCGTGCAGCGCATTCGCAACGCCGAGCAAGTGGCGGCAGGGGCCGGTCGGGCGCTGCGCGATCACGACATCGTGACCGCGTGCGAATCGGCGTGCCCGGCCAGTGCCATCGTGTTCGGCGATCTCAACAACCCCGAAAGTGATGTGGCCAAGCTGGCGCGCGACCGGCGGGGCTTTCACGTCCTACGCGAGCTGGGCACTCGGCCCGCGATCACGTACCTGGCCCAGTTGAAGAACCCTCCCGGGCGAGGTGAGCCATGAAGACCGCGGCAATACCGCTACCGGATATCCTTGCCCCGCAGATCCTCCTCGAAGGCGAGGTCACCTCGGGCTCGCTCGATGACCAGGTACTCCAGTTTCCCGAGCGCCGGCCGCCGCGCGCCTGGTACCTCGCGCTGGCCTTCACGCTCAGCTTGCTGGGGATAGGCGCGGTCTGCATCACTTATACGCTGTACGAGGGCATCGGCGCCTGGGGCAACAATCGTCCGGTCTGCTGGGCCTTCGGCATCATCAACTTCGTTTTCTGGGTCGGCATCGGGCACGCTGGCACGCTGATCTCCGCCATCCTCTTCCTCTTTCGCGCCCGCTGGCGCAATGCCATTGCGCGCTTCTCCGAGGCCATGACCATCTTCGCGGTCATTTGCGCCGCGATCTTCCCCGTGCTCCATACCGGACGGCCGTGGTTCGGCTACTGGCTCTTTCCCTACCCCAACGAACGCCTCTTGTGGGTCAACTTCCGCTCGCCTCTCATCTGGGACGTCTTCGCGGT
>Ga0187889_10003193_pt1 | contig 14803 bp, 12 predicted proteins | sample June2016WEW_7_10_2_FD_132992 | JGI IMG/M metagenome (GOLD analysis project Ga0187889, IMG submission 132992) | Peatland microbial communities from SPRUCE experiment site at the Marcell Experimental Forest, Minnesota, USA - June2016WEW_7_100 | ecosystem: Environmental > Terrestrial > Soil >... | reverse complement strand
GCCTCGTTGACCAGCCTCGCGACCTCCAGACGCGAATAGGGTCGCATTCCGTGCACATCCGAGTGGATCAGGTCGAAGCCTGCCAATTTGTCCAGAGCCGCGTAAGACCAGTTGTCCAGCGGCACGTTGTTTGACGGTAAAGCAAGGGCGTCCTGAATTGCAGCCGTTAGACACAGGAGCAGAGCAATTACAGCAACCCCGCAACCCCGCAAACGCGTCCATTTCAAACCATCTGATTCGTGCATGACGCCAATTGACATGTTATAATTCTATTGGATTAATGAAAAACCTTTGTCAGCTATTCGTTTCTTCGCCTGGAACGGTACACTTTCGAACTGTCAGCAGGATGGAAAGATGCGCCGGATAAAAGAGCAGGGTTTTTTCTCAAGAGAAATGGCAGGCATCACTTTTGGAATTTTTCCGTCGAGAATCTCGGCCGGGTATTCATAAAAAATTTTCTGCATCTCTTCGGAGCCGATAGTCGATTCGACTATCCTGCGCGCCCCCGAGAGCACCGGTTTCCGCCTGCCTGGGTTGTGTGAGTCGGTGGCCACGAAATGGGCCATCCGCTGTTTTAGCAGCTTTAGCGAAAAATCACCAATTGTCCGCCCGTAACGTCCTCTGAGACTGTCCCCCGTGATCTGAACCAGAACGCCGGCTTCGACCCATTTCAAAAGAATCGACGAGTGCTTTATGAGTTGGAAGTTTCTTTCGGGATGCGCCAGGATGGGTGTGATGCCTTTAACCTGCAACATCCAGAAGAACTTGCTCATATGGGGCGGGATCATTTCAGCCGGCATTTCGAGGAGAGCGAAGTTCCCAGAGTCATTTATGGTAAGCAGCTTCCCTGCTTCGATTTCTTCAGGCAGATCAGAATCGATCGCCAGTTCGCAGCCGGGATAGAGTTCAAGCTCGATTCCCTCTTCCATGAGGCGGGCGCTGAGTGCTTCAACCGCAGCAAGGATCACCTCTCGATTATTTCCTGGAAAACAAGGCGACATATGCGGCGTACACACGATACCCGAAATTCCGTCCAGCACCGCTATCCGCGCCATTTGCACACTATGTTCCAAATCGCCTGCGCCGTCGTCCAGACCTGGCAGTATGTGACAATGAAGATCGATCACTTCCAAACCTTTGACCGGATTACACACGGCGCGAGGGGTATTACGCCCATAATTCCCATGGTGCCCAATACGCCTCCGAGTCCTGATCCTGATCCTCCGACAATTGATGTCACCTGATTCGTCAATATCCCGGAATTATTCACTGCCGGGCGCGGGCGCCATCTCTGCACTCTCGCGAGCCAACATCCCCTTATGAACTCAGTTTCAGTTCTGAAACGGTTTGCCAAGCACCTTTCGAACTGAAACCATGATATCCACGGCCTTTGGATAGTAAGCGTCTTCCAGGGGAGAACTGGCGGGGGCCGGGCAATCCAGGAGGGTAAGTCTTTTGATGGGGGCCTTAAGGTATTCAAATGCTTTCTCGGATACCACCGCCGCTATTTCAGCCGCCAATCCGCATGTTTTCCACCCCGGGTCGGCTACGACCAGCCTGCCTGTCTTCCTGACCGATTCCAGGATGAGATCTTCATCAAGCGGTTTAACGGTTCGAAGGTCGATCAACTCAATATCGACTCCATCTTCCGACAACTGAGAAGCGGCTTTTTCAGCTTCATGTGCCATGTACGAGACAGCAACCAAGGTAAGGTCTGCTCCCTTTCTTCTTACAATCGCCTTCCCGATCTCCACCTCGTACATCTCATCGGGGACGTGGTCCGTGACTCCGTGGAGCCACCTATCATCGATAAAGATAACCGGGTTCGGGTCCTTGATGGCTGCTATCATTAATCCCTTGGCATCGTAGGGCGTGGAGGGCATAACCACCTTCAGGCCCGGGATGTGGGCGAATGTGGCGTGAAGTGCCTGCGAGTGTTGAGCGGCCTGCTCGCCCCCTCGATTTATTATACCCCAGATAACAACCGGCACTGAGGCCTGTCCCCCGTTCATATAATGCCAATTGGCGGCCTCGTTGATGATCGGGTCCATGGCGTAGAGCATGAAATCCATCCTCGGATGGACTACAACGGGCCGCATGCCCGCGATGGCCGCGCCAACTCCGGCCCCAGTTATGCCATTTTCGGAAACGGGTGTATCGATCACTCTTCGCTCACCGAATCTTTCGAGCAGCCCTTTAGCAGTATTGCCTACGTACCATGGGCTTTTGACACCCTGGCCAATAACGAAAACAGATGGGTCTGCGTCCATCATCTGGTGGAGCGCCTCATTTATGGCGAGGCTATACTGTAGTTCTCTATTTGAAGACATAGCATTTAAGGTCCTCTTTACGTGGACGGGCACTATTTCTTGCAAAACGGTGTGCTTCAGCTACTTCTGCTTCCGCCCTGCGCCGGATATCATCCAATTCCTGTTTTTCGACAAATCCACCACGCACGAGGTATTCTTCAAAACTTCGTATTGGGTCTCTTTGAAGCCAGCTGTCCATTTCCTGCTTTGGACGAATGTCCGTATGATTCCCCTGGATATTGTCGTCAGGCCCGACATGTCCACGGAACCGATATGTAAGGCACTCGATAAACACCGGCCCACCTCCTCTCCTGCACTGTTCGGCAGCACTCTTCCCTGCCTCGTAAACCGCGAGCACATCATTCCCGTCTATTTGGCGGCTGGTTATGCAAAAAGGTTCAGCAATTTTATAAATATTGCTTTCGACACGACATTCACAAATCGGCATATGCGTAGAATAGAAATTGTTCTCGCAAACGAATACTATGGGCAGCTTCTTGAGTGAGGCGAAGTTGAAGCATTCGTAGAGGACACCCTCAGCGGCGGCCCCGTCTCCAAAAAAGCTCACCGCCACCCTTCCATTTTGTGACAGCGAGGCGGCCAATGCAGCCCCCGTTGCCAAAGAAATAGTGCCGGCAACGATTGGGGCCGATCCCATCATTCCTCCTCGGGGATCTATCAAATGCATGGAGCCGCCTCTGCCGCCGGAGCATCCCGTCGCACACCCATATATTTCGGCCATCATTTCACGCATGTCGCAGCCTTTGGCGAGAAAATGGCCATGGGAGCGATGGTTGCCAAAAATGTAGTCATCCCGGTTGAGCGCAGCGCATATTCCGGTTGCTACCGCTTCCTGCCCTGAATAAAGATGGCACGGGCAGACAACCTCGCCGTTCAATATCGGATCGACAAGACTCTCTTCTGCTTGGCGGATCCGTACCATAGTTCTGTACAAACCCTCCAGCAGCTTTAGGCCGTATTCCATTGAGAACTCCTACTTATTGAATGAGATCTCGGTAAAGCTTCAGACTTTTGCGGAATCCGACAGGCTTGCATAATGGAGCGGGTTGAGGTTCCAGCCAAGCGCTCCGACATTTTCCAGCGCCTGCGCACCACTCTTGATTCCCACGATTGCGGAAGTAATAAATGGAGTATCCAGGATCCAACGCATGGCAACCTGTGCGGGTGATTTCCCGTAATCCCTTCCCATCTCCTTCAACCTGCCGGCCACCCGCATGTTCCGTACCAGTCCTTCTCCCTGGAAATTCGCGTCCACGGCCCGTGTATCTTTTTCGCAGAACCGGCTGGTCCGATCATATTTGCCCGACAATAGGCCTCTGCCAAGAACACCATAAGCGAGAGTACCTATGGATTCCTTGAAGCATTCTTTGAGCAGCTTTTCATTTTGCTTGTCCACGACACTAAGGTGGGCCTGAATGGAAGCAGGACGGGCAATTTCATTCGCTTTTTCAACAAGATCGAGAGAGAAGTTGGAGCAGCCGAAGTGTTGGATTTTCCCCGCCTCTTGAAACCGCAGGAGCGCCTCGATTGTATCCCCTACTGGTGTAACCCCGTCGTGCCAATGAATTTGATAAAGGGGGATGGAGTCAAGTCCCAACCGTCGCAGGCTCGCCTCCAGGGCCGCCTCCGCCCGTTTAGGGCTGGAATCTCGGAAAGTCTTCCCGGCATCATCCCAGCAGACTCCAAATTTGGTCGCAATTATTGTCTCGCGGCGATGCGGACCAAGGGCCTCAGAGAGAATCCTTTCCGAATGGCCAAACCCGTATATGTCTGCCGTATCGAAAAAATTTACCCCCAGGTCCAGTGCACTGCGTATGGAAGCAATGGATTCTCTGTCATCGACTCGTCCATACCCATGGCCGCCAATCGCCCAGCAGCCGAAGGCAATCCTTGAAACCATCAATTCGGTATTGCCTAGTGCTGCGTATTCCATTTCCGCCTTAAAGAAAACAACTGAACAAGGGTCATAAATACGATCTTCATGTCTATCCCGAAACTGTGATTATTCGCATACATCAGACGTAATCTGTTTTTTTCGGGCTCTATTTCAAGCAGATATTTTTCATCGACGTCGTCATCGCCCAGAATGGCGTCCAGGTTGATGAATCGGATTGAGGCGTAGTCGGTGAGGCCGGGTTTCACGCTCAGGATGGCCTTCTCCGACCCGGCATAGAGCCTGGTGTACTTTTCCACCTGCGGTCGCGGCCCGACAATACTCATATCGCCGATCAGTATATTGAACAGTTGTGGAAGCTCGTCGAGTTTGTATTTTCGGAGAAACTTGCCGATCGGAGTCAGCCGCGGATCGTTCAAGGCTGTCGACGGCCCTCCGAGGCGCTCCGCGTCGACTACCATTGTGCGGAATTTGAAAATTCGAAACGGTTTTCCGAGCAGACCTGTCCGGGTCCCACGGTAAAAGACGGGCCCAGGGGACTGTGTCTTGATCAGGACCGCAATAAAGAGGATGACGGGTGCAAGAGTTGAGAGCGCGAGAACAGCCGCCACCAGATCGAAAATCCTTTTGGCCATATGACTGTCCTGAGTAATCAGCCCCGCCCGTTTAGCGCAGGGTATACTGATCCATCAAATCTAGATCTCACGACGATTTTGCCGCATTACTCATTGAAAAGATCATGATCCAGCTATATTTCCCGATGAACTCTTTTTTGAGCAGAAAGTTGTCGATCCGGTCAAGAAATTTGCGCAATGGATTGAAAATGCGGGTTTTCCTAAAAGGAACCGCTGCCAGCACTGCAAGGTGAAAGAATCTTACCTCTATGTCGCTGAAATATTCTCGCACAACGCGGAGATCCTCAAGAGAGAGAATGTGCTCCACCTCCCATTTGGTCCTCAGATGAGGTGTCCCCTTGCGGTACCAATGGATGAATGGATTGTGTCTCAAAGCCTCTACACAGATCATCTCGCCCTGAGGTTTGATCACCCTGTTCAATTCAGCCATAGCTCGTTCCAAATCGACATGATGCAGAGCCCCGTATTCCACTCCGATGTCAAAAGTATTGTCGGCAAAGGACATTTTCTCCCCATCCATGACCTCAAAGCTGCAATGGTCTGACACACCTGCCTGCAGGGCATTCAAGTTCGCATTTGCCACCCCGTCCGGCGAGATATCGATCCCAATCGTTTCTGCGCCGCATTTTGCGGCAAAGATTGCGTTCTCTCCATTACCGCATGCAAAGTCCAGGACCTTTACACCATGCCGGCATTTCCTTGCCAGCCAAAAATATTGATATGCTTCGCTGGACTGGGCTACCGAGTAAAACTTGATATTTGAGAAATGGTAATTGAAAGCCTCTTTGTCCAGAATGAGCAGGTCCAGGTTAGGGACTTCTTGATCTTTGTGCGTATCGCTACGCCGCTCAAACCCCTGGAGGATGGATCTGCGCCGCCTTGAATGTTCAATTTCCGCAAGTTTGCGAGGTTCTAACGCAGTAAGCTCCTTCTGCGTTTTCATGTCTCGGTGTCTCCTGTTTATAATATAATTCAATAAGTCATCCGGATTTCGGCTTCTGGCCTGCACCGCGAACCGCATCGTGAAAAGCGTTTCTCCACAAGGTTGACAACATGTCTTACTAAATCAGGATAAATCCTTTTCGCATCGTAGTCTGTTTTAAAAACTTTCTTAGCGTTTTCACCCATTTTCTCGAGTTCGCGCGGATGAGACAAAATCCACAGGATCTTCTCTGTTAAATCGGAATCTTCACCCAATTTATAATGCAGCCCGATGCTCTTATTTTCCAGCAGCGTCCGGAACTCTCCCTCTAAAGATGAAAGTATTGGCAATCCAGCGGCCATATACTCAAATGGTTTATTCGGAAGGGTTATAGGACGTTTGCTGTTATAGGGGCATATTCCTACTGAGGTGTGATTCAATATCCATGATATAGACTTTTGGTCCAGCCAACCCGTAAATACAAGGTTAGGGATATTCGAGAAGTTACTCCTTAGTTTTTTCTCCTGTTCCCCGGAACCTACCATTATGAACATAACATTTGCCTCGTTTGTACTGTTGAGCTGACGAGCCGCCCTGCAAACATTTTTCAAATCGTATGCCTCGGAAAAGGAGCCTATGAACGTGATTACAACGGCTTTTTCGTCAGCTATACGTCGAATGTGCTCTGCACCCAGACCACAGGCACCTGGGCTTTCATTGCTATTGTGCTCGCCCAGATAGCCCAACGGAAAGCATCTGTCAAAACCGGATGCCTGGCGATTCGCCAATTCAAGTCCCCACATCAGATTAGCAGCGGATACAGCCAATATGGCCTCGGCATTGGCAAGAATTCTTCGTGCCCTGGAAAATTCACGACTCAACAGGATTTTCGCAGGCCCATGAAATAGGGGTGGAACAATCGTGAGGTAAACGCTCGGCCATTGGTCGCGGATATCAATGACGTAAGGAATGCAGTTTCTGAGGGAAAAATACATCACCTGTTCACAGAGTTCCAGGGTCGGCAGGCAACAGTACACCACATCTGGTTTGGCGGTTTCGGAAGCCCCTGATAATTCGGAGAAAAACCGGTTTGCCACAATCTTGTTATGCCTTAACCTGCCATATGAAACGCTTTTTTTGTAACCAGGGCCGTGTAAAAGCCGAATTTTCAGGTTTTCATAAGGTATGATTGTGACTGAGCTGTTAAAACGTTGTTTTCTTAGCTGGTGGTTAAAGGTGGACGACCACCAAACCACCTCATGGCCGGCCTGGCAAAAGGCTTGAGCTAGCATCCCCGCCCTGTAAGGCCTGTAGTCCTGGTCGATCTTGGGCAAAAAATCACTTATCTCTACGATCCAGATCTTCATAGTCGGTATCCGCTAAGTGGGTTTTATCCCAAATAATGCGCAAATCCTGATAATAGGAATTGACACAGCATGCCCTTTAGTAATCAGCTGAAATTGCCTGTACTTCAGTACCATCAGCAAACACCAAACGCTTTTTCCCGTTGACCACATTGATTCCGGTACTGGAGGCATATTTGAGAGTAAAATTGTGCCCGGTGGTGTTTCTTATGTGGTACCATTTTATTGTGCCAGGGGGGATAACAGCGCTGACGTCACCACCGGAGTTGTCTACGAGCAGACTTCCTGCCTGTGCTTCAGCGGTAGACAATACCCATTGTGTTGTCCGGCCATTGTAATCATGGGATGTGGAAAAGGCAGTGAGTATCCCAACGCCAGTTGAAGTGATTGCAAATGCCCCGTCTTTTGCGTTCTTATCCAAATTGAACGGAGTCGTGCCCCTGGTTGCGTTATAGACCGATAGATTTCCGGACGTACCGAGCACCCCACTGCCAGCCAGTAATGTCCATTGCCTAAATGCCGATCCTGTATATACCTTGTTGGACGATAGCGTAATTGACGGTTCCCGGTTTGGCGAGGCCACCTGATTCATGATCGAACTGCGAATATCCAGCGTGCTATTGGGATCGTAGACATTGGCAATCTTTGTTGTGCCATCCATGTGTAAACTCGTGATGTAGTTGGTTCGACCCGTTACGTTGTGAAAAATTCCGTAATCGGGACTGGACTCGATGTAAAGCCCATCAATTACATTGTTGCCGCTAACTTTATTGAACTGGAGAGCTTTGTTCCCAGAACAACTTATATACAATCCAGAGAATCGATTACCGTATCCCGTTACTACGGCTCCGACATTACCAGCCCACGTTCCAGGATCGCGTATGTAAATATCGTGAAAAGTATTGGAGTTGACTGAGTATTTATCATTAATGCTCAGACCAGTGTAGTTGCTCCACAGTTGAATAGTATTAAAAGTGTTGAACCAACATGGAGTACACCTTACGTCTCGGGCCAAATAAATCCCAGTTTTATAATAATATACTATCACATTGTGGACTTTACTATAAGTAAACCCGGTCATGTCTAGTCCGATTAACGTATTGGTTGTCTCTTTGGGGCCTACAAACTGCATATCCCTTATCGTTACTCCTACCGGATTAACACCTTTGGCCCTTTGTACCGCCGATGTTGTTGTGTTTATTATTTGTGTCAACTCAGGAGAAGCACCAATAATGGAATAATTCGATTTAACATATATCGGGCTGGACATAACCCAAGTACCAGGAGATACCAAAGAAGGAGCCACAGTCCCAAAAGCGTCAACAGCAGTCTGGATTTGAGTTGAAGAGTCGATAATCTTATCGGGTTTTGCCCCAAACCATTCCCATTTGCCGTAAGAAATGGAACCGGAAGCAAATGCCACCTTTCCTGCACCCCCGATCCAAGCCGCTTCTGGAGCACGAGTAAGAGAAGATATGGTTACCGTTTTGCCCGAAGCTGGAAGAAGATAACCGCCAAGTTCAACCGCCAGAGAAGGAACAGTTAAATCGGAGGCAACCACTGCGCGGCTGTTAAGGAGAAGAGTGGCATGGGATGGGGCGCGAGCAACCCCATCAGATAAAGAAGCATAGCAATCAACAGCAATTTCCCCTCCAGGGCGAATATCTGATATAGTCGTAATAGCAGCGCCAGAGGTATCCACCTGCATGAGAGGAACGGAGCCTGCAGGGGATTGACGTTCAGCAGAGCCTGGGGTCATTTCAGCAAAGACAAAATTGCCGCAACGGGTTATGGTTGCTCCAGGAATTGTAACAGTCCGAGAATCGTCATAATCAAGATAAACAAAGGTTCGAGTGCTTGCTGTATAGGTATGGGAAGCAGAGGATTTGTAGACATAATAACGATTAGGCATACCGGTACAGGCAGAAATAGTGTGAGTTAGCGTACCGCAAGCCGGGCCAATACCTCCCGCAAAAATGAACCCCGTATACTTACTTTTGAAGCGATTAGGGTTTTCACTCTGGAGGAAGGCTTGAACAGTCGAAATCCAAGCGAAATTGCAGACAGGCAGAGCATTGATAGTTTGACTGGAAGCCCAAAGAAACGAAGAGGATATACAAATTATAACGAATGACTTCAATAATTTCTTAGGCATACATTTCTCGCTTTATGATCGCAGCCGGGTTTTTGTAATTGCCGGACCATGCTCGACCATACCGCCAGGCCGAACGGTGAGATGCAGTTTCATCACCGTTTAAGTTTTTCACGCATAATATAAAAATAGTACGATCCGCACAGAGTACACACCGCAAATGTTACACATGCGTACCCAAGTGCGACATAGAAAACTTCAAAATACCTTCCGGTAATATAGGTGGATACCCCAATCAGTATCCCAGCCACACCAGAAAGCCACCATAGCGGCTCAACTTTGAAAGCTCGCAGGTAAATGGATTGAAAGGCAAATATAAGCTGCATGATAGTGGCTAAAAGAATAAGTATAAATGCCACTGGATCTAGCATTCTATCTGCCATATTCCTATCCCACTGATTTAATACCACTAACCCAGTAGCAAGAACAACCCCTATAGGTACTACAAATAAGACTGCCCCTCTCAGGGATAAAGAAAACGTTCTATCCATGATAGCATAGTTCTTTTTTGCTACAGTCACGCCTAAAATAGGTGCCTTAGTTGTCATCCACGAAATCCCGAGCGAAAATAGAGCCATGCATACATTTAACGTCATACCCATTTGGCCTGCCACACGTGCGCCCTTATACTTAAATAATATGGGTGTAAATAATTGATATACGAGAAAACTACTTACCCATGTAAGTGCTACTCTCCATTGCAGAGGATAGATTTCATTTCTCCAGCTTATACGATGCTCATATTTAAGAAGTGGGCTAAAAAGGAGGTCGTAAAAGAAAATCCGCATTTTTGAGCTGAGCCAATACAAAGAACCAAAAAACCGGAGAACCGGCAGAAAAGCAACTGACAGCAAACCGCAGTCACTCCAGAGAAAACACCATAAAGCCAAGTACCCCAACACATCAACAATTGTCCTGACCTGAATGACCTCAACAATCAGGCCACAACCTTCGGCGATTGATAAAAAGGGGGTAATGTACAAAGTACATCCAGTTGCAAAAACAACGCATACCCAGGCGAGCCTCCAATTGTGGACAAGATTGCAATCTTTGCTCGATGATAAAAACGCGAGCCCCGAAGGAATAAGTATCGACACGAAAAGTATTGCTGCCAGTCCATACCATTTAACCGCCAGGCGGGTCAGTGAACTAAGGCGTAGTTTCGATTCAGGATTGCCAGTCAAACAGCCATTTTCAGTCCACGCAAGATGAGCTTTCTCGTGACTCGTAAACTGTACAAGTACATAAGTGAAACCTAGCTCGACGAGCATTTGCAATGCGACAATACTAGAAAATGTATAGAAAAAGCCTTGCTCAACTGGAGTTAGCTTAATTGCAATTATTACAATGGTGCCTGCACCTGTAAGCAATTGAAGAGATCGCCGGCCAAGCGCCCACATCACCGCCTTATCGATCGACAGCGCATCAAATACTCGTTTGCAACTTACTATAATTGTATCAGCCAATGACATATATTAGTACGCGCGTACTGTTCACACAAGTTCGCCAGCGCTTACCCATTGTTGTGCACTTTCATCATAATGACTCAGAATCTTGCATGGGTTTCCAGCAACAACGGAAAACTTAGGCACACTTTTGGTTACGACGGTGTTTGCACCGATAACGCTCCCCTGACCGATCGTAATTCCCTTGCTTCCAATGATAACAACGTTAGCTCCGATCCAGCAGTTTTGTTCAATAACAATATAGCCATTGCGCGACCAGCCTTGTTGCCGAATCGGGCGATGAATGTCTTTATAGTTGTGGTTGTGATCAACTATTAAAACGTTAGGCCCAACTAAGACATTGCTGCCGATAAGAACTCGATTGGCCGCTGAAATCGTACACCGCCTGCCCAATGACACGTTATCATCGATCCTCAGGGTCAGCTTCGAGTCATCGGAGGGCAGCCATATAAGTGGCGTCAAGAGCCGGCAGTCCCAGGACATAGTGACATTGTTGCCCAATTCCATATGATCTGCCCCTTGGATTTGGCAACTAAATGGAATGTAACAACCGAATCCAACTTCCCTGAATGAGTAGCGCAGCCGGATAGCAAAGTATCGCCAAAGATAGAGAGCTTTTCGAATGGAAGAGGTATGCAATCGAGATAATATCAGGTCGATCATGCAGAACCCTTTGGCCGAGATGCGGTGAGAAACGGTCGTGATGCATAACCAGTTGTCTGTGATGGTTTACTTGAGCGATCCTCAGTATCTGCATGTGCCATAAAATAATGAAGACACATGCAAGAAAGAAAAACGAAAATGGGTACAGTTCCAAGCGCGTTTCCATAAATGAGCCATGCCGAGTTAAGGCCGAGGATAATGAACAACATGGTCCGGAAGATTGTTTTCCTGGGAAAGAATGATTGTTGCAGAATTTGGAGAAATGCTCCGAGTACAATAGGTCCGAGAATAATTCCCGGCCATGCGAAGTTTCTCCACAGATCGGCAATAAAGCTTGCCGGACCCAGAGGTTCGTATTCCAACCCCATCAGCGGCGCTAAAAGACGGATAGACTTTCCTCCCAGAAATTCGTAGGAGTGGTACCATTGCCGATAATTCGTCCAGGAAATTTCCGACGGATTAAGGAAAACCCTGCTGGAAAGAAATCCAATCACATAAGCCTTCAATTGCTCAGCCGAAAAAGACGATGACCCCTTTTGTAGGCCAGTAACTACCCCACCCACTAAAATGGCTGCTGCAATTAACACTATAATTTTTGGTTTAATTAGGTCGAAAGTCTTAAAGCCATCAAGCAGCAGCTTTGAAAACATTAAAACGATTACCATTGCGAATATGGGTGCTCTGTCGAGCGTAAGAGCAGCAAAGAATAGGCTGTATAGAAATACACAGACAAAAAGTGGCCGGTAGCCTCCACCATATATGCGTGAGACTCCATGTATGTATACTGTGCAGAGAGGCAGAATAATTCTTCGGAATAATTCGAATAATCCTACTACTATGAATGGTGCATTGCGATTCGCATAACGGAACTGAAGCGGGTCGACGTTACTCCCGCCAGGCTTCATAATCTCGAACAACTGCACGAAAGGTACGATTGAGTAATATACGTATAAATAAGGCATGCTAAGTAATAGGAGAAGTATCACCACTGGCATAAGTCGCATATCGAGAGCTGATGGATTCAATGCAGACGTAATAAAAGCACGTGGGTCTGCCTTACTTACCTGCAATAGTGAAGCTAGTAGAACACCAAAAGGGAAGGTAACCAGTGGACTTATGAATGCAACTAAATAGGCATATCTCGCAGAGTCCGATTCGCATATGTATATATATATTGATGGTAAGACGATTAGAGCTATAAAACTGATTAGGAACATTGATGGAAGCGAAGGGATGGAAAAGAGAAGCCACTTGCCTAAGTAGCTTTTAATAATTAGCATACCAACTACGCAAGTGGATACGACAAAGACGAAAAAGTTATCCAATGGCGCTGCCGCAGCCGCAATTAACAGAAACAAAAAAAGGGAGTACAATGTCAATTTAAGATTGGGATTCATTCGCATTTACTTGACGATACTCCTCTTTAGACTGTCCCTTGTAGCCTCAAGATACGAAAATCCATGCATCTCATCAGGCTCCAAATAACACCCTTCTGCCCATTCATTCCATGCATTCAGGAACAGAAGCTTTTCAATATTTTCAGACTTGGATACCCTGGCGATTAATTTCTCAAGATTCCGCTGGTATGCACCAGGCGAAGCGCCAAGAAGAATGCGTGCTCGCTCCCCATATCGCGGGGTATTGTCCCAATCGACAAAGGCGCCAGGATATGTTGCGAACTCTTTACAATCGGGCGCCTGTAAAATTTTGTCCCATATGTCATTATAGGAGTGAAATCGAATTCTCGGATAGAATTTGCTTTTTATCCTTCTGAGCAGATTCGTTGCTGGTCGAGGCAATGAAAACACCGTCTTGGCCAGCGAGATCTTCATGATAGGGGAACAGCCGTTTGCCGAAAACAGCGCCATTGCAGGCTGGAAATCCACAACGGCATCGAGAGCCCTGGCGATCTCCCTCGTCAGAATACCGAATTGTTGCATGCCAATGAAATAAACACCTTCCAATCCACTCTGGAGCGCTCGTTCTCGCCAGTAGTCGAGCATTTTCTCCAAACCGGGAATGGTGTGAGGACTGTAGATCAAGAAGATGGGCTTGTTTTCCACTTTTATCGCCCGATGATCGGACCAGCCTTTTACAAGGTAGCGAAAATGCCGCTCCCAACTGCTTTCATCAACCGGATGCGTTTGGAGCTGGAGGATGTTATCAGCGTATTCAATTCCATTCCAGCGCCTGGTCCATGATATGTTGGCCCAAGCGAGGCAAAATGGGAAATCGAGACGATCATTCGAAATTAGCATATTTGTCGGTTTTTCAAGAAGCTGCTTCCCGTCGAACCAATAGTGGTAATGGCAAAAACCGTAAATAGAATATTGCTTCGCTAAACTGATCTGCCACTCCTGGTTATAAATATCGGCCAGATCATAATAGTTATTATCGAGTGGTATTCTAGGCTGATAATGATTTGGGAAGAGCGGCCGTGACTGCGTGACGTTTACCCAGTCAGTAAAACCAATGCCCCACCACGCATCATTTTCAGGAATTCGGTGGTATTGAGGTAAGTAGAACGCGATAATTTTTACAAGTGGATTAGTCGCCTGCATCTGATCTCCGGTCCCTGAGCTCTCATGAGTGTTCACTTTTCGTACGTAGGCCTTTGAAAGTCTATAACATTCGCCGGAATGACGGCTTAGACGGCTTAGGGTTTTCAATGATTACCATCTTGAACGCAATTTTCCATGATGCCTGCCTCACCCGCGAAGCATGAAAATCGGTATTTTCAAGGTAACTTCGTATTAAACGGCAGATTCTCAGCCGTTGCCAGTACCGTGGTTCGGTCATGGATTAGAGATTTACCATGCCGGTGGTTACCATGACGCATCTCTGGACGATAGAGGTATGAGAACAAGGAATCTCACCAGCGCAAGCAGCTCGTTACCAAGACTAAATGACGCATTCCGTATCTTATGCTGTCAAAGTCAACTTGGGTGGATCCCCAGTTTTCTCTTCGATTCTTCAGTCGAGTCATTGTAGCTTTTGTAGTACTTGTCATAATATTTGTAATAGCCGTGGTAGGCGCCATACCCCAAACGGTCCTTCTCCACCATGGTCAGGATGCCTCCCAGGATTTGGGAATTGTTCTGCGCAAGCATCTGAACGGCCAGCCTGGCGGCCTCCCGGGTCGTGCTGTGGTGCTTGAACACGATCACTACCCCGTCCGATAAGACCGAAAGCGTTCGGGCATCCGCGAAACCTATTACCGGCGGTGAGTCGATCACGATGTGCTGGAAATCCTGCCGAAGGATGCCGAGCATTTTCGTGAAAGCCGTCGAGGAAATGAGGTCGTTGGGGTTTGGGGGAGTTGGGCCTGCAGGAAGGCAGTAAGGTTTCGGGACTTCGGTAAGTTTATTAACTTCTTC
>Ga0187889_10003187_pt1 | contig 14827 bp, 13 predicted proteins | sample June2016WEW_7_10_2_FD_132992 | JGI IMG/M metagenome (GOLD analysis project Ga0187889, IMG submission 132992) | Peatland microbial communities from SPRUCE experiment site at the Marcell Experimental Forest, Minnesota, USA - June2016WEW_7_100 | ecosystem: Environmental > Terrestrial > Soil >... | reverse complement strand
CGTTCTTGTCCGTCACGGGCAACATATTCCCCAACGCTCGGACATCTCTGATGATGGCCAGCTCGCCATCGAGCATATCGAGCCGGGAGTATCCGATCGCGGTGTCGTCATCGAGGACGGCCTCAAAGCAGTGTCCGTTGCCCTGCGGCGTATGCACGATGCGGTACGCGCTGAAGTCGTCTTCCAGATCCGATCTTCGTTGCGCGATGGACCGCTGCCAGAGGCAGCGGCTGACATCGTCAAATTGGCTTCGATCGATGGCTTGCGCAGGTCCGGCGGCAATCTTGCCGGGCTCGAAGATTCGTTGGATCCGGTTCACGTGGACATAGCGTGGGATGCTCGGATAGGCCTCCCTGAGCAGGCCGACATACGCATCGGAACTGAGCGGCTTCCATTGCGAGGACTGCAGCAGCTCCGTAAGCCTGATGTGACGCGCGACGGTCTCGTTCAAGAGAATGCACGGATATATCTTGAGCGCGTCGGGACAAAACTGCGCTTGCCACAGCCGGTTCGTGAGCGTCTCCAGGTCTTTCTCCAATGTGGAGCCGGGAAGCCCCGCCATCATCTGGTACAAGACCTCGAAGCCGTGTTGCTTTAGCAGTCTGGTGGCGTGCCGAACCGATTCTACGCCGTGTCCACGCCGGTTGAACTCCAATACGTCTTCGTGCAGCGACTGAACGCCGAGCTCCACGGTAGTGACGCCGAGCTTCAAAAGGAACTGGCACCATTCCTCGTCGATGTAGTCCGGTCGTGTTTCGACCTTGAATGTCACGCAGCGATCTGGTGCACTTGCTTGTGTCGCTGCGGCTTCTTCCAGAGATGACGACGGGTGGCCGTTCAGGAAATCGTAGCAGTCCTTTACGTATCCCTCCAGATATTCCCATGCGTGGCGCGTGAAGCTGTCGCCTTTCACCGCCAATTCGTACTTGTAACCCAGGCCATGAGACAAGCCGTAGTTCAGGAACCGTTTGCGCAGCTGACATCCGGCCTCCCAGTCACAGTCGCGAGCAAGCTTGGTGTCCTCGTTCTCCGAGGTGCTGCGCGTGAATCCCCCGCCCTTCGCCACGAAACAATAGAGGCATTTTCCGCCGCACCAGAATGGCTCGTTGTACAAAACAAGCGTGACTTTGCCGTGGCTTTTGCGGAATGGCGTGCGGCTCAATTCAGTGGCGACTCTTTGCAGCATTCGCCGGCTCCTCCACTTGGGAGAACAAAAACCGCGCGCGCGTCAGCCTGTTCGTGTCAGCAAGGGCGGCCGCTTCAATCGCTCCTTCCATCTCCCGCGCATTCTCGTACCGTTTTGAAAAGACGAGCAGATCAAGGACGTCGTTGTCGAATTGCGTCACATGCGACGCGTGCTGTTTGATGAGACTATGCACCAGCATCGCGCGCTGCAACTGACCGGCTGCCGTGCTGGAATCCGGCAATCTGCGTAGGTCTAGCCACGCTTTGATTCGCGTGCAGAAGTCGCTGAGCTTGGCGTCGGCGATGCCTGCTCCTGTGCGGGACTTGAAATCCTTGAAACTCTCCGCCGTTGAGCCAGCAAACACGAAAACGGCGCGCCCCAGCGGGTGAGCGGCGCCTCTGACGAAGAACTCGCCATCCTGCATCGGCGCAAGGAAGGATTTGAGGAAACCCAGTTGGCGACCGTCGAATGTTGCGTCGAATTCGTCCCAGAACGCTATGGGCAGGTGCCCCCTCAGGACCTCCGATTGGATCCTGTGCATCGCCGGGTCGAGATCGTCGAGCGAGCGGAATTGCGATAGGTTGAAAGAGAGGAAGACGGGTGGCAGCGCCAGTTTGGCCGATTTTGCCAGCTCCTTGATCGCAAATGATTTGCCGGATCCTGGCGGGCCAAACACGGCAATGGAGAGCGGTCTGTAAGTTATCCGTCGCGAAGCGTAATCGCGCAACAGGTGATGCAGGGTGAGAAGGCGTTCAATCGTCGCTTCGTCGATCTCGAACAGGCGGCCAATCCTGAGGAATGGACAGTCTTGCTTTTTGACCGCATCGAGCCCCCGGATGACAACGTCTTTGATCAGCTCGCGGTCGACTATCAATCCGCTCAAGAAAGTCCAATCAACCTTTTTTGACAGATTGAACTTGGCTTTCGCGAATTTGCGGGCTCGCGGCCTCGCGCTGACCTCTTGCTTTTCAAGCAGCCCCAACTGCGCGGGAAGATCACAGAAGTTTCCCTGTTCGTCGGTGTTGCCGAGAAGCGCGCATTGCCGGGAAAGCACCCAGCTGTCCATGACGTGTTGAGGCGTTGGCCACAGCTCTTCACCGACACGGGCCAACAGTGCCGCGCAGGTGACGTTCATGGCCCCGGGCGTCCAGCCCGCGCCGCGCCGCCGCTGCGCGCCAAGCGGAACTTCGGTGTCCCAGAACAAATATCCCTCTTTGCCGTCCAGCCAGACGCAGCCCTCATTCCACAGTTCGACACCGACACACAGCCAGGGCGGAAGCTTGCTGTGATTCATGCCCAGGTGCTTGAGGATGAAGCGTACGGCCGCATCCCAGGTGTGCTTTTCCAGAGCATTGCCATCCAAGGCCCTGAGGGTCGTCAGCATGACGACCCGACGGGGTGGCTGGTTCTTGAACTTGCTGTTCGCAACCTCGATCAACCGCCGGGGCTGATCGGTCTTCAAGAGCAGGGCTGAAACATGCCCGTTTCCGGCAACCCGCAAGATGCGCTCTGTTTCCTTGCTCACGCCAGACCGCGCCTTCTTTGGGTCGTCGACGGTCGGCGACGTGGCGGTGAGTTGCTCGATGTAGAGGACGAATGAATTGCCGCGCTTTAGCGTCTTTTCCAGGTGATCGAGTTGCCCGGTAATCGACCAGTCTTTGGCGTCCACCAGAAGGTCCCGATGCAGCCTTCGGGTCGTCAGACCAGAAGTTGGGTCGACCTCGAACAAATCCGATACGTAGGAGTATTCGTCGCTTCTGCCTCCGACACGGCGCCCCGATGCCGGGCGAACCGCGTTGCGCGACGAACACCCCGTCAGGTCTTTTCCGGGCCGCAGCTTCGCGCCATAGCACTCCACAAGGCGCCTCGTCAGGCAGACGCCGCCGCGGCGCTCGAGGGCATCGGCGTCTTCGGGCCTCAGCGCACGGCCGAGGGACAAGCTGGGAGCAATAAACTTCTCGTCGGCAAAATCGCCGACGAGCTCGATCCGGAGCTTCGCCTGGTCTTGACCGGCGGCGCACAGGGCCAGCTTGGAGGCCCGCGCTCGGGCAGTCGCTCTTCGCGGTGCGGCCGCGGACGAACCGGAGTTGTGTCCCGCGTGACCATCATGGTTCTTTCTCTTCAGCATGGCCGGCCCCATCCCTTTATTTCTACATTTTAGGCCATCGGCCGCACGCACCAGACGCAGATCGTCGCGCCGCCCTTCTACAATTGAGAATCCTTTGCAGATCTCATGCGAACATCTTTCGTGACACCATAGTTTGACGTCGGGCATTTGGTAAGGGGTTTAGACCGATGATGTCAGGTGATAATCCCCAGCCAATTTCAAATTAGGGCACCACCAACGACTGCAAATGGCGTGCGCCGTGACAAGGCGGCGCTTTCCAGTGGGTGAAGGGACCTCAGTTCAAGACAGACGCAACAAGTAGGAAAGCGTATTCCACCAGCGTGAGCATAAAACCTACGCTGAAACTGGGTGTCGACTTGTCAGCACCCACGCCCGGCAAGCAACGGGATGATAGGTAGCCCCACTCAAAGCGACAAATGGTGGCAGAAATTGTCAACTTTTCCGGTCATCATTATATCCCCGGGGAGGGGGGCCCCGGGATAGAGCTAAGTTTGAACTGAGCCGTACTTTTGTCACCATCCAGACGAGATAGCTACGGCTGATTAAAGATGGGAATCGGACATTCCCGGCGGGGCGGCTACTTCCGAATTGCGCCAGAACTTGCCGTTCGCCTTGCCCACAGGATGGCAAGATGATTGAGGGGCGACGGTGAAATCTCGCCTATCAGGAGAGGCGTTGTATGGCACATCGCCCCCTCGCACCAATGCATGCAGACTCGGTTTCATTCACGCGAGCTTGATCGTGCGGCGGCGACTTTCGTCGCTAATATTGTCAAGGTGGTCCTAGGAACAATCTCATGCGCTTTTTGATCTCCGCCGCGCTGCTCGCCAGCGCCTTTTGCACGCCGTCTTTTGCGGAGGACGTTTGCGATCTTCTCCACCGGCAGACGCAGGAATTCTCCGATGGCGGCCAGCAGGGCAAAGGCGATGTGATGGCGAATTATCTCGACGACGACGTCATCTTTGTCAATGAGGGCGGCGACAAGGCGACGAAAGCTGGCATGTCGCAGAACAGCCCGCCTCTGCCGGGCACGAACCGAACGATCACGACGACGGGACCGTCCACTGATCGACCTGCGGCCTTGGCCGTTGGCGCTGACAGTGATTTTCCGCCTCTAGGCGGATGGGGGTTCTTTGCGGCGCATGTCAAAAAATCGACCGATCGATGCCGATATAGTGTGGCTTTCAACGGCGAGCGCTTGGCGTACTTACTGGCGTTACCCTGACGCATGAGCGTATCGCCGCCGCTCTCGCTGACATTCGGGAAGCGGACGGTCACCAGCCGCTTGCCACATTCAGGACAAGGCTCGCCTTCCCTAAATATGTTGTTCGGGTAGGAACCGCCCATATCGATAAAGGTTACGCCCGATGACCGTGCAGCGTGTTCAGCTATCGCTTTCGCTAATTTGGCGGCGTGCGGAGAACGGCTTCATGCCGTTGTGCAATCAACACATCTACTTCCCGAACGAAGCGCTCGCGGTCGGCCTCACCTAATTCCGCGACCTTGCTCTGAACGAATTCTTCGATTCGCGCCCAATCGTCTCCGTACCGATCCACCGCTTCCCGGCACCATTTTTGCAGTAGCGAAAAAGAAGTGAGTTCTGCGCCCATCGCCCGCTCTTCAAAAATGAACAACCGCTGAATCAATTTCCATCTACCAGATAACCGCAAGCCGGGGCACTCATTATGGCGACTTTGAGAGGTTCCACAATATGTCTGCGGCGCTCGACGCGGGAATGGGTAACAACTCCCTTCGATTCCAGGTCGTTACCAAAATGGACCAACTGGTGCATGTCTTCGCGATCCGCGCGATCTGTTACATGGAGGATGCCGGGATGCCCGCCGACCACTCCATCGACGGTAATGACCTCCAAGCGACCCACATCGTAGCCTATTCGGCAGACGAGCCAGTCGGGGCTTTGCGAATCAGGTGGTTCAAAGATTTTGCGAAAATCGAACGGTCTGCCTTCCGCAGGTCGCACCGAAACCCTCGCTACTTAAGGCTGGCCGCACAATTTGTTTTCAACCACATTGCGCGCAAGGGATACAGGCTCGTTGTTACCCACGCCGAACCTCAATATGCCGAGGTTTGGAAGCGAATTCTTGGTTTCGAACAGGCACCCGATAAACCCGCAGCAAATTATTTTGGGAAACCATTTGTGGAGCTTTTCAAGGAACTTCCAATTCCTGAAAATGCCATCACTCTCGACAGCAGTGTTGCAGTGCTTTATCGAACGGAAGGCGAGTGGGATGTTCCGGCAAAATATGAAGCGCCTGGATGATGTAGAGGCAATGAGCGAGCCTCTATCAATCATCTCGGCCTATATCACAGATACCGTTGCCGTTCAACAAGAAATGTTGGAGCGCTTGGCAGAGCGAAAGAATATCAGCTTGTCCGAATTGGCTGAGCTTCTTGAAGACAGCGGGAATCGATTTCTCGATATCTCCGATCTCATCCGCGACAAAATCATTTCAGATTGCGTTTGTCGGCCAGGGATGTCCCGACTTGCACCTTTGCAAAGGTGTCAGAAAAAAGGTTCAGCGGAAATGTGACGGCGAGTTCCGATGCGAACCATGAATTCTCGCTGCTAAAAACTTCCGAAAGCCAGTCATACACAAGGCGTACAGGGCGGGATTGAAGCCGGTCGGATAGCGCTACAATATGGATCGGCAGTCGTACATGAACGTCAATATCGAGCGGGACTCCATCGGGATCACAAAGCGTAAAGTTTCCCAGCAGGCCGATCCCTTGCGCCGCCTTAACCAGTAGGGCATAGGCGAAAGCATTATCGCAGTTGTGCGCAATCGTGCCACGGTCGACGGCTTTGCGCCAGCTTTGCCAAGTCTCAGTCTGAGACGAATAGTATTCAGTATCGATGAAAAGATGATTCTCTAGATTGTTTCGGGACGGTAAGCCGTAACGGGTAGGCCAATCCGCTGTTGCCATACGTCCTGTCTATCGCTTGGGCCGCGCGGGCTGGCCTATAATTGGAATCCGAATTCTAATTCGTTATACTGCCAATCGGTGCTAGAATGGGCATAACAGATTGGGAATGTGGTGGTGTCGATTTTCCAAAAACGAGTGCGCAAAGGTGGCCGCGGACGGCGCCGACCTGATGGCAAAGTTCACGGCATAACAGATGCCGGCATCCGGCTATTGGCGCAGAAGGACTATGAAGCCATTTCCATGGCGAGGATTGCACGCGAGGCTGGCTGCTCGGTCGGTGCGCTGTACGCCCGGTTTCCCGACAAGGAATCCTACCTCTACCAACTCATCGGTTCTGCCTATCGCACGATGGCCCATCGTGCCGCGATAGAACTGGACGCCCAGCTTACGCACCAAATGCCCCTCCCCTCTCTGGTAGGAAAGGTCGTGGAGATTGTTGTGAGCACCATGACGGACGCACGGGCAGCGGGCGTGATCCGGGCGACGATCAAGCTCTCCACTGTCAAGCCCGCCACCATCAAACTGTACGAGGACTACCGGGCGGCAGTAACGAAACTGGCTATTACTGTCCTTTCGCGCCGCATCCGAGGCAATTCAACCGGCGCCATACGGCTGGGCATGCAAATAGTCTTTGCCACCGTCACCGATGCCGTCGTGCAGCCTCGTCCTGGCCCTATTGTGGCGGGAGGCAAACGCATGAAGGACGCCCTAACCCAGGTGATGCTGGGCTATCTCGGTATTTCGGCAAAAGGCAGCCGGGCGGGTGAGGAAAGTGACGGTGAGGACAAGGTTGAGCTAATACCGGAACCGGATGACCGCGGCCGCGGCACGCCGACCGACGCAAACACAGTGTACGATCCGGACCTTCGGGTCTTTTGCAAATCGACGGCGGTGGCGAAGCCGTCACCGACTTCGAAGGGCAAGAATTCCAAGATCGCCAAAACAGGCGTCGTTTCCCGTAATACCCAATCCGCCAGCCCGCCCACGACGGTAATTGTTAAGCCTCCCGCCGTACCGAAAGGACCGCCCGCGCCGAACAAGCCCAAACGCAAGCGTCGGGTTATCTAGCAAGCAATTATATTGTGAGATGACGCCATGCGTGCGGGCATATTTTATTTTCGGGAGTTAATTCGATCATTCAAACTACTCGAAAAATTCGCTTTGGAGCAGGCGGATTTTTCCGTGAGCGTCCGGGGCTGAAAATCAATTTAGCCCGGATTATCTCATGCGCCACGTAACCGATTTTTTCCTTGTGACATTAAACCGGCCATTTGCCATCGATCATCCCAAACCCATCGCCGCAAGCCAAGCATTTGATTTTGTTGGCGCGATTATTGTGCCGCTAGGCGACGTTTCCGATACCGAACTTATGCCCGCAATCCGCGCGGAACGGGGTTTTTGGCGCAAATTAAATGCACAAGCCCGTCAGCAAAGTGTTCCGGCGGTCAATGCGTGAAACATCGAAAAATAAATCCTCCACAGCTCGTTTGTAGCACTCTCAAGATTCCGTGATCGGTTGCTATGGTTAATGCTGTTATCGGAATTGCGTGTGTGCGGCAGGGTCGCAAGCCAAGTGCCTTGAAGCCGTGTCGCCGGTGAAGTTCGTGCATTGCATCCAGCAGCTTGTTATTGCGCTTCCGAATCGTTGATCGTCCGTGATGCGTAGATCGCATTCGAATACGACACTGGCGCGATGAATTTCGCATGCAAGGAATTGATCCTTGCACGCAAGATTACCTTCTGGATTCACCAAATATGATACGACTTTTCGACGCCCTGCTTTGCTGCAGATTGGTAGCAAAGCGCTTGGCGAAATAGTTCAGGTCGCTAAAGACGAAAACGCTTGCACCTCCCTAAGGCAGCGTGTGTAATGGGATTGGTACCGCCGACCGCCCTGACGGTTTTTACAAAACCGGATTTTCCCGAGATGGGAAGTGAGGCTTGGTATGGCGGACATTATCTCTCCCAGCAGCAAGCCGGCTTTTTTTCAGAAGCCCGCAAACGACAACGAAGCCTGTTCCGGCGGGATGCGCGCAATCGTGACGATTCCCAAGGATTCACCGATCATGCAGGTGGAGATTGAAGTCATTGCGTTCCTGTTGGACGATTGGGCTGGCGTTCCGGCCAACGACAATGAGGAACCGTCCAAATGACCAAACGGGTTTCCGTCTATGCACGGGTGTCTACCACGCGGCAGGCCGAGAACGACATTTCGATTCCCGACCAATTGGCCCAGGCGCGGCGGTACTGCCAGGAACGCAAATGGATCGTGGTGCGGGAATTTGTTGATCCTGGCGCGAGCGCCCGTGACGACAAGCGTCCTGAGTTCCAACGAATGATGGACACGGCCTGTGTAGACCCGTCGCCTTTCGACGTGGTCTTGGTTCACAGCCAGTCCCGGTTCTTCCGCGATACGGCTGGCTATCTCGTTTACAAACGTAAGATCGAGAAGCACGGCGTCTCGCTTGTTTCCATGACGCAGGATTTTGGCGTGGGCCCGTCTGCTGATTTTGCCGAAACCGTCATTGCAGCATCGGACGCATTGAACAGCGCGGAAACTTCCAAACACGTCACGCGCACGATGCTCGAAAATGCCCGTCAAGGTTTCTGGAACGGTTCGCAGCCGCCGTTCGGCTATCGCACAGTCGAAGCCGAAAAGCGCGGCCAGACAATCAAGAAACGCTTGGAGATTGAAGAACGAGAGGCCGCAACCGTCAGGCAGATATTTAAGCTGTTCCTGGAAGGCGACGGGACCAAAGGCCCGATGGGCGTCAAAGACATCACTTCGTGGATGAACTGCAACGGGTTTCGCAGCCGAAGCGGCAACCCGTTTTACAAAAGCATCGTTCACGCCATTCTGACGCGCAGTGCTTATTTCGGTGTCCATTACTACAATACACATGACAGCCGAACGCGGCGCGCACGGCCAGAAGCCGAATGGGTCGCGGTCCCGGTTCCGCAGATTATCCCGACAAACGACTTCAACCGCGTCCAAGAACTGCTTTGCGCACGCCGCCCGAAGGTGACGCCGCCGCGAATCTCCAATAGCGAAGTGCTTCTCACCGGCCTTGTACGCTGCGAAGGTTGCGGCGGACCTATGATGCTACGTACTGGCACTGGCAGGGGCGGCAAGACTTATCGCTATTACGCCTGCGCCGGTCACACGCTCAAAGGCAGCACCGTTTGCGGTCAGCCGGTATCGGTGCCGGAAACGCAATTGGATGAGCTTGTCCTGTCGGCTCTTGTCGGGCAGCTTTTGACGCCCGCACGGCTATCCGAGTTGCTCAACGCGGCAACCCGCCATAGGCGCAAAACGTCTACTGAAAGCCGAACCCGAAAAGTGGCCCTCGAAACGCAGCGCAAGGAAATTGACGGTCAAATCTACCGTCTGATAACCGCAGTTGCCGACGGTACTTTACCGGACATGGCGCAATTACGTGCCCGGATCGATGAATTGAGCGCCTGGCGTGACGAATGCGCCCGGCTTCTGGCCGTGCTGGAATCGGACATGCCGGAGTTCCGGCAGGCGCTTTCCAAGCAACAAGCCGTCAGCATCGCCGATACCCTTAAGCGCCGGCTCCTCGACTCCCCGCCTGCCCTCAAGAAGCGCTACGTCCACGGGCTGGTCTCAAACATCGTCGTAGACCGCGAAAAAGCCACCATATCCGGCCCGCCAGCCGCCATCGCCGCCGCCGTCACAGCGCCGGACCGGCTGGGCGAGGTTCGTACTTTTGGACGGGAATGGTGGGCCCGGCAGGACTCGAACCTGCGACCAGACCGTTATGAGCGGTCAGCTCTAACCAACTGAGCTACAGGCCCCATCCACCCCTAACGGGAGGCGCTGCATAGCAGGAATCGGGGGGCGTCATCCACTTTGTCGTCTAAGCTTTGCCCGGCGTTTTGTAATAGGATGTCCGCAGGGTTCAAGAAGAGAGGCAGGGCCATGAGCTTCGATATTCGCCGTTTGGCGCTTTGCGCGGTTTTGATAGCAGGGGGTGCCGGCGCGCCGTCAGCAGCTCTCGCCGATCAGGCGCCGCCGCGCACCATAACCATGTCGGGGCAGGGTATCGCCAAGGCCGCGCCCGACCAGGCGCAGTTCTCCACCGGCGTCGTCACGCAGGATCGCACCGCGGCCCTAGCGCTGGCCGCCAATTCGCGGGCGATGAACGCAGTGTTCGCCACGCTTAAGAGGCTTGGCATTTTGGACAAGGATATTCAAACTTCCAATTTCTCGCTGTCGCCGCAATATCAGGTCTACAAACCTGGCACGTCCGGTCCGCAACGCATCGTCGGTTACGAAGTCTCCAACACGGTGAACGTCACGGTCGAGGATTTTGACAAGACCGGCGCGGTGCTCGACGCACTTGTGTCCTCGGGCTCCAATCAGATCGACAACATTGGCTTTTCGATCCGCGACACCAAGGCTCTGCTCGCGCAAGCGCGTGTCGCGGCGGTCAAGGATGCCATCGATCGCGCCGAGACCTATGCCAAAGCGGCCGGTGTGACGCTCGGTCCGATTCTGTCCATCCAGGAGGGTGGCAGCGAACCGCCGCGGCCCCTCTATCGCGCGATGGCAATGATGGCGCCGGGCGCGCCGCCGCCGGCGACCGGCGGCGGCGCGCCCGGCGGTGAAGAATCGGTTTCGGCCAATGTGACGATTACCTGGGAAATTCAGTAGCCGTCCGCTGCAGGCCCCGCCATCGCAAGATGACGGGGCCGGTTCTTTCGTGTGCCGTGCTATTTCTGCACTTCCAGCGCGTCGATTTCGTCCATCAGATGGTTCATGCGCCCGATCAGCGCCCGATAAGGCGCCGGGCTCGCCATATCCAGACCCGCCTTCTTGTAAAGATCGTAGGGATAATCCGAGCCGCCGGCCTTCAGCATAGCGATGAAGCGGTCGCGCGCACCGGGCTTCTTGGTCTCGATTGCGTTCGTGAACGCGGCCGCGCCCGCCATCGAGGTGGCATACTGATAGACGTAGAACCCGTAATAGAAATGCGGGATGAACGCCCATTCGATGCAATAGGCCGGATCGATCTTGGTCACGCCCTTGGCGTCGCCATAGTAATGCTTGAGCAGTCCGCAATAGATGTCGCTCAGATGTTTGCCCGACAGCGCGTGGCCTTTCTCGATCTCCTCGTGGATCGCCAGTTGGAATTCGCCGAACATCGTCTGGCGGAAGAAGGTGGTGCGGATCAGTTCCAGCCCTTGGCCCAAATAGTAGAGCTTCTCTTCCTTCGATTTGGCGTGCGCCACCATATAGTCGTTGAGCAGCATTTCGTTAGAGATGGATGCCGTCTCGGCGATGAAGGTCGAGTAGTTTGATTTCTCGTAGGGCTGGGTTTCGTCGTCGAGCAGGGTATGGACGGCATGACCCCATTCGTGGACCAGGGTCGACAGCGACTCGTAATCGTCATTGTGGTTCAAGAGCAGATAGGGGTGCACGTCGTAGGCCGAGCCGTTCATGTAGGCGCCCGACGCCTTGCCCTTGCGCGGCAGCACGTCCATCCAGCGCCCGGAAAAGCCCTTCTTCAGCATTGCCGTGTATTCCGGGCCGTAGACCGAGGTCACGTCGAGACCGATGCGCTCGGAGTCCTCCACCGTGAATTTCAGCGGATGGCTGAGCGTGAACATCGAAGGATACATGTCGTAATAGGTGAGGTTGTCCTTTATGCCGAGCAGCTTCTTGCGTAGCTTCAGATAGCGGTGGAAGGTCGGCAGACCGGCATTAGCTTGCGCGACAAGCTGGCGATAGACCGCTTCGGGCATGTTGTCCGCGAACAGCGCGTCGGACAGCGCATTGGGATATTTGCGGACCTTGGCGTCGAGTTCCTCCGCCAGCACCTGCGTGTTGAGATCGGCGCCGAAAGTTCCTTCGTATTTCTGCCACGTGCCCCAGAAGGCGTCGAACACCTTCTTGCGGTCCTCGCGGTTCGGCGCCTGGCGGTAGCTGGTGTAGGCCGCCTGATCGAGACGCTCGATCTTGGTGCCGTCGCCGAGCGTGAGGGTGGGGAACGGCAACTCGCCGTTGGAAAGCTGGCTGTAGATATTATCCGGCTGAGCCAGCACGTTGCCGGCCGCCGCCAGTACATCTTCTGCCTCGGCGCCCAGCGTATGGGGCGCGGCGCGCAGGATATTGTCCAATATGAACCCGAAACGGCGATCGAGTTCCGCCGATTGCTTTTCGAAGCTCTTCACCTTTTCCGCGCCGATCGAAAGGATCTCGGGCGTCAACCAGGAGGTTTTTTCGGCCAGGATTGCGGCCAGCGATTGCGCCAGTTGCTCGCGCTCCTGGTTGGGCGCGATGGTCACATTCTCGTCGCCCTTCAGCGAGGCATAGACGCTCAAACGGTCGACTTGCCTATGCACCGTGCTGATCGCGTTCAGCGCCGTCAGCATGTCGGCCGCGCTCTTGCCCAGTGTACCTTTGTAGCCGTCGAGCTTGCCCGCTTCGGCCAAGGCCTTGTCGTGGGCCGCCGTCCAGGCTTCGGGCGAGGCATAGAGATCGCCCAAGTCCCAAGCATAGGTGGGTGGAACCGGTTTCGCCGCGTCCGCGGCATAAGCGGGAGCCAGCGCCGGCATGAATGCCAGAGCGGCGGCGAGCGCAATTCTTTTCATGATTTTCCCCTGATGGTGTTTGGCCGTCTTACGACAAAAGACCAAGTGCCGGCGTCCAACTTTTCGCGCCCCGTTGCACGAAGGAAACAGCAGCCGCTAGGATAGCATTTCGCACACCGGCCGCGGTTTCGTTATTGACGCAGTGCCGAAATGGCCGAAGACCGGACAGAGGTTGATATGAAGCTAAGAACATTGCTTTTGACGCTGTCAGTCTTGCCGTTTCTTGCGTCCGGGGCGACCGCCGCGGCCGCTCCCAAAGTCAGCATCGCCGCGCTCGTCAATTTACCGGTTGTCGAGCGGTCGCCTTACGACACCAATGCCCATGCGAACGCCTCCGTCGATGCGGCCTTCGCGCGCGCCAGGAGGAACGGCAAGCGCGTGCTGATCGACCTGGGCGGCAATTGGTGCGGCGACTGCCTGGTGCTCGCCAATCTGATGCAGCTTCCGGAAATGAAGCGGTTTCTCGCGGCGCATTTCGAGATCGTCAGCGTCGATGTCGGGCGCTTCGACAAGAACTTACAAATCCCGGCGCGATTTGGCATCACCCGAAGGCTGGAAGGCGTGCCGTCGGTCATCATCGCGGAGCCGGACGGCACGCTCGTCAATCGGGGTCATATCGCGGCGTTGGCCGACGCCCGCCACATGACGCCCCAGGCCATCGCCGATTGGCTGGCGCATTGGGCAAAGTGAGTTGAGCGAACGCCAGCAAAGAATGGCCCGCCAACCGAAGTTGCTCGAACCTTTGCCAGCCCGCCTACGCCAAGGCTTCGGTGGGCACCCTTCGCTGAATTCGGATTAGGTGGCCTGCCACCCGAAGCTGTGCAGCAGCGAAGGGTGGTGGCCCCGGCCTGAGTCGAACAGGCACGTCCCTTTCGGAACTACGGATTTTAAGTCCGTTGCGTCTACCAGTTCCGCCACGGGGCCCAAACAGATTTGGCAGTGCGTCAAAAGCAACACAGTCGCAAGCTACCCGATGCCGCAAGGCAGAGGTAAGGCACTGTTACAGTTTGACTTCTGGTTGTAAATCAACCGCTTAGCCATTTTGCCTTTTTTGCCCCAAGTGGCATACTCCAATCCATGCCTAAGGGACCTCAAGGCCAGAAACGCCCCGCCGATGTCATCGGCAACGCCGTCCACGTCATGCGAATAGCGACAGGGGAGATAACTGAGACCTTGAAGCCAAAGGACCCTGCCGCCGTAGCACTCGGCAAGCGCGGAGGTGCCAAGGGCGGCAAAGCGCGTGCAGCTAAGATGACCAAGGCGCAGCGCAGCGCAGCCGCAAAGAAGGCTGTCGCTAGCCGTTGGAACCGTCAGGCATAGGCAGCGGCAGTTCCAACGTCGCGCCGCGCTTCGGCAATACCTGATCGACCATTTTCACGAATCGTTTCCAGCCGTAGCCATTTTTGAGCGCAAGTCTCTGGAACATGATTAGCGAGTGCAGGTGTTGCGCAAGCATTGGGTCGCCAATATCGTCCGTTAACCACTGATGAAGTTTATTGGCACGATTTCCCTTTTGATCCTTCGGTGTCTTGCGTTTGAGTTCTTCGAGGAGGCCGGACGCGAGCCGTTCAAATACTAAGTCATTCGTGTAATGGCCGACGACGCTATAACGGTTTTTCGCCATGCCCGGCCAAACCCATCCCTTCAGCCGGTAGATGTTTTCGTAAAACTCATCGGGGAATTTCTTCGCCCATGCGGCCAATTCTTTGCGCACAAGTAATTCCAGATATTTCTGGAGCGCGTCTTGCGGACGAACGCCTTGATAGCCAGTAGCCTCATCGACGAGGGCGATAATGCCGACGTGAGCGAAGCCCCGCGTCAGAATCTCCGCCTTTTGCGCCGTGCCCAACTGGCGCGAAGTTGAGAGCGCCCCAGCCTCCCGGGCCTTAAGCCAGACGTTGCAGATATCCGGCAGGATGGTCGCCGTGATGCCGCCGACAGGGTTGCCG
>Ga0187889_10003177_pt1 | contig 14859 bp, 8 predicted proteins | sample June2016WEW_7_10_2_FD_132992 | JGI IMG/M metagenome (GOLD analysis project Ga0187889, IMG submission 132992) | Peatland microbial communities from SPRUCE experiment site at the Marcell Experimental Forest, Minnesota, USA - June2016WEW_7_100 | ecosystem: Environmental > Terrestrial > Soil >... | reverse complement strand
GGGCGGAAATTTCATTGAGGGCGCGAACATTACCAATGCCGTGCGCTGGAAGAAAACCATCGGCGACATCGCGCAGCGACCGGGCCACATGGACGACGCCTGGGGCTACTGGTCCACCGACGGCTTCGGCTACCACGAGTTCCTCCAGTTTTGTGAAGACATGGGCATGGAGCCACTCTACGCAATCAACTGTGGCCTCGCGCTCAGTTACAACGGCAGTACCAACAACACCGTTCCGCTGTCACAGATGGGGCCGTGGGTGCAGGATGCGCTCGACGCGATCCAGTATGCGAACGGCGATACGAACACGACCTGGGGCGCGCTGCGCGCGGCCAACGGACATCCCGCACCATTCAATCTGCAATACATGGAAATCGGCAACGAAAGCGGTGGCACGTATTACAACGACCGCTATACGCTGTTTTACGATGCCATCAAATCGAATTACCCCTCCATCCATTTGATTGCGCCCGGTAATTGGCCGGGAGGCCCTCCTTGGAGCCGGCCGGTGGAAATTCAGGACCAGCACTACTATTCGGTCCCCATGATGTTCTATTCCTCCTATGCGACGATGTATGACAATTACAGTCGTAACGGGGCGAAAGTTTTTGTGGGCGAATATGCCGTCACGGGCGGCTACGGCACTTACGGCGACCTCGCCTCCGCGTTGCCCGAAGCGGTGTTCATGACCGGCTTGGAGCGAAACTCGGACCTTGTTCAAATGGCCTCTTATGCGCCGCTGTTTGCGAATGTGAACGGGATGCAGTGGCAACCCGACCTGATTTACTACGACAGTTCGCGGGGGGTGTTCGGCACGCCGTCGTATTACGTCCAGGAATTGTTCAGTCAAAATCGCGGCGATGTCGTCCTGCCCACCGTGGTTTCGGGGACAAACTTGCTCTACGCCTCAAGCAGTCTGTTGCAGTCCAGTGGCCAGATCATTGTCAAGGCGGTCAATCTTAACTACACGCTGACCGCGACGTTCAATGTTACCGGCGTTAATTCCGTCGCGTCGAGCGCCACGGTCATCCAATTGACTTCGAGCAGTGCGACGAATGGAAATTCCCTGGCGTCGCCGACGTATGTTTTCCCGGTCACCAATTCGATTGCCAACGCGGGAACCAGTTTCTCGCTCACACTGCCGGCCGGTTCACTTTCCATTATCCGGCTCACCGCCAGCGGCATCAATTCCTATACGAACCTGCTGCTGCAATTCGCTTCGCCCATCAACAGCGGCCAAATGGTCGCGTCCACGGTCTGGGGGCAGGAGTCCGGCAACTGGATCAATCTCACGACCAATGCCAATCACGCCATCACTTACGCCTCGGCGGACACGAGCATCGCGGTCGTGGACAGCAAAGGCAACATTACCGGTGAGGGTTCGGGGACGACGAGCATCATTGCCACTTACGCGAGTCTGGGTTTGTCCGCCACGCAATCCATGCAGGTCGTCTATGTCCCGACGGCGCTCGTGCATCGTTACAGTTTCAACGATGGCACGGCGAACGACTCGGTTGGCAGTGCCAACGGCACTCTCCACGGAAACGCCACCATCAACGGCGGCCAACTGGTGCTTCCCAACACAACTTCGGTCGCGCCGGCAACTGACTACTTGCAGTTACCGGCAGGTATCCTCACCAATTCTGTAAATGGCATCAACAACGATCCAGCGGTGACCGTGGAAGACTGGGCTACCATCAAAGCCGGTCAATACACCTGGGCCAATCTTTTCGACTTCGGCAACCAGGACGCCAGCGGCCAGTCTGAATACGACATTCACGTGTGTGTTCACGCCAGTGACAACTCGACGATTGCCGGGATTTCTGATTCCGACAACGCGAATGTTGACTATCAATACATTGATCTCGACTCGGGAAGCAGCCTGGATGGCAGTACCAACGTGCATATCACCGCCGTTTTTAACCCGCCGACTGGTTACATGGCCATTTACCTCAATGGCGTCCTGGCCGGAGCAGATTACAACGTGACCATCCCGATGTCGGGTGTGCAAGCTGTTCGTAATATCATCGGCGCGGACAACTGGCCCGACCCGGGCATGCAAGGCACCATTGACGAATTTCGCATCTACAACGGCGCATTGACGGCAAATGAAATCGCGGCCACACAGGTGCTCGGTCCGAACCAATTGTTGAGTGCCGCAAGTCCGGCTATCAGCACGTCCGCAACCGGTGCCAGCCTGACGTTGTCGTGGCCGGTGGCTTCGGCCGGTTTTACACTTCTGACGAGCACGAATCTGGCTTCGGGCACTTGGATGGTGGTCTCTCCATCTCCGCAAATTGTCGTCAGCCAATGGCAGGTCACCGTGCCTGTTTCTGAAAACGCGCAGTTTTTCCGGCTGGCGCAATAAAAACTTTTGCCATGTAACTATTGCCGCATGAATCTCATTTCGGACCCTCGCAAGGATTTTGGCTGCGCCCTCATGATTGCGGTCGCGCTGATGGCTGAAACGCTGCTTCAGGCACAGACGCAAGCGGTTCCATTTTCGGCGAAAACTGATTTCAGTTCCGAAGTCTTACCGCAAATGGCCGGATTCGGCAGCCGCGGCGTTCGCGTGCATGACCCTTCAGCGATTATAAAATGCAGAAATGAATTTTGGATTTTTTACACGGGACGCGGTGTACCGTCGTATCACTCCAAAGATTTGATTGCGTGGGAACCCGGCCCGCACGTTTTCACCAATGCACCAGCGTGGACGGATCAAGCCGTGCCCGAACATCGCGGCAGTTATTTTTGGGCGCCGGACATCCTCCATCGGGGCGACCGTTATCTGCTTTATTATGCCGTCTCGACCTTCGGAAAAAGAGTTTCCGCCATCGGGCTGGTGACGAATCCAACGCTTGTTCCCTCTGACTCGAATTTCAAATGGACGGATGAAGGAATGGTCATCCAATCCACCACCAACGACGATTTCAACACGATTGATCCGGCCGTTTCACTGGATGCCGATGGCAATCTTTGGCTGGCCTTCGGCTCATTTTGGAGCGGAATCAAAATGATTCAGCTTGATCCGAACACCGGCAAGCGGATCGCTACCAATTCACCGATGTATTCGCTCGCGTTCAACGATTCCATCGAGGCGTCGTATATCCATCATCACGGCGATTTTTATTGTCTGTTTGTGAATTGGGGACGCTGTTGCCGGGGTACGAACAGCACCTACGAAATCCGCGTTGGCCGGAGCAGAAAAATCACCGGGCCGTATCTGGACAAGGACGGAATGGATTTGATGGTTGGTGGCGGCAGCCCGTTTCTCAAGACAACGGGACCCTTCATCGGGCCGGGCCAGGTGGGGATTTTTTCCGAAGGCGGCACAGACTGGCTCAGTTGTCACTTTTACGACGAAACCGAATCCGGCAGGCCAACACTGGCCATTCTGCCTCTGCGCTGGACTACTAACGGCTGGCCCGAAATCGTCATGCCGTCGAAGCAACAGTAGGTCAAACATTACCATGGAAGGAATCGTCTATGAAAATTCAACTGCGAATAGGGACATTCTGGACGGGTTTTTCTTTTACCAAGGCGATCGCAAGACCTCATCTCCGCTTCTGGTGCGCCCTGCTTGGAACATTGGTCGGTTTTGAGCAGGCCGGTGCCCAGACTCCCAACTTCGTCCTCTCCTGCTCGCCGGACGCCGGCCCGGTGTATTACGTCGCGGTGGCGGATGTGAACGGGGATGGCAAGCCGGACTTGATCTGCGTTGATAATATGGGTGAACCTGTGCTGGTAATCCTGACCAACAACGGGAGTGGCGGGTTTGGCTTGAACGCCGAGATCCCCATCGGCTCTGGCATTTGTTGGTCTGTCGCGGTGGCGGATGTGAATGGCGATGGCAAGCCGGACTTGATCTGCGCGAACGGGAGCACCTTGACCGTGCTGACCAACAACGGGAGCGGCGGGTTTGGTTTCAACACTACGCTCAACGTTGGCGGTTCTCCTGCTTACGTCACGGCTGCCGATGTGAACGGCGACGGCGAAGTGGACTTGATCAGCGCGAACTGGGCCGGGACCCTGACGGTTTTGACCAATAACGGGAGCGGCGGCTTTGGTTCCAATGCCACACTGAGCGTTGGCTCCAACCCTCGTTCAGTCGTGGCTGCAGATATGAATGGGGACGGCAAAGTGGACTTGATCAGCGCGAATTGGGGTGACGGTACCCTGACCGTGCTTACCAACAACGGCAGCGGCATTTTCGGTTCCAACGCCACGCTCAATGTTGGCGGCTACCCTTGTTGCGTCACGGTTGCGGATGTGAATGGCGATGGCAAACCCGACTTGATCTGCGCGAATGAAGCCAGCTTGATCATCTTGACCAACAATGGGAGCGGCGGGTTTGGTTCCAATGCCACGCTGAATGTATTATTTCCTGTTTTCGTCGTGGCGGCAGATGTGAACGGCGATGGCAAACCCGACCTGATCTGCGCCAGCCCGATACCCCCCGGCGCCCTTGGCGGCGACAACACCCTGACAATTTTTACCAATGATGGCAGCGGCGGGTTTGGTTTCGATGGCAAACTGGCAACCGGTGGAGCCCCTTTCTCCGTCGCGGCGGCGGATGTGAATGGCGACGGCCAGTTGGACTTGATCTGTCCAAGTCTTGCTGGTAATGGGGGCACCATTATGGTGTTCACCAACACCATCATCCCCGGACACACGGGCTTTAGCTTGATCTCCTCGCCGGGTGTCGGCGCGAATCCCTTCTCGGTGATCGCAGTGGATGTGAATGGCGATTGCAAACTGGACCTGATCAGTGCGAATGCCGGTGACAATACCCTGACGGTCCTGACCAATAATGGAAACGGCTTTTTCGGTTCCAATGCCACCCTGAATGTCGGCTCCATCCCTGCTTGTGTCGTGGCGGCCGATGTGAATGGCGATGGCAAACCCGACTTGATCTGCGGAAACTGGTATGACGGGACCCTGACGGTTTTTACCAACAACGGCAGCGGCGGGTTTGGTTCCAATGCCACACTGAGTGCTGGTGCCGGACCTCTTAATCCTTATCCCGTGGAAGTTTACTCCATCGCAGCGGTGGATGTGAACGGCGACGGCAAACCCGACTTGATCCGCGCGAACTATGGTGGCGGTAGCCTGACGATATGGACGAACAACGGGAGCGGCATTTTCAGTTCCAATGCCACACTGTATTGCGGCGGCTGGCCCCGTGCCGTCGTGGTGGCGGATGTGAACGGGGACGGCAAACCTGATTTGATCAGTGTGGTTGACACGGGGGGTGGTGGTCTGTCCAACAGCAAGGGTCTCATAGTGTTTACCAATAACGGGAGCGGCGGGTTTGGCTTAAACGCCGAGATTCTTTCCATTGGCTATGGTGCTTTTGATTTGTCTGCCGCGGTGGCGGTAGCTGATGTGAACGGCGATGGCAAACCCGATTTGATCAGCGCGACTTCTGGTGGCTACCTGACGATATGGACGAACAACGGGAGCGGCGTTTTCGGTTCCAACGCCACGCTCAATGTTGGCGGCCGGCCTTGGTGCGTCACGGCTGCCGATGTGAATGGCGATGGCAAGCCCGACTTGATCTGCGCGAATACCACCAGTGTTAATGGCACTTACACCGGCAACCTCACGCTGTTTACCAACAACGGGAGCGGCACATTTGGTCTTTATGCCACACTGGCTGTTGGTTCCGCCCCGTACTGCGTCGTGGCGGCAGATGTGAATGGCGATGGCCGGCTGGACTTGATCACGGCTAACTCTTACGACAACAATCTTTCAGTGTTGTTTAACGTGCCCTGGCTCGACATCGGGCTGGCTACGAACACCATAAACATGGTCTGGCCCTTTCCTTCAAGCGGCTTTGTCCTGCAACAGAATTCAGACCTCGGCACCACCAACTGGGTGAATGTAACCAATGCCGCCAACTTCGTCGGCGGCCAGAATCAAGTTCTCATCCCGCCATCAGCGGGAAATGATTTCTTCCGGCTGTATCATCCATAACGAGCCATGTTTAAAACCCTTTCATCGCTCATCCTGTCTGGCGCGGTCATCGCCGCCAATGCGCTGGCTCAACCCATCAGCGTGGACATATACGAAATTTGCGGCGAGGTAACTCGCGGGACCCGAAGGGTCTGAACTGAACAACCAATCAATCAGGAAAGCCTATGAAGATGCCTCGCACCAACCGGCGTAAATTCCTCAAGCAAATCTGCTGTTCCGGTGCCGCTCTGACTGCGGGCTCGTGGTTGACCAGCATCGGTTACGCCCAAACCCGTGGACCGGCACGCACGGTGATCAATCAGGCCCGATACCGCTCGGACATGGACCGCCGGATTTTTGGCTCGTTCCTGGAACACCTCGGGCAGGCCATTTACGAAGGCATCTACGAGCCGGGTTCCAAACTTTCCGACCAGAACGGATTCCGCGAAGACGTCATGGCCGTGGTCAGGGAAATGGGAGCGCCCATCATCCGGTATCCCGGCGGTAATTTTGTCTCCGGTTACAACTGGTTGGATGGTGTCGGACCGAAGGACAAACGACCAGCCGTTCTCGACCGTGCCTGGAATTCCCTGGAGACGAACCAGTTTGGCACGAATGAATTCATGGAATGGTGCAAGCTGGTCAACACCGAGCCTTTGATGGGGTTCAATCTCGGCACCGGCACACCGGAGATGGCGGTCGCCCTCGTCGAGTATTGCAATGTGGACAAAGGGACCAAATGGAGTGACCTGCGCCGGGAACACGGCTACGAGCAGCCTTGGAACGTAAAGTATTGGTGTCTGGGCAACGAAATGGACGGGCCGTGGCAGATGGGCCACATGCCGGCGCGCGACTACGGCCTCAAGGCGCGGGACACCGCGCGCCAGATCCGGGTGATCAACCCCGACGCGAAACTCATCGCCTGCGGGTCAAGCAACCCCATTCTGCCGACGTACATGGTTTGGGACCGCGAAGTGCTTGAAGAATGTTACGATCAGGTGGATGGCATCTCGCTCCATAATTATTACGGCAACACCAAGGAGTTGACCGGCAACAACACCTCGCGCTACCTGGCGATGAATCTGGACATGGAACGGCAGATTCACCAAATCGCCGACGTCTGTGACTATGTGCAGGGGGTCCTGAAGTCGCCCAAGCGTTTGTGGCTTTCGTTTGATGAATGGAACGTCTGGTACCGTGCCCGCGGCGGCCGCTTCGCCAACGGAGAACGGAAGTTTGCGCCGCATCTGCTGGAGGAACGGTACAACCTCGAAGACGCTTTGTTGGTCGGCGGTTTCCTGAACACGCTGCTGCGCGAGTCCAATCGCGTGCGCGTGGCCTGTCTGGCGCAACTGGTCAACGTCATCGCTCCTTTGGTGACGAATGAAACCTCGGTGATGTGCCAGAGCATTTATTACCCTTACGCGTGGGCGCTGAAATACGCCCGCGGCAGAGTCCTCGATCTGCTGGTCGAGTCGGAGACGTATCCGATTGATGCGGCCGGACTCCGGGCGGATTTCGCCATCAACGCCCAAGTTCCATATCTGGACGTGGTGGCCACGATCAACCCGCCGGACGGCAAGGTCTGCGTGCTGATGCTGAATCGCGATCTGGAGTCGGAGCGGGAACTGGTGCTCGAATGGCGTGACCCGATGCCCACGCGTGTCCTGGCTTGTGAAACGCTGACAGGTTCGGACCTGAAAGCGGTCAACACGTTCGAGCAGCCGAAACTGGTGGTGCCGAAACCGCTCCAGGCGCCGTCGGCGGGTTCCAAAATGACATTCAAGCTGCCGCCCCGCTCGTACAGTGTAGTCCAATTTGCAACCACATAACCAATGATGCCTCTTATGAAACCTTCGACCATCTGCCGGATAATCAATCTGACAATTCTTATCATGACTCAATGGACTGGCGGGCAGATCGCTGTTCATGCCGCTGACCCGGCGCGTATTACCGTGGACGTGGACAAACCCGGGCACGCCGTGCCATCCACGTTGCACGGGCTGTTTTTCGAGGACATCAATTACGGAGCCGACGGCGGTCTTTACGCCGAGCTGGTCCAGAACCGCTCCTTTGAAGATCGCGAACCGCTCTATTCCTGGAGCGAAGTCGCCAGCGCCGGGGCGCTGGGCCGGCTCACCGTCGAGTCGGAATCACCGCTCAACGCCAACAATCTTCATTTCCTGCGCATCTATGTGACCGAGACCGGCGAACAGGGATACGGCGCCGCCAACGCCGGCTTTGACGGCATCGTGTTGCGCGCGGGCGATAATTATCTGTTCTCGGTTTACGCGCGGCGCCGGGCGGGCGACTCGGCGGCGCTCCGCGTCCTGCTCGAAGACAGTGCCGGACGGCCACTGGCTTCGACTGACATCACGGGTATTGGCGACGCGTGGGAAAAGTTTGAGGCAACCCTTACCAGTTCAACTTCGGTCACGAATGCCCGGCTCGCCCTGCTGGCCGCCCGGCCGGGGGTGGTGGACGTGGACATGGTTTCGCTGTTTCCGGAGAAAACCTTCAAAGGCCGGCGCAATGGTTTGCGCGCCGATCTGGCGCAGGCACTGGCTGACGCGCATCCGGGTTTCCTGCGCTTTCCCGGTGGTTGCGTTGTCCAGGGCAGGGACATGGCCAATGCCTATCGTTGGAAAAACACTATCGGCGATGTCGCGGAACGAAAACAAAACTGGAACTTCTGGCGCGATGACCGATCACCGGAATACAATCAGACTTTCGGCCTCGGCTTCTTTGAATATTTCCAGTTTTGCGAAGACATCGGCGCCGAACCCGTGCCGGTGATCAATTGCGGCATGTATTTTCAAGGAGATCCCAACATACCGGTTCCCCTCGATCAGCTTGGTCCTTTTGTGCAGGACGCTCTTGATTTGATTGAATTTGCGAATGGTCCGGTCACGAGCGAATGGGGCGCCAAACGCGCCGCGATGGGACATCCGGAACCGTTTAACCTGAAATTCATCGCCATCGGCAACGAACAATGGCAGCAGGTTTATTTTGACCGTTACCAGGTTTTTTATAGCGCCATCAAGGCGAAATATCCGCAGATTAAAATCATTTGCAGCGCCGGGCCCTTTCCCAACGATTCACTCTGGCAATTCGCGTGGAACAAACTCCGCACCGGCACGCCGGCGGATGTGGTGGACGAACATTATTATGTGCCGCCACAATGGTTTTATGAAAACACGGATCGCTACGACAATTACGACCGCAATGGCCCGAAAGTTTTCGTCGGTGAATACGCGGCACAGGACGGCCACGCCCACCGAAACAATCTCCGCGCCGCGCTGTCCGAAGCTGCCTACATGACGAGTTTGTGGAGAAATTCGGATGAAGTGCTCATGGCTTCCTACGCGCCGCTGTTCGGCAAGGTGGGCCACGACCAGTGGCATCCGAATTTGATCTGGTTCGACAACTCCCGCATCGAGCTGACTCCGTCGTATTATGCCCAGGCGCAATTCGCACAAAACCGGCCGGATGTGGTTTTGCCGGTGAACGTCGAGGCTCCAAACGTCACAGAATCTCATGCCGGTATGATCGGGGTGGGTGCCTGGAACACGCGGGTGGAATACAAAGACATCCGGGTCGTCGCTTTGGATGGCCGGGTCCTGTATGCAAGCGATTTCACGAAAGGCTTGGTGGGCTGGAAAACGGCGGGCGGCGATTGGACCGTGGTGGACGGCGCCCTGCGGCAGAATGCCGCCGGCGAGAATATTCGCGCGGTCGTGGGGGACCCTGCCTGGACGAATTACACCCTGACCTTGAAGGCGCGCAAGCTGGCCGGCAATGAAGGCTTCCTCGTCCTGTTCCAGACGCCGGACATCGCTCATCCCGTCTGGTGGAACCTCGGCGGCTGGGGCAACACCGAACATTCATTGCAAGGCGGAGGCTTGGTGGAAGACCATGTGCGCGGCTCAATCGAAACCAATCGTTGGTATGACATCCGCATTGAATTGCAGGATGGCAGCGTGAAGGCGTATCTCGACGGCAAACTGATCCACGAGTCTGACCGCAAACCGGTGGCGACCTTTTATGCCGCCGCCGGCCGCGACCAGCGCGCCGGTGAACTGGTCTTGCAAATGGTTAATCCGTTCGCCGACCCCATGTCCGTGACGGTAAAACTGAACGGTGCCGGCAAGCTGGGAAACCCGGCCCGGGTCATCACGTTGACAAACCCCAATCCGGACGCCGAAAATTCACTCGACCAACCGGGCGCTGTCGTGCCGCGAAAAGGCGAGTTCACCGGCGTCGCGCCGGTGTTCACGTGCACGCTGGAACCATACTCATTGACCACGCTGCGGATTCCGCAAAATTAAGATGTTTGGGCGTTCGCATTTTGGCGGTCTCAATCCGCAAAGTGGCGTTTGTTTATTCGCTGCAATGTTGGATATTGGAGCGGTGGTTGTGTTGCAGCGCGGATGACATAATAGGATGTAAATGAACAGCTTTGAACATGGATTGCGACCGGCAGTGTGCTGCCTGCTGGCGTTTTTTTGCCTCCAGACGGCCAATGCCCAGATGCCCCTCTACGGCGACTACTATTTGCATGACCCGGGCACGATGATCAAGGACGGCACTAATTATTTCATTTATGGTGATGGTCAGGGCATCAGCGGCCTGACCTCCAGTGACTTGCGCAACTGGTCTGCCGTCAGTCCGGTTTTCACCAACATCCCGGCGTGGACGACGAATGCTGTCCCCGGCTTCGGCGGTTATTATTGGGCACCGGACATCGCTTATTTCAACGGCCGGTATAACCTCTATTACGCCGCTTCAGATTGGGGAACGATCAATTCCGCCATCGGTCTGGTCACCTCGCCTTCGCTCGTTTCCCCGGTCTGGACCGACCAGGGAAAAGTCATCCAATCCAACCCGGATTTCGCGACGAACGCCACCACCGACCTCACCGCCTACAACTGCATTGATCCGAGCGTCATGGTGGACACCAACGGCACGGTGTGGCTGTCCTTCGGCTCGTATTCGGACGGCATTCTCATCATGCAGTTGGATCCGTCCACTGGCAAACGCATCACGCCCGATTCCCCGATTTATCGGGTTTCCAACAATGGCCCGGTGTTTTTCAGCAACACCGAGGAAGGTTCGTGTCTTTACCAGCACGGCGGCAATTACTATTTGTTCGTCAACTTCGGCGGCTGCTGCGCCAGCGTGAACAGCACCTACAACATCCGCGTGGGCCGCAGTACCACTGTCACCGGGCCGTATTATGACAAGAACAACAATAACATGACCAATGGCGGCGGCACGATGGTGCTCGAAAGCACCGCGCGCTACATCGGTCCCGGCCATGCGGCCATCATGAACGACAATGCCACCAACTGGTTCACGTATCATTACTACGACGGGAATAATAACGGCACGGCGACCTTGGGCTTGAACCGGATATACTGGACCCCCGACGGCTGGCCGGCGCTGACGAATGACTGGAGCGCGTTCTACACATTCAACACCGATGCCCGCGAGCACCTCGGCCTTTACAACGGCACGCTGCAGAACCGCGCGGGCATCACCAACGAGGCCGCGCGCGGCAACGTGCTGAACCTCGACGGCGCGACCAACTTCGTCTCGCTCCCGCTTTCCGTGGCCAACGCCAGCACGTTCGCCGCGTGGGTCAAATGGCGCGGCGGCGCGGACTGGCAGCGCATTTTCGATTTCGGCACCGACACGACCAATTACTTTTTCCTCACGCCGCGGGCTTATGGTGGCATGATGCGCTTTGCCATTACGACCAATAGCAACAATGCGGAGCAGCAAATCAACGCGACCGCTGCGCTGCCGACCAATTCCTGGGTTCACGTCGCGGTCACGCTGGACGGGACGCAAGGGCTGCTTTATCTCGACGGCACGCCGGTGGCCACCAACAGCGCCCTGACCATCCGCCCGTGGCAGATTCTGGCGAAGAGCAATTACGTCGGCAAAAGCCAGTGGCCCGCCGATTCGTTGTTTGTCGGTGAGATCAGTTCGTTCCGCATCTTTGGCCGCGCATTGAGCGGCGCGGAAATCCAGGACCTCGCCTATGCGCATCCGGCGCTGGCGCACCGTTACAGTTTCAACACGAATTCCTCCCCCACCGCCGCATGGGATTCCATCGGCATGGCGCACGGCACGCTCATGGGCAACGCCGTCGTCACCAACGGCGCGCTCTTTCTGAACGGCACCGCCGGCAGCTACGTCAATCTGCCCGGCGGACTCGTCTCCGGCTCGTCGGCGGTGACGCTGGAATGTTGGGCCACGTTCGGTGCGAACGCCAACTGGGCGCGCGTGGCGGATTTCGGCAACATTTCCGGCAGCAGTGGAATTCAATATTTCTTTTACAGCCCGCACACGTCGCTGGGCGGGCAGCGGATGGAAATGAGCACAAACAAAACGACGACGTTGGACATTGCGGGAACGCTCGACAGCCGCACCGTTCACGTCGTGTGCATCATTGATCCGACCAACAATTACGCAGCAGTTTACACCAACGCCGTGCTGGAAAGCGCCGTGACCAATTCCTAGCAGGCCTTCAATTCCGTCAGCACCGCCTGGTCGTTCATCGGCCGCTCGCTTTTCAGCGCCGACGGCTGGCTCAATGCGACGATTGACGAGTTCCGCATTTACGACGGTCGCCTTACGCCACAGGAAATTGCCACCGATTACACATTTGGCCCGGACGCGCTCGCGTTACCGGTCGCGCTGGTCCAGTCAAATGCCGCCACCGGTTTCACGTTTTCGTGGCCGTCGTGGGCGGCGGGCTTCGTGCTGGAAACCACTCCCGTTCTTGGCACAGCCTGGACCACGGTGGCCCCATCCCCGACGCTCGTCAGCGACCGATGGTGGCTCACGCAGTCCAAGACCAACAACCAGGAATTCTATCGTTTGCGGCGATGAAAACGACGTTTGCACAAACCTGCACGACCAGCGAAACCCTCCGGCTTTGCCGGAGATCGGTGGCAAAATATGCTGTTCCCTCGGGGCCGGCATGAGTGCCTGCTTTTTTATTTGGGATTTGTGCCGGAGATGATGAAAATCAAACAACATTGGTAAACACCGGACTCCCGGCGCGGAGCACCCGCAAGCCGGAGTCTGCCCGCCGCCACCCCTTTCGCCGACCCTGTTTTAAATTCTGAAAAATAAAACCACGCACTTATGATTGATCTGAAACGAATGGAAGTTTGGTTTGTCACCGGCAGCCAGCATCTTTACGGGCCGGAAACCCTCAAACAGGTTGCCGCCCATTCCCGGGAGATTGCCGGGGCGCTGGATGCCGCAAGCGCCATCCCGGTGAAGGTGCTTTTCAAGCCAATCGTCAAAACACCCAAAGAAGTATTTGCCCTTTGCCAGCAGGCCAACCAAGCGTCCGGATGTATCGGGTTGGTGACCTGGTGTCACACGTTTTCGCCATCCAAGATGTGGATCAACGGATTCAAGATTCTTCAGAAACCGATCTTGCACTTCCATACCCAGTATAATCGCAACATTCCCTGGTCCTCCATGGACATGGACTTCATGAATCTCAATCAAGCCGCCCACGGTGACCGCGAGCATGGTTTCATGATGAGCCGGATGCGCCTGGACCGGAAAGTCGTCGTTGGTTTCTGGCAGGATGCCGATGTCCAAAACCAGATCGGTGCCTGGTGCCGCGCGGCGGCCGCTTGGAATGACTGGCAGGGCGCCCGGTTCGCCCGCTTCGGCGACAATATGCGGGAAGTGGCCGTGACCGAAGGCGACAAAGTCGCCGCGCAAATGCAGTTTGGCTATTCCGTCAACGGCTACGGCCTGGGCGATCTGGTGAAATGCGTGGACGCTGCGACGGATGCGCAAATCAACTCGCTCCTCAACGAATACGAAGCCAGTTACCGGCTTCCCTCCACCCTCCGCCGGAACCCATCCCTGCGGGTGGCCATCCGCGAAGCCGCCCGGATTGAGATTGGCTTGCGCAAGTTTTTGAAAGCCGGCGGTTTCAAGGGCTTTACCACGACCTTCGAGGATTTGCACGGCCTGACGCAGTTACCGGGTTTGCCGGTTCAGCGGCTCATGGCTGAAGGTTACGGCTTTGGCGCCGAGGGCGATTGGAAAACCTGTGCCCTCGTTCGCGCGATGAAAGTCATGGCCTTCGGCCTCAAAGGCGGCACGTCCTTCATGGAAGATTATACCTATCATCTGGATTCCAAGAGCATGAAAGTCCTCGGCGCACACATGCTGGAAATTTGCCCGAGCATCGCGAAAGGAAAACCGTCATTGGAAGTCCATCCCCTGGGCATTGGCGGCAAGGCCGACCCCGCGCGGCTGGTGTTCGACACCCCGTCGGGCCCGGGCCTCAACGCGTCCATTATGGACATGGGCAATCGTTTCCGCCTGCTCGTGAACGAAGTGGAGGTGGTCCCGCCGGAAGAGCCGCTGCCCAAATTGCCGGTGGCGCGCGCCCTCTGGATGCCGAAACCGAACCTGCCGGTCGCCGCCACCGCGTGGATTTATGCCGGGGGTGCGCACCACACCGGGTTCAGCCAGGCGGTCACCACGGAGATGATCGAAAATTTTGCGACCATGGCCGGTGTGGAATTGCTAGTCATTGACGAGGACACAAACATCCGGGCATTCCGGCAGGAGTTGAAATGGAATGAAACCTACTATGGCCTGCGCAACGGATTCATCTCATAAGTTCCAGCCGGAATCCGAAGCGTTCACCCGGTGGCGTGGTTGAAGGAACATCTCCCGCCGGGCAACCGGCACAGGAAAGGTGAAACAACGGCCTGGAAGGTCCGGGCCTTCCCGGCTCCTATTGAGTCAGGCAAAAACAAGGCTCAAAGATTGGTTTTTCAACACCGATTTTGTTGGCGCAACCCTCCAAACCAGTCACACAATTGAAGAACATGAATTGTTCGCCCAATTTTT
>Ga0187889_10003176_pt1 | contig 14859 bp, 19 predicted proteins | sample June2016WEW_7_10_2_FD_132992 | JGI IMG/M metagenome (GOLD analysis project Ga0187889, IMG submission 132992) | Peatland microbial communities from SPRUCE experiment site at the Marcell Experimental Forest, Minnesota, USA - June2016WEW_7_100 | ecosystem: Environmental > Terrestrial > Soil >... | reverse complement strand
TCCTGATTTATTAAAAAGATGTGTAAGTATATTAAAAGATGGAAATACAACTGTTAAATATCAGCGATGGGAAGATTTGAACAGATATATATTTAACACGCACTCCATAAGCATCGCAAAAGAAAAATATATATTTAGTTTTAGTTTTAATTTTGATTCAAAATACATTGTTACGAAATTAGATATGTCTTTGTTAGATGTCGAGAGCGGGAATATTGATTGTATTGAAAATATTTTCCATTCTGAAAATTGTGATACCTTTATAAGAAATAAATGGCAAATGGACGTTACAACTAGAATTTTATTTAATATCGAAACAAAAGAAACTTCTATAACTTTTCCTAGTCGAATTTTATCAAACAAAAATTGAAAATATTAATACAAAACACAAAACAACAAACACAAAACAACAAACAAAACACAAAACAAAAAAAAATGACAAAGGAATTAGGAAGAGAGGGGATTTTATTTGCAAGTAATTTTAATTTTGGGGTATTTATTGAACGTATAGAATGTGATGTAATGCCAATTCTTAAACAATGTGGTGATAAATGGGAAAAAACGAGAAGAATGTTAGAAGATGCTAATACTTGTTTTGAATATGAAAAAATGGAATACTCTAAAATATTATATACAATAAAAAGATTAAGGTTAAAAAATAAGAATACCAATATGACTTTCTGTCTTTTTCAGTTTACATTTTATACCAACCTTTTGTTACGTAATATGACTGTTCAATTTGTGAACGATTTTACAGGGGGATTAATAGCAACTTTTGATATGAATATAAATTATCAAAATGGTTTCATTGTCACGGAAATATGCGAATCTGGTGAAATATATAAGTATCATGACATTACATTTGATATAAAAAGAAATGAAAAAAAAGTTAAACATAAAAAATATTGAACCAATCTGGTAAAATAAAACAAATAAACAAATAAACAACGCAAACAAAAACAAAAACAAAACAAAACAAAAAAATGTCAAGGGAATTAGGAAGAGAGGGGATTTTGTTTGCAAATAATTTTGATTTTAGTTTAATTATAGAACGTATAGAATGTGATGTAATGAATTTTTTTGGTTCCACTGCTGATATTTTGTTACGAAATTTAATATCAAAATTAAAAGATGAGAATACCACATTTTCATATAGAGAAGGAGATAAATTTTCTACCGATAAATTTTTAATAAAAGACACAACTGAAAAAAAATGTCGATGTGAGATGTATATTTCATTTGACCAATTACCAACGATTTTTAAAATGTCTGTTAAATTTTTATATAGTCATTTAGATGGTCCAAATGCAATATTTTTTCCTTACGGTGGCGGATTTAGAATATATAATTATTTAGATGTAATTGCAACTTTTATAGACAAAGAAACCCATTTCGAAACTGAAAAATTTGAAATTATATATGACAAAAAAACAAAAACAAAAACGTATCATGAATATCACTGAATTAATAAAAAATTAAGACAAACAAACAAACAAATAACAAACAAAACAAATAAAAAAATGACAAAGGAATTAGGAAGAGAAGGGATTTTATTTGCAAATAATTTTGATTTTAGTTTAATCATAGAACGTATAGAATGTGATGTAATTGATTTTTTTGGTCCCATTTCTGATATTTTGTTACGAAATTTAATATCAAAATTAAAAGATGAGAATACCACATTTTTATATACAAGAAAACAACGATCGGTTTTCATTGACAATATTTTGATAAAAGATAAAAATAATAAAGAATGGAATTGTAAAGTAAATATTTCCATTCGACAATTTCCAACGATTTACAGATTAAATGGTGTTTTTTTATTTAATTATTCTCCAAATCATCAACGTTCAATCAATTACGGTGAGTTTAGAATATATAATTATGAAGACAAAATTGATACTTTTATAGACATAAACCATCATTTTGACGATACTGAATATTTTAAGGTTTCATATGACAAAAAAACAAAAACAAAATGTATAATTGATCGCAATGCGATTCAGGAATAAATTTAAAAATAAAATAAAAATGAATCAACCTATAAAACAGATGGTCATATTTATAAATAATTTTGATTTTCATGGAATTATTGAACATTTACAAAATAATGTTATGAACCTTCTTGATGAATATGATCAAAATACAGTCAAAAATATTATCAGAGCATTTGAAGACAAAAACACTTTATTAATTCGTGAAGGAGATTATGTCCATTATTATACAATGCATTCATCAAAAAAACATACAGACGGAAGATTAAAATCTGTCAATGTCTATGCCCACGTTGATCTCACCTTTGGACTTTACTTGCTTCGTATAGAAATAAGTTATACGCATTCTGAAACAATCGACACTATTATTATAACCGAAAATTCTGCAAATGAAAATGAAACAAGAGTATATGATTATATCGGACGCAAATTACACTCCATTACAACAAATCTTGATACAAAAGAAACAAAAATTCATACCGTAGAAATGTCCTAACTTTTTCCTTTTTTCCAATCAAAATAAAAAAATGCATCCAATCAAAATCAAACTTTTAAACAAACTTACAAAAAAAGGAAAGTGAACGGCGCCGTTCAATTTCCTTTTTTGGTAAGTTTTTTTGGGTTTAGTTTTTAATTGATGTGTTGTCAAAAAAAGATAAAAAAAACAAAAAAAGATAAAAATAAAAAAAATAAAAAAGGGAAAAAAAGAAGGAAAAAGGGGTGTGATAATGGCATGTTTATTATTGAATAATTTTGATTTTAGTTTATTTATTAAAGAGATTGATCAAGTAATGGAATTTATTGCTAAAAGTCATCATGATCTATTGGAAAAATGTAAAAGAGCATTACAAGATCAAAATACAACATTTAGATATAGTAAAACAGCGGGGCCGAAATATTTTACATATGATACAACAATAAAAGATATCGATGGAAATAAATGTATATTTTGGTTTTTCTTTAATAAATCGCAGGTTGTTATGTTGGAAGTGACTATAAGAAATAGGAAGAATGATAAACTAGCGGAATTTTTGGTATTTTTGGAATTTGATGTGTATTATAGTTTTATATATAAGACAAGTTACGAATTCCGAGATTCTGAGATGTTATTTAACCAGCAACAAGAGGAAAAAAGGAAAAAGATAAGACATTTAAAAAAAGAAATCAAAAATAACAAAAGATTGCAAAAATACATATAAAAATATAAAAGTTAAATATAAAATTTGCATTTTTTTTTGTTAATTCTCGATAAACCAACAATCAAACCAAACAAAAAAATAAAAAACCCGATAAAACGAACAAACACAAAAAAAATAAAAAGAATAAAGAATAAAAAGAATAAAGGATAAAAGATAAAAATGAATTTGATAAGTGCAAGTAAATTTGATTTTGATTTTTATATAAACCATTTAAGAGATAATGTAATGCCATTAATTGAAGAAAGTTATTATGAGGTGTTGGAGAAATTTATAAACGTGTTAAAAGATTGTAATACTACTATAAAATGTAAAGTAGAAGATGAAGTTGAACCGAAAACTTATACAACAACACCAATGACAGTAAAAAATAATGATAAAAGAGGATGTGAATTTGAGTTTAAGTTTAAGTCTCCATTTAAAATTTTTGGTATGAATGCATGGTTATTAAATGATGACAAACATGAATATAATTTCGCCATTTATGATCTTACAATTATGATTGATATTGTTGTAACTGAAAAAATTATACAAGGAGTTAAGGTAGGTAGTCATCAAATTATAATCGATAAAGCAACAGGAGAAAAAAAGATATCAAAATATGATTAAAACAAACCAAACAACCAACCAAAACAAACAAAAACAAAAAAACAAAAAAATGTCAATAAAATTTAAAGAAGGTGATATTTTATTAGCAAATAACTTTAATTTTGATTCAACTATTTATAGATTAGAAGAAGATGTAATGCCATTGCTTCAAGAAAAAAATAAGAGTTTATTGAAATTTATTATAAACGTGCTCAAAGATAAAAATACATGTTATATACCTAATTATATGGGGGCTGGTTTTTATAAATGTGATTTTTATTTTAAAACTCATCAATTTGATTTGGTATTCCATAAAAAATTTGTTATTTTTCGTGTTCGCGGGTTCATTATAAACAATCCAGATGAACCAAAAAATTATTTTCTTATGAGTATTGTCGGAGATGAAATTTTATATTATATATACGATGATAATGGTGTGGAATATTATCTGGTTATATTTAATATTATTACAAAAGAAAAAACAATAAAAGAAGTAAACAAATAAAATAAAATAAAAAAAAATGAAACTAAAATTTAAAGAAGGTATTTTATTAGCAAATAACTTTAATTCAATTATTGATAGATTAGAAGAAGATGTAACGCCATTGCTTGAAGAAAAATATAAGAGTTTATTGAAATTTATTATAAACATGCTTAAAGATAAAAATACTAATTATATCCTTTATAATCGTGTATTCGATCATTATACATGTTCGTTTTCTTTTAAGTCTCATGAATTCAGTTTATTTTTTGATGAAAATTTTAAGGTTACTACTATCTGTGCATATGATACATCACCCATTTTACCTTGTCCAATCTTATATTTTGATATAGAATATTATGGAAATAAATTTATATCTGGCGTATACAATGACGGTTATGGGAAACGTTATAAAATTGAATTTAACCCTGAAACAAAAGAAAAAAGAATTACATAAAATATAATTAAAAATAAAAAGTTAATTATAAAATTTGCAATATAAACAAAAAACAAACAAAACAAAAAAATAAAACAAAAACAAAAACAAAATGTGGCGTATTAATAAACAGGGTATTTTATTAAATAGTAATTGTGATTTTACATTAATTATAGAAAGATTAAAAGAAGATGTAATGCCGAATTTTGATAAAAAGTTGTATCATATTTTGTTGCGAGTATTAAATTTATTAGAGGATAAGAATACTTTATTTAATTGTTCTTATGCTTATAGAAAATGTTATTTAGAACAACAAACATTAATAGAAGACAACAAAAAATTGATTGGGTTATTGGATTTGATTTCGATAAAGGACCTATTAGAAAATTAATTGTGAAAATGAAAGAAAAAGATGAAACTTTTTTATATTTTGATATGAAATTTGGCACTGATATGTTTGGTAGAGAAGTATTTGTAAGTCATATAATTGATTATCGTCCAGAAGCATCAAATAGTTTTCAAATTAAATATTATCCTAAAACAAAAGAAAAAGAAATAATTAAATTAAACGCGAACAAATAAAAAATAAAAAAAAAATAAAAAAAGATGACTAGGGAATTAGGTGAAAGTGGTATTTTATTTTCGGTTGCATTTGATTTAAATTGGATTATTAATCATTTTGAAAACGACATATTTCCAAAGTATAAAAATGAAAATGATAATGAACTAAGAATATCTAAAAAATTCATAAGAATTCTAAAAGATAGAAATACTACATATCATTACTATAAAACAATATGGAACGAAAATCACAAATATGCTACGGCGTTGACAATTACAGATGTAGATGCAACCGAATACACTTGTAGATTTTTTTTTGATAAAATGTTAGATATAGATTCTATTCATATTTGGGCAGAATCATCATGGTTTTACAGAAATGTCATTCTTACAGATACTATAAGAAATGAAATAATTACAGAACTTATTATACATGGAAAAGCAAGAGAACAAAGTGAACGCATTTCAATTATTAGCAACAAAAAATAAATGAAATAAAAAAGTTATATTTATAATAAAATTTAAAAAGTTAATTAGAAAATTTACATTTTTAGATAAAGAAAAAAAGAAAAAAAGAAAAGAAAAAGAAAAAGAAAAAAATGAATGTAAAATTAGGTGAAAGTGGTATTTTATTTTCGGATGCATTTGATTTTAATTGGATTATTAACCATTATGTAGAAGATGTATTTCCAAAGTATAATTTTGCAAATGAAAATGATTTAGTAATGATTAAAAAATTCATAAGAATTGTAAAAGATAGAAACACTACACATCGGTATAAAAAGTTATATGATGAAGATCGGTATTATTCGACATTGACAATTAAAGATAAAGATATAAAAATAATAGAATACAAATTTCATTTTATTTTTGATAAGACGTTTAATATAGATTATGTTCGTATTTGGAGGGAAACACCATTATCAGTTTATATGAAATATATATTAATGACAAATATTGTAATAAATAAACCAGTGACTCAATTTGACCAATATCTTAATCAAACACCCACTGTGCGTATTATTGGCAACGATGATAAAATAAAAAAATAAATAAAATAAAAAATGAAAAATAAAAAGTTATATTAAAATTTAAAAAGTTAATTAGAAAATTTGCATTTTTTTTGGGGTTAAAGAAAAAAAAAGAAAAAAAGAAAAATGAATGTAAAATTAGGTGAAAGTGGTATTGTAATGTCAACTGCATTTGATTTTGATTTGATTATTTTAGTTTTAAAAACCGTTATAATACCTGCATTAGAAAAAAAATATCACGATGCATTATTGATTCTCATACATATATTAAAAGATAAAAATACGACATATAAATATAAAAGTGATGAAGAAGCAGAAAATGTATTTTTTTCCAAATAAAAATAACAGGAAAATACATAGAACCAAGCAGACTTCTTTTTATTTTTTATTTTGATTCAAATTTTAGTATTTCTCGTCTGAGTGTAAGAGATTTAAGCCTTTTTACTAGGAGAAGCCGTCTATTTTATTTTACAGTATATAAATGTAGAGTTTTAAGTTTTGTCAGAGATTTATCAAAACATAATTCTGACATTTACTTTGAACACATATTAATTGATAAAAACAATAAAAAACATTGGAATTGCATTAATAAATATAAAAATCAAAAAGTTAATTAGAAAATTTGCATTTTGTTTTTTTAAAAAAAAGAAAAAAATGAATGAAAAGTTAGGTAAAAGAGGTATTTTATTTTCAAATGCATTTCATTTTGATCGAATTATTTCAACGACGAAGAACATTATAATACCTTCAATCATAGAAATACACCATAATGCATTTTTTGATCTCATAAATATATTAAAAGATGAAAATGTGACATATTTATACAAGTTTGATGAATTTAAACAACATTATTTTTTCGATATAGCAATAAGAGATATATATGTAGATGACAGATATATGTTTAGATTTAGTTTTGATTATCAATTTTGTATTTTTAACATGAGAGTTTTTAAAAATGCCATGATTCAAGACTTTTTTTGCTTTGGGTAAAAAAATATAAAAGTTCAATTAATAAAGATTTTCAAAAAAAAAATAAAAGAAAAAAATGAATGAAAAGTTAGGTGAAAGTGGTATTTTATTTTCAAATGCATTTCATTTTAATTTACTTATAAAAAGATTAGAAGAAGATGTTTTACCAATTATTGAAAAAAATAAATGTGATATGATTAAAAAGTTTATAAGGTTTTTAAAAGATGAAAATACTTTTTTTGAATATCAAAAAGATTATGAATCGTATAAGTGTTATATAAGATTATTAGATGATGAAAAAAGAGAACATTGGTTTCATTTTTCATTCGATGATGCATTTACTGTTATACGTTTAGTTGCAAATATAGTCCATAAGTTTCCGTATCTTGATTTTCATCCTAAATTTAAATCTCCAACTAAGCGTTATTGTAATAATGTTTGTTTAGGTAAAAACAAAATGGTGACAATATTTTAATATTAAAAAAAGAAAGAGAGAGAGGGAAAATGCCAGGGGTGGTATATAAAAATGAAATTGAACAAATATGTGATGTAAAATGGGGGAAAAATTTCTGTGATTTTTGTTGTAATTATATAACAGTTAATGAAGAAAATAAATATGAAGATACAAATATGTATTTTCAAAGAGAAATAACAGAATTATTGAGTGAATATTTAGTAAAGAAATTAACTCTTGTGGCACAAAAATCTTTTACTTTTAGTTCTTGGTTTATTATTAATTTAACAACATATGATTCAAAATATATAATTAAAATAGAAAATGAAGAACCTTTTGATTTTGATTTTATTTTAGATATATTTGATACAGATTCTTTAATATATATACTTTCAATTGCAGTTTTGGTTTTAACAGCAAAAAGTTGTGTCTAAACCCCCCTCTCAATTTTTATTTAAAAACACCATATTATATATAACATATTTGATAATAAACTTTTACAATTTTAAAAAAAAACGCTAATAAAAGGAGAGGAGGGGTGAAGATGTCATGTGAAATTATTAATAGTGTTGAAGAAAATGGAATGATAATTTATTTAGAAACAACTAGACCAAATATTTTAACTAATCAAACATTAAATCATATTTTAAAGAAATTAAATGAAAATAAAACATTTAATCATCCACGTATATCTATTGAAATGTTATGTGATTTTTTTAAAGAAATGTTTTCACAAAGTAAATTTAAGTATTTTCCTTTTACAAAGAAATTTTATTATGAATCTTTTATAAATGAAAAAACTGGTGATAAAATTTGTGCATATTTCATGGAAGATAAAAGATTTTTATTAATGGTTGTTTCTGATGGAAAGAATCAAATTATGAATTTAAATGTTTCCTTTTATTCTCCGTCATCTTCTTCTTCATCTTCTTTCCAATCAAATCCAACACCTTCTTCTTCTCCAATTGAAAATTGTCATCTTCAAATGAAAAAAACATTATAATTTCCCCCAATAAAGAACAAAATGCAAATTTATTAATTAACTTTTTGATTTTAATTTGTTTTATAACATTTTTTCTTTTTTTTCAAATAAACAATATCAATGCACTAAAAATCAAAAGAACCAAATAAGAAGAAGAAGAAGAAAAAGAAGAAGCAGATGAAGACTGAACACATAATGTATAATCTTTGGTTACTGAATCTCTCAATTGACATTTTGCATAATTGCATCTTTCTGGAACATCATCATTTGTCAAAGTAAATAAAACAGATTTTTCATATTCTTTATTGCAATTATCTGGACCAATATATTCACATTTATAATCAATACATGCTACTTGTGCCTCGAAATAATCATAATATTCCCATCCAAATCGAAATACATCATCCTCATAATGATAATCAACACCATACAATCCATAATAACCCCTTTGGAATCCAGTACAATCTTCCCATATATCACATGATCTATCAGCCTGTTGAAAGGATAAACATTTTTGGTATCCCTCGTGAAAATCATAATATAACCCGTTCTCACAGAATATTCCCCACGATGCATTTTTACCAGCGGGGACTGATCCAAATCGTGTGCAATAACCAGATTGATTGTTGGTCCCAATACCTTCGATTGTGTTGCAATACATTCCATTTGTTTCATCGCAACTCACAGTCTCTGCCAGATAGTTTTCTCCGTATTCGGGGGCCGTGGCGAGATATTGTTTCCATGAACATTCAGACCCGTTCTTTGAATTTCCCCTCATACATGTTCCTGTTGGTCCCACATAATCTTCTGTGTCGTAGATGGCATATTTAGAACACCACAAGTATCCTTCCACATCGCAAACATAATATGGCCATTTGTCATTTACTGCGCCTTGTTTCAATCCACATGGTTCGTTCTCCTTTGGAAACAACTTGCATGTGTGATTTGCACAATAAGAGCCAACTTTGCATCTTTGAACATCTGGATTTGCACAACTTCCGCCAGTATCTACCCATTCAGTTTGAGATTCCACGAAATACCATTCAACCTGTGCAAGTCTCTCCGCATTATTGACAACACCAGCACCCTTTGCCGTTTTAGACCCATACATGCATGTTGCGTAATCTTCCCACACATTCACCGACACACGTGGTTGACTATTATCGTAGTAATTGTTGTATTTGGACCTCATAGATACGGCTTCAAGAAAATACCAACAATAGGGTCCCTTATATTGACACCGATTAGTGGTGGGGTTACAAGTATAAAAGATAGCATCAGTCACACCAAATCCTTCCACAGTGCAATTACTCACATTTGTGCATTCCAATTCTTCTAAAACGACACATTTGTGGGATTTGGAATCGTATCCTAACCCGACCTCGCAAAAGTCATATGAATCTGCTGGATTGTTTTTTGTAATTGAATACCATTTAGCACATTTACCCAAATTACATCCCATTCCACCTTGACATTCGTAATCTTCAATACAATCTTTACCTTTTCCGACTTCTTCAACACATATTTCATCTTCACTGCACCAACTACCACTCTCACACATATATCCAGATACATCCGCACTACAATTTTGTCCCTTTTTAGCGGGTCCTACACATATTCCAGTGTTTGGTGTACATATCAACCCAATCTTACAAAATTTATTCACGCAATCATTACATATTCCTCCTAAATCAACCATTTTCGGCTCATTTATTGTAATTTCTGTCATTAATTTTCTTCTTTTTCTCCCTTCTTCCTCCTCCTCCTCGTCATAATCAGTTACATTGTTATCATTACGTCCACGTCCTGTTAACTTGGGATGCAAAGAAGGCCCACTAATCAATACTTGGTGAAATTTACTATGATTATTTGCTGTAGTAGGAAGGCTTGTCAATGTTTTTGGTCCGTTCAATTCAATCAATCTCACTGGCACAATTCCAATAAACACAATACTAATTAAAATCAATAATATCATTTTTCACTCCTCCCTTTTATTTCCTTTTTCCCCCCTCTTTCCTATATATGTGTATCATTTGAAATTTGTTTTTTTTATTTATTTATTTTTTATCTTTTTTTTACATCCAATCAAAATGACGCCGATCAAAATTTCAATTTTTAAAAATTACCAAAAAAGGAATTTGAACGGGCGCCTAAAAAGGAAATTGAACAGTTTTGAATTTTTACTGTAAAGTTTACAGTGAAAAAATATATAAAAAAATGAAAAAAAGGTTGCCAACTTTTGCTAAAAAAAATTAGGGGGGTACATTGAAAAAAAGCTGGTTACTTTTTTTTGCATATTTTATGACTCATTTTGCTTCAAATTTTGAAAAAATGGGGGAAAAAAAATAAAAAAAAAATTTTGAAAAAAAATTTTCCAGCTTTTTTTCAATGTACCCCCCTAATTTTTTTTGGTGACACAGCAAAATTTTACAAACTTTTGCTAAACTTTTGTTAAACTTTTGCTAAACTTTTTTATTTTTTTTATTTTTTTTTCACTGTAGACTTTACAGTAAAAATTCAAAACTGTTCAATTTCCTTTTTCGGCGCCCGTTCAATTTCCTTTTTTGGTAAGTTTCATTTTGATTGGATTTTGATTGGATTTTTTTGATTGGATTTTTTTTTGATTTTGATTGGATTTTTTTTTGATTTTTTTTTGGTAATTTGATTTGATTTGATTTTGATTAATGTTTTAGAAAGTGATAAAGAAATAAAAAGAAATACAAAAGAAATAAAGATGAACAAGGTGATGATATTGTTAATTATTATAATCTATTTTATATATTCAACTCTTCAACAAAAACCGACAAACATAATTTTGACAAATAAAACATATAATATATCAGCATATGGACCATTTTTGAACAATAATAACATTTCGATAATCAACACAACATCTTCCTTATTGTTCCCACCAGAAGTCAATATATCGTGTAATGTGATTTCCTCCAGCATAATCACTGAACCTTGTAGAATCAAATACAATAGAACATATGCAACCGTATTGGCACAACAAATCGCTGGAAATTATTATGCAACAAACGAATTATGCGAATCTGACGTCAATGAAACTTGTGTGGATGGTGATGATACTTCCTTGTCGTGTTTTCCATTAACAGATTCGTCAATGTGCACTTATCTTAGATTGATGATGCGTCTCTTGTCTCCAACACCGTCTTGCTTTTCCATCGAAGATATAGACCTCGTTTCCTTTGCATGCGGTATCCAACAATCAACTCTCGCCACACACTATTGCAAAGATAACGTGACTTGTGTGGATGCACGTGGAGCAGAATGTAACTCTTCTTTGGCTTGCACCATATCATCTCCGTTTATTTCGCCAGGCAATTACACTGATTTCCCACTAGCCACTACTTATGTCTTGCTCTACCCATCCTTCTCTTCCATTTGCACTGCCGTCTCTTGTAATCTTCCACTCGTCGTCACTCTCTCAACTCCCTTAATCGGAAATTTTACGCTCGACCCCCCAAGTCTCTCAAATTATTTTTTGTTTGTTGACGTGGCGACCTCTCGAATACATGTGAATGCCAGTTATCTTGTTGGAGGGGAAGAAGAAGAGATTAGTTTTGTGGAAGATACAGGATTCGATGTTGTTGTAGTGCCCGAGCCGCAAATATTTTCATTGTGCCCGTCGTTAATGTTGGCGAAAATCAATAGCACAGTGGTGGTTCAGGGGAGTGAGTTTTATCCTAATATGCTGAGATGTTTCTTTGGAGAAGAGAGTGTTCCAGTGTCGTATCTTGGTAATAACGTGGTGCATTGTTACGTGTATACGGATGTCAATAAGACGAGTGATTATCCAATTCGAATATCAAATGACGGAGGCGCCACGTTTGCAAGTAATGTATTGTATGTTACAGTGATTGGGTCATGTTCGACAATAAAACTCAATTCTATTCCCGTGGGCGATTCATGTGTGTGTCCCGCTGGATATTACGATGTGGATGGAAGTGCATGTATTCCCTGTGGAAATGGATTCTATCAATCTTCATTAGACCAAAGTGCATGTATTCCATGTGATACGTCGATGGATACAAGGGGAGAAATCGGAAGTGTTTCAGGAGAAGCATGTGTTTGTAAAATTGGGTATTATCCTTCATCATCTTCTTCGGTGACATGTTTACCTTGCACAGAAGGAATGGATTGTTCAAGGGGAGGGAATGACGTCGGAGTGTTAGCAGGATATTGGAGGGCGAAAATAGAAGATATGTATGCATTGCCATGTCCAGGTGGAATTGATTGGTGCAAAGGAGGATTAGGAAAGGGGGATGAATTATGTAGAGTAGGATATTTATCTCCATTATGTAGTTCATGTGAAGATGGATATGGAAATTTCAATAATCAATGTTATTCATGTGGAGGTCAAACAGTAAATATTGTTGTTGTGACGATAATTGTAGGAGTATGTTTGATTGTGATATTTGGAATGTTTCATTTTTCAAATACAGAACAAGTTATTGGAAGTGGATCGTCATTTGAATCACCAACAACAGTCAGTCCAGTTTTAAGAATCATTTTCAGTTATTTACAAAGTTTGTATTACATTGGTCAAATTGCTGCTGGATGGTCTGCTTTGTCAAAGGGGTTTTTCATATTTTTTGTTCCCATTTCAATTTCATCTTCTTTTATTGCTTTTAGATGTGCGTTGACAGTCGATTTTTACACTGAAATGACACTTGTGATGTTAGAACCAATATTTGTTTGCGTATTAATGGTGACGGTTGTTTTGGTTGTTAATGGCGTATTGATTTTTTGGATGAAAAGGGCCGATAAGTGTTTTACAATTGTGGAGACTGTTTCATTGTTGTTTATTGCCTTGTTTCTTGTTCATCCATCAATAGCCCTCGAAATTTTACAATCGTTGAGTTGTAGATATATTGAAGGGACAAATACCACTTTTGTGGCGAATGATATGCGGGTCAATTGTCAATCAACTCAATACAAAGTTTATCGTATTGTTGCCGTCTTGTATTTCTTTTGCTATGTCTTGGGTGGATGCATGTTTGTTGCGAGAAATGTGACAAACAAGTTTATGCAGATGCGGATATTACAACAAACAGGCGGGAACAGAAATGGACACGAATGGGATTCCATTTACTTGTATTTCATGCAAGGGTATACAACAACAAAGGCAGTAAGTGCAGCGTGGGAAATGGTAGTGATGATTCGTAAAATTCTTATTGTTGCATGTGCTGCTCTTTTAGAACCTTCAATTGGATTAGTATGGGCGACGTTTGTTTTGTTTATTTCGTTGTTATTCACTGAACATCATAGTCCGTATTATCCAGCAAATGAAATCAAAATTGACTTGAACACAATCGAATTGGTATCTTTAGGAGGACAGTTATTCACATTGTTATTGGCATTCCATAGTCTTTATTATTCAAATCATCACATTTATTCTAATAGCGGTAGCACGAATTCTATCATTATTTTCATTTTTCTTGTCTTGGTAAATGGTAGTATTTTCGTTTATATGATATCAATGGTCATCTATCGTGTTCGTTTACAATTACATCGTATAAAAGAATATTTCCTCTTATTTTTCAACTCTGATAAAAACAAAAAATCTAATCAAGTTGTAATGCGTTCTCGTAATGTTTCTTTAATTCAAGTAACAAGTAATGAAGATTTGTTAAAATAATAATTAAATTTTAAAAGTTAATTAATAAATTTGCATTTTCATTTTTTTTTATTTTTTTTATATTTTTTTTGTAAACGTGTCATTTTTATTTTTTTTGTAAACGTGGCAATTTTATTTTTTTATTACATCATTACATGGAAAAAAGTAAACTTTTAGGGTAAAAACGGTAAAGTCAAGTTTACCGTTTTAACCCGAAAAGGAAATTTTGTAAAATAAATCTTGAAAAAAAAATGGAAACGATCGAAAAAAAAATTAGGGGGGTACATTGAAAAAAAGCTGGTCACTTTTTTTGCATATTTCTATGACTCATTTTGCTTCAAATTTTGAAAAAATGGGGGAAAAAAAATAAAAAAAAAATTTTTCAAAAAAATTTTCCAGCTTTTTTTCAATGTACCCCCCTAATTTTTTTTGGTGACACAGCAAAAAAAACCAAAGTTTCGCAAAAGTTTTTTACACTGAAGTTGACAAACTTAATTTTGATTGGTTATGTCGCGATATTTTTTTT
>Ga0187889_10003157_pt1 | contig 14935 bp, 10 predicted proteins | sample June2016WEW_7_10_2_FD_132992 | JGI IMG/M metagenome (GOLD analysis project Ga0187889, IMG submission 132992) | Peatland microbial communities from SPRUCE experiment site at the Marcell Experimental Forest, Minnesota, USA - June2016WEW_7_100 | ecosystem: Environmental > Terrestrial > Soil >... | reverse complement strand
CGCCCTGCTGGCACGCGCCGGATTGCACGTTCCTGTCGCCGCGGGCAGCCGGGTTGGCTTCTTCGCCCAGGTGCTGGCCGACATCGGCGACCAGCAGTCGGTGCTGGGCGACTTGTCGACCTTTTCGGCCCACCTGGCGAATCTCGCGGGCATCCTCGCCATCGCCCGGGGCGCGCCCGGACAAAACCTCTTGATCCTGTGCGACGAGCTCATGGTGGGGACCCATCCCGAGCAGGGGGCGGCGCTGGCGCGTGCCATGCTGGAAGCCATGGCCGAGGGGCCTGGGCTGGTAGTCGTGACCACTCACTTCGATAGCCTCAAGGCCCTCGCGGAAGATGACAGCCGCTTCCGCAACGCCGGCATGGCATACGACCCGGTAGAGCTGCGCCCGACCTTTCGCCTCGAGGACGGCACGCCCGGACGCTCGTACGCGCTCGACATCGCGGCCCGCATCGGTTTGCCGGAGCAGTTGATCTTGCGGGCTCGATCGCTCATGGGCGAGGGCAGCCTTGCTCTCGAAGAGACCGTGCGCAACCTGCAAGAGCGCGAGCGTGCCCTGGCGCGCGCCCGCCAAGAGCTAGATGACAGCCGGCACGAGCTCGAGCGGGCGCGGCGTGAGCTCGAGGAGCGGGCGGGGGCGGAGCGCGCGGCCGCCGATGCACTCTTGCGCAGAGAGCACGAGGTGGCAGTGCGCTCGCGCGCCGCCATCAACGCGGCGGTGCGGGAAGCCCGCGCCGCGCTCTCGGAGATTCTGCGCGACGCACGACGGGAGAAGAGCCCGCAAGCCGTCCAGGCGGCACGTCTGGCGCTCGACCACAAGGTCAAGGAGATGACGGCCGAGCTGCCCGAGGCGCCGCCGCTGAACGTGAGCAAGCTGCGTGATGCCCTGGCCCAGCGCGGCTTTGGCAGTCCGCCCAGTCCCTCCAAGCCCGCCCCGCCCGCGCCGGTCACCGTTCCGGTCGATCCGCCCTTGGTAGCGCGACCCGGCGTCCAGGCTCTCGATCTGCGCGGTTATCGGGCCGAGGAGGCATTGGTGGAGCTGGAGGCATTTTTGGATCGAGCGGCGCTGGCGGCCGCCACTACTGTGATCGTGATACACGGCTACGGCTCTGGCGTCTTGCGCCGGGCGGTTCGTGAGTACCTAGCCACTTCGACCTACGTCATGCACTATCGACAAGGCGTGGCGGGTGAAGGCGGCGATGGCGTGAGCGTAGTGTCGCTCAAGGGCTGAGCCAGCGATGATGGCCACGTTGCGCCGTAACCTCCTGCCCGGCCTGCTCTTAGCCGTGGTCGTGGTGGGGGCCGTGCCGGCGCTGGCCCAGATGATCTGGGAGGCCAGGCTCTTCGCCGGGCGGGCAGCCTTTCCCCTCGACCTCGAGTGGATGGAAGGCGGGGTGCTCGTTCACGCGCAGCGGATGGTCAATGGTCAGGGCATCTATGTCGCGCCATCGCTGGAGTTCATTCCTTTCCTCTATCCGCCGCTCTACCCGGCGCTGCTGGCCTTGCTCTCCGCGCTGGCGCCGCTGGGCTATCTCATGGGGCGGTTGCTCTCCATCTTGGCCTTCGCCGTCGCGCTCGCGACCGTCGTGGTCTCGGCGTGGCACGAAGGATCCCCGCGCGTCGGCCAGGCGCTCGCCTTGCTCATCGGCCTCTGCGGTGCGGGTGCGGTAGCCGCCAGCTTCGCCTTCACGGGGTACTTCTACGACTTGGTGCGAGCCGACTCACTCTTGTTGGCCTTGGAGGCGCTGGCCTTATGGCTCGCTTATCGGGGGCGCGGCTGGCGCAGCGCGGCCCTGGCGGGCGGCTTGATTGCCTTGGCTTTCTTTGCCAAGCAGACCGCAACTGTTATGGGGATCGCCATGGGAGTGGGTCTTTTGCTCGTGCGGCCCAAGCGCGGCCTGATCTTCGCCGCCGTGGCCACGGCCGTGCTCGCCGCCGGTATCGCTTGCCTGGTCAAGACCTCGCACGGCTGGTTCTGGACTTACATATTCAAGCTTCATCAGAGCCACGCCTTCCGCAAAGACGCGGTTATTGATGTCGCCTGGCCACTGACGCGCCAGTTCTGCTGGCCCATGGGCTTGGCCCTCTTGCTCGCGACCGCGGGCCTGGCCCTGGCACGGAGTCTGCGGCGGAGTGACCTGATTCTTTGGGCGGTTGCGCTGGCCGGTGAGCTCGCCGCCCTTATCGGCTTCGCCACGCAATGGGCTGATAGCAATGCCTTCATTCCCGCGATCTTCTTCCCCGCGTTCGCGGCCGCGATCCTGGTCGCGCGCCTTGGCAACGTGGCCTGGGCGGGCAGGAAGTGGGGATTGTTGCTCGTTGCGACGGCGTGCGTGGGCTTGCTGGCGGGGCAGAGTCTGCATACCGCGCGACCCAGCCCCGCGCACGGGCGCGTCCGGCCACCAATTTTCCTCGGCTGGCCCAGCCTGGGCACGGCCTTGCCCACGCTGGCGAGCGCCGTGCCCTCCCATCAAGACTGGGCTGCGGCAGCGCGCCTTATGGGCGAGCTACGCGCTTTGCCCAGCCCACTCTTCATACCCTTTCACACCTATTATGCCGTCCTCGCCGGCAAGCAGCCGTTCGTTCATCGCATGGGCGTGCACGATGTCGAAGCGGCGCTTGGCCGGCCCCGCGGTCTCGACCAGGCTATCGCCGAGGGCCGCTTTGCTGCCATTGTCCTCGACTGGAAATCCTATCCCGGCGAATGGCCCAACCTGAGTGCGCGCTACTACCTTGCCCACGAGTATCGCGAGGGCACGGACTCGGTGCGCATGTTCGCGGGCGCCCAGACCTCGCCTAGCCAGCTCTGGTTGCGCGGCCTAAACCCCGACTCCAGATGATCAAGGCGGACGGTTCTGCCCGCCCGAGCTCACGCAAGTATTGCGCGCATCCTGCGCCCCCTTGACTATAAGCGCACCCGCAGGAGCCTGGCCGCGTCTTGCGGATGGCGATCGCGCCAGATCTCTACTGATACCACGGCTGCGCCATCCAGGTTTCTTCCGGCCAGGCCGAGCGTCTGTCCCGCTTCGACCGTTGCGGCTGGCCTCACGACAACGTCCCGCAAGCCGCTGACGATGCTCACCATTCTGTCCGCGTGCAGGGTGACCACCGCGAAGCCGCCCTCGGGCAGTAGCTCGACCCTCTTGATCACGCCTGCGGCCACGGCGCGCACGGGGGCGTTCATGCGCGCCAGCAGGTCGACATCGTCGTGGCGGAGCTCGACTTTGGTGGGTCCGTCACGCCGTAGGCCCGGTACCGCGACCGGCGTCCCCCGCTTGAGGGGACGGAGGAACGCTGCCTTCGTTCTGACGTCGGATTCAGTCCGGGCGTCCCCGGAACGGGCACGCCTGGTCATCACCGACGCCAGGGTGGCCCGCTCGTCGCGTACCAGGTCGAGCTCATGAGCGATAGCCCGCTTTTCCTCGCTGCTGCGTCGCAAAGCCGTGAGCGCAAGGTCGAAAGCGCGCGCATCCTCCAGACGATGCTCGGGGCTGGCCACGAAAGTGAGCTGGCGGTGCTGTGCGATGCGATAGAGGTCGAGTGCTTGCGCGCGCGCGGTGGCCAGAGCCGCCTCCTGTTGCGCGTCGAGAACGCGCTCGCGGGCCCCGAGGCCTGCGCACAGGAGGTCTTCGTCGCTTGCCGCAGATGCGGCCACGTCAGACGCACCTACGCTAGAAGCGGACACGTCAGACGCGGCCACGTCAGACACAGCCCCGGCGGATGTGTTTGCCGCCGATATGGCCACGGCAAAAACGGCCACGGCCCCGATCGTTGGCGACCAGACCAGCCCCGCCCGAGCGCGGGCAGAAGACGGCGGAATCGCTGCGCTAGCTAACATCGCCGGATTTCGGCAGGGGTGTGCCCTGATAGCCCAGCCCCAGCCCGAGCAGGCAGACCGCGCTTAGCCCCGCCAGGATCTCGGTGTGCGTCAAAGCTGGCAGTGGTCCCGGTGACGCGATACCGAGGCCGTGCTCGATAGCGGTCAGGAGGGGGCGCCAGGTGAGGCCCAAGGCGGCGGCTCCCAGCGCCCCTCCGGCCAGAGCGCAGAGTGCCATGCACACTGCGGCCGGGGTGCGCACGCTTACTTCCCCGGCGCCCAGTTGCATGAGCACCGTGGTCCTGATTCGTATCGCACCTTGGTGATGCACGCAGACCGCGACGAGCATGAGGAGCGACAGCAGTCCGGAAGCGCCCAGGAGCGCCCATCCGAACCGGCGGGCTAGCTTGAGCCAGGCGGCCAAGCGGGCGAGACCGCTCGTCATGGCGTCGACCTGTTCGACGCCAGGTACGTTGCGCAGGCGCTGGGCTAGGGCAAGGGCACGCTCCGGCAACTCAGGCGTGGGTAAGAGCCGGATCTCGATCGACCGAGGAAAGAAGCCGGGTTCGAGGGGAGCCAGGGCCGCGGCATCGGCGTCGAGCGAAGTGGAGAGTGCCCGTAGCTGCGCCAAAGCCTCGGCCGGTTCGACTATCCGAGCATCGGCCACGCCTGGCACTCTGAGCACGAGCGCTCGCAGCTCCTGTGCCAAGTCAGGGCTCGCGTTAGCAGAGGCGGCACTTGGGGCAGCACCGGCAGCACTAGTAGATAAGTAGGCGATGACATTGACGTTCTGCTCGGCAAACGAGGCCCAACGGGTTACCGTTCGGACGCCCAGACGTCCCGACCAGGCCGAGACCGTCACCAGGCAGAAAGCCAGGGTTGCGCAAGCCATCAGTCGACGTTGAGTGGCAAGCTGGTGCCGGACGATTCCCATTGTGAAACCCGCCTTCACCCCGGGCCTCGCGCGGTTATGGCCAGGTCGGGAATGGCACATAGGTCCGTGCGCGCGGCTTCGGCCGGTCCGGGAGTGAGGCCACGTACCAGCGCGATCGGGCGGGCCAGGATGCGCCCCCCCACAAGGCGAATGATCTTGCCGCTTTGCTCCGCCAGCTGAGTGGCGATGGAGGCTTCCGCGGTTCCGCAGAGGACGGCGGATCCGGCGGCGCGAACCGCGGCCAGTGCTGCCACGATGCGCTGGCGAGTCGCCTGATCCGTCAGCGCCGCCGGCTCATCGACCACCACGACCGGGGGCGGACCGACGATGGCGCGTGCCAGGCAAACCAGGCCTTGCTGACCCGATGACAGCGAGCCCGGCCTTCGGTCGGCCAGCTCGTCGGCGGCGACCAGCGTCAGGGCGTTGCGGGCTGCCGCTTCCGCATGGGCAGGCGACCAGCCCCGGACGGCCATGGCCAAGGCCACGTTAGCCAGAACACTGTAGTCGGGTATCAGCAGCGCGGTGGGAGCGGAATATCCGATGTTACGGCGCACGTAAGGCAGGGACGATCTTTGCAGGGCCAGGGTGTTCCGACCGCCTATCCACACGGTGCCGCGATCGGGGAGCCGGCGCATCGCCACGATCTCGAGCAAGGTCGACTTGCCCGAAGCAGTGCCGCCTTCTATTACGACGAGCTCCCCACGCGCGATCCCGAACGTGACTTCCGTAAGGACGGCTGTGCCGTCGCGCTCGCAGCCGACAGTTTCGAGCCAGATCACCAGCCGATCATAAGCCAAGATTGTCGCCTTCGATATTTCCCGCCCGCTCTGCCCGTGACTTAGCCGACTTAGCCGCACCGAAAAGACCCGCTGCGCTGTTGGTCTAGCTGTGCTGCGCGTCATGGAAATACCCCGCTTGTCAACAGGTCGCCTTGCGCGCAAATGGCCGGCGAGGCATGTCTTTTCGCCAGCTGTCCACAACCTCGCCTCACACAACATATAGTGTAGTAGCCTGTGGTGAGGTACCATATATTGTGTTTTTGGTTGACGCCCGACCGTTTGGCGACTTATTGTCCAAGGCCGATCGTCGTGGCGGAAGCCTCACTGGTCGGCTGATCGTCCACCTTAAAGTATGGAGGAGGTATAGGGATGCTCGAAGGACATGACAATACGAGTCAATCTGGCGCCAAACCGAACGGCGTCGAATTCGAAATAGCAGAGAGCTCAGATGGGAGCTCCGTGGCGAAATCTGAGGCGAAGCCGGGAAAGTTGGTCATGAAGCCCGGGTCAAGGCCTGTGAACAGGACTGCGTCAAAGCCCGGGATGAAAATCGACCGCTTCTTTACTCGTTCTGGCGACGACGGCTTCAGCGGAATCGCATGGGATCTGCGCACCGCGAGCATCATCGGCGAGGGGGGGAAGATCGTGTTCGAACAGCGCGAGGTCGAGGTTCCCAAGGCCTGGAGCCAAACCGCGACCAACGTCGTTGTGCAGAAGTACTTTCGGGGGCAGCTCGGGACTCCAGGGCGCGAGCGATCGGTGCGCCAGCTAATCTGCCGGGTGGCCGACACCATTTCCGCATGGGGGCTTAAAGACGGTTACTTCGCGGACGAGGCATCTGCCGAGCGCTATCGGGCCGAGCTTCGCCACCTCCTGGTGGAGCAGAAGATGTCGTTCAACTCGCCGGTCTGGTTCAATGTCGGCATCGAGGCCGAGCCGCAGTGCTCGGCGTGCTTCATCAATCGCGTTGAGGACACCATGGAGTCGATCCTCACCCTGGCCAAGACCGAGGGCATGCTGTTCAAGTACGGCTCCGGTACCGGCACCAACCTTTCTCCGCTCCGTTCGTCGAGGGAGTTGCTGGTGGGCGGCGGCACGGCATCGGGTCCGGTCAGCTTCATGAAAGGCTTCGACGCTTTTGCCGGCGTGATCAAGTCGGGCGGCAAAACCCGCCGCGCCGCCAAGATGGTGATCCTGAACGTCGATCATCCCGATATCGAGGATTTCATCACCTGCAAGGCCAAGGAAGAGAAGAAGGCCTGGGCGCTCATCGATGCGGGCTACGACGGAGCGTTCGACGGCGAGGCTTACAAATCGGTATTCTTCCAGAACTCGAACAACTCGGTCAGGGTGACCGACGAGTTCATGGAGGCCGTGCAAAAGGATCGCGAGTGGCAGACCCGCGCGGTACGGGACGGCAGCCCGATCGCGACCTTCAAGGCGCGTGAGTTGTGGCGCATGATTGCCCAGGCGGCGTGGGATTGTGGCGATCCCGGCCTCCAGTACGACACCACCGTCAACGGCTGGCACACCTGCTCTGGCACCGAACGCATCAATGCCTCGAATCCGTGCTCCGAGTACATGTTTCTCGACAACTCGGCCTGCAATCTGGCGTCGCTCAATCTGCGCAAGTTCCTGCGCGACGACGGAAGCTACGACGCCGAAGCCTTTAAGCGGGCGGTCGAGCTCACCATCTTGGCCCAAGAGATCATCGTGGGTAACGCGAAGTACCCGACCAAGGCCATCGAGGAGAACTCGATTCGCTTTCGTCCTCTAGGTCTGGGCTACGCCAACTTGGGTTCTCTGCTCATGACGCTCGGTCTGCCCTACGACTCGGCTCCCGCGCGGGCGTGGTGCGGCGCTATAACCGCGCTCATGACGGGCTGGGCCTACCGCACTTCGGCTGTCATAGCGCGCGACGTGACCGGTCCGTTCGCCAGCTATGCGGAAAACGAGCAGCCTTTCCTGGGTGTGATGAAGAAGCATCGCTACCACACCGAGCGCATCGACGGTCACCATCTGCCCGAGGAGATGATGACCGCGGTACGCTCGGCCTGGGACGAGGCCATCAATGTCGGAACCGAGCACGGCTTCCGCAATGCGCAGGCCACGGTGCTCGCGCCCACCGGTACCATCGGTTTCATGATGGACTGCGATACCACCGGTATCGAGCCCGACATCGCTCTCATCAAGTACAAGCGCTTGGTGGGTGGCGGCCTGATCAAGATCGTCAACAACACCACCGAGGAGGCGCTGGTGCGCCTCGGCTATGACGAGAATCAACGCAAGGCCATCGTCGAATACGTTGATCGGGAAGAGACCATCGAAGGCGCTCCCGGGCTCAAGGCAGAGCACCTGCCCGTCTTCGATTGTGCCTTCCGTGCCGCCAGCGGCACGCGATCGATTCATTACATGGGCCACATCCGTATGATGGCGGCGGCGCAACCCTTCATCTCGGGGGCGATTTCGAAAACCGTGAACCAGCCCGCTGATGCCACGGTGGAGGATGTCGAGAACGCCTACCTGGAGGCCTGGAAGGCGGGGCTCAAGGCGATCGCCATCTATCGCGAAGGCTGCAAGCGCACCCAGCCGGTGACCACGAGTAAGACCGACCCAGGTGTGCAGCGAATACAGGCGGCGTCCCAGGCTTTGGTGCGACGCAAACTGCCCGACGAGCGCCGCTCGCTGACGCACAAGTTTGCGGTGGGCGGACATGAGGGCTACATCCACGTCGGTCTTTACGATAGCGGCGAGCCGGGCGAAATCTTCATCCGTATGGCCAAGGAGGGGTCGACCATCTCTGGCCTCATGGATAGCTTCGCCACCGCGGTGTCGCTCGCCCTGCAGCACGGTGTACCGCTCCGCCTCTTGGTCGACAAATTCTCGCGCATGCGCTTCGAACCGTCTGGCTTCACCGGCAATCCCGAGATTCCTCGCGCCTCCTCCGTTATGGATTACCTGTTCCGTTGGCTGGCGGCGAAGTTCCTGCGCCCCGAAACCGAAAGCGAAGGCGGGGAGGAGGCGAGGGCGGAAGCTCCCGCCGCGCCGGTTCTTTCCCCGGCGGCCGCCACCGCGCTGAGTGGTGAGCAGAAGCTGAGCAAGAGCGGCAGCTCCTCGCCCTATGCCTTCTTGGTGCGGACCGACGCGCCGACCTGCCCGGAATGCGGCTCGATCATGGTCCCGAACGGCAGCTGCCATAAGTGTCCGAACTGCGGTACCACCAGTGGCTGCTCCTAGCTGATATCGTTGGCGCAGCCCGGGGGTTACACCTTGCGCCGGCGCCCGCTTTGCGACAAAGTTGGCCACCATGGCGTTGAAGTTTAGGACGCTGGCAGTTGGGCCGGTGGCGTGTAACTGCGCGATTGTGCTGTGCGACGAGACGCGGCAGGCGGCAATAGTCGATCCAGGGGGACACGCCGAGCTGGTTCTTGCTGAGGCGCGCAGCATGGATGCCGAGGTCAAGTTTATCCTGCACACCCACGGGCACTTCGACCACATTATGGCCACCGCCGAGGTCGCTTCCGCCACCGCGGCCTGCGTGGCGATTCACGAGGATGATCGCGCCCTTTACGACAATCTGCCCCGCCAAGCGCGCATCTTCGGGTTCTCCGCCGAATCGCCGCCCGCCGTCGACTTGGTCCTGACCGATGGGGCGAAAATCGAGATTGGCAAGCTGACGGCCACCGTTGTTCACACACCCGGGCATACGCCGGGCTCGGTGGGATTCTACTTCGAGGCGGAGGGGGTCTTGTTCGCCGGGGACACGCTCTTCGCCGGGTCAATCGGCCGCACCGACCTACCGGGCGGATCCTACCCCGACATCGTCAAGTCCATCCGCAACCGGCTTTACTCGCTCCCCATCGCCACCAGGGTAGTCCCTGGCCACGGCCAGGAGACCACCATAGGGAGCGAGCGCGACCAGAATCCCTTTGTTCGCGCCGAGGTGATCTGACCCGCTTCGGCGGGCCGGCGGTTGTCGGCGGGCCGCCGTCATGCCGTGCCGTCCCGGGGGTTCGGCTCGGAGCCAAGGAGGCGTGACGGTGTTATGGTCACGCGATGGGGCGCATTCTCATCATCGACGACAACGAAACCATGCGCGAGGGCATGGCAGCCGCAGTGCGGCGTATGGGGCACGAGGTCTTGCTTGCATCCGGTGGGGCCGAAGGGTTGGCTCTCATGCGCAAGCACGCCCCTGACTTTCTCGTCACCGATCTAAAAATGGAAGGTGTTGATGGCCTCGAGGTGGTGGAGGCGGCCAAGCGCATCGATCCGTCGTGCCCGGCCCTGATCGTGACCGCGTTCGGCACGGTGGAGACCGCGGTCACGGCGATACGTATCGGGGCGATCGATTTCCTGCAGAAGCCGTTTGCCCCGGAGGTCTTGCGCCTCAAGGTCGAGCGCGCCCTCGACATTCGTCGCGAGAAGCTCTCGCGCCAGCGTGCCGAAGCCGAGGTCGAAGTCCTGCGTGCCGATGCGGCAGCGGGCTATGTGCCGGGCGAGATGGTGGGCCAGTCGCCGCTCATGGTCGCTCTCTTCCAGTCCATCGCCAAGGTCGCATCGTCCGACGTGGTCGTGCATATCTCGGGCGAGTCTGGCACGGGCAAGGAGTTGGTCGCCCGCGCTCTGCACGTGCAGTCCAAGCGAGCTGGGGGTCCGTTCGTCAAAGTGGACTGCGGAGCGCTCACCGACACCCTGCTGGAATCCGAGTTGTTCGGGCACGAGAAAGGCGCGTTCACCGGGGCGGTGAAGCGCAAGCTGGGCCGCTTCGAGCTGGCCGACAAGGGCACCCTGTTTCTCGACGAGGTGGGCGACATGACGCCCAACCTTCAGCTCAAGCTCTTGCGTGTCTTGCAAGACCAGCAGTTCGAGCGCGTGGGTGGCGAAGAGACTGTCCAGGTCGACGTGCGCGTGGTGTCAGCCACCCATCGTGATCTAAAGCGAGCCGTCGAGGAGGGCACCTTTCGCGAAGACTTGTTCTACCGACTGCACGTGGTGCCGTTTCGGGTGCCGTCGCTGCGCGAGCGGCGCGCCGACATCCCCCTCCTGGTCGCGCACTTCATCAAGAAGCTGGGGCCTCGCGCCAATCCCGCCGTCAAGCAGATCAGCGCGGCGGCTCTCGCTCGCTTGCAGACCTATCCGTGGCCAGGCAACGTGCGTGAGCTGGAAAATGCCGTCGAACAGGCTCTGGTGTTCGCCGACGGCGAGAGCATAGACGTCGCCGCGCTGCCGCCATTCTTGCGCGAAGGCGCTGATGAAGCCGCGCTGGCGCTTCCCGCGGGAAACATGAGCCTGCCCGAGATACTCGACGACCTCGAGCGACAACTCATCCAACGAGCCTACGACCGCAGCGGCGGCGTCAAGACCGAGACGGCCCGACTCCTGGGCATCAAGACCAGCGCCCTCTACTACAAGCTGGAGAAATACGGCATCACGACGACGGGGCGTGCGCCCGGCGAGACGGACGCGTAGCCGCCTGATCTGGCCAACCCCGCGTGAAGCTCGGATTTCACCTCCGCGGGCGTCACCCGTGCTCCTGCGGCTCACCGTCTTTCACCTTGCTCTTTGCCGTCACTTCGGCGCCCAGGGTGCCGTCCTCCCTTGGGCGGAAGCGGATCTCGGCCTTTACCTCGAGCACCATATTCGCTAGCACTTTTGCCAGCTCACCCTGGACATCCACGCGATCCAGCCAGGCGCCGATCTCGGCCGAGGCGGCCCGCACGAGGTCATCTTTCGAGCGCGAGGCCACCTCGAGACCCGCGACCACCGCCCGGCGCACTCGGTCAGACAGGCCGCGTTCCGCGCGCTCGGGTGGCGTATCGCCGTCGTCCGACTCCTTGCTGGCATATGGGTCTCGATTGCGCTCGTCGGCCATAGCCCCAGCCTAGCAGCCCAGGGCGAAAGTCTCCACCGCGCAGGCGGGGCGGCCTCTGCGCTGGGATGGCCGGATGGGGGCGGGGGAACGGCAGCACGTGCGCCGGGGCGGCACTCGGGATATGCTGCCCGACCCAAGACCATGACCGGGAGGGGCGAGCACCGTTACCAGCCGACTCGGCGCCTGCTGCGTGTCTACTACGTCACGCTGCGGGTTCTGCTGTCGTATGCCCTCTTCGCCGTCAGCCGCCGCCTGCACGCGAGCGACCGGGCCGCGCAGCTGGCCGAGGAAGCTCATCGCAAGAACGCTCGCCGCGTGCTGGCCGCTATCGTCGACCTGCAGGGTCTCTTCATCAAGGTGGGCCAGCTCATCAGCGTGATGGCCAACCTGCTCCCGGCCGCCTTCCGCAAGGAGCTCGAAACCCTCCAGGACAGCGTTCCTCCCCGACCCTTCGCCGAGGTGGAGATTCGCTTGCGTGAAGAGCTGGGCGAGCGGGCTGTCAGCCAGAGCTTTGCCGAGCTCGATCCCATTCCGGTTGCGTCGGCCTCGATCGGTCAGGTGCACGTGGCCCGTCTGCACACCGGGGAAAAGGTTGCGGTCAAGATTCAGTACCCCGATATCGAAGCCGTGGTGGACACGGATTTGCGCGCTCTGCGCTTCGTCTTTCGGGTCATAAGCTGGTTCTTGCCCGACTGGGGCTGGAACGTAATCTACGGCGAGATCCAGAATATGGTCCTGGCCGAGCTTGACTATCGGCAAGAGGCCGGAGCCATCGCGACGATCGCGGCTAACTTCGCTGGGCGGACCGACGTGCTGATCCCTCGAGTTATCGGTTCTTGCTCGACCGGTCGTGTCCTGACCACCCAGTGGATGGACGGCGTGAAGGTCAACGACCTGCAAGCGATCGCGGCGGCCGGTATCGATCGCATGCAAGCCGCGCGCTTGTGCATCGAAGCCTACTGCAAGCAGATCTTCAATGACGGCTTCTACCACGCCGATCCGCACCCCGGGAACCTGCTGCTGGTACCGCATGTGGACGGAGGTAAGAGCCTGGCCCTGGTATTCCTGGACTTCGGAGCGACGGCACGCGTCTCCGACTCCATGCGGAAGGGGATCGTAGCGTTCTTGCAGGGAGCTGTGACTCGAGATGTTACTCGCATCGCCACGGCCATGAAGGACATGGGCTTTATCTCGCGGCACGCCGACCACGAGGTCTTCGATCGCGTCATCGAGCACTTCTACGAACGCTTTCGTGCTCAGATGCGTTTCCAGCAATTCTCGACCGGGACCCTGAGCTCCGGTCTCGACCTGCGCGGTCAGATCGCAACCTTGCTCGACCTGCGTCAGCTCGACGTCTCCCTATCCGACTTGCGTGACGCCTTCCACGTGCCCAAAGAGTGGGTCTTGCTCGAGCGCACGCTGCTCTTGCTCCTCGGCGTGTGCACTAGCTTGGCCCCCGAGCTCAACCCGGCCGACGTCATCCAGCCCTACGTCGATCGCTTCATCCTGGGCGAGCGCAAGGAATGGTCCGAGACGGTTCTGGAAACCGCCCGCGAGGCAGCACTCTCCGCGTTTGCCCTGCCGGGCGAGCTCAGCCGCTTCTTGAGCCTGGCCGCTCGGGGTGACATCCAGGTCGGCCTGCGCCACCTGGGCGAGTCTACCGAAGCCATCTATGCCATGGGCCAGCAGGTGCTGTGGGGGCTCCTGGCCGCTGTCGCATTCTGTCTGTCGGTGGTCTACCAGGGTCGAGGCCAACGCGTGCCCCAGGCGGTGGCGATGGGCGTGGCCGGATGGTTCGTTTTGTTGCTCCTGGTCGCCTTGGCGCGCGGCCGGCGCGCACGCCGCTGCCGGCGTACCCGACCGAGGTGATTGGGTCCAATACCCACATGTACGACGTGGAATTCGCCCTTGCCGCTGGCGGCCCCGCCGCCTACACTCCCAGCGACTTCGAGTCGATAGCTAGGTGCTAATGACGCTGGTGAATACGGGACTCACGTCGAGAGTAGAGCAGAACCGCAGCGCTCTCGCGACTATGGGTAAGCTTGCTGCGGCTTTCGATCTGGCCGACCTAACCTCGGTACGCAACCTCCTGCGCGGCGGATCGGTGATTGACTGGCATCGCCTCTACTTCGCCGATCGCGGTCAGGTTGACCGTTTTCTGCGCATCAACGAGTACGATCCCGCCAATCCCGAAGACATTGCTCGTCTTGAGAATCTGCGTGAGCAAGCGGTCGAGTACCTGGAGAGATATCTCGGCTTCCGCATCTCGGAAGAGGTGGCATCCGGGCTGCCGGCCCGCGATCTTTTGCTCGTTGCCTCCCAGAAGGGGAAGCGCCGGACGCAGGCCTGCGTGGTGCTCAAGGTGATGCACGTTCTACACCACTTGGCCGGGGGTGAATTGGCCACCCGACTGTCCGTGAGCGCCGATCAGATTTTCCAGCTCGTCGAAGACAAAGTCCTGCGCACCGTTGAAGAGATGAAGGGCGTGGGCTGCCAGATTGTCGAATTCGAATGGAGCCGCAAGGAGCAGGACAGCCTGATCACCAAGCTCTTGGCCAAGCGCGACAACATCGCCGCCCACGTCTACGACAAGCTGCGCTTCCGGATGATCACCAGAAGCGAAGAGGAAATCATCTTGGTGTTGCGTGAGCTGGTAGGGCGGCTGGTTCCCTTCAACTACGTGATTCCCGGAGAATCGCAGAACGACATCGTGGATCTGCAGTCGTTCATCGAGAGCGACGCCTCTTTGCACGGCCATCTGCCCGATCTGCTCGACCTGTCCAACATTGCCCAGGACAAGCGCAACCCGACTGTGAACGAGTTCTCGGGGCCGAGCTACCGCGTAGTGAATTTCGTAGCCGATCTTCCTATCCGCATCGACCGCAGCTTGGGCTTCTCTCCTGATGATCCCGTGTTCGCCGACATCGGCAGCGTGGTCTTCGTGTTGACCGAATTTCAGATCGTGGATTTGCCGACTTCGCGTGCCAATGAGCTGGGCGAAAATAGCCACGACCGCTACAAGGAGCGGCAGGTCATGCGCGTCAAGGCCCGCCTTATGCACGGCATGCAAGAGGAGGATACCCCTGGCCCCACCCGGGATCTGAGCGGGCGTTCCGACGGCGATCTGGGACACGACTGATTGACTGCCGGCGTACCTCATGGGCTGCGGCCAGAGGAGCAAGAAGCGACTTCCCCTTCCTATTGCACCAGCATTGCGTGTTCAAGCAAGGTAAGGAGCAGCTGTGACTCGGATTCTGTTGGTCGACGATCACGCCGTGGTTAGGCGGGGGGTGCGGGAGATCCTCGCGGAATCGCTGGGCAAGGTGTCGTTCGGTGAAGCCGGCAAGCCTTCGGAAGCCATCGACAAGCTGCAGAGCACGGATTGGGATGTTATCGTGCTCGACATCTCCCTGCCGGGACGCGGCGGATTAGACGCCTTGCGGGACATGAAGCGTCTCAGGCCGTCGGTGCCGGTGCTCGTGCTCAGCATGCACGCTGAAGACCACTACGCCCTGCGTGCGCTGCGCGCCGGG
>Ga0187889_10003152_pt1 | contig 14941 bp, 13 predicted proteins | sample June2016WEW_7_10_2_FD_132992 | JGI IMG/M metagenome (GOLD analysis project Ga0187889, IMG submission 132992) | Peatland microbial communities from SPRUCE experiment site at the Marcell Experimental Forest, Minnesota, USA - June2016WEW_7_100 | ecosystem: Environmental > Terrestrial > Soil >... | reverse complement strand
GGGGCACCCATTTACGCACTCTTCTACTTTCCAGAACCCAGGCAATTGGGGGAAAGGCTCTTTGACCGTGAAGGAGACGGTGCCTATGTCCTTCCATCTTGGAGGCAACGCCTGGTCCAGAACGGGATCGAAACCGCAGCCGATCGCCGGGCCGCCCGCCGTCTCTTCCCTGGCGTAACAATCGCGCCAGAAGGTGTCGTATCCCCTCGAAACCAATTGATAGATCCACTGATTCCCAGAGGCCAACGGGATGTATTTCCGAATTCTGTCAAGGCCGCCCAGGAGTGTATCGGCAGGGGGCGATGTCTGCGGCGGCGCCTCAGCGGCCGCCAACTCAAGGGCTGCCCGTGCCACCACAAGATGGCTCCAGTGCGCAAGCGGCACGCCGGCCAGCAGGATCAGCAACACACAGATGAACTTCGACGCTTTCGTCATGCGCTTTCCAGACCGAACCGCAGAGTCCGCAGCCTGTTCAATGCTGATTGTACACCTCTTATCGGATATCGGGTCTTTTCCCGTTTCCCGGATTTCCCGGATACCCTCCACCGCCAACGGGTCGATACAATTCGGGGACGTACGGAGGCCGCGAGTTCGTCCGCTGAGAGGCGCACCGTACGGCTAGTTCTGATCGAGGGTGACGCGTTTCCCTTCGAATCCGTCGCGGTAGTGCATCCCGATGGGCGGTACGAGTTCACCAATGTTCCCGCTGAAAGATATCAGTTCTTCGGGGGTTGGACCGGTGCTGGATTCCGTGTAGATCGCGACATTGACGACCTCGGCATCACCATAAAATGGTTTTCGAGGGCAAACGAGAACTGACGGGAATCGCCCTTCCGGCCTGAGCCACAACGACGCTAGCCCCCGTGCCAACTCGAAGAGTTCCACGTAAACGGTGTTGGTTCCGATGACCGCTGTGAAACGTAAGCTCTCTATCGAAAGTGACGCGGCGAGATACGCCTCGGGTCTGGATAGCGGCTGATCGCCGCGTCACTTTCGATAGACGGCGTTACCGGAAAGGGCATCCGCCCGCTGAACGTCTATTTTGGCGCCCGTGAAAGGGCAGCCACAGCCCGCCGCGCCAGAGCGCCTACTCCACATATTTCTGTGATACACTGAAAACTGTGAGTAGCTCTGCGCACAAGAATGTCACGCTCAGCCTGCCAGAGGCCCTGCTCCGGCGCTTTCGGATCTACGCGGCCACCCGGAACCAATCGATGACCAGCCTGATGGCCGAAGCCATCCGCGAGATTATGGATCGGGATGCGGATTCGGTGAAAGCCAAGCGGCGGTTCCTCGACCGCATCGAGTGCGCTCCGGACAGAGGGACGGGCGGAGCGATCCGCTGGAGCCGGGAAGAGCTGCATGAGCGTTGAGTTCGTCGATACCAACGTCCTGATTTACGCTCACGATGGAGGCGCCGGCAAGAAGCACGAGCGATCGGTCCAACTGTTGAGCCGGCTGGTGGAGGATGGGGCTGGAGCGGTCAGCATTCAGGTGCTCGCGGAGTTCTACTCTGCCGCCACCAGGAAGCTCGGCATCGCCAGCCAGGAAGCCGCCGAGATTCTAGCCGATCTGGGCGGTTGGATCATTCATCGCCCCGGTCATGCGGATCTTCTGCGAGCCGTGCGCTTCCAGCGCCGCTACAAGATGTCCTGGTGGGACGCGCTGGTTATCAACAGCGCCGTCGAATTGGGCTGCGGCGTTTTTTGGAGCGAAGATCTGGCCGACGGGCAGCGGTACGGAAGTGTGACGGTGAGGAATCCGTTCGTCTGATCGGAGCGCCGGGCGCTTTTGAAGCCGGATTCGCGATTCAGAAGTAAACGCCTCCGAATGACTCTCCACCCGGCGCCGGGTAGAAGCTGACATGAGGGGCGCCATCGTGCCACATGTGGAAGCGCAGCGTGAACCGTCCCTCGCCTTTGGAAATCTTCATGGTCTGCTCCGGTGAAACGTCGTGCGGAACCTCCGGTTGCGATGTCGATGTCGTCACAAATGCCCCCAGCACCGCCTGGTCTCGCGAGGCCAGCTTGTATGTGCCTCGGACTTCGTAAGTGTTACCGATGGTGCGCTTGTCCGACGGGCCGCGGACCTCATCGATCGTGATTCTATCCCCGGCCTGCGAGTAGGTTTTCCCCGATCGCACAACGTGGGAGAAGTCGTTCGATGACTTCGTCTGGTCTTGCGCCGCTCCCGCCAGGCAACTGAACGCGAGCGCACCGCCGATGAAACCGATCGCAATAGCGGCGGACTTCTTGGCTGTGAGTTTCGTCATAAGGCATCTCCTTGGATCGAGCAGTCCCGCAACCCTGTACTCCAGGCGGCACGCCGGATGGCACAGGGCTGGAGCAAATCGTTCATCCGGCAAAGGCTGAAGCCATTGGGCAACCGCCAGGAGCGTGCGGGAGTAGGCACTGGCGTTGCCCACGCGCAGGACGTAGTTATCGCAGATCTCTTCGCGCACGCGGTCGAGCAGGTGGTTCGCAAGATGGATCAGCGGATGGAACCAGAACACGGCGGAGAGAACCCGCTGGCAGAGTCCAACCAAGGCGTCGCGCCGGAGAGCGTGGGCGCACTCATGCATCGCCACCTGAAAGAGTTGCCCATCGTCCAGGCGGTCCACGAGCGACGCTGGAAGCAGCACAACCGGCCGCCAACAACCCAGAGCCATGGGCACCCCCGCCCGCTCTGAAACCAGGATCTGGGGGACCTGGCGGCCCAGGCGGTCCCCGATGGTCTCTACCAAAGGCGCGATCCGTTCCGCATGAAGGGAGGTCGCCGCACATCGCAGCCTCCGCACAGTGCGCCAACTCGCCGCCAGACGCGCCATGCCCACCAGTGCTCCGGCCGCCCACAGCGCCAGCAACGCCGCAGGGAGTAAAGAAGGATGCGGAACTGTGGTTGGGGGGTCGCTCGCGAGCGTCGCAGTCAAACCGGAGGAACGGAGCGGAAGATGGAACGGAATGGAATTCCCGAACGAAACCAGGGGCCGCACACCGGCTGCTCGCACCGCGACGGCCAGCACCGGGCACAGCCCAACGGCCACCAAAGTCCATAGCAGCACGCCGTACCGGGCCGCTGCCGGCCGGCCGGCGATTTGCTGGAGCAAAAGGCCCGCCAGCAGTACCAGGCTCACTTGCAGGAGCAGCGTCATGGCAGGGGACCATTGGGCGTCCAAGTTACCGACCCAACCGGTCATTGCCGATCCTCCTGTGCCCTGTCGATCAATTCGCGGATTCGCCGCCCTTCCTCCGCGGAGATTCTCCGATCCTCCAGCAGCGCCATCACCAAACCAGTCGCCGAACCTCCGAAGGCCGTATCGACCAGCCGGCCCACGATCCCGCGGAGGGTCGATCCGCGCGGCCGGGCCGCACGGAAATAGAACGCGTTGGCTTCGATGCGCACCTTGAGCCATCCTCTTTCCACGAGCCGGGTCAGCATGGTCTGCACCGTGTTGCGGGCGACCCTTCGCCGATCGCTCAGCAGCCTCCAGACCTGGGCGACACCAAGTTCACCCTGTTCCCAAAAGAGATTCATGATCTCCAATTGCACCGGTGTCAAGCTGGATGGCGTTCGGCGTGGCATGGGATTTGACGATAATTGCCTATACTCGTAGGTAATTATTACCGACAATCGTAGGCAATGTCAAGGGGGGGCCGTGGCGCTTACCGCCCGATGAGCACGGCTACGGCGGCGGGCCCCACGTCCAGCCGTTCGATGCGGTGCCCCAGCTCGAAGGGGCGGCCCACCACGGCATCCGGATACAGAGGAAGGAGGACATTCTGAATGAGGAAGTCCAGCGTCGGGCCGTCTATGGCGAGGCCGGAAATCTCCACACGCTGGAGGTCCACCGTGGCCTGCCCGCCGGCGGAGCGGATGCGCGCCGTCACGCTCACCGGACGGTCGCCATCCAGCAGCTTCGACATCAGCCAGCCAGTCTGGTATCCGTGCGCGCGGCGCAGCTTACCGAAATCCACCATGGCGGTACCTGTCGCGACGCCCGGAGCCACCAACTGGAGGCGCGGGTTTCGCACACCTGCCGGGACTGCCTGCCCGGCATAGGCGTCCAACTCGCCGACACTCAGTTCCACCCGTGAACCGGCTCTCAAGCGGTCACTCTCGATGGAGTCGAATTTCTGTTTGGCGGAAAGATAGTCGTTGGGAGCGGCGCCCAGCGTCGCGAGGCCCAGCAGCAGTATGGCCCACCAGAGGCGAAGCTTCACGCGAGAATAGACGTTCGGCGGCACGCTTTGTCACTCAGGGGCAAAGCACCCAGAGGCTGTGGATATGTCCCCAATCGGAAGTGTAGCATCCGGCCGTTGGCGTGGTGCTATATTTAGAAACAGCAACTTAGGCGATTGGCCTGAGTGTTGCATTCTTCGATAGGGGGGATGATGTGCCGATTCAGATGGTGGTGTTGGCGATCGCGGTGGTGCTGGGGGCCTTCGCGGGGCGGCGCGTGGCAGACGCCTGGTGGAAGTATCGCGGCCGGCGAGTGGTCATCTGTCCCGAGAGCCAGAGGCCGGCGGGCGTGGTGGTGGATGCCCGGCATGCGGCGGCGACGGCGCTCGGAAAGTCGCCGGAATTGCGGCTGGCATCGTGCTCCCGCTGGCCGGAGCACGCCGGCTGCGGGCAGGAATGCCTCAGCCAGATCGAAGCCTCGCCGGAGGGTTGCCTGGTTCGCAACATCCTGACGAAGTGGTACGAGGGCAAGGTTTGCGCATGGTGCGGCCAACCGTTCGGTGAAATCGACTGGGCCGGCCGCAAGCCGGCGCTGCTCGGCGCCGACGGGGTGTCCGTGGAATGGAGCGAAGTTTCGGCCGATAAGCTGCATGAGACACTGGCGGCGGCGTCCCCGGTCTGCTTCGCTTGCCACATGGCCAACAAGCTGGTTCGGGAACATCCGGAACTGGCGGTCGATCGGGCGAGGCCGAAAGAATAACCCGCGGCCTGGGCACTGGAAATGAACACGAATCGACACCTTGGGCCTTGTGCGGGCGTAGTCCTGGCAGGCCTCGCGGGAGCGGCTTACGCACAGCCTCCCAGCGGCGCATCACCCGCTTCCATGGCACCCGCCAGTATGGCCCGCATCGGCACGGTCGATGAACGCTTTCAGTCGTTCAACATCGAAATGGTGGAGGTCACGGGCGGTAGATTCTGGAGACCCTATGGCAAGCAGGTCGACGCTCTTCTCAAAGCGCAGCCATCGGCCGGTCCGGTGGGCATGGACCCGGCCCTGTATCGACAACGGCCGCCTATAGATCTCACCAACCCCCGGCTCCGCAAACTGGCCGCCGCGCTGGGGCCTGCTTATGTTCGGGTCAGCGGCACATGGGCCAACACCACCTACTTTCAAGATTCGGACGATGCCGCCCCGTCAAATCCGCCCGCGGGCTTCAATGGAGTGTTGACCCGCCGCCAATGGAAGGATGTGGTGGACTTCTCGCGCGCGGCCGACGCCCGCATCGTCACTTCCTTTGCCACCAGCGCGGGGACCCGCGATGCCGCCGGCGTCTGGACTCCGGCACAGGCGCGCCGGTTCCTGGCTTATACCAAATCGATCGGCGGCAGCATCGCCGCGGCCGAATACATGAACGAGCCCACCTTTGCAGAGATAGGTGGCGCACCGAAGGGCTATGATGCCGCGGCTTATGCGCGCGATATCGCCGTCTTCCGCCCCTTCGCCAAGCAGGCTGCTCCCGACATGGTGATTCTGGGTCCCGGCTCCGTCGGCGAGGGAATCTCGCTCGTGCCGGCAGGCATGGCGAGGGGCCAGCTCAAGACCGAGGATCTGCTCACCGCCGCGGGTCCGGCCTTCGATGCCTTCTCCTACCATTTCTATGGAGCCCTTTCCAAACGGTGTGCGGGTATGGTTCCAGGAGCGGGAACCACCCCTGAAGACGCGCTCTCCGAACAGTGGCTTGCGCGCACCGGCCGCGTGGAGGCATTCTACGCCGGTCTACGCGATCGATTCGCTCCCGGCAAGCCGCTCTGGGTCACCGAAACCGCGGACGCAGCCTGCGGCGGCAACCCATGGGGCTCGACGTTTCTCGATAGCTTTCGCTATCTCGATCAGCTTGGACGCCTGGCCCGGAGCGGCGTCCAGGTAGTAGCCCACAACACGCTGGCCTCCAGCGACTATGGCTTGCTCGACGAGGATACGCTCACCCCGCGGCCCAATTACTGGTCGGCTCTGCTCTGGCGCAGGCTCATGGGTCCGGCCGTGCTCAATCCGGGTTCGTCGCCCGTGCCAGCCTTGCATCTCTATGCCCACTGTTTGCGCGGCCACCCGGGAGGCGTAGCGCTGCTGGCGATCAACACCGGCCGGACGGCATCGCAATCGCTCGAACTTCCCACGGAGTCGGACCGCTACACGCTGACCGCCCGGAATCTGGAAGACACACGGGTTGACCTGAACGGGAATGAACTCCGATTAGGCGCCAACGATGAGTTGCCGCGGCTGGCAGGCGTTCCCACACAGTCCGGCCGCGTCACATTCGCACCCGCCAGCATTACATTCCTGGCGATACCGAATGCCAACAACGGCAGTTGCCGATAGCGCAAACGCCGGCCCCCGGCCCCCGCTTCTATGTGATCATCGGGATCATGCGTAGAATCGCGATCTGCCTCTTTGTTGCCCTGACGCTTTCGGCCGCCGGCAAGAAGCCCGCCAAAGCACCGGCGCCGATTCCGGCCGCCGCGCCTCAGAAGAACGACGAAGGGTACACGGCCAAGATCCACCAGTACACCACCGAGCCGTTTTTCCTGACGGAGCTGGTGGACCATCTGCCCGCTTCCAATGGCGTGCCCACGCCGGAGAAGGTGCTGGGGTACGCCATCGGCACGCCCAACAAGCTCACTTATACGAAGGATATCTACCGCTACATGCGGGAGCTGGAGAAGGCCTCCAAGCGGGTCAAGGTGTTTACCATCGGCCACTCGGAAGAAGGCCGCGAAATCATTCTGGTGGCGGTCTCGGACGAGGGCAACATTGCCAAGCTGGACCATTACAAGGAACTCACCGCGCGCCTCGCGGACCCGCGCCGGACGCCTCGGCCGGAGGCGGACCAACTGATCGCCGAAGCGCTGCCGTTTTACTGGGCCTCGGGCAGCATCCATTCGCCGGAGGCCGGCTCGCCCGAGATGCTGATGGAACTGGCGTACCGGCTGGCGGTGGAAGAGTCGCCGCTGGTCGAGAACATCCGCAGGAACTCGATCGTGCTGATCACGCCGGTCTCCGAGGCCGATGGCCACGACCGCGCCGTGGACGTGTACAACTACCGGAAGGCCAACCCGGGCAAGACCGCGCCCACCCAGATCTACTGGGGCAAGTACGTGGCGCACGACAACAATCGCGATGGGTTGGGCATGGCGCTGGCGCTGAGCCGGGCCATGATGAGCGCGTTCCTCGAATACCATCCCACCGTTCTGCACGATCTGCACGAATCGCAGCCATTCCTCTACGTATCCACCGGCATGGGCCCTTACAATGCGTGGCTCGACCCGCTGGTGATCGACGAGTGGCAGAAAATGGCGTACGTGGACGTCGAGGAGATGACCAAGCGCGGCGTGCCGGGCGTGTGGACGCACGGGTATTACGACGGATGGGCGCCGAACTACATGTTCTACGTGGCCAACGGGCACAACTCCATCGGACGGTTCTACGAAACGTTTGGCGCCTTTGGCGCGGATACCGGCGAACGCACTGTGCCGGCGAGCGCCACCAGCCGGACCTGGTACCGCCCCAATCCGCCGCTGCCGCGGGTGAACTGGTCGCTGCGCGACAACGTCAATCTGCAGCAGAGCGCCCTGCTGTTCTCGATGAACAACGTGGCGGCCAATCGCCGGGAGTTCCTCGGGAATTTTTATCTAAAGAGCAAGCGGAGCGTGGACAAGGCCAAGAATGAGGGGCCGGCGGCATGGGTGATTCCGGGCGACGATCCCCGTCCCGCGGAGTGCGCGGAGGTGGTCAACCTGCTGCGCCTGCAGGGCGTCGAGGTCGATCGTCTCGCGAGCGACACCGAAGTTGCGGTGGGGCAGGATGGGACGAAGCGGAAGTTCGCCGCCGGCAGCTACGTGGTCCGCATGGATCAGCCTTACAGCCGCATGGCGGACATGCTGCTCGACACGCAGTATTACAATGTCGGCGATCCGCCGCCGTACGACGACACCGGATGGACCGTGGGACCGCTGCACAACATCACCACGGTGCGGGTGGCGAAGCCCGACATTCTGCAGGTGTCCATGACGCTGCTGGTGGAAGCGGCCAAGCCCGCCGGCAAAGTCGCGGGACCGGCGGGGCGCCCTCCGGGCCCCGCGGCATACCTCATCAATCACAACGCCGACAACACCCTGGCCACCTTCCGATTCAGACTGAAGGACGTCAAAATGTCCGCCGCCGAAGAGGCCTTCAAGGCCGAGGACCGCGGTTTCGCCGCCGGCTCGTTCATCATCGAGACGGAAGGCAATCCGGGCGGCCTGCGCGCGCGGCTGGAGAGCGCCGCGGCGGCTCTCGGGATTGCCGTCTATGCTTCAGCCGAAGTTCCCAAGGTTGCCATGCACGAGCTGGCGGCTCCGCGCATCGCGCTGGTGCATACCTGGACCAACACGCAGAACGAGGGCTGGTTCCGGGTGGCTTTCGACCGCCTGCAAATCCCTTACGATTACATTTCCGACCAGAAGCTGAAGGCGACGGCCAACCTGCGCGACAAATGGGACGTGATTCTGTTCGGCCCGGTGGGTGGGACCGCGCAGCGCATCGTCAACGGCCTGCCCATGCGCGGCGATCCGATCCCATGGAAGAAAACCGACCTTACGCCGAACCTGGGCGGCTCTCCGGACTCGACCGACGACATGCGCGGCGGCATGGGCCTGGAGGGGCTGGTGAACATGGCCCGGTTCATCGACGCGGGCGGCCTTTTCATCACCATCACCGGGAACGCGTCGATTCCCATCGAGTACGGAATCATCGAGGGCGTCGCCATCGCCAGCACGCCGCAGTTGCGCGCCAGCGGCAGCGTAATCAATGCGGCGGTGGCGGATCAGCGCAGCCCGATTGCGTATGGCTACGGGGACAAGCTGGCCGTCTACTTCAACCAGTCACCCGTGTTTTCGTTGAGTGCCGGCGGCGGAGGAACGGCAGGCCCCAACCGTCCGACCGGCCGTGGGACGCTGACCGATCCCGACATTCCGCAGGGACGCCCCTTGCAGATGGCTTCTCCGCCGGCCGGGCCGGCCGGGCAAGCGGATGTTTTCGGCCGCGGCGCTCCGTTACCGCCGGAGCTGAGGCCCCGCGTGGTGGTGCGGTTCGCCGAGGAGAAAGACCTGCTGGTTTCCGGCATGCTGGCGGGCGGGTCCGAGTTGGCCAATCAAGCCGCGGTGGTGGACGTTCCACGCGGCAAAGGCCACGTGTTGTTGTTCGCCAACAATCCGATGTGGCGCAATGAGACGCAGGGCAGCTACTTTCTGCTGTTCAACGCCATGCTGAATTTCGACCACCTGGGAGTGGGCTTGGCGGCGGCTCCGGCCGGCGGCCGAGGGCGCTAGCGCAACAGAGCCGAGGCGCTCCACAGGACCGGCGCCTGGCCGTGAAAATCGCCGGTCATGCGCGGGCGCGTCAGGTAGTAATTCAGATCGTTGAGCTTGTTGGTGCCTGCGCAGACGCTGGTGACGTCCGCATGCTGGTCAATATAGCCGATCAGCGCGAGCCAGGCCTGGCGAGCCGCGGGGCCGTACGTCTTGGCATCAAGCCAGCCATTCTTGACGCCGGTGATCATGGCGAAAGTGAACATGCCCGTGCCGGAGGTTTCCGGCCAGGCCTCCGGATGATCGATCAGTTGACGCCACATGCCGTCCTTGCCCTGGAACTCGAGGAGCGACTTCATCATCTTCCGGTATCCCTCCAGAATGCGGGGGCGGCGCGGATTGTCCTGGGGAAGCGAGCGCAGCAACTCAGCCATCCCGGCGGCAATCCAACCGTCGCCGCGCCCCCAGAAGAACGGAACATCCTGAGCATGGTAGAACAGCCCGTTGGGCTGCTGGAGCTTGTCGAGGTATGCCACCATTTCCAGGGCCGCGCGGTCGATGTACTTGGCCTCGCCGGTGGCGCGGTATGCCTGCACCTGCACGGCCGTGATCATGTACATGTCGTCGATCCAGAAGCGGGTCTCGCTGGTCAGCCCGTCCGGAGTGGGCTCCATCCACTGCCGGTCGGCGATGGCCTTGCCCATGTCGAGGTATTTCTGCTCCTTGGTTTCGATGTAAATCTCCAGGGGGAGGGCCCCGAAAACCGAATAGTCCACGTGCCGCTCGGTGGGGACCAGGGCGGACTCCTCGGGCGTCATCAGCGGATCGAAGCGCTTGATGAGGCGGGCGGCGAGGTCCTTATCGCCCGACAGTTGGGCGAAGGTCAAGGCCCCGTACCACGTGCAGACTTCCGGGTAGATGATGCGCCGGCGATCCTGGTGCGGGGACACAACGAAGTGCTCCGCCAGGCGTTTGCCAATTTCGGTGGGCGAACTTCGCGCCGGCCAGTTGGCAAAATCGGTCGATTGCGCCACGCTCGGGCGCACGGCCGCCAGGATCATCGTCCCAGCCACCAGTATTGGTACAAGTGCTCGATAGTGCATAATGCATCGGTCTCCCATCCCACTATACCGACTTTCTCGGTCTTGTTATCTTGAAGAGTGCCGGTTCCCCGTCTTTTTTTGTTCGAGGGTGCCTCCCGCCGGAACCAGGTGGGGGTGGTGCTACGCCGTCTGCCGCCGGTTTCGGGCGCGCCCGTCCGCATTCAAAGCGCGCACGCCCTGGGCGGCCGGCGAGGCGCGGTGCATGCCGGAACGTTTGTGCGAGAGCGCCGTATAGCGTTCGATTGCAGCCGGGCGGAGTTCCCGCGCATCTTCGTCCATGAGCTGTTTCACTTCATCTGGGCGAGGTTGGGCAACCCGGCGCGCCACTCCTACGAGCGTCTGGTGAAGAGTGAATACCAGGCGGGCGCGCGCGGCGAGCTGGGCTGGTCGGCGGAGTGGCGAAAACGCGCCCTCGCCGCCGGCGACGTCCAATCGCGTAGCCGCCGATGGCGGGAGTATTGCTCTGAGAGCTTCTGCGACACCGCCGCGTGGTTATATTCCGGCGCCACGCGGCACCGTGAGTTCACGCTCGCGGGCGCTAGCCGCCGCGCCCGCCGCCGCGCCTGGTTTGCGCAGCGGATCGAATCCGGACGATTGTCGATATAATTGGATCGGGGAAAGGAATCTGTGTCGGCACTGCGCCTCTCGTCGGCTATCGCCATCGCTCTCCTGGCGGGGGGTCTCATATATTTCTGGTCTCCCGGGCCGCGTTCGGTAAGAACCGGGCCGGTGAAGCCGGACAAGGACCGCCATCAAGCCCCGGATTTTGCGCTGAAGGATGTGAACGGCCAGACCGTTCACCTCTCGGATTATCGCGGCAAAGTGGTGCTGCTGGATTTCTGGGCCACCTGGTGCGGCCCGTGCGAGATCGAGATCCCCTGGTTCATGGACCTGGAGCGCAGGAACAAGGACAAAGGCTTCGCGGTGCTGGGCGTTTCCATGGACGATGATGGTTGGGAATCCGTGAAGCCGTTCCTTTCGCAGTTGGGCGTGAACTACCGGGTGGTGATCGGCGACAGCGAAACGGCCCAGCTTTACGGCGGCGTGGATGCGCTGCCGACCACGTTCCTCATCGACCGGGACGGAAAGATCGCCGCCGTCCACGTGGGTCTTGCGGATCGGAAGGATTTCGAAGATGGTGTCGAACAGCTTTTGCAGTCTCCAGCGCCTGCCGCTGCTAGCCGCGCTGCTCTCGCTGCCGTCAGCCTTCGCTCAGAGTAGCGGTTACCTGACGGTGGGCCAGCCTCAGCAGGTGGCCGGCAAGCGCAATGCCGCCGTCCAGGCGAAGATCCCGGTGTCCGTCCGCCCGGGGTTCCACGTCAACAGCAATACGCCCACCGAGGAATATCTCATCCCGCTGAAGCTGACGTGGACCGCCGCCGGCGCCCTTGAGAGCGGACCGGTAACCTATCCGAAGCCCTCCATGGAGAAGTACGAGTTTGCGGAGAAGCCGCTCTCGGTCTTCACGGGCGACTTCGAATTGGTGGCCAACTTCAAGGTGGCGGCCAACGCACCGGCCGGCCCCGGCGCGGCGGTGGGGAAGCTGCATTACCAGGCGTGCAACGATCGCGCCTGCTTCCCGCCCAAGACGGTCGAGGTCACAATTCCGTATCGGATCCGGTAGGGGCCAGGCCTGCCTGGCCCGCGCCCGATTTCAGAAACTGCCCGATGGATCGCGTGGCCTGGCGAATGCGGTGCTCATTTTCCACCAGCGCGAACCGCACGTGCCCTTCGCCCAGCGGCCCGAAGCCGATGCCCGGTGAGACCGCCACCTGCGCTTTTTCCAGCAGCAGTTTCGAAAACTCCAGCGAGCCGATTTCGCGAAACCGCTCCGGCACCGGCGCCCACAAGAACATGGTGCCCCGCGGTTTCTCCACCGTCCAGCCAGCCCGTTTCAGTCCGTCCACCAGCACGTCGCGCCTGTTCTGGTACACCGCGCAGATCTTCCGGGTATCTTCTTCGCACTCCCGGAGGGCGATGATGGAGGCGATCTGGATGGGCTGGAACACGCCGTAATCCAGGTAGCTCTTGACGCGCGCCAGCGCGGCGATCACCCTCGCGTTCCCCACGCAGTAACCCACGCGCCAGCCGGCCATGTTGTAGCTCTTGGACATGGAGAAGATCTCGACGGCCACTTCCTTGGCGCCTTCCACTTGCAGGATACTGGGTGGCTTGTAGCCGTCGAAGCCCAGGTCGGCGTAGGCGAAGTCGTGCACCACGAGCGTGCCGTGCTGGCGCGCCAGACGCACGATCTGGCGGAAGTAATCCAGATCCACGCACGTGGTGGTGGGGTTGTGCGGGAAGGAAATCAGCAGCAGCTTGGGTTTTCGCGAGCCGTTGCGGTAAAGGTCCTCGAGGCCGTTCAGAAAAGTGGCCGCGTCGGGCATGGGCAGCATCTCGGCCTGGCCCTCCGCCATGATCACCCCGTACTGGTGGATGGGATATGCGGGGTTCGGCGAAACCACCACGTCCCCTGGCCCAACAGCGGCAAACAGCAGGTGCGCCAGCGCGTCCTTCGCTCCCATGGTGACGATGGCTTCCTTGTCGGGGTCGAGTTCCACGCCGTAGTTGGCCTGGTACCGCCGGGCGATCTCCTCGCGCAGCCTCGGAATGCCCCTGGACTGCGAGTAGCGATGGTTGCGCGGATTGCGCGCCGCTTCGACGAGCTTGCTCACCACCACGCCCGGGGTGGCGCCGTCGGGGTTCCCCATCCCCAGATCGATGACGTCGATCTGGGCCGCGCGTGCCCGCGCGCGCATTTCATTGATGACGGCGAAGACGTAAGGCGGCAGCTTCCGGATGCGATAGAACTCATCGGGATTTTCGGGCATGATGCCCATTTTACGATAAGCCGCCGGCGCTACAGCCGCTCAGCGGCCGTGGGGCACGTTCTCGAGCTTTTGCAATATGGCGGTCTTGTGTTCGCTGCCATCCAAGTCCTGGATGATGAGGTGTCTCCTGGTCACTGCGAACCGCATGGGCACGTGCAGGTCCAGCTTCAGAGGCTCATTGGCAACCACCATGTACCGGGCAGTGCCCCCTCGCACCCGATAGATAAACTGGTTCTGAAAGGTGTCGCGGCCGACAGGGACGGTTCTTCTCGAAACCAATTCGCCATCCTGCCAGACTCGATCGTGGGCAGTGGCTCCTGTCATCCACTGGGTAAGACCCAAGAGGGCGGCACCGATTAGGATCCCCCGCCTTGTCATCTCGGTATTCCTTGCTACTTCCGATTCTAAGCCATTATCGACGAACCGACACTACTATCTTTGGCTATGCGGAGAATCGGCTGGCGACGGCCCTACTGCATGGTCGGCTTCTTGCGCGGCCGGGAGATGCGCTTCTTGGCGCCGGGTTCCCCGGAGGTCTTGCGTGGCGCCCGGGGGCGTCGCTGAGGCTTGGGCGGGGCCTCGGGAATGGGGATCTCGCCGGTGGCGGTGGGCTGGCCGGGCACCAGGGGCTGCGGCTCGTCCTCCTCTTCTTCCTCGTAGGCCGCGGCGACCGGTTCCGGCTCGGGTGGTGGCGCGGGCGGATGGAATTCGGAGCCCAGGTAGACGATGAGACCTCTCTCTTCGTCGGCCTGGTTGCGCACCAGGCCTTTATCCTGCGCATAGTTCAACAGCTCGCTGAACTCCTGGAAACCGTACTCCCGCCAATCGAGTTTGGGCTGCTCCTGGCGCACCCATTCGGCCAGTTCGTCGGCCAGCGAGCCGTTGTCCACCTCCAGGCGGTGCGTTTCCAGCACGTCGCGCAGCAGGGGGATGGCCTCCTCGGGCTTGTGACCCGGCTTTTCGGGAGCGCCGCCGCCGCCCTTCATGCGGATCATGTAGCGGCCTTCGCCGCCGGTGACCTCGACAAAGTCGGCCTTCTGCAGCTTCTCGACGAAATCGGTGAATGAGCCGGCGCCGTAAGCCTTCTCGTTGAAGGTGGAGTCGAGCTGCAGCATGGTGGATTTCAGCAGGCCGAGCTGCGGGCGCACTTCGCGCCGCTCCAGCACGCCCAGGGCGCGCTCGACCAGCGGCATGGACTGGGCCAGATCGAGCGCCACGCGCTTGTGCGCCTGGCGCTGCTGCTGCTGTTGCGGATGTTGCTGCTGTTGTTGTTGTTGCGGCGGTTGCTGCTGCGGCGGCGGCGGCTGTTGCTGCGGCTGTTGTTGTTGTTGCTGTGGGTGCCCGGAGCGCGTCCGCGGCTCGTCGATGATGGATTCATAAGCCACGAACTCGTGGCAGTTCTTCTGGAGAATGGTGCTGGTGAAGGCGCGTCCGCCGACGACGAAGACGCGCTTGTCGTACTGCTTCAGCTTGTTGACCAGCGCG
>Ga0187889_10003136_pt1 | contig 14973 bp, 12 predicted proteins | sample June2016WEW_7_10_2_FD_132992 | JGI IMG/M metagenome (GOLD analysis project Ga0187889, IMG submission 132992) | Peatland microbial communities from SPRUCE experiment site at the Marcell Experimental Forest, Minnesota, USA - June2016WEW_7_100 | ecosystem: Environmental > Terrestrial > Soil >... | reverse complement strand
GACGCTCCGCCCGACCAGAAGGCGCAGGCGCTTTTCAATCGCGCCATTGCCAAAGGCGAGAGCGGGGACACGCCTGGGGCCATCGCTGATTACACGTCCGTCATGCAACTGGCCGGAGCACAGGGCCAGCAAACGGCCAAGGCGTTGATCAACAGAGGCGGCGCCAAGCAGCAGACGAGTGATATCGAAGGGGCTATCGACGATTACAGCCGTGTACTCGGGATGGCCTCCGCGCCCGCCGAGCAGAAAGTCATGGCCTTGGTCAATCGCGGCGCCGCCAAGGCCGAGAGAGGGGATGAGGGAGGGGCCCTGGGGGATTACAGCGCGGTCGTCGGGATGGCCGAGGCGCCGGCGGAGCAGAAGGCCAAGGCGCTCCTCGGCCGCGGCCTTGCTAGGGGCAAGAGCGGCGATACTTCGGGGGAGATCGCGGACTACACCACCATCCTGGAGATGAGTAACGCACCAGCCCACCTGAAGGCCAACGCCCTGTTCAACCGCGCCCTAACGAGAGGCGACACTGGGGACACTGCAGGCAGCATAACGGACTATACGGCGGTAATTGAGTTCCCCGAACTTCCGGACCGCCTCCGCTTCGCTGCCAGGACTGCCCGGGCCCTCGCTCTTGATAAGGAGCGAAAGTTCGACGATGCCCTGCAGGACTGTAGGCGTGCGGCTGAGCTGGCTGCCGGAAAGAACTTGCAGGATTACCTTGCTGTTGCAAAGGCCTTCACTGGCCTGATCCTGTCGAGCCGCGGCAATGTCCAGGAATCCAACGAAGCCTTCGTCGAGGCCCGCAGGCTCAGTCCGACGAGCGTGGTTGTTGACCGGTTGCGCCTCGAGGCGGCGCTTCGGACCTTCTCCGAGAGGGAATTGAAGGAGTACGACCGCAAAATGAGGAGGCAAGAGAAGCGCGTCACCGACTTCCTTGTGCCGTCCAGCAGTTTTGGCCCTGGCCAATCGTATTCCTGCTTTTTGCCGTTGGGGCCTTCGCCGTTGGCGCCGTCGAACCAGACCTCGTCAATCGGGCCATAGTTCGTGAGCAACTCGCGAAGCTGGCTGCAGAAGTATTGGTTGTACTTGGGCGAATCCCCGTATGTGGGCTGGTTGCGGTCCCAGGGGGAGAGATAGAGCCCCACACGAATCTGCTTTTCGCGCAGGGCGTCCACCACTTCGCGCACCACGTCGCCCTTGCCCCCGCGCCAGGGGGAGTTCTTGACGCAGTGCTCGGTGAATTGCGAGGGCCAGAGGCAGAACCCATCGTGGTGCTTGGCGGTCAGGATGAGCAGCTTGACGCCGGCGTCTTTGAGCACAGCCGCCCATTGGCGGGCGTCAAAGTCGGTCGGGTTGAACAGCGTTGGGTCTTCCTTGCCCTCACCCCACTCGCGGTCGGTGAAGGTGTTCATGCCAAAATGGGCAAAGGCGATGAACTCGTGCCGTTGCCAGGCCAATTGCTGCGGGCTGGGCAGCGGGAGGGGCTCTGCGGCCAAAGCCATGGCGGAGGTGAGGCAGAATGTGCTGAGCAGCAGAGCGAAGACAGCGAGCGGCTTATAGGCGGGAATTGGTTTCTTCACAGCGAACCGGAGCTTACGGGGGCGAAGCCTGGAGAGCAAGAACGACGTCGGATGGATGCCCGTTAGTCAAGTCGGAGCGAATCTCCGTGTCATCGATCCGCAACGACTGACCTGTTCATGCACCTGCTGATCCAACCTCCAGAGGGCCAGGCAAAACGAAAAACCTCACATTGCCGTCAACGCCTTCTGCATGTCACCGGCCCACGGGCCAGTGGACGTGCTGCAGCGCAACCCGCTTGCGCTGCCAGAAGTGGACGCCATCGTGGTGCGCGCGGGCCACGATGCCCATACGCCCGGACGCGGTATCGAAACGCGGGTGCAGCAAGAAACAGCGGAGATAGTGAGCCAAATCGTCAGCCCTCACGTCCAACCATACCAGGCAGTAAGCGGGGTGACAGAATTGGGGGAGATAAAAATCTTCGTCCTGCGTGAAGAAAGTGACGTGTCGCTGCCGGTGCAGGAGCGGGATAATGTCATCATCCTTCGCCCCCCGGTGGCTCAGATGGACACCAATCTGCCGAAACGGAATCCCCCACCCGCGCAGCACCACGCACTGGTCTTCCGGAAAGTTCTCGTCGAGCAGATTCAAGCGGCTACCGCCGTGGCCTCTGGGGCCGTTGTGCCAGCGACCAGTCGACCGCCTCTGTCGAGCCAGGCTCGGCGCGAAAGCCTAACCGCTTCCGCGACGGCCGTCAATGGAATCCGCCCGCCCCACCTATTGTTGCAGATGAAGTCCCAGGAACGGCCCTCGGCCACATCGTCCAGCACCTGCCAGACCATGATGCGCGTCCCCTTGAACGTCGGTTTGCCGTGGCAAACCTCCGGGTCGGCTACGATGTACTGGCCCAACTCAAGCCGCCGAGACACAGGGCGGCGCGCGCGCTTCTTGCCGGTTCTCATGCTCCAAAACTACCGAGGAGCCGACTACCGTTCAAGCTGATTTTTGCCTTCCGTTTCGCACGGGTTGTAACCACACTCGACGAGGGCCGGAGAAGTTGGTAGAGAGGGTGCGGTTGCTGGGCCAGAATGAGAATCTATGGACATCTGCTGCATTGGACGAGACCTTGAAGAGCAAAGGGTCGAGACCCTCGAGTTTCAATCACGCCGAACCCTCTTGGACTTTGATGTCGCACTCATCGATTTACATGGGCTGAGGGGCGATTCGGAATCAATGACCGCCGCGCCTTCGATGCACCGGCGGAAGTTGGAGATCCAGGAGTTCTTGGGCTTAGGACGTTCCGTCGTGGTGTTCCTTTATGACTTTGAGCTTGACGCCCTGCTGCCGGTCCAAGGCATCCGGACCGTGGCCTCCGCGGGACGACGAATGGACTTCAGCGGACCGGACTGTTTGAAGCAGTTTTGGTCGCGCGTGCAAGAGAGCATGGCCTACGTTGCCTACCTCGATGGAGTCGATGGCACTCCCTTCCTATTCGTTTCAAAAACCAGCAGGCCTGTCGCCACATGGATAAAGCGCGGCAGAGGCAACCTGCTGCTTTTTCCGCAATTGATGGGGCGGCGCGGTCCCTCGGATTACGATTTCCCTCAACAATGCCGAGACTTTATGGAGGCCCTCGTGGCCCTTATCCCCAGCCTCTCACCTCACCAGCGGGAATTTCGTTTGCCACCCTGGAGCTCGCGATATGATTGGCAACGTCTGCGCGACCTGCAGACCGGTCTCCTGTCCCTGCAACAGCAGGCAGCCGAGCTTTCCAAATCCATTGAGGAAACATCTCGCAAATTGGAGGCTGAGGAGAGGTGGAAGACCCTCTTCACGGCGAAGGGGGACGTGCTTGCTGAGACGGTCATCGAGGCCTTTCGCGAGCTTGGCGCCAAAGCCGAACCGGGGGCGCCAGGCAGGGATGATGTTGTGGTCGAATTCGCTGGCAAGCACGCTGTCGTCGAGGTCAAGGGCAAGAAAAGCTCGGCCGCAGAAGCAGATGCCGCCCAATTGCTCGGCCTCTTGCTTACTGCACGCGCTCATCCGGAAAAGCGCGTGGATTTGGTGAACAGCCTCTTTTCCACTGTGGGCATCTATCGGGACTTTTCAGACTATCGAGCCTTTCTGGATAGTCCGGGTGCTGCCACGTAGAGGAATGAGACTGAGGGGGATGAGCAAACCCCACGGTTATCATGGGTGGCTTGGTGTGTTCTTCTATTTGTTGACAGAACCGGCCTATGTTCCAGGATGGTTCGGCGTGGTGTCTCGATGCCAACACAAATCCATGGACGCAACAATGTCGAGACAATCTCGAAGAAAGACCGTGGCCGGAGTGGGCGAGCTGCTTTGGGACTTGCTGCCCGACGGCAAGCAAGCAGCTATTCTCAACTCCGGCCTGATTGCGGCAGCCTGTCAGGCCGCCGGCAAGACGTTCTTCCCGTGCATGGGTCGAGTTCCAGGTCCGCAGGCCGCTACCGGAGCGCCTTTCGGAGGTACGGCTCCAACCCGAGAGCATTGAAGTAGAAGCCGAGGGAGTTGCAGTGCACTCCATCAACCAGGCCAGCGGCTTGGTCCCGGCTGAGCATCTTGAGCCCATCCACATACCCAATCCTGCGATCGCCGGCTCTGCGCCGCTGCTCAACGAACTCCCGGGCCGTGCGACGCTTGGCCGACTGCTCGCGAGCCACATCGCCGCCGCTTTGCTCTGCGGGAAAGTAAAACGGCCCGGTCACCAGGGTGGGCAGCCGAGGCCACTTCTTGCGCAGGATGTCCACAAAGACCGGAAGCGCGGCCGCGTATTGGTCCGCCGAGGGGTTGCCCCAGAAATCCAGGACGATGCAGGACGGGTCCAATTCACAAATCGCCTCGGCCAAGGCCGGCTCGCCCAGCCCGTTCCCGCTGAAACCCAGGTTCACGAAATCGGCGTTGAGCTTGCGCTCGAGGATCGCCTGGCAGGAACCGCCCGGGTTGGACGCGCACCCGCCCTGGGTAATGCTCGAGCCATAATACACCACCGGCTTCGCAATGGCATAAGGCCTGGCCGGCTCCAGGCGCGCCTCGGCGTCCAGGCTCAGTTCCTGAATCGTCACGGCCTTGTAGAGCGGCAGATACAGGGTGATGTTGCGCATCTTGCGCTCCCGGCCAACTCGCCATTCCTTGGCCATTTTGCCGGCGGCATCCGGCCAGGCGCTGCCGGCATAGCCGGTGCCGACGTACAGGTCGAAGCCATTCTCTCCCACGCTGGCCATGTGGTGCATGTTCGAGAAGCGGGGATTCTCCGCGACGAGTCCGATGGTCGTGGAATCGGTCCGGAAGCGGAGCCTGCCTCCGCTGGGGTCCTGGGCCAGGTCCCAGACCGGGGGCCGGAATCGGTCTGATAAGCGAGAGGGCAGGCGGCGCAGAGCGGGTTTGTCCTCGCTGAACCAAGGCAGTCCGCACACCTCCAGGCGCGCGTCGGGAAAGGCAATGCGCTGGCGCGCCGCCACGGACTCGGCACTGACGGGCCCGGAGACCATGGCGACCAACGCCAGGGGGAGCACTTTGAGCAAGGGAAGAACAACCGGCTGTTCATGGACGTTCATGGGAGTAGTGTGCGCCAGTCTCGCAACTGAGGGCAAGGCGAGAGGTGCTCCTCTTTAGCTCCCGGAGCCGTCACGAACACCAATACGTCGTTTATATCCACGCCCAGCACGCAAAGTTCCACTGCTTTGACGATGAATTGGTCCGTGGTCATTTTCCCCTTGCCCAGGCACAAGCCGTTGCGCTAGCGAGCCGGCCGCCACTGGGTCCGATATTTTGATTGAAAGAGGATCAGCGGTTGGTTGAGAATGGCTTCCAAGATCAGCTCCAAGGCTTGCGTGCCTGGTGCGGACTCGATGACCATCAAGCATTGCCCAATACTCAAGCGACCCTACGAGCCTGATTGGCTTCAGGCCGCGTCGTGCATCACCGATTGCCCTGCCAATGGACTGCCCCTATGAAAAGACGTGAGTTTCTCCGCCGTTCAGCGACTGCTGCCGCAGTCTTGTCGTTCCCCCTGGTCATTCCCCGCGAGGTCCTGGGCGCAGGGCGCGCCCTGGGGCCCAACGATCGGCTGCAACTCGGGTTCATCGGCCTGGGTGGACGCGCCCGGTGGATTCTCAAGGACGAGGCCCTGCCTGGGGCCGAAGTGGTGGCGGTGGCCGATTGCTTCCTCAAGCGGTGCGACGAAGCCGCGCAGCAGATTGCCGGGGGCGACCGCTGGAGGAAGTACCAGCATTATCCCGATCTCTTGGAGAAGGAAAAGCTCGACGCAGTCTTCGTCGAGACTACCACCCACGCCAGGGTGTTGATCTGCATCGAGGCGCTCCAGGCCGGATGCCACGTTTATGCCGAGAAGCCGCAAAGCCTGACGGTGGGCGAGGGGCGTGTGCTGGTGAGCGCGGTCAAAGAACACCAGCGTGTTTTGCAGACCGGTTCCCAGCAGCGTTCCATGCCCATCAACCGCCACGCCAGCAAGTTGGTTCGCGACGGGGCCATCGGCAAGGTCCATACCGTCATCACCTGCAACTTCGCGGGCGGAAAGCTGTGGAAGCCCAAAGACACTCCTGATGACCTGCCGGCGGGGCTGGATTGGGACCAATGGTGCAACCAGACCGAACTGCGCCCTTATTACCTCGAACTCTACGCGGGGTGGGGCAATTTTTCGGACTATGACGGTGGCGGGCAGAGCTGGGGAGTGACCGGCTGGGGCACGCATAGCTTTGACCAGGTGCAATGCGCGCTGGGCACGGACGATACCGGGCCGGTGGAGATCTGGCCCGAGGACCAGGAGCCGCAGTGCAAGGTCACCATGCGCTATGCGAACGGCACGCTGCTCAAGCTTGAGGGCAAGAACCGGGGGATGGAAGACCTGGGCGCCATTTTCATGGGCGACAAGGGCAAGATCGAGATTCTGCGAGGCGATTACGCCGCCGACCCAAAAGAACTCCGGGATGGGGCGCCGCCGGCAACGCCGCAGGGTCCGAAGGAATCCATCCCGCACATCGAGAACTTCTTCGAGTGCATCCGAAAGGGGCAACGGACCAATGCCGACGCCGAGACGGGCCACCGCGCCACGACCCTCTGCCACCTGGCGAATATCTGCCGAGTGTTGAAGCGCAGGCTGCGGTGGGACCCGGCCAAGGAGCGGTTCGTGGGCGATGAGGAGGCCAACAAACTGCTGTTCCGGCCCCGCCGGAAAGGATACGAACTGCCAAAGGTGTAGGCGGTCATAGGTATCGCAGGCTACGTTCCAGTCATCGACGCTCCAAATCTTGCGCCCACCCCCTTTCTTGCTGCGATTCCCGGCATCCAGCGCCGCGGCCATCGCGATTTCGTGGTTCATCTTTATGCGCCCGCGCTGTGGACCTCTGCCTTTTTCATTCTGCATAGTGTCAGTGCTTGTGGGGGAACGTGACGGCCGCGGTGATCGCGAAGGCGGACAGCCAGTAGCACACGTCGGCGATCTTGCGATCCAGGGCCCACCGGAGGGCGCTGAGGGCGTACAGGGTGAGGATGACGCAGTTGAGCACCTTAGAGTCGAGCCGTAGCTGTTTCATCGCGATCTGGTTTGGCGACCATCCGCAGCGCCTCCGGACGAAGCGGCCGCTTCGCCCGGGGGACCAACTCCCGGGTCTTCATAAACTTGCCAGCCAGGAACAGGCGCCCCTCTGTCTGCCCCAGGTGCATATCCTGCCCCGCCGGGGGGCAACCGCATACACGTCGTGCCAACCTGTCGCCAAAAAGGCTGACTTCCCCGGAAAACAGGCGTGCGGCAACGGCAACCCCGTAGAATAAGGCGATAATGAGCCACTGTCGGCATAACCGGGCAGTTTCGAGCAGTGAGTTCGTTCCCACCTCGAAGACTATCCCGCATTCCTTCATGGGATGATTGCGGGTGAATGCAGGAAGCGAAAGCCGACGAGTCTCGACGACAGGGGGCGGTCAAAGGCCACGTTGGCTGGGCTCGACGGAGCGGATCAAAAGCCTGGAGGCCCTGCAACCGCCAGCCCGTGATGGGCCAAGCCCGGCGTTGCCCGTTCCCCGGGTGTCCGGCCGTGGCAGTTGCCCACCCGCCCTGCGGCCGTGCTACGTTCCGTAAAACCGCATGGACTGCCCGGCCCCTTCTCATTACCCTGTTTCGCCTCATGCAGGCCAACATTGCATCCATATCGTTGCGACTCGGCTGCGATCAAGCCAGGAGGGCGAGTTCCCGGTGTCTGAGATCCGGCCAGTTGTCGATTCTCGCGCTGGCTCTGGCGAGCCTGGCCGCAACGCCCATGCCGGCGCCGGAAACGCCCGGCACGAAGTTCCAACCACCCGAGCGGCTGCCCGCAGTGGGTGGGCCACTGGTGTTCGAGCACTCAGGCGAAGCCGGGCCGGACGAGACCTTCTTCCTGGTGGGCGAGGGACTCAGCACTAATCTTTTTGCCTGGGGGCTCAGCGCGCAAAGCCCTTTGGGGCAGGAATGGCGACCGCGGGTGCAGTTTCTTACCAACGCGTATCTGGCCGCCACTTTGCCGGAAGGGGCGCCCGATGGCCCCTTCATCATCTGGATAAAGAACCAAGCGGGCTGGTCAACGCCGCTGGTGCTCAATACCCCCCAGCCCTGGTGGTGTGGACCGAATATCGCCTCCGCGGGGGCCGAGGTCAGGGTCTTTGGCCGCAGTCTCTCGCGGCGGCCTGATTCTTCACGGGCCTTTGTTTATCTCTGCCAAAAAGACAAACCCGGGATTTGGCCGGAGGTAACCAGAGCTGGCAAGTACCCCCTCGCCTTCCGTCTGCCGCCTGACCTCCCGCCGGGCCATTACCAGATATGGGTGCATGCGGGCGCCGGTGGTGAATTCGGCTGGGGTGGACCGGTGCCGTTGCGCGTCGCGCCTGCTCCGCGCGGCTCCAGCCTTTCCGCCCAGTCATCGAGCGTCGGCACCCCGGTCAAGGAATTGAAGTCCGGCGCCACCGAGATCGAGATTCAGAAAGCCCTGGGAGAACTGGCTGCGCAGGGCGGCGGAACGGTCCGCCTTGCTGCCGGGAGCTTCCAATTCAGCGGCACTCTGCGGATTCCCTCGAAGGTTACGCTGGCCGGCACGGGACGGGAGTGCACCACACTCCAACTCGTCCATGATTCAACGGCCGCCTTTGCGCGCCTGCACAGCTCCGGCTGGAACCAGGCGCCCGGCGCGATCCACACCCCAGGCGATGTCATGGAATACGAACTGGAAGTCCCGCAGGCGGGCGAATGGACGGTCTGGCTCCGCTATGCGACCGACATGAAGCCCTGGAACCAAACCGGCGTCAGCGGCAATCACACGCTGGCGGTGGAGCGCGGCGCGCCCGTGGCGCTGCTGAACCTCGAAAACACCGGCGGGTGGGGCGCATTCCAATGGTCGCAGTCGGCCACCATGAAGCTGCCGGCCGGCAAGCACAAGTTGACCTGGAAGAACGTGAAAGGCGGTGGCATTTCCCTGGATGCATTTGTCTTTGCGCTCGACCCGGCTTACGTCCCTTCGCAGACTCCATGGCCCGTGAGCGCTCCAGGCGTGATCGTTCTCCAGGCCGAAGACTGCACGCGACTCATCAGCAAAGAAGGCCGTTTGCCCGGTGGAGATCGCGCGGCGATCTGGCTTGCGGGAGATGGCGCCGGCCTCCAGGACTTGACCCTCCTGGGCAACCCACAGGTCAATTATGGCATTGCCGTGGCCTCGCCGCAGGCGGTCCGCTGGGTTACCAACTGTCTTGTCAAGCGCGTGCGCGTAGCCGACTGCGATGGCAAGCAGGGGGAGAATTGCGGCATTTTCCTGCGCTACGCGGAGCATGCGGAGATCCGCGACAATGAACTTTGGGGACGCGCGCCGCTCTTCATCTCCGGGGCGAGGCAAAGCGAGTTTACCGGCAACCGGCTGGTTTCGGTCACCCGCTTTGGCGGCAATGCCGAAGCCGCCATCCTCGGGCGCAATGAGACCATCGAGGAATGCATCATCGAAGGCAACGTGATTGCCACGCCGCCCGGGGCCGAGGCCGGGGGCCCGACCGCGCGCCGCTTGCTCTGGTTCTCAACCGGCCACGGTTCGGTCACTCATAACTGGATCGCCAACAACGGAGTGGAAAGGCCCAACGGACCGGGAGCCGAGGCGGGCGCCGGCCAGGCCCGCTTCGGGGGTGTGGCCGGCACCGACCAGAACGTCGGCGAGATGATCCTTTTCGAGGCCAACCATCGGACGGCCTACTTCGGTCCCCTGGCGGACGCCGACAGCGCCAGCGTGACGTTGCCCAAGACCCTCGCTGCGACGCCCGACAATCGCCTTGGGAGCGTGCGGCGGCAGGAGTTGGCTCACGATGCCGCGGGCAACGAGACTCCGTTCTGGCCGCCAGACCTGGACGATGGCAGCGACGAGCCGCCCGTTCAGGAGTATTACGTCTCGATTTTCAGCGGCCGCGGCCAGGGCCAAACGCGCCGAGTGCTCGGCCGCAGCGGCCAGAGGTTGTTGCTCGACCGCCCTTGGACAGTGCCGCCGCAGGCGGGCTCGGTCGTGGCTGTCGGAACGGCCTTCTACCGCAACCTCATCGTGGGCAACTACGCCGCCGACGGCATGACCGGCATTCAGCTCTGGATTTCATGCGTGGAGAACGTCATCGCCGGGAACACGGTTGCGCGCCAACGCAAGCCGGGCCTCTTCCTCTACGCCAACGGCACGACGCTGGCGTCTTCAATGCCGCGCACCTGGAACCGGGGCATCAGCCCGCTGTTCTGGAACCTGTGCGAAGGCAACCGCATCGGAGAATGCAGCGCCGGGGCGCTGGTGACCAGCGGCGATGAGAGCAATTTGCCCATCGAGTTCCCGCGCGCGCTGGGCACCGTGCTGCGGCACAACTCCTTTATCCGCAGCCGCAGCGACGGGGTGGTCCTAACCAGCCGGCCCACGCCTGCGGGCGTGAAAGACTCGGCGGCTTCAGTGACCGGCACCATCGTCGAGTTCAACGTCGTCCGCGATGCCCAGGTTGCATACCATGCCGCGCACAGTTGCGATGCCGCGGTCTTCCGCCGCAACCAGGCCTATTTTTGGTACCCGGTTGGTTCCTCGCCTGAACCGCCGACAGCGTTCCAAGTGGATCAGGAAGCCACGACGATCCGTATCGAAGCGAATTCCATCGAGGGCATCCATGGCGCTCACGACGGCCGCGTGCATGACCTGAAAACGCCCGCCGGCGTCAAGCGGCTGCCCGAGTAGCGGATGGCGTTCAGCGGGGCCTGAGAAGATTTACCGTGCGAGGGCTCGGATTGCCGAGCACCGAATCGAGGTCTATCACGGCCCCACTCCCGCACGGGGCGTTCTCAGCCTGCCGTGGATTCGCAAGCCCAGGACCTCGTCTGGGACAAATTCCATAGCCGGTCTCGCACCGATTACTGGTGGGGCGTGGCGAAGGCCATTCTCGACTTGTCCGTCGAGCTCCGAGTATTCATGCTGATGCCGCAACTCGATAACCATGAGCGGGCACCCAGAGCTCGGCAACCGGATTCGCCAGATGCGCGAGGGCAGCGATTCCGTCGAGGTAATTGTTTCGACCCTGGATGTTCCCTGGGAACTGGTTCGAAGGGTCGTTCGTGAATTCGAAACGGAGGCCGTTCTGTCGTCACGAAGCAGCCGGTTCATGGAAACCATCCGAAGGGCCGACGACCCTGATAAGAAATGGAAGGTGGGCTATTTGGTGCAGGCCCTCCGGCCGAAAGTCATCACGCAGAACGCGATCACCCATCATTTCGAGTGGGCCAAGCAATCGGAGGTCTCCTTGCGCGAGTTGATGGACCTGGCAGTTTCACCGAAAGAGCATCCCAAGCCGGGTTACCTGATCACGCCGCTCCTCGATTTCCGTTGCGTTGGCCTTAGGGGGTTTTGGTCAGCGGTCAGGCAGTTGACGGAATCGGATCTGGGTGAAAGGTGCAACGAGGAATGGCGGAAACGGCTTATACGGTTGAGGCACGCTTTGCGGATAGTCGGAGGTGGTCGGTGCTCGTGGTCAACGCGATGTGAGCCTCCTCCGTGGCTGCTCAATTCGTCGCCACCGAAGGCGAAGGTCGGAAGCACGAGCTGTAACGACGACCGGCAGTGATGCCCATGATTCCAACTCCAGAACGCAGCCGGCAAATCCTTCAGATGCGAAGAGCAGGAGTTCCACGCCGCGAGGTTGCGCTCAGGTTCAAGTTGTCCCCCAATCGGATTTCCCAACTCGAGCAGAGGGACAAGGCCGACAAATCCATGGCCGAGAGACGTGCCAAGCTGAGGGACGCGATTCGGGCCGCCGATGACCCGGAGAAGGTGTGGCCCGTCACGGACTTGGCCGATGCGATTGGGCTGACTGGGGCGACTAAAAACCGATTGCTCGATCCTTTTCTGGAGACCAGGAAGCGCGAGATCAGTCTGCGGGAACTGATGGACATGTGCTTGGAAAGGCCAGTGGAGGACATGGACTTTTCGATGGCGCCCTTGTCGAGGATCTGCGGCATTGGGAAATGGGGCTTCTGGTCGGTGGTGAATGGGCTCACGGATATGGGCCTGGGAAGCCGATGCAACGAGGAATGGCAAAAGACGCTGGCCAAGGTGAAGCAGCAATCGAGGATTACCAGAGCGACGCCCTATTCTTCACCCGTGTCATGAATGTGGTGAGAGCGGGCATTCCCCGCCCCAGGGTCCTGGGATTCTGCGCTTCCGTTAAAGGCGCGGCTTTCCTTTTGGGCCGCCAGGGGTTTCGTCCGATGGCCCTTCCCCAAGGCCATCAAGGGAAACGACATCCAGTTCGTCAGGAATTTCGTCCCTCTGGGGCTGGGGGTTTTCGAATGTGGCCAACGGCATTACGGCGCGGCTCAGAAACTGCAACAGGAATTCGGTCGTGAACTTGGACTGCAACTCGAGCATGTCCTGGTCAAACCCGCCCTTCTCATCCCGATGTCCTTCGATGTCGAGGTATAGGCTTCGCTTTTGTCCGGGGCACTTCTGCTGCGCGTTCCGGATGAGCTTAAGGAGGTTGCATGCGGTCCAGTCAAAGTCCTCGTGCGCCAGCACAACATGGTAGAGGGCAACGGCGTCTCGACCGTGCGGCATGTTCATGATCCAAACCCTTTCGCGTCAAATTATTCCTAAATGTTCCGGATGACGTAAGATTCGTCCGTTCTTCGCTCGATTGCAAGAGTCAGTGCGGCACTCCCCAAAACGCCGTTTTCGACCCGAGACCCCTTTATCCGAACGGGTGGCGGTTCTCCTCTCCAGGAGGGCAGTTATCTCGACAAGGCAACGCTTTTGCCCCTCTGGGCTCAGACAGGCCACGAGAACCCCGCACATCTGATCGAACTTCCGGCTCAGGAGGTTGTTCATCCCGGCGATATCATCGCCACGCCAGTCGTCGCCGCGACGAAGCTCAAGAATTCGCGACGTGTCGAAACCCGCGGTGGCCCGGGCGTTCCGTTGGAGGTCGTGGAGTTCACAGTGACACCCCCTTTTCCTTCAGAATGGGCCGCAGGAGCCGCTTGAGGTTCTCGGCGAGGATCAGCCGCCGGGCGCGCTCCGGGATGTCGGCCCCGAGGACCTTGGCGAGCTGCGAGGCGAAGGTGCGGCCACCGGCATCGCTGCCGTACAGAACACGCTCGGCGCCCAGTTCCCGCACTGCCATCTCGGTGAGGCCCGCGGTCGGATCGCCGCCCGCAAGATCGGCGTACACGTTGTGGCATGGGCGTATCGTGCGGATGCCGGCCTCGCAATCGCCCCCGGTGTGCCCCCAGACGAGGGTCGCCTCCGGATGGCGGGCCGCCAGCTCGACCAGGTCCATCGGGGTCGATTCGCCAGGCAGGTTGCCGGTGATCTTGAGCCAGGTGTGCTGCAGGACCGGCGCCTTGCAACGCTGCGCAACCCAGAGCTTGACGCCGACCATCGGCCCGTCGCGCACGCAGCGATTCAACTCGTCCAGGCTGGCCTGCGTGTGCTTGGGATTGAGATAGGCCAGGCCAAAAACGCGGTCCGGATGTGCGCGGACGGCCCGGAGCACCTCGTCGTTTGCCTGCCGCAGCTTCTCCGGCGGAGGATCGTAACTCCACTCCATGCCCATGGAGGGGCGGAGGCGCGCGATGCCCAGGCGATCGGCGTATTCGAGCAGCTTGCCCAGCCGGTGCTCGGGCGTGCTCCCCGGCACGCCGTGCAGGTGACAATGGAAGTCCCAGATCTCCATCAGCGTTGGGCCGCGCCAGGTTCTCCGGTAGCTGCGAGCCCGGGCAGGCGGTATCGCCAGAGCTCGGAGTTCGCGCCGAAATAGACGGCGTCCTCCAGCAGCGCGAACCCACAGCGCACGGGAACCGGCGCCTCGGCGGCGTGGATTATTTCACCGCGTTGGAGGTCGTACAGATACACGCCCTTCGTCGTCAGGCCGACGAGCGGGCGTACGCGAAGTTGTCCCAGGGAAATCTCCACTTGCGGGCCGGGAAGCCGGACCGTCCTCGCCACTCGCATCGTCGCCGGCTCGAAGACGAACAGTTGGTCGCCGACGGTAGTGAACACGATTCCCTCGGTCGCGAAGGTGGCCGGGTAATTATGCGCCCCGGGCGACAGGCCCGTCTCGAAGACCTTCGCTTTCTTCTTCGGATCGAAGGCGAAAAACCTCGCCTCCTTCTCCACGGCGTGCGTGCCGCCGCCGCCGTAATTGCCGCTGCCGCCGAAGAGCAGGCCGCTCTTTGGCTCCCAGGCCAGCGAGACGATGCTCTGGTTGGTGACCACGTGGCGGTAGTTCTCGATGGTCCGGTTCAGCCGCGGATCCCATACGCCGATGGCGCCGCCCAGTTCGCCGTAAGGGGGTTCGCTGCCGATATAGATCAGGCCGTTCGGACCATAGACCATCGCGCGCGGACGCAGGTGCCCCTCGCCCACACCGCCAAACGACACCGGGTTCGCGCCGGCCCCGGCGCCGAATTTCCAGAACGGTTTCGCCGGGTCGTAGAGATTCATCACCGCGCCGCCGTAGTAACAGAGGTAGAGCTTCCGCTCGTGCTCGAGCATCGAATAGACCTCGCCGCCCGGCATGGAACCCAGGTGCTCGCTCCGGTTCGAGGCCGGATCGTAGCGGAAGACTTCCAGGGGCATCACGGTGCTGCCATAGACACAGTTGGACGGGCCGACGCCGAGCATGAAGATGTGGTCGCCGTTGCCGGCGTACCGGAACGCACGCTCGACGCTCCGGCCCGTCTTCGGCTCGAGCAGCGTGAAGCGGCCACGCTCGAACGACGTGACGACGCGGCCGTCCCGAAGCTTCATCGGAGGGCGCTCCGGCGCTGCCGCGACGCGCGCCACCGTTTCATCGTCCAGGCGCATCAGGTTCGTCCCGAACTCCGCATAGACGTTCCCGTCGCTTCGCCGCGAGACGCCGACCGTCTTCCACCCTGCCGAGCCGCGCAGCCCCGGCGGAATG
>Ga0187889_10003135_pt1 | contig 14974 bp, 12 predicted proteins | sample June2016WEW_7_10_2_FD_132992 | JGI IMG/M metagenome (GOLD analysis project Ga0187889, IMG submission 132992) | Peatland microbial communities from SPRUCE experiment site at the Marcell Experimental Forest, Minnesota, USA - June2016WEW_7_100 | ecosystem: Environmental > Terrestrial > Soil >... | reverse complement strand
TGCGGCCAGTTAGTGCTCACGCCCACCCGATAAATCATCCTGGCAAAGTCCTCTAGCTCATCCCTTGCACGCCCCGCCCGAGTTTCTGCTCGGCCGCGAGCAAACGCGCCGCCCCGAGCGCGCCCTGGCCGCCCGCGCCCATGCCCGGCGTCTGGCTCTTTGCGTTATCGGAAGCGAGGCGGCTTGGCGAGGCGCCGTTTTTGAGGTTAGATCGATGGCGTGAACGACGTTGGCCTCCGCGCTAGGAATGTCCTGCATGCCGTGGTGTGCGAATACCTTGCTACCGGCCAAGCAGTTGGATCGCAGACGGTGGCGCAGCGGTATGCGCTCGGCATCTCCCCCGCCACCGTCCGCTCGGTTATGGGCGAGCTCGAAGACCAAGGTCTATTGCGTCAGCTGCACACTTCCGCCGGACGGATCCCGACCGACCGCGGCCTGCGCCTCTACGTCGACTCACTCTTACGCATTCGCGGCCTGTCAGCAGGAGAGAAGGAAGAAATCCGCGGACGCATCGGTCCACCCACTGAAACCCACGAAATAATGCAACGGGTTGTTCGCCTGTTGCGTGAGCTATCGCACCTTGCGGTGGTAGTCGAAACCCCACGTCTCGAGTCGGATCCGATTTCACACCTCGAGTTCGTGCGTCTGCATGAGGGCCAGCTACTGGCCGTGATCGCGACAACCACCGGCCAGATCCAGAACAAGCTCGTCCACACCGACCTCCCCTTGGCACACGGCGATCTCGACCGCATCAACAACTATCTCAACCGCATGATCGCCGGTTTGACCTTGGCCAAGATGCGGGCCAGGGTACTGCTCGAGATCGAACGCGAAAAGGCACACTCCGCCAGCGACCCCGTGCTGGCCCAGGCCTTGGATCTGGCTGCGGCCGCCTCGGCGCCTCAGGCAGACAGCGCGGGCAACCTGATGCTCGACGGGCAGTCGAACTTGGTCGCCAAGGCGGCGGATCTCGAGCGCGCGCGCTGCGTGTTGCGTACGCTCGAGGAGAAGGACCAGATCGCCAAGCTCCTCGACCGCACCCTGGCCGCGCCGGGCATCTGCGTCTTCATCGGAGCGGAAGCCAATCTGGCCGACGTAGACGACGTCTCCGTGGTAGCTTCGCGGTATGGTAAAGGCGGTCAGCCTCTGGGTACGATAGCTGTAATCGGGCCATCACGAATGAACTACGCCAAGATGATTTCTCTGGTGGACTTCACCGCCGATGTGATTACTGAGATGCTCCCGAGGATTTGACGCCATCTTCCGCCCCCCCTCGTAGTGGAGCTTGGTATTCATGAGCGAAAAGCCAGATAAGACCCCAGGAGCGCGAGCCGGTACCCCAAACGACGTGCCTGGTCCCGCGCCCGAGGCCGGCCTGCCGGGTACGGCAGCCGAACCGCCCCCCGAGCTTCCGTCCCCCACCCCCGAGGAGCGGGTAGCGACTCTGGAGAACGAAAAGGCCGAGTTGCACGACCGCATGCTGCGCATTGCGGCTGAATTCGACAACTGGAAGAAGCGCTCGCGCAAGGAGATGTCCGATACCGAAACGCGCAGCAAAGAACAGGTGCTGCGCGAGTTCCTCGAGATCATCGACAACCTCGAACGCGCCACCGCTTCCTGGGCCGACAATGGCGATATCGATCCGCGCGCCGTGCGTGACGGAGTGGACTTGGTGCTGCGCCAGTTCCGCGGCAAGCTCGAGCGCTTTCAGGTGAAGCCCGTGGACAGCAAGGGCATGGCCTTCGATCCGCGCGTGCACGAGGCCATCTCGCAAATCCCGACCGCCGACGTCAAACCAGGCACGGTGGTGAGCGAGCTCCAGAAGGGCTACATGATAGGCGAGCGCCTGTTGCGCCCAGCCATGGTAGTCGTGGCCAGCGCTCCGCCCTCCTCCGTCCCCGTGGCGGGCGAACCCGGCAAGGGGGATGCCTGATAGCCGGGGCGTTGCCCCTCCCAGAAGCCAGTAGCAATGCCATCTCGCATTATCGGCATCGATCTCGGTACCACCAATTCCTGTGTGGCCGTGCTCGAGGGATCGGAGCCGGTGGTGATTCCCAACCCCGAAGGTTCGCGTACCACCCCGTCGGTGGTCGCCTTCACGGGCGAAGGGGAACCCCTGGTAGGACAGATCGCCAAACGTCAGGCGGTCACCAACGCCGAGAACACGGTGTCGGCCGTCAAACGCTTGATGGGGCGGAAGTTCGTCGACCCCGAGGTGGAAAGACACGGCCACAACTCGACCTACCCGATTACGTCCTCGAGCAACGGCGACGCATGGGTGCGCGTGCAGGGCCATGACTACGCCCCCGCCCAGATCTCGGCCTTCATCCTAGAGCGGATGAAGCGCACCGCCGAGGATTACCTGGGCGAGCCCGTCACCGATGCGGTGGTTACCGTGCCCGCCTATTTCGGCGACAGCCAGCGCCAGGCCACCACCGATGCCGGCCGCATTGCCGGGCTCAAAGTCAGACGCATCATCAACGAGCCCACCGCGGCTGCCCTGGCCTACGGCCGACTGTCAGTCGCGGCCGAGGCAAAGATCGCGGTCTACGACCTGGGCGGCGGTACCTTCGACATTTCCCTCCTGCACCTGCGCGAGGGCGTCTACCAGGTCAAGGCCACCAGCGGCGACGGCTTCCTGGGCGGGGAGGATATAGACGCCCGCATCATCGGCCACTTGGCCGACGCCTTCCAAGCCAAGCACGGCGTCGACTTACGTGCCGATCGCATGGCTCTGCAGCGCCTCCGTGAAGCGGCGGAACGGACCAAGCACGAGCTCTCCACTAGCCTCGAGACTGAGATCAACCTCCCCTTCATCGCCGCGACCGCCGATGGCCCCAAGCATCTGGTGACGACGCTCTCCCGCCACAAGCTCGAGACGTTGGCCGAAGACCTCATCGCTCGCACCCTGCCGCTGTGCGAGAAGGTCTTGCAAGATGCCGGCTGGCGGGTCAACGAAATCGACGAGGTACTGCTGGTGGGCGGGCAGACCCGCATGCCCCGCGTCCAGGAGTTGGTGGCCGGCTTCTTCGGCAAGAAGGGCTCGCGCGCCATCAATCCCGACGAGGCCGTCGCCGTGGGCGCAGCCCTGCAAGGCGCGGTGCTAACCGGCGAGCAGCAAGACGTACTGCTCCTGGACGTCACCCCGCTTTCCCTAGGAGTCGAGACGGCGGGCGGGGTCTTTACCCGCATTATCCCGTACAACACCACCATCCCGGTCAGACGCGCCAGCATCTTCTCGACCGCCGTCGACGACCAACCCTACGTCAACGTGCACGTGCTGCAGGGCGAGCGCGAGATGGCGGTCGATAACAAGAGCCTGGCGCGCTTTCAGCTGACCGGCATTCCACCCGCGCCGCGCGGCGCGCCGCAGATCGAAGTGTCATTCGACATCGACTCCAACGGGATCGTCAGCGTGTCGGCCAAGGATCTCATCACCGGCAAGGCCCAGTCCGTGGTGGTGCAGCCAACTTCGGGCCTGACCGATACCGAGATCAAGCGCTTCATCGCCGAAGCCGAGACCAATCGCGCGGCCGATCAGGCAAAGAAGGAGGTGGCCGACCTCCGCAACAACGCCGAGACTCTGATCTACGGGACCGAGAGCACCCTGCGCGAGCTCGGGGACAAGATCGACCCGCTGACGCGCGAGCGCATACAACTGGCGTTCGACGAGTGCAAATACGTCGTCGAATCCGAACCGGACAACGCTCCCCGCCTGCGCGAGTCACTGGGGCGCCTGCAAGCCGAAACTCACGCGCTGTTCCTCTCGCTAAACCCGGGCAGCTCGCCCAGTGGCGCGTGACCGCGCATGAAGTCCGCGCGGCCCGACTATTACCAAGCTCTGGGCGTTGAGCGCGGCGCCGATGCGGGCGAGATCAAGGCTGCCTATCGTCGGTTGGCCTTCGCCCACCATCCCGATCGCAATCCCGGCGACGCCGGCGCCGAAGAGAAATTCAAGGAGGTGTCGGTGGCCTACGCCGTGCTGGGGGACGAGGACAAGCGAGAAAAGTACGACCGCTTCGGCTCGCTGGCCGGCGATCTGCCTTTGGGCGCCGACGCCGACCTGCGCACCGTACTCGATTTCTTCGACGCCGTCTTCGGGGACCTGTTCGGGACCGCGCGCAAGCGACCCGCCGGCCAAGACTTGCGCTACACCCTCGAGCTCAGCTTCGCGGAATTGGCACTGGGCTGCGAAAAGGAGATCACCTTCACCCGCAGCGGCGATTGCGCGCGCTGCCGCGGCACCGGCGCGGAGGGCGGCGCCGCCGGGCTGGCGCCCTGTCCACGTTGCGCGGGACAAGGCACGCTCAAGCAGAAGGCCGGGATCTTTACCGCCCGGCGCGAGTGTCCAACCTGCAACGGGGTGGGTCAGGTAGCACGGGAGAGCTGCCCGGCCTGCGCCGGCGCCGGCCTGACCGACGTGGAGCGCCGCTTCACCGTGCGCATCCCCGCTGGATCGCAGCAGGGCAAGAGCCAGCGCGTGCCAGGTGAAGGGGCACCGAGCCGCCCGGGAGGGATAGCGGGCGATTTGCATGTCATCGTGCGGGTGCAGCCTGATCCCATCTACAAGCAAGAAGGCGACGTCTTGATTTGCGAGCTCCCCTTGTCTCTGTCCGAGCTCGCCCTCGGCGTCGAGGTCGATATTCCCCTGCTCGACGCCTGCGTGCGCATGAAGATCCCGGCCGGCACCCAGCCCGGTAGCATGTTCCGGGTACGCGGTAAGGGCCTGCCCCTGCCGGGCGGGCGCGGCGATGCCCACGTGCGGGTACGAGTCGAGGTGCCTAGCGAAGTTTCGCCCGCGGCCTCCGCCCTCTTGAGTCAGCTCGAGCAGGTTCTCGGCGAGGACGCCTACCCCGAGCGCAAAGCCTTCCGCGCCCGGGCCACGGCCATAGCGGACGGATCCCGGACCACGTCGGACGGATCCCGGGCCACGTCACACGGATCCCGGGCCACGTCGGACGGATCCCGGACCACGTCGGACGGATAAGGACACGGCATGCCCGCCCTCAACCTGGTCCTGTTCCTGACCACCTGCCTCACCACCACCATGCAAGGCGCCATGGCCCAGCATCAAGGCAGTCTGTTCCCCTTGGCCGACGGACTGTCGTTTTCCGTCCCCCTCATGGCGATTCTGTTCTGTCACGAAATGGGGCACTACGTCGCGGCACGCCTCCACCGGGTACCGGCTTCCCTGCCCTATTTCGTGCCGCTGCCCCCGGGTATTGGCCTGTTCGGCACCATGGGCGCCGTCATTTTGCAGTCACGCACATCGGATCGGCGCAAGCTCATCGACATCGGCGCCGCGGGGCCCTTGGCCGGGCTCATCGTCGCGATTCCCGTGCTGGCCTACGGGCTCCACCTCTCGTCCATCGGCCCGATGGCGGGTCAATATCAGGAGGGCAACTCCCTCCTTTATGCCGTTCTCAAGCGCCTGGTATGCGGCAGGTGGCTCCCGGCGCGAGGTATCGACGTTAGCCTCCATCCCATGGCCTTCGCCGGTTGGGCCGGGCTCTTCGTCACCATGCTCAACCTCATCCCCATCAGTCAGCTCGATGGCGGTCACGTGGCGATCGCCTTCTTCGGCAACGTCTACGGACGAGCAAGTCAATTGCTGCGTCGCCTGCTCCTGCCCCTCGCGCTCGCCGTTGCCGCCTCGGTATACTGGTCGACCAGCAGGGAGATCCTTCGCGCCGGGTCATCCGACACACGCAGCGCCTGGTTTGCGGCCACCGCCGCGGGAGCGCAGTGGCTGGTCTGGTATCTGATGCTTGGTCTGCTGCGCCGGCTCTCGGGCGGCATCGATCATCCCCCCGTCGATGATCGTCCCCTGCCCCGCAGCCGCGCCGTGCTGTTCTGGGCCGTGGTGTTGAGCTTCGTCCTCATCTTCATGCCCGTACCCATCCGGCCGGCTATCGAAGCTCCGCCACAGACCCATTATAATGACACGCGATGAGAGCTACTCGGCACTCGGCGTGTCCGAAGTGCGGCAAGGCCAGGACTGGCGATACCGCCGCATGCCCGCGCTGCGGCTTGCTCTTTGCGCTCTGGCAGAGCGACGAGGTGGCTGAGAAGGTCGAGCTCGACGAGGCGGGTGAGGAGCTGTGGGCCCGGGTGGAAGAGGACTTTGCTGATTCAGCCCGGCACGAGGCATTGCTCAAGCACTGCGTGCGCACCGGCCTCTTAGCTGCCGCCGGCCGCCGCTACCGCAACCGTCTCGACCAAAACCCCAAGGATGCCCTGGCAGCGGAGATGCAGGCTCAGGTGCTCGCCCGGGCTACGCTCGGGCTCAGCTTGGCAAGGCGCACCCCCAAGACCGCGCTGACCCGCAGTCGCGGATTCTGGACAATGGTGTTGGCCGCGCTGGCCCTGGGCATCGCGGCCGGCCTGTGCTGGCGGCGTTTGCGTTGAAGGGAGCTAGCGCGCTATCAATGCGCCCCACCCATGAGAGTACCTTCTTTCGACCTCGCGCCGGCTGAGGTCAAGGCCAGCCTCGCGCCCTTGCGCCGGCCGCTCAGCATAGCCATCTTGCGCTCACGCAACCCCTTCAACGTGGGTGCGATCATTAGGGTGGCCCATTCCTTCCTGGTGAAGCAAATCGTGCTGGTGGGTGACGAGCGCTTCTACCTGCGCGCTGCCATGGGCATGCAGCGCTACGAAAACCTGATCTACCTCCCCAGCGATGACGCTTTGGTGGCCTGGGCAGCCGAGCGATCCCTGCCCATGCTAGCCTTCGAGCGCGAGCACGCGCGCGTCGACCTCTGGCACGCCACCTTGCCCGAGGAGTGCCTGATGATATTTGGCAGCGAGGCGACGGGGATTCCCGCTACCCTCATCGCGGCTGCCCATGAGGTGCTCGCCATCCCCATGTACGGCATCAACAACTCCTTTCCCGTAACCGTGGCCGCTGGCATCGCCATGGCGGAATGGACGCGCCGCCACTTCGTGACCCCCGCTGCCGGAGATCGCCTGTGATTCCCTACTTCGCTCAGCCCCAGCTCCACCTCGGCCCCCTCACCATTCACGCCTTCGGAGCTCTGGTCGCGACCGGGATCCTGCTCGCGCTCCGGCTCATCCGCAAGCGCGCCCCCCGCGCCGGCCTCGACCCTGCCCTCGCCGAGCGACTCGCCATGCGCATGGTGGTGGTCGGCTTCATATCGGCTCACCTGGTAGATCGCATAGCGTACTACCCGCGTGACGTGCTCGCGCACCCGCAGAGTCTCCTCTACATCTGGGAGAGCATCAGCTCGTTTGGCGGCTTTCTGGGCGCCAGCTTGGTCGCCATCTGGTTCGTGCGCGGGCAAGTCGGCAGCCTCGGCTGGCGCTACCTCGACTTGATCGCCTCGGCCTTCCCCCTGGCCTGGGTTTTCGGCCGTTGCGGATGCGCGGTGGCCTTCGACCATCCTGGCCTGGCAACGCATTTCTTCATGGGCGAGCGCTACACCGACAATGTCGTGCGTCACAACTTGGGCCTCTACGAAGCTCTCTACACCCTCGGCTTATTGGCGATCTTCCAACTCTTGGGTAAAGGCCAGCCGAGAGCACCGGGATTGTTCGTCGCCGCTTTGGCCCTGGCCTATGCCCCGGTACGCTTCGCCCTCGATTTCCTGCGCATCGAGGACGCGACCTACTTCGGCCTCACCCCCGGTCAGTACGGTTCGATCCTCCTGGTCGTGGTCGGCCTCGCCATAATCCGCCACGCGTCTCGCAGGTCAACCATTGCCAATCCAGGGTCAACGGCACCAGGATAAGATCGCCAAGGTTTCGACATGATGCGTATGTGGCATCATGTCGTAGGGAACGACGCTCTCGACGCGAGCCCCCGCCCGGGTCAGCACCACCAGATCGCGGGCCAAGCTCTGCGGGTGACAGCTCAAGTAGGCCACCAAGACGGGCCGGATCCGCAGCACCTGGCCGAGCACCTCGGGCGAGCAACCTTTGCGGGGCGGGTTGAGCACGATCACATCCGCAGCCGCCACCGCCGCCAGGCCAAGGGCGACATCCCCGGTCACGATGCGCAAGCGATCACTCCGGTTCGCCGACGCCGCTTGGGTGGCCGCCGGGTTCTGCTCGATGGCGGTCACTTCCCCAACCCGGGCCAAGAGCGAGCCAGCAATCCCGCCCGCGCCCGAGTAAGCGTCGACCGCGGCTGCAAGGCCGCTCGGCACGGCCGCGACCAGATCGCGATAAACAGCTGAAGCGGCGGCGCGATTGGCCTGAAAGAAAGAGCGCGATGCCAGGCGGACCCTGACCGCCGCGATCTCGTCTTCGATCCAGCCTTGCCCGGCCAGCAGACGCTCATCCTGGCCGAAAAGGACATTGCCAGGCGCACGATTGAGGTTGAGCACTACCCCGGTGAGCCCCGGAATCCGCGCCATCAACTCGACCGCGACTGCGTCCATCCCCGCCCCCTCGTCGCGTACGGCGACGAGCGTCGCCAGCAATTGCCCGCTGCCGCTGGCGCGCAAGATCAGGTAGCGGCAGAGGCCCGTTCGCCGGGTCTCACAAAACGGTGCCACGCCCCGCGCGCGCAGCACCTGGAGCACGGTGGCGCGGGCCTGGTCGATGATGGGCTCGACCACGCGGCAGCCCGCCAGGTCCACGACACGGTGCGAACCCGCCGCATATCCTCCCAGTATCGGCTCGCCGTCTTCGCGGCAGCCGTAGACGTACTTGGCCTGGTTGCGGTAGCCGAGTATCAGCGGCGACGCCACGCAAGCGGCGACTTCGACCGCAGCCAACTCGCCCTGCCGGCCCAGCTGATCGCGCACCCGGAGACGTTTCCAGCGCTGCTGGGCCGGGTAGGCCAAGTGCGCAAGCGAGCAGCCCCCGCACTGCCCGTAGGCCGGACAGATCGGGGCAACACGGTCGGGCGAGGGTCGGTGGACAGTGACGAGCGAGCCCCAGGCTTCACGCTGCCCTCTCTTCCCCTCGCCCGGTCGCCGCAGGTGAACCGAACGATAGCTGATCCGCCCGCTAATGTGCTCGCCGGGCAATGCCCCGGCCACGTGAATGCGCAGGTCCTCATCTGGATCGGCGAGATCGACCAGCCCGGCGCCCTCGTCGTCCAGACCGACAACCTCAGCCGCGAAGGAGTCGCCCGTCGCGCGAGCCTCACCCGCACCCCGAGGTGGCTGCATGCCGCTGGGCGCAGGCGGCAGGGTCTTCGAGCCTTCCGAGTCCCGACTCATGAGCCACCACTTTAGCCTGAAGCCTGGCTCCTTGAGCCTGGCACCTCAACCCTACCCGTCCTAGCAGCAACTTCCCGACGAGTCACCGGTTCGGCGCTAGCCGCGCCCGCGACCGGGTTTGCCCTCGGGGCTATCGGGAACGCTCAGATTTTCCACGACCACGGGGCGCTCGAGCGCGACGGTCGTCTTGGCGCATGCCAAGGTGCGTGGTCCGCCGGGAAACTGCACCTCCACCTTGCCGGGACCAGGCGCGGCGGCAACCACGCCTACCCCGAAGCGGGCGTGGACCACGCGCTCGCCGGGCATGAAAACCTCTTGGGGCGAGTAGCTGCGCGGCGGCTTGGTAGGGTCGAACTGTGGCGTCGGCGCCGGCGTGGCAAGAGAAGGCTTGCCCTTGCGCCGCTTCCGGCCCCAACCCACGCCCCCCGTCTTGGCCGCCTGGGCATTCTTCTCGCCCCGGTAGTTGTGCTGGCTGCCACACAGCTTACACACCACCTTGGCCACGCGATCACCGATCTTGGCCACGACTGCATGCCAAGTGTCGCCGCAACGCGTACAAATATCTTCGATATCCTCGCCTACCCCTGGGGTCGCCATGGCTAGTTGGTTCGCGGCTCCTTTGCTAGGCAGGATTGTAACAGGAGCCCAGGCCGTCGACGGCTACTTTTTCAGAGAAGCCGCATAGAGTATCAGCGCGTCGACCTGGTCGGCCGCCAACCTGTCCCTGAACGGCTTCATTTCTTGGTCGACCCCGTTTTTCGTCCGCTTAACACCGTCCAGCACGGATTCTCGTGCCCCGGCGAACGTCAGGTCTTTCCAGTAGCTCGCCCTGGTCATGTCGGCGATGGCCATTTCCCGCCCCAGCTCGGTATTGGCCTTGCCGTCTTCGCCATGACAAGTGGCACATTTAGCCTCGAAGAGGCGGACGATCTTGGGGGCCGGCCTATAGCCCGGGGGGGTGGTCAGCCCTTGGGCGAGCGGCACTTGGGCACCGGCGTCGGCACCGACACCAAGACCAACACCAACTAGGGCGAGGGCGACCGGCGCGATCAGCAGCATACGAGTCGAGCTTAGCGGCAGAAGTGTCATCTGGGGAGAGCGAGCTTGCCGGCCCCGGCCCGCTTCTGTCAACCCGCCCGGCTCGTCCACCGACCAGCCGGGCCACCCCCGGGTCGCCCGGTCAGCGCCAACTCCCCCCAACCCCAACCTGTTCCATCCCTCCGCTAGCGCCTCGCCGCATCAAGCGCAGTCGCGGCTGGAGGCAACGCCTGCCCACCAGGCCACGCCGCTGATCCGAGCGCGGGCAAATCTCCTCCCCTCTTGGCCGCGGCGAGCGAGCCGGACGAGCCTGACAAAGGAGGCGCCGCGCTCTGCCGTATGCCGCGCAGGTAGACCAGACATATCATCCCAACCACCACCCCCAAGGCCACCGACCACAGCCAGATGCCGTGCTCCCGGAGCAAGGTCACAACCCGTGTCCGGTGCGCCGCCCCGTCCTTCGCCTCGGGTGCCCCTCCGCGCTCGGGCCACGAGCCAGACCCGGGCAAAGGCTGCCCGACCTCACCCCCGAGCAGGGTGCGCCCGCGCTCGATGAGCTCTTGGCGCTCGCGCCGATCGGCCTGGTATGGGAAGCATTCCTGCATGAGAGCCGAGAGATGCTCGTCAGGCGGGCGTCCGGCGGGGACGAGCGAGGCCAAAGCGCGCCGCAGCTCGTCCGCGCTAGCGCAGCGTCGCTCGCGGTCGACATGCAGGACGCGAGCGACCAAGGCATCCAGCTCAGGCGTGACCTCGGGATTGAAGCGCGAGGGGGGCTGGTGCCGTCCCTGCGCGATCCACAGCATGACCTCGCCCTCAGTCTCCGCGCTACGCCCTTCTTGGTCGCCCGCGCGCACGGTGCCCACCGGACGACCGGTCAAGAGCTCCCAGAGCAGGACGCCCACCGCATAGATGTCGGTACGACGGTCGATGGGGGCGCCCGGGCTGAGCTGCTCGGGGGCCAGGTGCCACAGTTTCCCGCGCAAGCCAGCGCCCGCGCGTTCCCCATGCAGATTCGACGAGGCGATGCCAAAGTCGAGCAGCTTGACCTCGCCCGCGTAGGTCAAGCGCACGTTGTACTGGTTGATGTCGCGATGGACCAGATGCAGATTTTCGAAGGTGTGGGCGTAGCTGAGAGCGCGCGCTATCTGCCCCGCGATGTAGATGGCGACGGACACGGGCAGAGTAAGGCCACGTCGCGCCAGCTCCTCCAGCACGGCTGACACGTCCTGGCCCTCGACGAACTCTTGCACCAGGAAGACCTCGCCGCCGATTTGACCGATGTTGTGTGTGCTCACCAGGTTGCTGTGAGCCAGGCGCCGCGCCAAGTCGGCCTCGTGACGGAACCGCCGCACGTGCTCGGGCTGCGCCGCCAAGGCTGGCAATAGTCGCTTCACCACACATAGAGTTTCCAGCTCGCGATGCCCCGACATGGCCAGGTACACCGCGCTCATGCCCCCTTGGCCCAGGGGCTTGAGCAATACGTAGCGACCGAAGGGCTGGGGAAAGCGCACGACCCGGGCTCATATTACGTTTTCGGGGGGACGCTAACAACTCGGACGGGCTGCCGGCCACGACCACGGCCGTCTTGGGGGAGAGAGGGGAGGCCGACTAACGCAAAACCGCCACCCGATCACCGAAGACCTGCTCCAGCCTGGCCAAGAGCTCGTCCGAGGCCGCGACCTTGAACTCCTCGCCCAGATCGAACACGGTTTCGCTACGCTCGGGGATCTCGAACCTCACCCGCGTCCGGCAGTTCCCCGGGAACTGGCGCAAGAGGCGCTGCAGTGTCAGCAACTGCTCGGAGCTGACCAGATCGGCGTTGAGGCGTAGGTCCATCATGGTGCTGCGTTCGGCACGTATGGAAGTGAGCAGTTTCGCGTCGAGGAAGCGCAGACGCTCGCGGGGATTTTCCGCATCGCCGTAAGGCACGTCTACCGTGCCGGTCACCAGCAACGGATCGCCCTTGGTAAGCACCGGGCGATACTCTTCCAGCTTGGCCGAGGCCACGTGCAGCTCGATCTGCCCGTGCTGGTCCTCGAGCTTGAAGAAGGCATACTTGCCCGTCCCGTTCTTGATGGGGCGCTCCTGGTAGTCCGACACCACCCCGCCCAAGATGACCTCGGCCCGGCCACCGCGCGCGGTGCAGTTGACGGTAGTCGCATTGGCAAAGCGCCGCAGCTCGGTAGTGAACCGATCGAGCGGGTGCCCGCTGATGTAAAAGCCCAAACTCTCCTTTTCGAATGCGAGCAGCTCCTTGGGTGTCCACTCTTCACCCTCGGTGTACACGTCCTCCGCCGGCGGCGGCACCTGCCCGGCCGACATCCCGCTAAAGAGCGCGAGGAGCGAGGTCTGGCCACTATCCCGCTCGCGCTGGACCACCGCCGCGGTGTCGATGGCAGGGCCAATCGCCCCCCAGAGCCTGGCCCGCGAGACGCCTCGCGCCTCGCCCACGCCGTCGAAGGCCCCCGCCTTCACTAGCGCCTCCGCCACTTTGCGATTCACCTTGCGCGGATCGACACGCTGGCAAAAATCGGTGAGCGAGGCGAAGGCTCCGCCCGCGGCGCGCGCAGCGCGGATGACCTCGACCGCGCCTTCGCCCACCCCCTTGACCGCCGCCAGACCGAAACGAATGGCCTTGGCAGAAGGGGAGGCTGACTTCCCCTCGCCGTTCGCCCTACGCCGGCCGCGCGGCGCCGCCGCCTCCGCAAGGGCGGCCCCGACTACCGTGAAATCGGCATCCGACTGGTTGACGTCGGGTCGCAGCACCTGGATGCCCTGCGCCCGCGCCTCGGCAATGCACTTCACCACCTCTTCGGTCTTGTCCTTTTCGCAGGTAAGCAGGCCCGCGAAGAACTCCACCGGGTAGTGGTGCTTGAGGTAGGCCGTCTGGTAGGTGAGGAGCCCATAGGCCGCCGAGTGGCTACGATTGAAGCCGTAACCCGCGAACTTAGCCATGAGGTCGAAGACCGACTCGGCTATTCTGAGGTCGATCTGCTTGGCTGCGGCCCCCTTCATGAAGGTGGCCTTCTCGCGGGCCATGACCTCGGCCTTCTTCTTACCCATCGCACGCCGGAGCAGGTCAGCTTGCCCCAGCGAGTAGCCCGCCAGAGCCGACGAGATCTGCATGACCTGCTCCTGATACACGATGACCCCGTAGGTGTCCTTGAGAATGGGCTCGAGCAGGGGATGAGCGTACTCGACCTTCTTGCGCCCGTGCTTGCGCTCGACGAAATCATCGACCATCCCGCCCTCGATCGGCCCGGGCCGATACAGCGCGCCCGCCGCCACGATGTCCTCGAAGCAGTCAGGCTTGAGCTTCTTGAGCAGGTCGCGAAATCCCGACGATTCCAGCTGGAAGACCCCGGTCACGTCGGCCTTGGCAATCATGGCATAGACCCCGACATCGTCGAGCGGGATCAGGGCGGGATCGAGCGGATCGCCCCCCGCGCGCTGGCGTTCGAAGTTCACCAGGTCGACCGCGGTCTTGATCACGGTCAGGGTCTTGAGGCCGAGAAAGTCGAACTTTACCAGTCCGGCCTTCTCGACGTCGGTCATGTTGAATTGGGTCGCGATGATCTCGTCTTGCCCGGCCGGGCGAAAGCACGGCACGTACTCCCACAACGGCTTTTCCCCTATGACCACGCCGGCGGCGTGGGTGCCGGCGTGACGATTTAGCCCTTCCAGCGTCTTGGCCACATCGAGTAGCTCGCGGTAAGGGCCCTGGTAGAGCTCCTTGAGGCGCGGCTCGTCTTCGATGGCCTTGGCCAGGGGTGGCGACTTGCCCTGGATGGGCTCGGGCACCAAGGTAGCCACCTTGTTGCCCTCCGCGGGAGGCATGCCCAAGGCGCGCGCGACGTCACGGATGCAGCTCCGCGCCTTCAGTTGGTGCATGGTCACGATCTGTCCGACGTTGTTCTTGCCGTACTTGCGCGTGACGTAGGCGATGACCTCTTCCCGCCGGTTCATGCAGAAATCGACGTCGAAATCCGGCATCGACACCCGCTCCGGGTTGAGGAAGCGCTCGAACAGCAGCTTGTTCTGGATCGGGTCGATATCGGTGATGCGCATCGAGTACGCCACCAGCGATCCGGCGCCCGAGCCTCGCCCCGGACCGACCGGGATGCCGCGCTCCTTGGCGTAATTGATGAAGTCCCAGACGATAAGGAAGTAACCCGGGAAGTTCATCTTCTTGATGACGCCGAGCTCGTGCTCCAGGCGCGCCCGGTATTCATCGGGATCGCATTGTTGCCCGACTCGTGCCGCGGTGGCCAGCCGCACCTCGAGCCCCCGGTGGGCCAGCTCGGTCAGGTAGCTCCCGGCATCATAGCCCTCGGGCACCTTGAAGGTCGGCAGATAGGTCTCGTCCAGTTGCAGCTCGACATTGCAAACCTCGCCGATGCGCTCGGCATTCTCCAGAGCCTCGGGCAGGTCCTTGAACAGGAGGCCCATCTCCTCGGGCGAGCGCACGTAGTACGCATCGGTCGGATGGCGCAAATGCTTGCTGTCATTGACCGTCGTCTTTTGCCCGACGCACATCAAAATCTCGTGCGCCCGGGCATCTTTGCGCTCCAGGTAATGACAGTCGTTGGTGGCAATGATGGGGATCCCAGTCTTCTTGGCGATCTCGATGATGCCGGCATTGACCTTGACCTGGTCGGGCAGGCCGTTGGCCTGTACTTCCAGGTAGTAGTTGCCCCGGCCGAGAATGTTGTCGTACTCGGCCGCAACCTGCGCCGCTGCCGCCATGT
>Ga0187889_10003130_pt1 | contig 15006 bp, 14 predicted proteins | sample June2016WEW_7_10_2_FD_132992 | JGI IMG/M metagenome (GOLD analysis project Ga0187889, IMG submission 132992) | Peatland microbial communities from SPRUCE experiment site at the Marcell Experimental Forest, Minnesota, USA - June2016WEW_7_100 | ecosystem: Environmental > Terrestrial > Soil >... | reverse complement strand
TGACCATCGACGAGCAGGAGGAAGTGGCTATTGTGGTCCCCGGTCAGAAGGACACCCTGAGAGCCTATCTCGCCGCCGTTGAGATTGTCCGAGGTCTTGACACCTATGGTGAGAAAGTCGATAGCCTCGGCCAGAGTCTTGATCCCGTAGCGGCGGAGGTCTTCCGCCGACAAGCTGGTCGAAAGCCCCGGAGCGGCGCTGGTGGTCTCGGCCTGCTTGGATGCCGAGGTGACGATCTGTTCGCTGAGCAGGCTCTCCAAGTCGCCGAGATCGTCGGCGCGCGCCGGCCCTGCCGACCATAACAAAGTCGCTAGCAGCACCAGGCCGAACGGGTCCCGGCACAGCGCCCTCACTGGCCTCACCCGGGCGAGCGTTGCGCAGCCGCCCCGGTGGCCCGGCTCGCCCTGCGCGTGGCCCGAGCGAGTCAATCAAACCCCACGGTCGCCCACGATGCGGCGGACCGCGGACAAGAGCAAATCGCTCTGGAAGGGCTTCACGATCCAGCCCTTGGCTCCGGCCCGCTTGGCCCGCGCGATCAGCTCAGGCGATCCGTCGGTGGTTAGCATCACCACCGGCACCGGCGGCGCCGGCGCATCGCCTTTGATCGTCTCCAAGAACTCGAGGCCATTCGCGACCGGCATGTTGACGTCGCAGATGACGATGGCAATGGGCAGCCCGCTGCGCACGGCATCGATGCCTTCCCGCCCGTTGCAGGCCTCGACAGTGCCGTAACCGGCCGACTTGAGCGTCATGGTGACCTGTTGTCTGATGGTCAGTGAGTCGTCTATAACGAGTACGGTCTTGTTGCCCATGACTTGCCTGCACCCGTTAGAAGAATAACATCGAACCTTCGACAATGCCGGCGGTGGATTCGTTGGGAGATCTTTCGGCCACACAAAATCCGGGCTTAACCACGAGCTCGAGCCAGATCTCGAGCGTCTCGCGCCCGATGGTGAAGCAAATGGGCCGGTTGCCACTGCGCAGGCTGGACCACAAGCGCACCCTTTCCGCGAGTGCGCTCTGGGGCACACCGAGGGCGAGGCTAAGGTTGTACTGGAGCAAGCGGTTGCGGTAGCGCCCGACCGCCTGGTTGACGATCTCGCACGCCCAGTCAGCCAAATCACGCGGCGTCACGTCGATCGGCAAGGGATGGATTTGCGAAAATAGCGCCACCGAGCCGAGCAAGGTGATGGAGCCCCGCAGATCGGCGCTGCCGAAGCCACAGAATGCCGTCAAACTGTCGGGCAGCGGGGGAGGTGCGTAGTCGCCGTTGACGCGCTCCGCCTTGATCTGCATGTCAGCGAATAGCTCCGCCACGCAGGTAGCGAGCACATCCTCCAAACGTTCCTCGTTGGAAGTGTGAGAGAGCATGACCTCAAGACTCTTCTCGTCACCTGCCAAGAAAATCTGGAGTGCGGCCCGAGCGCCCGCGCGCAACTGCCCGCCTCCCTGGACGGTCAAACCGGGTTTGTTCCGCTCATGCGCTAGCCGATTTCCTCGGGCACGACTACTTGGGTCCCAGTGCGACGCAGCAACTGCGGCGCTACCGCGACACGGTTGCGGCCGTTCGACTTGGCCTGGTACATGGCCCGGTCGGCGCGTTCGATCAGCATTTCCGCGGTATCGTTGACCTCGAGACAAGCGAGCCCGATCGAAACCCGGACCGGAACCTGGGCGCCCTGGGCATCGTGGAGCTCCATCTTCTCCACCGCGGCGCGGATGCGCTCGGCGGCGATGCTCCCGCCCACCTCGTCGGCGCCTGACAGGACGATGACGAACTCTTCCCCCCCCCATCGGCCGACAAAATCCGTCTTGCGCAGCTTGCCGGTCAGAAGATTGCCCAGTGTCGCCAGGACCTGGTCGCCCATGGCATGGCCATACTGGTCGTTGATGGCCTTGAAATGGTCTACGTCGAGCAGGAGCAGGCTCATGGGATAGCCGTGGCGTTCCGAGCGCGATTGCTCGATGTCGAGGGCGGCGAGCAAGGCACGCCGGTTCATGATCCCGGTCAACGGATCGGTGGTGGCCGCATGCTGGGTCTCTTGCACCAGGAGCGCGATGCGCAGAGGCCCCCCCAGCTCGCGCGCGATGACATCGATGATGCGTGCCGCCTGCAAGTCGCCGGCGTCGGCCGGGTTGAGCGCAAGCGTGGCGATGGTCTCCTGGCCAAATTTCACCGGACGGACAAGGGTTTCCGCGCCGGTGACCTCGGCCGACGCGTCCTCGTCCTCGATGGCCAGCACTGGGGTCTCGTGCGACAACGCCAAAGCCTGGCGAGCATCGCGCTCACAGACCGCCCGCAACGAGGGATGGGCATGCAGACCGAGGTGGCGCGGCTGGCGAACGTGCAAGGCCAGCCAGCGGTAGGTCATGACCTGCGATACGAACTGTGTGAGCAGGTCGAAGAGGCGATCGAAGGCGCCACAGGTGGACAGAGCGCGCACCTCGGCCGCCAGCACCGATTCGAATAGCGCGGCGTCGAGGTAGGCGGCGATGCGGTCGCGAATCGCCGCTTCGGCATCTTGCAGCTGGACGAAGAAGCCATCGTCCTCGCGGTGTCCCACAGAAATCGAGCGGGCTATGGCCCGCACCAAGTCTCCCATCCGCCCCTTCACCACGTACGCCGCCGCGCCGGCCCGCTCGGACCAGAAGCGGTTGCGTGGATTGTCGGGTCCGCGCAAGACCACGTGCACGCGCTCGGTCGCGGGCTCGGCACGAAGCAGGCGGGTCAATTGCACGCCCGAGATGCCCCGCATCCAGAGGTCGGCGATCACCACCGACGGCGGGCTGGCGAGTGCGGCGTTGGCCCCTTCTATGGGTCCGGCGAAACCGTTAGTCTTGTACCCTTGCATGCGCAAGCGCTCGATGAGCACTTCGCGCGTCTGGTCATCCGGATCGATGAGAATAACCGAATGCTCACCGCCCATAGACTGCCCATCGTCTTGCGGGACGCAAAGGTTTAGCGGCTGGGCTCGCGTAGCCTACTGGCCACTCTGGCCGTCCTCTCCTGCCTCTAGCCCTCCGTTCAGCCCTGCCTCTAGCCCTGCGTCTATCCCTCCGTTCAGCCCTCCGTCTAGCCCTTCGTCCTCTCCTACGTCGAGCCCTCCGTCTAGACCATGCTCACCGTCCGGTCCCCCGTCGAGCACCCCCTGACAGGCAGGCGAGGTCCTACCGTTGTCGATGCCAAGTGCCCATTGCCACGTCGACGTGCACTGGCCGCCCGCGGGCGCGCTAGCACAGGTCGCGGCGAAGTTGGACTCGGTCTGGGTCACCGACACCGTGAGCTCGCCGTCGGCGATCATCGTCAAAGACGCTGAGTCGGTCTGCTGCCAGCTACAGCTTCCCGAGGCATTGCTGGCCGTAGTCGTGCTGGCCAGGTCCGCCACGTTGCCCCTGATCACTCCGCTGCCCAGCCCGCCGTTGCTCCCCAGGGCGAAGGCACCGGTCGTTACATCGTAGCTGGCCGTCAACTCGGATCCCACCAGTCCACGCACCCCGATGCCGCAGCCGTCGACCGCGCCCGGGTACAATGTCCAGATCACGTAGCAACTGGATCCGCTATTGGTATTGGGAACGAAGGGCGCAGCATCCACCGCCGCGCCCGCGTCGGCGGAGGTCGTGTTCGAGCCACAGCCCGCTAGCGCAAGGGTGAAAACGATGCTCAGACACGCCCACATCGCTCGCACCCACCCTCGCTCGCGGGGGCGATTGCCGTCGCTGGTGGGCGTGGCCGTTCCATGCTCACGGTCCAGCGCGATCCGCATTGACATGGCAGCTATCTTCGGCCCCTACCGCTTCCGCCTTTAGGAGCCCGCGGCACGGGCGCAGACGGTGCGGCGACCGGGCCGAGGCATAGGGTAAGCTAAGTTAAGGGCGAGCGGTGGGGCCGATTCACCCGAGCTTGCGCTTGAGGTCCATGATGAGCGCCACCACCCGGCTCGAAGTGGTGGCGAACTCGCTCTTGGCGCCCAGCGCGACCTCCTCGGTCATGTTCTGTCCGGCACGCGCCTTGATGACCACCTGGGCGGCCGCTTTGTGAAACTTGGCGTGCTCGGCCAGCAAGGCCTGGAACTCGGGCATCCCGGCGTGGATCTTCCCTTCGCCGCGCAGCCACTTGCCCAGCACGCAGGCGCCGTCGCTGCCAACCACCGCTGGATCCAGCGAGCCGTCTGGCTTGGCCAGGAACGTCTTCAACTTCATCTTCCAATCCACGTGTGTCTTGATCGCGTCGTCTAGGTTCATCGTCTGCTCCTTGGCGCAGGCAGGGACAATCCCTGCCTGCCCTCGCGCTCATCGGCTGAAGCCAAGGCCGGCTCACCCCCCACTTCGGGGGTATTTGACGCGGAGCTGGCTAGCGACGGCCCGCCGCTGTAGCTTGTCTAGTCATGGATGCGGATGTCCCTCGCCTCCAGGAGACGCGCGACCTCTTGGAGAGGGTGCAGGAGTTGCTTTGCTCGGGCAAGCTGGCCCGCTTCTTGCCCAAGCGGCGCGATCTTCCCCGCTGCTGGCAGGTTCTCGACTGCAAGCGCAAACGTTGTCCGATCTACGGCACCGCCGGCACCCGCTGCTGGCAGACCGTCGGCACGATGTGCGCACCCCACAGCAAGCCGGCCTATTCCATCCAGGCCAAGTGGCCTGACTGCCGCGACTGCCCCGTGTACCGGTCTGCCCTCACCAGCGACGAAGCGCGCATCGAAGAGGCCCTGTCCAACATCGCCCATTGGCTGACCGGCGTCGCCGGATCATCGCTGCGCGATGCGGTCGCTATTCGTCGCAGCTTCGCCAAGTTGGTCGAGCAGCATGGCCTGAGCACGCGCGAAGCCGAGGTTCTCCACCATCTCTGTCTGCGCCGGTCGCGCAAGGAAATGGCAGCCCGGCTGCGCCTCTCCGACGAGACGGTGAAGATGCACGTCAAGCACGTCTACCGAAAGCTGGGCATCGGTGGCTCGCGTGAGCTGCAACGCACCCTCGCCGACCTAGCGGTCCATCAGCGCTAGCCGGTGGCATGCTATGACCAAGCGCGATGGCTCCTTCGGCTCCCGCGCCGCTCCCAGCAAACCGGCTAGTCATCGTCATCGTCTTCGTCGCCGCCGTCCTGCTCCTACTGGCGGCCCACGCTTGCCAGCGCTGGCTCGTCCGCTATCGCCTGCGCCGCAGATGGGCCCACGCGCGCTGCGTGGAACGGCAAGCATCCCGCATGCTCGAGGGCTTGGGCTACGCCATCCTGGGCCGGCAGATCGAGACCAGCTATGCCGTCCTCGTCGACGGCCAGCCTGCCCAAGTCCGCCTACGGGCGGACTACCTGGTGTCGCGTGCCGGCCGGCAATTCGTCGCTGAAGTCAAATCCGGGGCCGTTGCGCCTCGCCTCGACACCGCCGCAACCCGCCGGCAACTGCTGGAGTATCGCGTGGCATTCCAAGTTGACGGCGTGTTGCTCGTCGACGGTGAACAAGCCCGGGTGCACGAGGTGACCTTCCCGACCTGGCCGCTCCCGGCCCGCGAGGTACGGCCCGCCCGCCTCGCGCTCTACCTCATCATGGCCCTGCTCGTAACCATCGGCCTCTGGGCGCTCAGTCGGAGCCGGTGAGCAAGCGCATGGCACCCCGCCCAAGCGCCCGGCCCATGTCAGTAGACTATCGTGTCCCCTTGCGCGGCTCGCGGGCGTCTTTGCTGCGATCGAGGCTTTCGCCCGCCTGTGCGCAAGGTTCGCGGAGCCGCTAGAGCCTCCCATCCGGCAAGCTGTATAGTCGGGCGGCCGTGCCTCTCGACTTGCACCCATTGGTAGCCACGACACTGGATGACCCACGCCTGGCCGACTATCGTGACTTGCGCGATAGACGGCTCGGCCCATCGAGTGGCCGCTTCATCGCCGAGAGTGAAGTCGTAGTGCGCAAGCTGCTGGCCGCCGGCATGCCCATCCATTCCATGTTGCTGACCGCCCCCCGCCTCGCGAGCCTCGAGCCGCTGCTTGCCGCCACTCCCAGAAGCTTCCCGATCTTCTTGGTTCCGCAGACGGTGATGGACAAGGTGGCCGGCTTCCACGTACACCGCGGTTGCCTGGCCATCGCCGAGCGCCCGCGGCGCGCCCTGCCCGCCGACGCCCACCTGATCGTCATTGCCGTGGATCTCGTCGACGTTGACAACTTGGGCAGCCTGGCCCGCAACGCCGCAGCATTCGGGGTGGACGCGCTCATGCTCTCCCCGCGCTCGGCCGATCCGTACTATCGCAAGGCGGTGCGCACCTCTGCCGGTGCAGTTCTTGCGCTACCGATCGTGCGTGCTGGCCGCTGGCCAGAAGACCTGTTGGCCCTACGCGATGAGCATGGATTTCAGCTGGCGGCCGCCGTCTTGACCGACAGCGCTCTGCCCCTCCCCCTCTTCGCCCCCGCCGAACACCTCGCCCTTCTCTTCGGCCCCGAGGGGCCAGGGCTCGACCCCGCCCTCCAGCAGCTCTGTGACATTCGCCTCAAGATACCCATGGTGAGCTCGCCCGGCGTCGACTCCCTCAACGTGGCCAATGCTAGCGCGGTGTTCCTCTACCACATCACCCAGGTCTTCCCGCGCCGCCCGCCTTCCCTAGAGCAACCAGGTCAGATCAGTCGGTGAGGCGCCAGTCAGGCGGACCGGGCGTAAGTGATGACCTCCTCTATTGCAAGGTCGGCGGCACTCGCTATTGCATATTGCACGGCGCCTGACGGCCATGCACAAAGATCCCGCGCTTACGAGGGGCGGCACTCGACTTGCACACCTTGGGGTGTGATGTTTCCCCGCTGCCCGAGCTGCGTTGAGCACTGGCCATGGTGAAGGCCGCCCCCGGGCAGACCCTGGATGGCCGCTTCCAGCTCGGCGAAGAGCTCGCCCGCGGCGGCATGTCGATTCTCTTCAAGGCCCAGGACCTCGCCCGTGCCAACCGAGCGGTGGTCGTCAAGGTCCCGCTGCCCGAGTTCGGGAGCGGGGTCGGGCGCTGGTCGCTCTTCCAGCGGGAGGAACAAATCGGCAGCCAGCTCGATCACCCCTACGTGCTGAAGTTCGTGTGCGGCGACGCCAACCAACGCCGCCCGTACGTGGTGATGGAGCACGTCCCTGGCCCCTCGCTGGCCGAGCACCTGCAAAAACGTGGCCCTTTGCCGGAAGCCGAGGCGCTGCGCATCGCCAGCAAGATCTGTGAAGCCCTCGCGCATATGCATGAGCGCGGCGTGGTCCACTACGACATCAAGCCCGGCAACGTGATGCTCTGCCCGGACGGCAGCATCCGTCTCATCGACTTCGGGATGGCGCATGAGACCATGACCTCGCGCTTTACCCTGGCCGGCGCGTTACCGGCCATTGCTTCTTCTGGCTATGTCGCCCCGGAACAGATCAAGCGCAAGCGCGGTCGCACCAGTGTGGACATCTACGGCATGGGCGCGACCCTCTACGAGATGCTGACCGGCCGGACGCCCTTTCCCGACGACGACGACTTCGGCGCTGGCAGTGCACGCCTGGCGGGTGACCCCCCTGCGCCGCGCAGCCTTGACCCACGGATTTCGCGCGCGGCCGAGGAGATAGTTCTGCGCGCCCTTCGTCGCACACCCGCGGAGCGCTACCCCACGGCCGCAGCGTTGCAAGCTGACCTGGACGCCCCCCACCGGGTCGTGGTGACTGGTCTCAGCGATCGGCTCCAGCCCCCCACGCGCTGGCGGCGTGGGCTACGTCAAGCGCGCTACATCGCCATCCTGTGCCTTCTGCCCGTGGTGCTGCAGGTGGGCCTCTTCGCCTGGCTCTGGCACCACTTCGCACACAAGTGAGGCTGCTCCCGGCGGAGCGCGCAGCCGCTCGCCCCGTCGGAAACGAAGACCGTGGGCGTAGCCGTAGGCGGTGGCCGTGCCTGTGGTCGTGGCCGTGGCCGTGGCCGTGGCCGAAGCAACTCGTCCGTGGCTACCACTGCCCTTGCTCGCCGTTTCCCGGCGGAGTTATGTTCTTTCCATGATGAAGCGAAGCTCGATCCTCCTCTCGGTTTTACTCTCCGCCGCGGTGCTAGCTCCCCAAGGCGTCCATGCCTTCGACCTCGGCGGCTTGGCCGGCAAAGCCGGTTCCGCGGCCGGGAACACGGCCCGTGACAAAGCCGTCAAAAAGGTCAACGCGCAGCTCTTGGCCGAGACCCGGAAGAATCAGTGCAGCTTCAAGACCGACAGCGACGAATTGGCGCCCGGGTGCGATGCCAAGCTGCGCAATCTCGCAACCGCCCTGGTGAAGATCAAGCAGAACCTCGCCGTTTCCGGGGTCACCAACTACAAGTTCGAGGTTTCCGGTCACACCGACACGAGCGGCTCCCCCGAGCACAACAAGGTATTATCGGCCAAGCGCGCCGCCGTCATCGCCCGCGAGCTGGCCGCCCGCGGCGTGCCTCGCGGCGAGATCATCTCCATCGGGATGGGCTCGGAGCGCCCCCTGATCAAGCCCGACAACACGCCCGCCAAGAAGGCCAAGAACCGGCGCTACGAGATTCAGGTGCGCTTCTAGCACTGCCGCGTGGCCGGTTTCCGCTCGCTATATGCGGTGGGCCCCGCGCTCCGTGCTCGGCCGCTAGCTCAAATCGACACCGGACCCGAGATGTTGTGCAGACCCTTCGGCGTGTTACTGGCATCGAAGCTGTCGCAACCCCTGACGACGAGCTCCAGTCTGCAGCCCGCGCTCTGCCCCTCGACCCAAGTACCGGGTGTGCCATCCGAGCACCAAGCCCCGCTATTCGCATAGATGCTACCAATCAGCGGTATGCCCGGCTCCGTCGTCGCGTGGTGGGTGTGTCCCATGACGACACCGCGATAGCAGCCGATGGGACGGCCAATCTTCTCGGCAACCAACGCGAGGCCATCGAGCTCCGCCGTTATGGCCAGAGCCGAAGAGGCGAGGCTGCCGCCATGACGGGTGTTCCATTCCGAGCACAGATTCTCGTACGTCGCGCTCACTTGTGCGATGCTGACCGGTGTGCCGTTCCAGAGATCGGACGGCATCTGGATCTGCGCATCCGGGGTGAGGCCAGCCTTGTTGCAGAACGCTTCGAGGACGCCTTGCGGGAGAGCCTCGTGAGTAGCGAGCGCCGCGAGGAGAGCCTCTATATCTCGTGCCAGACCGGGCGTGCGCGACCCTGTCTGGCGGTCGACGGTGGCCGCCAGGCGACTCAAGAAATATCCCAGGGGCAGTTGGTCGCGCCGAAGCGGGTCCGGGGCATTGAATAGACAGGAAGCGTGACCATGCTCAGCTCGGAGAGCGCCAGCGCCCCACAAGAAGAACGGGTGCTCCGCCGGACCGGCAAAATGGGCCTTGGGCATCACGGCGGCGAGGAGTGGCGCGGTCACGGCTTGGTCGTGGTTGCCAGACGCATAAAAGGTCGGCTTGCTCTCCGAGAGTGACCTCAGGGCGTTCGCGAGCGGTTGGTTGCCGAGCATTATCGTTGCGATGGTTGGCGGCTGCACGTCGTGGGGAATGATCCAGCCGTCCCAGATATCGCCCAGCAGGTAAACGGCGTCGACATCCTTCCGCTGCGCGATCCAGCTGAGGAACCCACTCAGTCGTCTTTGCCCCTGGACAGTTAGCCACTCCCACGTGTGCGGGTTTTCCGAGCTCACCACCAGGCCAAGACCGGGACCAATGTGAAAGTCACTCGCAAAGATGGTGCATCCCATCGTCATATCCCCTTTCGCGCGAGAGACAGCTCCCGCAGGCCGCCGTGGGCGGCGAGGAAGTCATGGCCCGGACATTCTACGCTTGCCGCTGACGCCGCAACGCAAAATGTGACTCTGGCCTACCCTGGAGTTTGCTGGAGTTGAGAGCGCGTCGCCCTGTGCGCCACGATTTTCAACCAGTTGCATCAGCAAGCTGCTCGCGCCGCAAGACCAAGCGGACGCGCGTATGATAGGTCCGCCGTGCGGCCTTGTCCTTGCAGCGGCGGTGCATCATGACGGTATTACTTCTGCTGCAAATCCTGCTGGCGACCGCATCACCGGCTTCGCTGCATTTCTCGACGGTGGCTATTCCTCTTCCGGGTGCCGACGGTCCCGTATCGCTCGACTACCTCGCCGCAGACCGCACGACCGGCCAGGTATGGATTCCGGCAGGCAATACCGGCAGCGTGGATGTTCTCGATGTTGCCCGGCGCAAGGTGACTCGCATCGAGGGCTTTGCCACCCGCAGTCGGGAGACCAGGGCAGGTACGCGCGTCATGGGGCCGAGCGCCGTGGCTTTGGGCAACGACATAGCCTTCATCGGCAATCGTGCCACGGCGGAGATCTGCAGCATCGGCACGCACACGCTGGCGAAAATTGCCTGTGCGGCGCTTGCGGCAGCACCCGATGGCGTGGCCTACGTACCGACGGCTCGAGAAGTCTGGGTGACGACCCCCCGCGACCAGTCGATCACTATCGTGGACGCCCGCGACCCTGCCAGGCTCAAGCAAGCTGCAAGAATCCCACTCCCGGGCAAGCCCGAGGGCTATGCCGTGGACGCCGCGCGCGGGCTGTTCTTCACCAACCTGGAAGACAAGAACCAGACCCTGGTCATCGACGTGAAGTCCCGTCAGCTGCGGAAGGCCTGGCCCTCGGCATGTGGGCAAGAGGGTCCGCGCGGCCTGGCCTACGAACAGCATCGGCAGCTGCTCTTCGTCGCCTGCACCGACAAGGTCGAGGTGCTCGATGCCGGCCATGACGGTGCCATCATGGCTACCTTGGAAACCGGTGCTGGCGTGGACAACATCGACTACCTGGAAACCCAAGCAAGCCTCTATGTGGCAGCTGGCCGAGCTGCGCGGCTTACCGTTGCCCGGGTTGGCGAGCACGGTCGCCTGACTACTCTCGGCACCACATCGACAGCCGAGGGAGCCAGGGTGGTGGTGGTGTCTGGCGATGGCACGGCAGTGGTTGCCGACCCCGTGCATGGCGGTGTTCTCCTGGTAGACCCGCGACCTTGATGCCAGCCCCATCAAGCCAGCTCATGATTCCCTGGTACTCGCCAGGATGGCGAAGAGCTCTGACCTTCGTCCTCTGGGTCACCCTCTCGGGTGTGGGGCGCCGGGGCTATGCCTATCGGCCTTTCGATGGTACCGACGGCGATGTAGCCCCAACGGGAGAGTTCGAGCTCGAGCTGGGGCCGGCACACTACTATCGCGCGGGGGGAGCGAATTGCCTCATCGCGCCCGCCACCGTGCTCAACCTTGGCGTAGTCCCGCGCTTCGAGTTGGTGGTTGACTTCCAGAACTTCGTTGCCCTGCACGAGCCAGGCGCCAGCGAAAACCAAGTCGCGCTGCGCGACACCGATGTGCTGGTCAAGGTGGTCCTCCGCCAGGGCTTCTTGCAGGGAACATCCGGACCCAGCCTCGCGCTCGAAACTGGCCCGCTGCTACCCGAGGTGAGCGGCGAGCACGGCTTTGGCGCATGGGCTGACACCATTCTCTCCGTGGGCAATGATCGCGTAGCGGCTCACGGCAATGCCGCCATCGCCTACAACCGCGAGCACCAGCTGGAGATGTTCGGTGATGTCATCGCCGAGGTAGGGCGAGACTGGGTTGTTCGTCCCGTGGCCGAGGCCTTCATCGACCGCTCCCTCGGAGGGACCAAGGAATACTCGGCGCTGCTCGGTGCGATTTGGGCCTGGCGAGATGACCTGGCCTTCGACCTTGCCGGCCGCACGGCTGCTCTTGACGGTGGCCCAGTCTGGGAGGTCAGGCTGGGGCTTACCTGGAGCGTGCGCGTGTGGGGCGGCTAGCGACTCCTAATGGTGACGCCCCCGCCCACGGCGCTGCCGCACCAGAGAGGCGATGGCTAGCCCGAGGAAGAGCAGCGATCCGTGGATGCCCGTTATCCCGGCTCCCTGGGTGGTGCACGAACAGCCGGATGATGCCTTCCCGGGCGCCGTCTGAGCTCCGGCCATTCCGCCCGAGCCAGCACCCCCACCGGGCACAGAACCGCCACTCCTCCCACTGCTAGAGACATAACCTCCTGATGCGGTTGCCCCGCCGCCACTCGATGCCGTGGATGTCGAGCTTGTTGCGCCTGAGCCCGAGCTTCCACCTGCTCCGCTCCCGCTCGAGCGGCCGCTGCCTCCACCTACGCCGCCCCCGCCCGGCGCCGTACCGCCCGCGCCACCAGTGCCGATCCCTCCCCCCGTGCCGCTCGCGCCGCCACTGCCCACGTCACCGCCACCTCCGCCAGCCGCTCCTGCTCGGCCACCAGCGCCCACGCCCCCTCCCGCACCGGCCGCGCCACCATCCCCGCCGCCATTGCCACCCTCCCCGCCCACGCCGCCATCGGTCCCGGCGCTGCCAAGCCATGGTGTCGGTGCTGGTGGCGTCCCGCTGGGGCTGATCGCCATCGCGTACGCCACCGCGGTATACGGCTGCGTGCTTGGAAGGGTGACGTGCAATCCGGATCCATCCTGCGTGAATGCCAGAGAGATGGCCGAGCCACCCACTGGCCCGAACAAGAACACCTTGCCCGACCCGACCGCAAAGCGACTCGTTGTAACCGACGTCAGGGTAACCTCTTTGCCATTGCCTGGCCAGCCCAGCAAGATCGCATAGACAACGTCGCCCTGCTTCGAGGTTGTGTAGCGTACGTCCTGCGGCGTCCCCGCCGCTGGCGCGCAGATCGAGCACCCACCCATCTTGGTCGGGCCTTCGCCGTAGACCGACCAGGCGCGGGTTTCGTAGATGGCCGTCCCGAACTGCTTCAGAAATGTGCCCATCGCCAGCAAGATGTCCTGTTGTTCCTGAGGGATCGTGCCATCGGCCATGGGACAGATGTTGAGCAAGAGACCACCGTTCTTGCTGACTCGGTCGATGAAGGAATGAATGATTGCTTCGGAGGCGTAATACGTCATTCCCACGACGTAGCCCCAGGTGTTCGGGCCGACCGTGTCGTCGGTTACCCAGTAAGGATTCGCAATGTCAGCCGGGCCACCCCGCTCGTAGTCGTACACCTCCCCATTGTTGTTATAACCGTCCTTGTAGGTAGCGACGACCTCCTTGTTCCAGGAGAGTGCGGCGTTGTAGTAGTAAGCGGCGAACTGCAACAGCGATGAGTCCGTCAAGACAATCTGGGGCGTGAAGGAGTCCTGGTAAACGATGTCGGGCTGGAACTCGTCGACCACTTCTTCCAGCTCGCTCAGCCATAGCTGGTTTTCGGCTGCCGGGCTTAGCTGCCCATAGAGCTTTTGCAGGCTGGGGTCGGTTTGCGTTGGAGCGAGCTGCCAGTAGCCCTGGAAGTTATATGCGTGGTGGAACGCCGCCATGATCTTGAGGCCTCGTTGGCGAAATGCGTCGATGTTGAGCTTGGCCACGTTGAGCATGGGCCCCTTGATCGCGGCGTTCCATTCGTTGACCTTGCTGTCCCACATCGAGAAGCCGTCGTGGTGCTCCATCTGCTGTCCCGCAAATCGAGCGCCTGCATCGACGAAGAGCTGGGCCCACGCGTCGGGATCCCAGTTGCCACCCGCTGACGTGAGCTTCGGAGCGAACTGAACGAAGTTTCCGTTCTTGTCGTTCGCCCCAGTGATGAACTTGTCATAGGGCCAGTTGGAAAATGGATCGCCGTACGTGCTGAGGTGATGCTGGTAGACACCTCCGCCGTTGCTCGTGTCATACATATAGTGCGGGTACCACTCGCTATAGAACTGCGGCGTCGTATGCGCCCCCCAGTGGAACCAGATGCCGAGCTTGGCGTCTTGGAACCACTCTGGCGCGGCTGGGTGTTGATTAACGGACGACCAGTCCGCAGTGTAGCTCGTTGGCTGAGTCTGCGCCGCCGCGGTGCCGGACCACAGCACCAGAGTGGTCGATAAGCACGCGACTCCACCCGCCGCGAGAGCCAGGAACCTGACGCAAGACAGTGACTGTAATCTGGATTTCATCGGATATACTCCATGGTGATGCCCTGCGTGTTGCGGCTGGACGATGAAATTTCCGCAAAGTCCTTCCATGGGCGCGGGGTAAGCAAGCCCAGGAGCGAAGGGCGAAGGCAGCCCTAATGACCGAAGCTTGCGGCGCTGGCCGAAGGATTCAAGGGTTGTATGCCCCAAACTCGGAGATGGCGGGAACACCTTGGGCCGAATCAATGACTAGAGCAATTGCGTCAGCGGTGGTCTTATTGAGCTGCCAGAGTTGGCGTTCCCCGATGACGGTACCCTTGAGCTGATTGCCAGAGCTGTCTTTGGGAGTGTTCCAGGTGCCGTTCTGCTTGATTTCCACGTGGTATCCGGTCGAGCGCTCGCCGAGCTCGATAGGCTCGCGGATGCTGATTACGCTGAACGTGATGGAGGAGGTCGGGTCCACCTCGAGTCGTCCGGTCGTCTTTCCCGCCGCCGCCGCCCAGTACGTGCAGATATCTTCGTCCACGGCCTTGCTCCCGTCGAAGCCGGCAGTCGCCCACGTCGAGTCGGCCGTGACCGGCTGACCCTTGAGAGCATTGTTCGCGTAGAGCGAGGAATACCAGGTCCCGAACTGCTGGAGTAGGGCGACATCGTTCGGGTCAAATGCTCCGGTGTTGGAGGGCGGTACGTTGAAGATGAGGACTGAATTCATGCCGATTGTCGAAAAGTAGACCGATTGCATTTCGCTGAGCGCCATCGGGTTTTCCCCCGGATGCCAGAACCAGTGGTCGCCGTCAGGCAATCGATCCGACACGTCCGACTCTTGCGGGTACCAGAGATTCTTGCCATCGGGGGCGGTCCAGATGCTTGACGTAGTTCTACTGGCTTGCCCGTTTTCGCTCCCGATCCACCGGATGTCTGCGCCCTCTATGTTGTCCCCAGTCCACACCAGAAGGTGCGGCGCGAGCTTATGGGCGAGATTTACAACGCCAGTCCAATCAAAGCTTCCGGCGTTATTTCCGTCCAGCCATAGCTCATACATGGGCCCGTAATTCGTCGCCAGCTCCTGGAGTTGGTTGTTGAAGTAGCTCTGGTAGGAGCCGCTGGAGCTCTGGAAATGCTGATCCCACGGCGCGAGGTATACGCCGGATCTCATGTCGGCAGCCT
>Ga0187889_10003127_pt1 | contig 15025 bp, 13 predicted proteins | sample June2016WEW_7_10_2_FD_132992 | JGI IMG/M metagenome (GOLD analysis project Ga0187889, IMG submission 132992) | Peatland microbial communities from SPRUCE experiment site at the Marcell Experimental Forest, Minnesota, USA - June2016WEW_7_100 | ecosystem: Environmental > Terrestrial > Soil >... | reverse complement strand
TGTTTCGCTCCGAGCGCTGATGGCGGTAGTTGATTGCCGTATCCAGCAGGTTGATGCCATTTTGCAGCGCAACCCAGATCGCCGTTTGATAGTTCGAGTCCATAGCGTCGTCGGGTTCGCCCAGGTAAGTGCCGAGGCCGATCGAGGAGATTGAGAGCTGCGGTTCGGCTGGAAGTCGCCGGAAATGGCCCGCCCGGTCGAGGCCGGGAAACCGGCTTCGGAACCGTGCCGAGCCTTCGCAAGTCGCAAATCCCTCAATCATGATGGCGACCAGCATATCAGCGAAGCGGCACGCTTGCTCCAGGTTGCCAGAGCACGAAGGTGCGCGCCTGAGGCTTCCTTTCAGTCATTCCCTGACAGTGCGCCGGCGATGGTTGGAGTGTGCCTGTCGGCCGATGGCCACTGGTCTAAGTACCGGGATTTGGGGCCGCGCACTCCAGGTCCCCGACACGCGCCGTGGTTATGCGTGTTGGGGTAGAGGCCAACCTTGCGCGGGCCCTCGCATTCTCATAGCTCGTCACCGTTGTTCAACTTTTCTGCGCTGGGAAGCGTGTATCTGGGCGACTTTTACCGAGGAGGCACCTGATGAAGAGTTTTCTGTTTGGCCTTGGATTGGGAATCGGACTGGGCATTCTGTTTGCCCCCATGAGCGGAGAAGCAACCCGCAACAACCTGAGTGAACGCGCCAGCGATGTGGCCAACTCAGCGCGACAGAGTTACGAGCAGGGACGGGAACGCGTGCAGCGCGGCGTGGAATCCATACGCAGCACCACCGAGCGCGCCGTGGGCCAGGCTCGCGCCAGCTTCAACGACGCCACCGGCACTAACCTATAAGCCCTTAACCGACCAATCCAGCGATCAACCCGGGCGCCCGGCGAGTCGTCCGTGGCCGCCCGGGCCCGTTATGCGGCAGAACGACTCGGGAATGCCCACCAGAGTGGTTGACACTCGCGAAGCGCCCCCGGTATTCTTATATCTTGCCAGAAGGGAATTTTTCCTCTAAAGGCGGTTGCAAGGTGGGCGGAGCCGGGAGTGGCTTAGGGCTCCGGTGTGGGTTCTTTGGCGGATTGCATCCGGCGGTTCCGGGAAGTGCGCTCGTTCCGAGTTCAGCCTGCAACTCTCTTCGCCTCATGCGGTTATAGACATCATGCTGATCCGCGTACAAGATCTGGAACTCCGGCGTCAGGATTTTGCCGAGGAGTTGCAGCCGGGTACTATTGATTTTGGGCGAGAGCTCCAGCAGTTCGGCGTCATGAAGGTGCGCGGTCGGGCTGAATTGATCCGCGAGCACCGCGGCGGACGCGAGTATGTCGCCGACATCCGGCTGGTTGGAGAGTTGGCTGGCCGCTTCGAGGTGAGCTGTGCACGCTGTCTGGAGCCGGTTCCACAGGAGGTAAGCCGTTCGTTTGACCTGCTGTACCGTCCACTCGGCATCGACCGGCGCAAGGAAGAGGTCTCCATCAGCGAGGCCGAGACCGAAATCGGCTACTATGAAGGCGAAGGGCTGGAGTTGGAAGACGTTCTTCGCGAACAAGTTTTGTTGGCTGTCCCCATTAAAACGGTTTGCCGGATCGACTGTAAAGGTTTGTGCCCACGGTGCGGCCAGAACCTTAACGAGGGAAGCTGCACCTGCGAACCAAAGCAGGAGGAGCCGCGCTGGTACGCTCTGCGCGATTTGAAGAGCCACCTGCACTAGGCGGCGGCGAGCCGCACGATTTTGGCCGGCAACACTAGACCAGATCGCGGAAGGTATCCCCGCGAGGTAGCCGGGCTTCAGAGCCCGGCGATGATACTTTAAGGGCATACCGAATGTGAAATTGCTCTAATCCGGCACTTATGTCGTATCCCGGCGCGACAATCTGCCGGGAACACTGAAAGGTTTAAGAAAATGGCAAATCCCAAGCGGAGACACTCCCAGCGCCGCACTTCGATCCGCCGCTCGCATGATCACCTGACGGCACATTCACTTTCCGAATGTCCCAATTGCCACGAACGAAAAATGCCGCATCGCGCCTGCCCAAAATGCGGGTACTATAAAGGCCGCGAAGTTGTGGAAGTCGAGAAGGCAAGCTGACGTTCCGTGGCATGGATTCACTTTTAACAATTGCGGTCGATGCAATGGGCTCCGACCGGGCTCCGAAGCCCGAGGTTGAAGGCGCCATTCTGGCGGCCAGGCATTACGGTGTCCGCGTACTGCTGGTGGGCAAAGAAGACGTGATTCGCGCCGAGATGGCCGTGCATCCGGCCGCCCTGCAATTGCCGATCGAGACCGTGCATGCCAGCGAAGTAATCGGCATGCAGGAAAAGGCGGCGCAAGCCGTCAAGCAGAAGCGCGACTCTTCGATGCGGGTTGGGCTGCGCCTGGTGCGTGAAAACCGGGCCGCTGGATTTGTTTCGGCGGGCAACACCGGCGCGGCAATGGTTACGGCCAAACTTGTGCTGGGAGTTCTGCCCGGGGTGGACCGTCCGGCACTGGCCGCGGTTTTTCCCACGGCGGCAGGCACCGCCTCGATCATGCTCGATGTGGGCGCCAACGTTGACTGCAAGCCCCACAACCTGCAGCAGTTCGCGATCATGGGCGAGATCTACTTCCGCACCATGTTCGCCGGACGCTTCCCCAAGGCAGATTGCCCACGGGTCGGCTTGCTCTCGATTGGAGAAGAGGAATCCAAGGGCAACGAACTCACGCACGAGACCTTCAAGATGCTGAAGACCATGCGCATGAACTTCGTTGGCAACGTCGAGGGACGGGACCTTTACAACGGCAACGTCGACGTCATTGTCTGTGACGGGTTCGTCGGTAACGTGGCGCTGAAAATATCCGAAGGGCTGGTCGACACGGTTCGCGCCATGCTGAAAGAGTCGCTGCAGGCAACAATCACTCGCCAGATGGGATACCTGCTGGCGCGGCGGGCCTTCCAGGACTTCAAGAAGCGGCTCGACTACTCAGAGTACGGTGGCGCGCCGCTGCTCGGCATTAAGGGCGTGGCGATCGTCAGCCATGGTTCATCGAACAGCCTGGCGATCAAGAACGCCATCCGGGTGGCCGCTGAATTCGCCAGGACGAATCTGAACACGAAAATCGAGGAGCAGCTTCAGATTGCTGGTCATGCCTTGGGCCACGCCAACCACGCGGCGGCCAGGGAACCACATCCTTCGATTTCCGGCTGAACCGGCGGCTCAGCACTCCTGAAGGGAAATTCCGTCGTGAGGATCGCAATCGACATCCGGCAGATGAGTGATTATGGCGTGGCTACGTACACCCGCAACGTGGTCCGCAACCTCGCGCGGATGGATCACGTCAACGAATACTTCCTGATCGGCATGGTCGAGCGGCTCAACGAAGTCGGCGAATTGCCGCCCAATTTTCATTGCGTTCCCTTTGAGGGCCACGACGGCAATACGAGTGGTTATTTTGATTTCCGCCGCACGGTGCGTGGCTTCCAATGCGATCTGATCCACTTTCCGCAGATGTTCTGGCGGCCGCGCATGCCCGGCTGTCCCTATGTCGTCACCGTTCACGATCTGCTCGACTACATGTACCGCAACAATTCTCAGTCCAGTTTCACGCGTACGGTGCGCTTCCACCTGACCCGGCGCATGCTGCACGGAGCGGCGAAGATCTTCGCGGTTTCCAATTTCACCAAGCAGGATTTGACGCGGCTTTTCGATGTGCCGCCCGACAAGATCGAGGTCGTTTACAACGCGCTCGACGACCGCTTCCTTCTCGGGCACGCGACATCGGACGATCGTGCCATGATCGCCGAGCGTTACCAGGTGAACTACCCCTTTATTCTGTACGCCGGGCGAATCAGTCCGCACAAGAACATTGTGCGCATCATCGAAGCGTTTTCGGCTCTGAAATCGGAACTGGCCAAAAATGATTACGTTCCCGATCTCAAGCTGGTCATCATCGGCGATCAGGTCTCCAAGCATCCCGACCTGCGGAGGGCGGTGATCAAAAGCGCCGTGCAATTCGACGTGCGCTTTCTCGGCTTCGTGCCGGTCGACGTGCTGCGCATCTTCTACGACTTGGCAAAGATCTTCGTCTTCCCGTCGCTCTACGAAGGTTTCGGGCTGCCGCCGCTGGAGGCCATGGCGCATGACACACCCGTAGTGGCCTCCAACGTGACGGCGGTTCCGGAGGTGCTGGGCAACGCCGCCGTGCTCGTCAACCCGGAAAACGTCTTCGAGATAAGCCGCGCGCTGTATCGCGTGCTGCTCGATCAGTCTCTGCGCGAAAGAATGAAAGCCGCAGGGCGGGATAGAGTCCGGCGCTACTCGTGGCAAACCTCCGTGCGCAGCATCCTGGACGTTTATCAGGCGGTCGCGAGCCAATCCGCGGCTGCCGCCAGTCGCTCCTAGAGCCTCTGAAGAGATTCGCCTAGCCTCGTTCCTTCTGGAAGAGGTATGGCCCGTTCTGTTGCGCCGCCATCAATTCCAACACCTTCATGAAGGCGCGTGCCGCGTGCGACAGGCTGGCCCCGCGCCGATATACGAGTCGCACCTTGCGCTCCATCTGTAATTCTTTTACTGGTATTTGCACCAGCTCGCCGCGATTGATCTCGGCTTCGACGGCGATCCGCGGCAGCAGCGCGACTCCGTTTCCCATGGCGACAAACTGCTTGATGGCCTCGATATTCGGCAGCTCGACCGGCATGTGCAGGGCCGTCTTGTGCTTGGCGAAAGCCTGAAGAACCTTTTCGCGATAGGGCGAGCGCACATTGTGAGCGACGAAAAACTCGGCGCCAAGCTCGCGGATGCTGACCTCCAGCGAGGTTGCAAGCGGATGACCCGGATAAACGACGAAGGCTAGCTCATCGGTATAAACGATGATGGAGCTGAGCTGCTCGTCATCTGGACGGAACGACAGCATGCCGAGCTCAACGTGATGGTTCACGACCGAGCGGGCGACGTCCGCGGCCAGAGACCGTTGCACTTCGATGTGAATGGTTGGATGAAGCCGGCGGAAACGATGCAGCGCAACCAGCAGGTACAACACCGTGAACTCGTTGGCGGCAATGCTCACCTTGCCGTGCTGCAATTCCCGCAGTTCCCGCAGCGCCTCGCGCGCCCGCCCACGCAGGTTCAGCAGCTCCTCGGCATACTTCAGCAACAGCGCCCCGGCATCGGTGACGGAGCCATCGCGCGACGAGCGCTCGAAGAGGGTCTCGCCGAGCTCGTCTTCCAGTTTGCGGACGGTTTGGCTCACCGCCGACTGCGTCCGATGCATCCGTCCGGCGGCGCGCGAAAAGCCTTTTTCCTCAACGACCGCAAGGAACGTCTCCAACTGAAAGAGATCCATCATCACCTCTCGCCCGAGCAATTCTTGTCGTATCATCCTCCGCCCGGGTCTGTTCGCGAAAACCTGATTAAATCACACCTACTAATGGTAATGGAATAATAATAAGTTTGACTAATTTGCACGAAACCGCGCAAAGTAGAGAAACCAGACATGCCCAATGGGGGATTCAATCGTGGCTAACGAACGCGTATTGATTTTCGACACGTCCTTGCGTGATGGCGAACAGGCTCCGGGATGCAGCATGACCGTGGATGAGAAGCTGCGTGTTGCTCATAAGCTGGAAGCTCTCGGTGTCGACATTATCGAAGCTGGTTTTCCCATCGCCTCGACCGGCGATTTCGAGGCGGTTCAGCGGGTTTCGCACGAAATGAGAAGTGCATCTGTCGCCGCGCTGGCGCGCTGCAGACGGGAAGACATTTCGCTGGCATGGAATGCCATGCGCGATGCGCATCACCCGCGCATTCACGCCTTTCTTGCCACTTCCGATATTCATCTTGCCTGCAAGTTGAAGATCACGCGCGAAGACGCCCTGCGGCAGGTGGGCGAGTGCGTTCAATATGCGCGTTCCTTGTGCGAGGATGTGGAATTTTCGCCGGAGGACGCGACCCGGTCGGAAGTGGAGTTTCTTTGCAAGGTGCTGGAAATCGCCGTCGAGGCCGGCGCGACCACGCTGAACATTCCTGACACGGTGGGCTACGCAACTCCGGGCGAATTCGGCGAACTGATCCGCGCTATCAGGTCGAGAGTGAAAGGCGTCGAGAACGTGGTGATTTCCGTGCATTGCCACAACGACCTTGGATTGGCCGCGGCCAACTCGCTGGCTGGCGTCGAAGCTGGCGCCCGCCAGGTCGAGTGCACCGTGAACGGCATCGGTGAGCGTGCGGGCAATGCCGCCTTGGAAGAAGTTGTCATGTCCATGTACGTGCGCAACGATCGCCTGCCCTTCGAGAGCGGTGTCAAGCACAGCGAAATCTATTCCGCCAGCCGCCTGCTTTCCGAGATCATCGGTTTCCAGGTGCAGCCGAACAAGGCCATCGTCGGACGCAACGCATTCGCCCACGAGGCAGGTATTCACCAGCATGGCGTGATCAGCAATCCTCTCTGTTATGAGATCATGACACCGGAGTCGGTCGGGGTTCCCGCCAATCATCTGGTGCTGGGCAAGCACTCCGGCAGGCACGCGCTGCTGCTGCGCTACGAAGAGCTCGGCTTCTCGTTGACCAAGCAGGAGTTGCAATCGGCTTATGAGCGCTTCACGCAGTTGGCAGATCGTAAGAAAAGGATTTACGATCAGGATCTGCTTTCGCTGCTGGCGGAGAAGCCGGTAATCTCGGACGAGGGGAGTCGCACGACGGCGTTTATGCAATGAATCTGAAGATAGCTGTTCTGCCCGGGGACGGAGTTGGGCCTGAAGTGACTCGCGAAGCCGTGCGGGTGCTCCGCGCAGTCTCCGACGTAAACGGTTATGAGTTCGAATTTTGTGAATAACTGATCTGGTAGGCATTCACCACCCAGATCGAGGCGGCCGGACTAGCACCCAGGTCACGCGCGATTGTCGGTAGCGCCACATTGGCGACTACAGCGTCCACTACCGTCATACCCACCGCGAGGGCAATTGTTAGCATTGCCCAATACCTCTGCGGCAAGGGGAGACCATCAAACGAATCCGCTACCGAGGCGAAGGCCGGCTCGGTGGACTCGGGATGAAACGTCCTTGGCTCGATATCTATGCGTGTATCAACATCATCGGAACGTCTGCGCGTCACCTGCTGCCCCCAGCGATTATCGGCAAAACCCAAATGCTGCATTTAACACACATCGTTGCTAATCCCGAGCAGAGAAAACATGATTTGCGCCGTCGAACTTCTTGTGGAGTTGTGGGTGATCTATGGTGCTGATGTTTCGGGTGCCCGGAATTTCCGAGGGCGGCTTGCCGTTAACCAGGAGTACTGAGCTTTTCGCAACTCCTTCTGTAGGATTCGTGTCGACTACTTGGAATTCACGTGCAGGACGTCTCCTTTTTCCGGAAGCTTCGCCGCTTCCCGGACCACGGAGACCGTGCAGCGGTCCAACCGGCGCCGGCGATGGCACTCTAGCCTGGTCAGCAAGGGTCTGCTACCTTTCAGAGAAGCGCTGATGACCCAGAGCAGGGCGGACCGGTTCTTTACCGGTCGGGTAAGCGCTTACGCTAAGCCACTCATCCGGGACTTTCCGGCGTGAAATGCATTGCCGCGCTACGGTCGGAGCACGCCGAAACCGCCAGCGCGGTGTCGTCATGACGTGAGCAGGGGTGGACGTGATTAACACCGGCGCTTAGCAGCCCATTTCTTTCCGCCAGCCAATTCGGCCATGCGTGCGCGCGGCTCTCCGTCACATGATGCTTCGTTACCCGGCTACCAGCTCGGGCTCGCTCTCCTCGTCTCCCGGCGTGGGCGCGTCATGCGTCTGGCGGTAAGCTGCTGCCCAGCGGGCACGCTTGCGGAGTGCCCACTCGTACTGAGGTGGCCAATAATCGTACCCAGACTCACCTTCTAACTCGACGGCTGCGTGCAACGGCCAGTTTGGATTGTAAAGCAGTTCGCGGCCGATACAGATGAGATCAGCTTGGTCTTTTTGCAGAATTGACTCGGCATGCTTCGGGTTGACAATCAACCCCACTGCCATCGTTAGCATTCTGGTTTCCCTGCGGACTTGTGCGGCGAACGGAACCTGAAACCCGGGACGGCGCGTCAGCGCGGTTGCGACGCTCCGCGACCGCTCAGCGTCTATTCCGCCGGATGAACAATCCATGACATCAAACCCTATTCGCTGTAGCTCCCGAGATAATGCTAGCGTGTCGTCCATGGCCCAGCCATCCGGAAGTCCATCAATGGACGATACGCGAAAGAATGCTGGTAGGTTTTCCGGCCAATTCGTCCGGACTGCGCTCGCTACCTCAATCGGGTAGCGCATTCGATTCACGAGAGAACCACCATACTCATCGCAACGCTGGTTGCTGACAGGCGAAAGGAAGCTGTGAATGAGATAGCCGTGCGCACCATGAATCTCGACCACCTCAAAGCCAGCCTCACGAGCCCGACGGGTTGCAACAGCCCAACACTCGACGATCGCCTGCATTTCCGCGACCTCCAGCGCCTCGGGTACGTCTCGTTTCGGACTGGCTCGCAATGCACTTGGGGCCACCATTCGCCACGGACCCTCGCCTCGTGCGGCTTCCTGCTCTCCGAGTGCTTCTCCCCCCTGCCATGGTCTTTGGCTACTCGCCTTGCGACCAGCATGCGAAAGCTGTATCCCCGGCACCGCACCTGCGGAACGAATGAAATTCGCGACGCGCCGCAAGGGTTCGATGTGCGCGTCAGACCACAACCCGAGGCACCCATGCGTTATTCGTCCGGCGGGTTCTACGGCGGTCGCCTCGAGCAGAATAACTCCCGCCCCGCCGGTTGCCAGTTTGGCATAGTGGGCAAAGTGCCAGTCATTAGCGAAGCCATCTTTAGCAGAATAGATACACATGGGCGAGACGACGATCCTGTTCTTGGCCGTAATGCCACGAACGGTGATCGGAGCGAGCAGCCGTGGCTTAGTTTCCGCCATTCAATCACCTCGTGTCGGCAAAGATGTGTCGTTGAATGACATTGAAGCAGCTCTGCCGAACAGGTCCCAAATTTTCTTTTCGCCGACATAGAATGTCAAGCGGAATCCAAGATCATTTGTCATGTGCCGCTAGGCTAATTTCTGCTTCAAATGGCAAGTTGCCGCAATATCCGACGAGTCAGTCCCATGACTGTTCTGGGGCGGTTGCGTGAGTGAATTCGCGGTTCGGACTGAAATCTTTTCGCTTGACACCCAGTAGATTGCGCGTGTAATGTGTCGAATCTTCAAGTCGTGTGGGCTCGCAAGTGCAGAAACCTGAATACTACAGGTCCAGTTGTGCTCGTGGTGATCAGTATCGGTACAAGGAAAGAGCCACTACTTACCTACTAGCGTAGTCACGATCACTGGCTGGCCCAGAATGCGAGATGGCACATGGGCATCCTAACTCCCCGGCGCAACCAAATGTTGCTTACCGCGTGGGCGGGGTTCTTCGTAAACTACCTCGATCGAACCAAAACTGCGGCCCTTCTCCCTCTCATTGTTGCTTCGCTGGCGATGACGAAGGAGCAAACCGGGTGGGTGCTATTCGCTTTTTTCATTGGATATGCCGCGGTTCAGCCCATTGCCGGGTTCGTCACCGACCTTGTGGGAGCGAGGAAGACCCTTGCCGTGTCGGTGGCCGCCTTTTCCGTGTTCACTTGGACAATGGCGATGGTCAATAGTTGGGAGGAACTGCTCATCCGAAACGCTATTTTCGGCGTCGCACAGGGATTCGAGCTCACCGCAGGTTGCAGATTGGTTGCTACTTGGTTTCCAGTAAGGACGCGAGGCCGCGCCTTCGCCTTCCATCAGACTGCCTATACCCTCGGTCCGGTTATCGTACCGTTCATTGCGGTGCCCCTCGCTCAGGCGCTCGGCTCTTGGCGCTGGTCATTCATGATCATCGCTTTCTTCGGGCTGCCAGTCTTGGCCGCCATAGACCGCTTTGTCATCGACCGCCCAGAGCGCGACCCGAAGATCAGTCAGGAGGAATTGGACTACATCTTCGGGGCGGAAGAGATGGCAAACAAGCAGGGCACAGTGCTGAATCCGACTAAGGCCCACTCTCAGGATGAGCTGCCGCCTGGAGAACGGCTCGTCAGCTATCGCGAAATCTTCTTGAACCGTAGCGTGTTCTTAATGTTTGTCGCAGGTTTTTTTAACCTGATCTTCCTCTGGGGTATGGCTACCTGGCTTCCCACCTATGGCGTTCGGCAACTCAAGTTGCCACTGCTGTGGGCGGGCAGCTTGTCCTCGATCCTTTATTTGGGCTCTTTCTTCGGTGTGGTCGCCGGAGGTATCCTCTCCGACAAGTTTTTCGGCACTATGCGCACTCCCGTCTGGCTTTTGGGAGGGTTGCTGACCGCCGGTGCGATAGTGTGGGCCATCAGCTTCCAGCCCGGAGTCGCGCTCTGGGAAGCTTACCTGTGCTTTTTTGTTGTTGGGTTCTTCACCTCGTGGACACCAATCGGTCAGCTCTATGCCCCATACTTCGCAGAATTGCTGACTCCGGGCGCGGTGGGACGGGCCGTCGGCGTAGTGAATCTCGGTTCGCAGGTCGGCAGCGCCGTTGCCCAACCGCTGACGGCGATGCTGATTATCCAGACGGCAACAGGCCAGCAGTTCTGGCCCGCCTTTGTGATGTTTGCCGTTTTCGGCGTTCTCACGTCGGCGTGTGTCGCCGGCACGATTGAACCCAAAGTGGGACGTCCCTACTTGGCGTATCTGCTTTCCGGAAAAAAGGCGAAGACGGCCGTCGGGACAAGTGCTGGTCAGGCTTTATAGTGTTCGTCACCCAACGGCAGGCATGGCTTGTCGAGAAAAAGGGTACAAGAATGACATTCACAAGTATCGTCGCTTCGGTGATGGCCGGATTGGTTGTCAACACTGCGAGAGCAGATTTCGGCAATTCCTGGAATCTAGTGTTAGCGCTCGACGTCATCAACACAGTATTCGTCGTGTTCTATCTGTGGCGAATTCTGCGAGAAAAGAGTGGACCAGTTCAGCCGAAGAGGAAGGAGTTGTAGTTCACCCTCACGTGGTGTGTGCGACACCGGTGGCTGATCACCCAACAGGCATGTTGCTCTAGAGAACACGGCACAGGCGGTACGGCTGCCAGACCAGCAAGGAGAAATCAGTGACTCTAATGCCGATTACTTACGTGGGCAAGGATTATGACTACCTGGCTCCCCTCGCCTGCGGTGATGTGACCGCTGAGGGCATCACCCTCAAGGTCGATCGTGTTCCTGAGACCATGGCTGGCGGCGGAGCTCAAATCCGGTTCCTGTCGAACCCTTCTATCGAGGCCGGCGAGTTCTCCTTTAGCCTTTACCTCATAGGATTGTCGCGGGGAGAGCGCAACTTGGTCGGCATTCCCTTCTTTCCTTACCGGGGATTTCGGCACCGCTGCATCTACGTCCGTCGCGACAGCGGCCTGTGTACCGGAAAGGACCTCGAGGGCAAGCGCGTAGGCCTAAATTCATGGAAGGCCACCGGCATGGTTTGGACTCGGGCGGCGCTGCGCGAAGAAGGGGTGCAACTTAACTCGGTCAACTGGATCATAGGGCCGATGGACACCTCTGGTCGTGACGTCGGTCACGGCAAGGCCGACCCGGATTGTCCCAGTTACGTCCAGGCGTCGCCTTCAGGTCGCACGCTCGAGGCCATGCTGATCGCAGGAGAACTGGACGCTATGTTTAGTCCGGCTCCGCCTCGCAGTTACCATGCTGCGGGCAGCCCAGTCGTTAGGCTGTTTGCGGATTACCGCAGAGTCGAAAAGGATTACTACACTCGCACAGGGATCTATCCTGCTCACCATATTGTTGTGCTGCGGCGAGAAGTTTATGAACGCGATCCTTGTACGGCACGAAGGCTCTACTCGGTGCTGGAACAGGCAAAACTACAGTGGCAGGAGCGACGAAGAGGACTGGCGGAAACGACACCGTGGATTGAAGCAGAACTCGAGGAGACCATACAGGTGTTTGGTGCCGACTGGCAGCCGAGCGGCGTTGATGCGAATAGCCGACTCATCCGAACCTTATGCGAGGAGGAGTACGCCCAGGGCCTATTGCAGCGTGCCCTCGATCCCTCTGAGATCTTTGCCGATTTCGAGTGGATCGCTAAAGGACAGTCGGTTGGCCGCTAACGCCGCTACCTGTCGCACGTCAAAGGACCTCTAACCGGAGTCGCTGGTCGAATTCATCATCACGCTGAACCCTGTGGTTTGCGACTCAGATACAGATCTGGGTGGGTGGCGCGTTCAAAGTAGACGCACATCTCGCAGAATAGATCGACGTCGGCGAGTTTCGTGAGGAGAGGGCTGCAGCATGCGTGTCATCGAATTTTCGCATGTAAGAGGCAGTGGTGATCGAAGGGAGGTCGTCAGCTATGGTCATGCTGCAGGCAAGCAATACCTTACAGGTACTGGAACAAGTGAGGACCTTCAAGCCTAAGCTGGTGGAAATGAGGCGTCATTTTCATCAGTATCCCGAGTTGGCATTCCAGGAGGTAAATTCAGCGGGTTATATTGCAGAGTACTTATCCGAGCTTGGTATGGAGATAAGGTCTGGAATGGCAAAAACCGGGGTGGTTGGTTTGCTGAACGGCAATAGCCCCGGCAAGACCATAGCTCTCCGGGCTGATATGGACGCGCTGCCGATTTCTGAAGAAACGGGAGCGTCGTATGCCTCACAGAACGAAGGAGTCATGCATGCCTGCGGGCATGACGGTCATATGGCCTGTTTGTTGGGCGCAGCAACCATCCTGTCAAAACTTAATCGCGAGTTCTCCGGCAGGGTTAGATTTATCTTTCAACCTGCCGAAGAAGGGCCCGGCGGCGCCAGACCGATGATCGAAGAAGGAGCGCTGGAAGGCGTTGATGCGATCATTGGTTGTCATCTCTGGTTTGATCTGCCGGTTGGCACCATAGGGTTCAAGTACGGCAGCGCAATGGCCTGCCTCGATTCTATCGACGTGACCATTGTCGGGAAGGGGGGCCATGGTGCGAACCCGCACCAGACTGTCGACGCCATTGCGGTTTCATCTCAGGTTATCAGCGCGTTGCAGACTATCGCCAGTAGGGAAGTAAGCCCTGTAGAGCCGGTGGTGGTGACGATTGGCACGATCAGCGGCGGCCACGCTTACAACATCATTGCCGATCGGGTAACCATGAAAGGCACCGTACGTGCAATCAATCCGGACCTCAGATCGACGCTGCCAGAGCGGATCGAACGGATTATCGGCGGCATCGCAAAGGCGATGCGGGCCGACTACGAGTTTAAGTACCATTTTGGGTACCCGCCATTGATTAATCATTATGGCATGACTGCGATGGTTGAAGACGTCGCGCGCAAGATTGTCGGCCCAGACAAAGTCATCCGCGTAGAGAAACCTACTATGGGCGGAGAGGACATGGCTTACTATCTGGAGAAGGTGCCCGGAACTTTTGCTTGGATTGGCATCGAGAACTCAACCAAGGGAATTTGCCACTCACACCATAATGCCAAGTTTGACATTGACGAGGATGCTCTCGTCACCGCCACGCAGCTGCTGGTCCTATCGGCCATAGAGTATCTCGGGCGAAAAAGTTGACGATGAGATATACAAATTGCCGAAATCATATTGACCCATGCTGGAGCTGCGGTTACCTGTAAACTGCAGGATCCGCTTGCTCGAGACAGGAGCACGTCTCCAGGGACGAGCTTAGAGTTCACGTCCGCGGCGCAAATCCGTATTTGCGACCATCCACCTCGCAAGCTTCTGGCCAAGCGATCAACGCGAATTCTCAGAAGTTAATTGATGTAAGCTCCTCCATTGACGTTGATCATCTCACCGGTGATGAACATGGGAGAAGCTGTCGCAAGGAAGACAACGACCTCCGCTATGTCTTCCGGTGTTCCGAGCCGTTCCAGCGGGGTACGCTGTATGATGGTGTCTTTCAGGGAAACCCATTTGGCCCTTGTAAGGTCTGTTTCAATGGCTCCCGGACAGATGGCATTGACTGTGACCGCTGGAGCAAGTTCCTTGGCAAGACCGCGAGTGAGTCCCAATATGCCTGCTTTCGCCGCACAATAAGCAAACTTGCTGACCGCGTCTTTGTCGGCGCCATTATTAGCGCTTACGGAAGAGATGTTCACGATTCGTCCGCTGCCTTGCCGCACCATGCCCGCCGCCACCGCCTTACACCAATTGAAGCATCCCTTCAAATCCACGGCGATGACCACATCCCATTCAGCCTCCGTGATCTCCAGAATGCCCTTCGGCTGTGCAATACCGGCGTTATTCACCAGCACATCGATGTGCCCCCAGCGTTCGAGAACCGTGGCTGCGTGCTTCTGAACGCCAGCAAAATCTGACACGTCGCCCAGCAAAGGCATGCATTCGCCACCCAATTGACTGATCATGGAGGCAGTAGTGTCCAATTCTTGAGCGAGCCTGTCAGCCAATGCAACCGCGTAACCCCGGTTCGACAATCCACGTGCGATCGCTCGGCCAATCCCTCTGGCTCCTCCCGTAACTACGGCAACTTTAGCCTGCTTGTCATTCATAGCTTCCTCCTGAAGCGCCGAAGAGTTAGTAAGCGGTCAATAGCTGCGAGCACAGGCAAGCTTAGCCGGCGCTGAGCGGCTACGAGCAGACGGAGCTTTTGCCCACCACGAATGCTACACCTGCTTTAGTGAGAAATACGGGCTAATAGCTTGCGATGCCCAAGGTGAATCCTCCATCCACAAATAGAGTCGCTCCTGTAATGTACTTTGCCTCGCTGGAAACCAGGAACGCAACGGCGGAAGCTATCTCCTCGGGCTCCCCCAAGCGGCCCAAAGGAATATGCTTGAGTTTGGCGGCGTTTTCCGCTTTGAGCTCCGGTCTCTTGCTCATTGCCAGTACCGTCTCGGTGCCAATCACACCCGGACAAACCGCGTTGACGGTAATGCCGTGTGGCGCCAGTTCAATGGCCAACACCCGCGTAAGCATGCTGACGCCTGCCTTCGACGAGGCGTAATGAGCTACTCCTGGGCGGGCGAGCACACTCGCGGTCGAACTCACGTTGACGATCCGCCCGGGTATTCCCTTCTGCACCATGGCGGT
>Ga0187889_10003124_pt1 | contig 15035 bp, 13 predicted proteins | sample June2016WEW_7_10_2_FD_132992 | JGI IMG/M metagenome (GOLD analysis project Ga0187889, IMG submission 132992) | Peatland microbial communities from SPRUCE experiment site at the Marcell Experimental Forest, Minnesota, USA - June2016WEW_7_100 | ecosystem: Environmental > Terrestrial > Soil >... | reverse complement strand
GTCCAAGAACTCGAATGTCACGCAGATGTTCGAATTCGGGCGAAGGAACGGGCATACGGTGATTATGATTCCTCGTGCCGCAGCCGATCCGAACCAAGATCAAAGATCATCGAATGGAAGCTACATTCAAACCAGCCGCGAAATGTATGCAGGTCACGCTGCTTCGGCCAAGTGGAGGGGACGCGGTACCAACCATTGAGCTGTTCCTCGAAGATATTGCTGATGTCACCACCCAGGACCTCGAGAGCCTCGTCTTTGCTCTCACATTCCGGCAGCAAATAGATTGCTGGCTCCTGTCTCAAGTCTGTCAGGGTCAGATGGGCACTAGTCGGGTCCACCTGATGCAGCCAGTCCAGGAACGGCTGCGCGGGCATGATGATGATCGCTGATCGATTAATGAGTTTCATAGTGTCCGGGTTTCTACGCGGCCCGATGGTAGTAGTTCAACATCCCGCCCAAGCGCTGGCGCCGCTGGATCGGTCCACCGTGCACGGACGGACAGGCCTCGGGAGTGATAAGCCGGTTGCCGAGCCCCTGATGATTACGTTCCAGGTGATAGTGCGCTACGAACTCCCGAGTCACCTTTCGCAGCGAGCCCTCCCCAAACAGAATCATCCGCTCCAGGCAGGACTCCTTGATGGTTCGCACAAAACGTTCCGCGTAGGCGTTTAAGTTCGGCGACCGCGGCGGCAATTTCACCGAATGAATCTCCACTTCAGCCAACATTTTCAGAAACTCCGCCGTGAACAGCGGATCGCGATCATGAATCAGATACCGCTTCCCCTGCAACAGCCCATCGACTGGATCAGTAAGATTGCGGGCTATTTGGCTCATCCACAAGCCGTTAGCTTGTGTGGCAATCCCAGCCACTTCGACGCGACGGGTCGACAGCTCGATAAAGAACAATATTAGGAACCGCTGCAGCCCTCGGTGTGTCCAGACTTCCACGGTAAAGAAGTCAGCCGCCACCATCAGTTCCCAGTGCTGGCACAGGAACTCCTTCCACGTCGTCTTGCGGCTCCGTTCCGGGGCTGGCTCGATCCCGTGCTTCTTCAGAATATTGGCGATCGTGCCACGTGCCACTTTGTGGCCCAGATTGAACAGTGCGCCTTGTATCCGCCGGTAGCCCCAGTCCCGATTCTCCGCCGCCATGCGCACCACCAAGGCCGCTAACTCGGCCACAGTTCGCGGCCTTCCCGGAACACGCCGCCCACTGCCGTCATACTTTTCGGCAATCAGTTTACGATGCCACCTCAACAAAGTCTCGGGCGTCACGATGGTGGAAACTTCCGCTAAAACCCGCCGCCCCAGCACTTTGGCTTTGGCCGCCAGGCGGCGTCGCTGGTCGTCATCGAACCGCAGTCGCCGGGCACCAATCTGTGCACGCAACACTCGGTTTTCCTCGCGGAGGTAATCGATGATCTGCTGTTGCTCTTGGTTCATCCAGCCCGCAACGGCGAGGAGCAATAACCGGAAGGGGTCGAGGGTTCTTGGCATCTGGGCAGCTTATCACCCTCCTTCGCATGCTAGTCCTAAATGCAGCGTGGGCCAGCAATTTCAATCAGATCGGGTTTTTGGACACTACCGGATGCGAATCCGGAGAAGAAGCAGGAAGAAACGCCGCAGCCATCCGCATCCCAGACGCAACCTAGGCCTCGGAGCGAGTCCGACATTCCTGCGGAAGTTGTTGATTTGATTGGTGGCGGCGAGTGGACTCGAACCACTGACCTACGGATTATGAGTCGCCCAGCCGATGTTGAAAACAAAGCAGATCAACAAGATAGCTCGGCAGAATGCGGAGAAGTACGGCAAAATCCGCAAACAGGACGCAAACAAAACGGTGGTGGCGAGTGAGCCATCCCTTTCCAATCCTGGCACGCGGAAGCCTTCGCTCGGGCGCCATAGGCACAATTGTTCTATTGCGCCCACCAGCAGAAAGCTGGGGTCGCCATCGATTTGGTTTCGTGACGGCTTCCCCGTTGCGATTGCCGAACGGCACAGACTGGTAGACGCTCCAGCGTGTAAGGACACGCCCATGCCGGGCATCCTCAGCATTTACCGGCCTACATACCAAGAGCACCTTGGCTGTTTCAAGACCGGATTGCAGCGTCTGGAGAAGTCCAGATACCTGGACTCGGGATTTTGCGTTAGTTCTTCGGATCGCGGCGAGACCGACGACGCTTCGTTACACGGACGTCCTATCGGAGGCGCCACCGCTGGTCGGCTTAGGCTGTGTCCAGAGACCTGGACAGGTGAATATCGTCGAGCGCGAGCGTTGATCAGATTCGGGGTACGCGTGCGATTTCTCGCGATTGACGCTGATTCAGGGAAGTCCAGATGCCTGGACCTTTACCCGGCCGGCGGTATCGGTAATTTGGAGAAGTCCAGGACCTGGACTCGGTAATTAGAGAGATCGTGTGGAGGTTGATTATGGGCCGACTAGATTGGAGCGCAATTCGCTTAGTCGCTGAGAGCATCAGCTATGGCGGTCGCAGCCGTTGGAACATGTTGAAAATCCCCGAACTCAGCTTCGGGCAGGCTCGGGAAGCAATTAGTGAATTAGAGCGGAAGGGAATGGTTTCTGTCACCGGCGATCGCGTTGAACCGACCGAAGCCTTCGGCAGCTGGTTTGCAGACCTGCGACGGCAGGAAGACGCACGTACCACCCGCGGACCGGTCGAGCTGCCTGCAGCCGTCTCACAGCAGGCAATTCCTCCCGGGGATATTCCAGCCACCCGGACTCTTGGAGGGATCAGGAAGAAGCCAAGTACAGCGGCCCTGGCTGTGCGCATTTTGGAAAAGCTGGCCCGCCGGCAGTTGAAATATTTCGACGTAGGACGCCCAATATCAGCCAAGATGCCGATGAAACAATTGCGCCGATCGCTCAACGCTTACCGCTTCAACAATTGGGATCAGGCGGTCCGTCTCTGTGAGCAGCTCCGCGCAGTAAAAGTTGATCCCGGTGGCCTCGCGACACTCCTGCAGGTGCCCGCCCGACTTTTTCCGCCGCCCCCGCCGGCAAAGCGCAAGAGCGCAGGGCGCATTCGGAGCGCGCGGGAGCTTGAGCAACGGCGCGAATGGTTCAAGAAAAATGTCCTGGGAAATGATGAGGATGGAGAGACAGCGGCAGACGATCCCTTCGCCGATATACGAGACGACGTCAAGGCCTGGTTACTCCCGCACGGCTCTAAGTAACTGCAGTCGCACCCGTTGTCACGGGTGCTGGGGCCACTGCTGAAGTCGTTGCCGATCATCCAGCCCCGCGGCTACGTTGCATCAGTTGTCTGACACGGGGGCCGCCCGCGCGCGGTTGAACACAAGCATGCCGGACAGCCGGCTCCGGCTTCGATACTCTATACGCGTCCAGCGGTGAGGCCGGCGAACGTATTGATAATGCGGTCAAACTGGGCGCCCGCTATAGCTTGCACCGCGCCTACGAACCCCAACACCGCCCCCCCTAGAAAGCTGGCCTCCGCCACTGCGAATCGTTGACGAAGGGGAACTGGCCTGGGAGTGAAGTCCAGGTGCCTGGACTCCGTGCCAGTCCGGGCCTCTGGACTCAGCAATTAGCGTTTGCTCATCCTTGGGCCGGTGCTTTCGAGCCAAACAATCTACCCTAGTTGCGGTTAGCAGGAATGATCGGTAGCACAATATGTGACGGGTGCTGCGGATCGGCATAAATCGAGTTTTCTGCGATGCGCCAGCGCCGGTTATCATTCAGCGGCTCACCTGTGTTCGGGTTCACATCGAAGCGCGGAAAATTGCTGCTCGAAATATCCAGACGGATTCGATGGCCGCGCATGAAAACGAGCGAGGTTGGATACATCTCGATCGTAAACTCGTAGGGTTGGCCCGGCGTGAGCAGTTCGGCCTTGCCAGGCCCCTTGCGATATCGCGCGCGGACAATGCTGTCGCCGATGTTAAGATCGACGCCAGCCGGGAAGTCCATGCTCGGCGGATAAACGTCAATAAGTTTGGCAGTGAAATCAGTGTCGGGCGAATTCGAGGCAGCCCATAACTTCACGATGAGCCTGCCGGTTACCTCCACGTCGTTCGTCAAAGGCGGCGTTTGGAAGACGAGAACGTCATTCCGGGCCGAAAGTGGCCTTGAATCTTGGCACAACCAGAACGTCGTGCGGCACCGTTGGTCCGCCGCACCCTGGGCCATCAACGTTCCTTGCGACGACACATTCCCACCAAGCGTCGGTACAGGATTTCGCGGATCGAAGGAGTAAACCATGGGTGGCTGGTTTGACGGCATGTCCGTAGAAAGTGAACCGTCCTGATGTAGATAGTACGGAGTTGACACCGTGCGCGCGAGCGGCCACTCCTGTTCGTCCCGCCAGTGTCCCCCGACAAACAGGCGACCTTCTGGCGTCTTGTGCCCGTCGCCGCCCCCCATGACATAAATCCTGACGGGAGCTTCCCGGGTGATTCCGTTATCCACGCCTTTGAGCCAATGGTCGAACCATCGGGCTCGCCACGCGTCAAAATTGAGCACCGCATCTGGAGTGAACTGAGCCATTCCGGCGAAGCTGCGGGTTTGGCCACCGTGTGTCCAGGGTCCGATGATGAGACGCTGAAGGCTTTTCTTCGTTTTCTTCAACTCGACATAATTCATGTTGGCGACAGGAGTACCCCACGAGTCATACCAACCTGTGACGTGATACACCGGAATGTCCTTATACTCGGCAAGGTGATCCACGACGCTGGAGCCAGCATTCTTCCAGAAATCGTCATAATCGCCATGCTTCATGGCTTCGATCAACCATGCCTCGTAGTCAGGCGCGAACTTGAGTGGGGTAGTTCCGGGCCGAAGCGGCAGCCCGCGGACATATTGCTCGACATGATTGCCCATGTCGATAAGCTCTTTCACGGCCGCGGGATCTACGGTGGCGCGAGCGGCGGCTAGCGGTGCGTTGGTGGTTCCGGTAGCGTTCCCCATCGTAAACACCCAGTTGAAAAAGCGCAGCTCAAATGCGCCGTTATGGCGCACCCCGTACTGGCCGAAATCCGACATGGCATCGACCGGGATCATCGCTTTGACGAAAGGAGCGCCGGCAATGGCTAGGGCGTGCTGAGTGGCCCCAGCATAAGATGTGCCAATCGTGCCGATACTTCCATCGGACCACGGTTGGGCACCGACCCATTTCGCGGTGTCAAAGCCGTCGTTCGGGTCATCCTGGATTCCCCGCCAGTGGCCGCCAGACTTGTAGCGTCCCCGCACATCCTGCCGGACGACGACATATCCACGCGGCACAAAGTAGTCCGACGGCGTTGGGTCTATATACCCGGCGGAATTGGGAACCCCGCCATCTTTGTTATAGGGGGTACGTTCCATGATAGTGGGGAATTTGCCGTCAATGGGCACGCCGTTTCGCCCCGGGCGGTAAATGTCGGTTGCCAGCGTAACGCCGTCCCGCATCGGGATCATCACGTTCTTCGAGACGATGATTTCGTAGCGAGGTTCAGTTTGTGCGTGAAGCCGGGTGCCGGGGCTGGGCAGCAGCATCACAATTGACAGGCCAAGGAACATCGTCAGGCTGAAATGATTTCGCTTCATCATGGTCTCTCGAGGAATTTCCTTTTTGAGCTTTGAATCGCTCGCATTGTATCGCTCAAAGGCTAATTGGCAACGCCAAAGCCGCAGTCGCCGATGAAAACTTGGCAATGCCGTTCCATTTAGGTATTTGCCGCGCAGTCGAGATCGGTCGCCGATACTGCCCAGCCACCAGCGTTCCGGATCTGAGCCACCGCAGATTTCGCTTCGCGGGAACGCTCACCTGGAACGCTCACGATGATAAACCTTCACTTGGACTGACTCGGCTTTCTCAATGTCTAATACGTTCAATAGCCCAACGCGGCTCCTGCCGGACGGCGGTTATCATTGGCGCCATAGACGAAGCCGGCACGCACATTGCCAGAAAAGCCAGCGCCAGTACCGAACGAGCGGGTGCCTTGCACAGGCGCTCCGATTGTGCCCATCTCGACGAGTTCCGCCGCACCCCACGGCGCCTGCTCGGTCAGCTTGTAACCCATACCTTCCAGAATCTTCATGGTATCCGGGGAGAGGCCATAGGGTTCATAGAACACCTCGTCCGGAAGCCACTGATGATGAATGCGCGGTGCATCCACTGCCTCCTGCGGAGCCATGCCGTAATCGAGAACGTTCAAGATGGTTTCGAGAGTGATGGTAATAATTCGCGAGCCACCTGGGCTACCGACCACGAGGAAGGTCTTGCCGTCCTTGGTAACCAGGGTGGGGGACATGGAGGAGAGAGGCCTCTTGCCAGGCGCAATGGAATTCGCTTTGCCCTGAACCAGTCCGAAAAGATTCGGCACGCCGGGCTTGACCGTGAAATCGTCCATCTCGTTATTGAGCAAGAAGCCGGTGCCGGGCGCAACTACGGTCGACCCGAACGAGTCGTTAATGGTGTAGGTGACGGAGACGGCATTCCCCTCGGTGTCAACCACCGAATAATGCGTCGTCTCTGTTTTCTCGTGTGGTTCGATACCCGGCTGAACCGCCTTGGATGGCGTTGCCTTCTCCGGATCTATCCTGGCGCGAATGGCAGTTGCATAGTCCTTGGACAGCAGCCGATCGAGCGGGTTTTTCACGAATGCCGGGTCGCCCAGATACGTGTTGCGATCCAGAAAAGCATGGCGCATGGCTTCTACCATCAGGTGAACTGATTGGGCCGAGCGAAAGCCCAGCGCCTTCATGTCGTAGCCTTCTAGAATATTGAGGATTTCGCAAATCGTGGTGCCACCCGAACTCGGGGGCGGTGAAGAGATCAGAGCGTATCCCCGGTAGCTGCAAGTCAGGGGCGGACCTTCGGTCACCTTGTAGTTGGCGAAATCATTGGCCGTCAAGATGCCGCCATTGGCCTTGCTTGCATGTTCCACGGCCTGGGCGATTGGCCCTTTGTAGAAGGCGTCAGGACCCTGTCTGGCGATCAACTCCAGCGTGGACGCCAGATCTTTCTGCACCAATCGATCTCCCGGCTGGAACGGCTTGCCATCGGGCCGAAGGAAAATCTTCGCAGCCGCGGGATCCTTACTGAGCCGATCGACCTTGGTATCGAGGATATCGGTATCGCCACGATTCAAAATGAACCCTCCGCGCGCCAGCTTAATGGCCGGGGCCATCACCTTGGAGCGGGGCAGCCTGCCGTATTCGGCTAAAGCGCGATCGAGTCCCATAACCGTGCCGGGAACGCCGGCTGCCAAATAACCGTACAGGCTCAGATCCTTGATGGGGTTGCCTTGCGCATCAAGATACATGCGCTCCGTCGAAGCTGCCGGCGCCATCTCGCGGAAATTGAGGAAGGTGTTGCGTCCATCGGCGAGGTGAATCGTCATGAAGCCACCACCACCGATGTTGCCGCAGCAAGGGTTCACTACGGCCAGAGCGTATCCAACCGCGACTGCAGCATCGACTGCGTTCCCTCCCTCTTGCAGGATGCGGGTGCCAACCTCGGATGCGTAACGCTGGGAAGATACCACCATGCCGTGCTGGGCTTCGACTGCGGGTTGGGAAGCCGCCTGCGCCAGCACCGCAGAGCCTAGTGTTACCAGCGCCAGCGCACGCAACAGATCCTTGACTTTGTTCATAGTAGTGTCTCCTATGTGGTCGAAACTCTGAATTGCCCGAATTGTACTGCTCGTGAGCGGTTTTACAAGGCCATGCTATATCTGCGAATTAAGAGCGGAGCATTGCCGTATCATTTTGGGCTTTGCCGCAGTAATTTACGGCGTGGCCGTGCGGCACTGCATTTCAGGGGAACAACCCGACTCAATCAATCCGCAGACGTAATCCGCCGCCTTATCGTAGCCATGCTGATCAATGTAATGACCAATCTGTTCGTAGCTGAACCGCGAGCCAAGGTAGATTTGCAAATAATTCGCGCCGAGCCCAAAACGCGGCGCAAGCTGCTTGGCTAGCTCTCCCGTTTTGCGTTGAGCCTGTCCACTCCAGTGCCAATCGGAATCCGACAGGAAGGCGATTACATGTTCTGGTCGGACATCGTCCGGGGTATACTCCAGCCCTGTATTTCCAATACGCAAATAGTGATTTACCACTGCTACACTCTTTACGCCTTGCTCCAAGGTGACATCATCGACGCCATGAATAGCGGCCACGGAGAGCATGAGCTTCCGATCCACCTTCCTGGCGGCGAGTTCCCGTAACATCCATGAATGGTGATCCTCGTGCTTCGCGATGAAAGGATCTTCCACCTTAATGAGGTTGAAATCGTCGTCGAACTTGTAGATAAACCGCTTCATCGCATCGTGAATAAGAATCGTCGCGAACAGCAGATCGCGGTCAATCCTAATCGAGCGGGCATCGTAAATATCTGCCCACGCGTCAGCGTACTCGAGATTTTGCAAGGTATGCAGAGCCAAACCGCCAAAATGCCTGTGATGCGCACCCGAGCCGGGAGCGACCGGGAATAGCCAATTGCTGACAGGAATGTAGCCATACTTGGTGATTGGCTTCTCCATGGTCAACACCGTACTGGCAATCGCCAGCCATTCCGGGTTGCTAATCAAATTCAGATACTTGCTCTCGATTGTCTGATACGCCTCAAATCCTTTGTAGGCCGCCAGTTCCTCTGGAATAATTGAAAAGGGTTGCGGCATGATTTTCTATTCCCTCCGGCGATTATTTTGAAACCAGCGATTCGGCTTGATTAGGCATGCCCATCATTGACATCCCACCGATCATCTCCTTGCCGCCCCACACCACTAATCCGCCGATGATGTAGGAGGCAATGTAAATGTACATTGCGACGCCCAACCCCATGGAATTAGCGATGAACCCAGCGACAATCGGAGTCGTAAATGCGCCAACTTCAGCTCCCATGATCCCGAAGCCGCTGGCTGCGGCGGTCAAGTTCGGAGGAACGCAATCCGTCATCCACGCCAGGATCGTTGGATAGAGTCCCGTGATGAAGAAACCGGAGATAGCTGCCCAAAGCAACGTGCCGCTCACGGTTGAAGACCTCAGTACGCCAAACCATGTAAGACCGGCGAGGCAAAAGAATAAGCAAATTCCAGCACGCCTGCCGAGTTTATCCGACACATAACCGGATGCTATGGAACCGAAAGTCCCGGCAATCAGCATAACCGCCAGCAGCGAACCGGAGGCCACGAAGGAGTAGCCTTTGACTTCCTTGAAGTAGAGCGGCGTAAAGGTGTTGATAGACCAATAACCAAAATTCGCGATGAACTGCAAACTGAAAATGATCCAGGCGTTCCGAACTTTCAGAACATCTTTGAACACACCCTTCTGCTTTCCACCTGCCTGCAACGATTCCGCATAAGCGGGGGTGTCTTCTCTTTTCACGCTCGGTATGAACTTCCAGAAAAACCAGGCGGCGAGCAGCGTGGGAATGAGCATAAACATCCATGGAGAGCGCCAGCCAAACTTTGCACCCATGAAGGTCGCAAAGAAGATTCCCGTCATGCTGCCCAGCGTCCAACCCGTAGAATACAATGCCATCGCCTTCCCGCGATTGGCTTTTGAGAACACCGAGGATACATACCCAACTGCGGTTGAGTAAAAAGACCCTTCAAATAAGCCGGTTGTAAAACGCGCGGCGGCCAGCCACGCAGCCGAGGGCACTAATCCGGTAAGCACCGTAGTGATGCCGAACCCAACCATGCTCGGAACAATGACTTTCTTGTGCCCGAGCTTATCTGCCCAATAACCGCCGGGAACCGGTGTGATGGAATAGCCAATAAAAAACGCCGTGGTAAGGAAACCCACGCCGAGGTACCCGAGGTTCATCTCTTTGCGGATAAGCGGAATCAGAGGTGCTAAGAGTGATCTGTCCGCGAAGTTAAGAAACCATCCCAACCAGCACCCAAATAATACGAGTTTTGCCTGCCGACCAATCTTCCCCACCTCATTGAGTAGCATGCTTATTTCCTCCGCGTTTACTTCAGCTGAGATTTTGTTTGCCGAATGCATCGGCCATTGCGACTGGCCATTATCTCGGTGATTCCGGCCACATGGGAACAACCGTCAAGCTGCCACCGTCACGGCAGAGATGCTGCTCTCTCGATTTCGTCCTCCGTATAGGCGGCGAAAATGAAGGGTTGAGCTTCCAGGAACTCTTTGATCTGGGACAGGCTTAACCCCAGCTCCCGCAGTCGGGCTTTGTTGATAAACACCTGGGTATTCGCAGCATCGAAGTTAGCGACAACGGCATTGCGCTCCGGATCGAACTTCTTGTTGACGAGCTCAATGAAGTCTTTATCAAAATACCGCTTGCGAGGCGCTTGCGGTTCGGAAGGCATGCCGTGATCGGCGGTGATGACGACCAGAAACTGATTGGCGCCGACCTTTTTTTCCAATGCCTGGATGACGCGCGCCACTTGACGGTCCTGTTCGGCCAGAGTCGCTTCCAGCTCCGCCGAGTCCGGTCCGTACTGGTGACCGACATAATCCGGCGCCTTCATATTGGCGAACACGAGGCTGGTGAACTCGCCTGTCCCCACAGGTTCATTCTCGATCGTTGAGATCAGGGCGTCCGCCTGGAACTTCGGGAACAGCGCGGAGCGGCTCACTCCTACGGGGTTGGCGATGTCGTGCCCCATCCACTTCCCTTGAACCGACTCCCAAAGCTGCCGTGATTTTTGATTCTTCAAGTACTCCGGCAGTTTGTAGCAGCTCGAATTCGTCTCCCACGATCCGTCCCCGGAATAACTCGTCAAGATTATGGGCCGCGCATTGAACAGACAGGCGCCGTGTCCACCCAGCCCAGCAGCCGCCTCAAAGCTGCCGCCCTGAACAATGATCGCCGCTTGTCCGTCAGTTTTGAGATTCCAAATATCGGCTAGCGTCAAGGCCATAAGCGTGTTCGGCGCGTTGCTGCCGTAGGGGTTCTGGGACTTGGCATTGAGACGGTCGAAGAAACTGTTAAGCACGATCCCATGTACTCGCGGATCGGTGCCCGTGCCGATGCTGGCATGGCCGAGAGTGGTGACCGTGGGCAGGAAATTAACGCGGGTGTTATTGAACCATGCGCCTTCATGGCGCAGTCGGGTCAAAGTCGGCAATACTGCGCTGTGCCGCTCGAAGTAGTCCTGCCGCATGCCGTCCAGCACAATCAGTAAAATTGTGCGCGGCCTACCAGCGGTTGGATTCACAGCCTCTGAAAGTGGCCGACCTGAGACGGTCGATGGCAAAGGTAGTTTTAGCAATGCAGCCAATGTCGGAACAATATCCTGCTGGATCGTGGCACGGCTGTAAGAGCCTTGCCGGACAAAGGGAGGGCCGAAAAACAGTAACGGAATGTTACGGTCATAGTCCCAAGGGCTGCCGTGCATAAAGCTAACAAGCGGAGCATTTGTCCTGGTCAGGATCTCTCCCTGTTGGGGCACCAGCATGATTTGTCCGCTGCGGCCGGGATAATAGGCGCGGGCGAACATCTTGAGAAAATCTTGCTTCAGGTCGGCCGGCTTCTTTTGTGCGTCTGCGGCCTGAGACAGCGGAACGAACAAAAAGAACGACAGAGAGAGAACAAGCAGACGGGCAATCCTGTTGTCGGTTCTCCCGGTCAATGTCTTCATGAGCTCCTCCAAATCAATATGGCGGAAATTTGAGCACTCTCGACTATGAGGAAAAGCTCCTTGCGACCTGATTTTAGGGCGCTTGGAAACCTGTGCCTTGTTCTGCTGAGGAACGATGGAAGAATACACGGGTCTACTCGGAAGTCAACACTTTCGATCGAGGCCTTCTCACTTGCTTGCCGGGGGCGACAGTTCCGTTTTGGGCTACTGATACCGGTAAGTTGGCTTGGCTCCAGTCAACTCCCGGTTTGCCCGTATTTCGGCGCGTGCTTGTTCGCCAAATTTCACACGGTCCGTTATCCACTGCACTCGAATTGACGCGATCGATGCAAAGATGCCGAAGGTTACCGCCATCTAGGCCGAAGCCGCTTTGACGATGTTGAAAACCGAACCCTTGGAGATGCCGAACTCATCGGCGATCTGGGACAGACTGACCCCCTGTCTGCGGCGATGGATGACCTTATCACGGTTGACAACGACCTTTGGCCTACCACCTACATGGCCGGCCTTCCTGGCCCTGGCAAGGCCCGCCAACGTGCGTTCGGAAATCCGGATGCGTTCCTGCCGCGCGATGCAGGCGAGGATGGCCAGAACACCATCTCGAAATGGCCCAAGGGAATCGAGGTACATTTCGGTGAAGCTGCCCCATGCGACTCCGTATGCGTTCAACCGCTGCAGATATTCCGGCGTCTTTAGCACTCCTTCCCGGCTGAACCTGTCCAGCGACCAGAACATCACGCAATCAAACTCGCGACGTGACGCAGCTTCAAACATTGCGAGGAATTGCTCCCGGTCGGAGCGCTTGCCAGAAGCGCGATCAACGAACTCCTCAACAATTACCCAGGGTCGTTGCGTGATCGGCGTTTTCCATGCCTGGTAGTTTGACTTATCGATCAGGAGCACTGGCACTCTGATCGTCTTCGGCACAGGTTCCCCTCTTATCTGGAGAAGCCTGACCGCAAGTGGGTGTGGGTACGAACGGTGGTCGGCAGAACGGTGCGCGTTCCCGTCGCCCAGACGAAAGAGGTTGAACAGGTGAAGTCTGCAACGGCACCTGGAACGGTGTAGCCTCTACCCGGCGCTGGTCATTCACGGGGTCTGAATCGAGAACCGTGGAAGACGACGATTCGCCAATTACCTTTCTCTTTTATCACCACCAAGGTGTGAACACCTGCATACGGCGTGAGCGGCGAACCGCTGGCTTGCGAGCCAGCTATCTTCCATTCATCTTCCACAGCCGCGATTTGTGGTGAAAAGAATCTGATCTTCTTCACTGTGTATTCGCGGTTGGCATCACTGAGCCGTCTTGCAAATGACTTCTCAAAGAGCTGTTCGATTTCTTTGCGTCCGTGGACGCTTACACCAGCCGGGCCTGTAAAGTCTGCGTCTTCGGTGAAGCACATCGCGGCAGCACGAGCATCGCGGCTTTTAAAAGCGTGGCTGCACGATGTCAAAGTCTGTTTGATCGCAGTGGCTTCAGCGTCAGGATTTGATGGTTGCTGAGCGGCAACGGTGACCGAAAGAAGGAACAGGACAACGAGACAGGACACCAGCACGACCAACCGCTTCAGCATTGCATTCCCCCTCGCAGAGATGGCGAAGAGTACCCATCGTAGCGCCGGTTTCTCCGATCGTGCTATTGTAGCCGACTTGAGCTCTTCACTTGGGCTTGTCCTTGAACAGCGCCGCGATGCTATTAAGAAGGTTCGGCAACAGCGCGACATTGTTACTACTGTTCTTCAGAAGTATCCTTCCTACTTTACTCATGTCTTGAACGACGTGCTTTAGTCGTTCTTGCCCTACCTCGCCTGGACGAAAAGGCGGGTGTGGGAAAACGGTACAAAAACAGCCTGAACGGCATGATTCTAGAACTCAATGTGCTCCACAACGTGCCGTGGTCTGCCCATTCATCCTGAGTTAATGGCAATACGGAAATTGGCGATCCGAACGGCCAAACTTTAGCGAAAGGTTGCCCAAGCGCCCGGACTGCCGTTTAAGTGGCTAATGCGGCCGCGTGCTGCTGGAGGCGTCGAGTTGCCCCGGGGCTAAGCGCTCGGAATACGGTTCCGACCGACAGGCCCGTTTCCTTCGAGATTGCCGCAAACGAGGCGCCTTTGTCCCGAAGCTTCGCCAGATACCCCGCATCAACTTCGACCCGCGGCCGACCGAATTTCACGCCACGGCGGCGTGCCGCTTGTTGGCCAGATTTCACACGGTCGGTGATCAGGCTGCGCTCGAATTCCGCGATCGATGCGAAGATGCCGAAAGTTAGACGGCCAGTCGGCGTGCTGGTGTCAACGCCTTCATATAGCGAAATGAAGTCAATTCCGAGGGCGTCAAATTCAGCCAGTGCATTTACCAGCTGCCGGAGCGAACGCGCAAAGCGGTCGTATCTGTAAACCACAACCGCATCGAACTTCCGGCGTCGTGCGTCGGCCATCATCCGGTTCAGCCCGGGGCGAGATTCTCTGGATCCGCTGATACCTGAGTCAGAATATTCTCCGACGATCGTAAACCCCCGGCGTTCGCAGTATGCGTGGAGCTCTTCAAGCTGCATGCGGACAGTTTGGTCCGTGGTAGAAACTCGACTGTAGATCGCGCATTTCATTTTGTGCCTTCACGTTTCTTTGGTGGCCGACCACCAAGTTTTCCATTTGAGCGGGATGCCTTGGCCTTGGCTTTCGACCGCTTGGCGCCCAAGCAGGCCGGGCAGATCAGTTCAACATTATGAATAGGGCACTTGTATTTCATAACCTATCGGCTAGGTTTATAAACCTAACAGATAGGTTTGTCAAGCATGAAATCCCGCATTCCAAAAGTATCCTTGCGCGACCCGTTGTAAGTTGCTGATTTGGCTGGGCTGATTTTGGGCGAATTCACGTTCCAGAAATTCAAACCTTTGGAACGCGCGCCACGGCTATTTGGCCTAGGGTTCTGAATTTCCATGACGATCGGAAACAAGGCCTGTAGCCGGCTTTGCTTTTTTGGGGTCACCCTGGTAACGGGTCCTCTTTTTCTTCGTGAGGTAGGGGTATGGGGAGGCCCCCTCGACCGGCTCAGCTGCCCTTGGGTTGACCTAGACACCGGGGCGCAACTGCGTAAGGGGCTGAACACAAGCATGCCTGACAGCCTCCCCCGACGTCGACAGTCTGTAGTGTCCAGCCATCTCCGGAGCATAATTTTACGATCAAAGCGAGCGAAATTGCTCATTCGTGGGTTTCTGGAAATGATATTGTTTTCGCGGATTGCTGTTTGTGCCGACCAGCACGAAGAGCGCTAGCAATGAAGGTGCAGAGGAGGTTCAAGAACATGAACATTTTCGGACATGCCGCAGGGTTTCCAAGGCCTCACTTGGGAAAGCAGATTTTGGTTCCCCTGTTGTCATTGGTTCTGTTGTTCGCGACTTGGCCTCAGAACCTGTTGGCCTATCAAGATACGCAAGTCCCGATGCCGCC
>Ga0187889_10003112_pt1 | contig 15082 bp, 14 predicted proteins | sample June2016WEW_7_10_2_FD_132992 | JGI IMG/M metagenome (GOLD analysis project Ga0187889, IMG submission 132992) | Peatland microbial communities from SPRUCE experiment site at the Marcell Experimental Forest, Minnesota, USA - June2016WEW_7_100 | ecosystem: Environmental > Terrestrial > Soil >... | reverse complement strand
TCATGACAATCGGCGCAATAAGCGCCGTATAGACTAAGGTGAAAAGTAGACGCATAAAAAACCTCCTTTTAAAGTGTTCGCTCGCCATATAATTTAAAATCATCCATACCATAAATATTAACTTCTTTTCCATCAACCGTGAGCTGCTTCATTCTTTCCACCTCCTTCCTTGTAGAGACTTCAAAAGTTATTTGTTCAAATTCAAAAATGATTTTTAAAAATATGAATTTAACTTTTTCTTTCCTCTGTTATTGTCAATTGTAGCAGATATAAAACCCCTGTCAATATATTATCTTTATAAATACATATAAAAGAACACCGGGGTTAATGATCGTGACCTGCGACAAGATGGCGTCTTTTTTGGTCTGTGTTCTTTGGGGTTGTTTTCCTTTTTTGGACTGTCTTTTGTGTCAATGGATGGTGCCTTTTGGGGGGAGAGGGCGCCGCCAATTTTTTCAGGACTTCGCGCGGACGTGGCCTGGGTCGGGCGAAAATGGCCGGCGGGCCGTGTTCGGAACCGGAAAAAGGGTCACTTGTGATAATGGCTATTATCGCAAGCGCAGGAAAGCCGTTGATATATATAGCCTTCCCTCTCACTCGGTGCGCCGGATGGTTCCGGGCCGCCGACGGCGCGCCACCAATGATGGTTTATCTACTTTGTGAGGTTTTAATATAATAAATGGTTTTCTACCTTACGGGTTCTTACTATTAACCCAACTACACCTTTAACCCGAGTAAGGCATTTTAGTCTGGTAGAATATTAAGATACCCCACTTTGACAGCGCAATATAAAAATATTTGGGGTATAATGGGGGTATATGAGGATGCACGATAAGACAAATAAATTCATGGTGGCATATGTGAAAAGTGGAGGAGACCGTAAGAAAGCAGCAGAGGAAGCAGGACTGACATCCAAAGCAGCGGAACACTCTCTCTCAAGGCATCGTATGGAGATCACCAAATGGATGGCCGGAGAGAAGCTGACTCTTGAATCAGTTATGCAAGAACTGCAATTCCGGGCCTCTACGGCGGATAATGAAATGGCCGCGGTCGCCGCGCTTAAAACCCTAGCAAGTCTTTTGCAGGATCTGGAAGGGCAAGGGAAACGTAACGACCTAGAAAAACTCACAAGGCCACAGATCATTGAAATCATGCGTCAAATAGTCAAGGAAAGCGACAAGGATCTGAATATCGTGGAGGGAGAGGTCATTGGAAAACCAGAAGGAATTGCCGTTGCAGGAACCGGCGGAGACGGAACAGGAAATAGCCCGGCGCCTGGCAGCGCAGTATAAAAACGATAATTTTTTAAAGACAGTCGCAAGGATAGGACGAAAGAACCGGTACCTGGGAAGCTATTTATTATTTGAGCGAGAGATACTTAAACAGCCTTTTACCAGCAATTACCATGGAGAAATATCAGACAGGCTGGACAAAAACAAGAACAAAAAGCACCTTATCATCGGCCCACGAAATAGCCGTAAAACCACCGCGATAACCATTGGAAAGTCAATTCACCGTAATTTGCAACGTAAAAATATGACAACCCTCATCTTCGGTGAAACTCATCATAATGCCCTGGAAAGACTCAGGACCATCAAAACCATCTGCGAGTGTAACGAGGATTTTATTGATGCTTTTGGAGTCATGGGATACACGGGCGGGCCGACCAAGTGGTCCGAAGAAGAACTGTATTTCATGAGCAGGGACAACCCAAATATCATCAACCCCACCTACTCTGCCGCGGGACTGGACTCAGCCGTGGTCGGCGGCCACTACGACCTGATCATCGCGGACGACGTGGTGTCAAACAAGAACACTCAGACCGAGGAACAGATGAGGAAAACAAAGGAGATTTTTGACTCTTTATTTTATCTCCTGAACCCGGGCGGGGAGTTTTGGGTCATAGGGACTTTCTGGGATCAATACGACCTATACAACACGATAATGCAGGATTATTTCAACGATTTTATGTTCTATGTAAAGGGTGGATTTGGGGAGCCTGGCAAGTTGGACGGGGAACCCATACTACCCATGGAGCCGTTCAACCTTACCCGAGAACATCTTTTAAGCCAGCTCAACCGGCCTGGAAACCGGCGCATGGCGCTCATGCAATTGTTTTCTTATTGCACAGACGAGGAAAAACAGCCATTCAAGGAAGCTCAGAAAAAGACCTGGAATCCAGTGACAAGAATGGGGCCTTATGGGGAACCAATACCTGATAGGAACTTTCTGAACGTCTGCATCACTGTGGACCCGGCGGCCAGTACCAGCGACACGGCCTGCGATACGGGCATCGTGGTGGCCGGGATGGACGAAAAGTCAAACCTCTGGGAACTTGAAAACATGAGCGGTAAATACGAACCCATGCAGACCATCAACACGATATTTGACCTTTGTACCAAATGGCAGCCGAATACCATAGGCATAGAAAGCGCCTCATTCTACAACTACATCAAGACTTGGCTGGACATTGAGATGAGAAAAAGAAACCATTTCCTTCCCATACAGCCCCTGGAAGGATGGAAAAGCAAGTCCAAGCACGAAAGGATACTTGGGCTTCAACCAAGATGGGAGCAAGGCGCCCTGATACTCAGGGAGGACTCCAAAGACCTCATGGATCAGTTTTACAGGTATCCAAAGGGTAAGAGGATAGACGGCCTGGATGCCTTTGCCTACCAGGAGGAAATACAGTTTTGTCCTATGAAAAAGCAGGAAAATGGTGTATATTACGATAAAAAGAAATACCCAGACCTTACGGATGTTGAGCGTCATTTATGGAGCAGGCGTGACAAGAAACTTATTGAACGAAAAGCCATGGAAGAAGATAGCAGACGAGAAGCTCTCTCAACACCGTTTGAGTGAAAGGAGAGAAAAACAATGGCAATCCACATCTGGTGGGACTCACCGAAAGAGATACTTCTACTCGTTAATAAGAAAAATCAAAAGAAACGCAGAACCAAAAATCTAAAGTCCTGCTTAGCCAAGGCTTCGTAGGGCGCACGCGGAGGATATTATGGCCATTGAAATAGTCCTAATTATATTACTTTTCATGGTTATTATTTATCATTCATATAAAGAGTTTTTGTGGGTGAAGGAAAGAAAATCCCTCACACAGATGTTCGAAGAAGAAAAGCGTGCCATGAAGAACAGCCTGGATGTAAGAGAGGCGGCGATAAAAGAAAAGCAGGACGCCCTGGTAAAAGTATTCATGGAAACAACCCAGAAGCAGCAGAAGGAATATGCTGAGGCCATGCAGAAGGCATCCATGAGGACTGTTAGGACTCCGGTTTCAAGCGGAATTTTGGCCGACCTGGAGGCCGTGGTCAAAGAGGACTCGGCTATGGTTCAGCTCCTAAAAGATCATCCCGAACTCGTAAAGGAGGTACAATTTGGCGTCAACGGATAAGAAACAGGAGAAGCAGTCAGACATCGTAGCTGAAATGGAAGAAACTTTTAAACGGTATAAAAAAGCCAGAACTCCCTTTGAAAAACAGTGGTACATCAACAAAGCATTTTCTGTGGGAAAACATTACCTAGAATGGTCCATCACGGCCAACCGTTTATTCCAGTACGTTGTGCCTTCCTACCGCGTTCAAATGGTCATTAACCTTTGCCGCGTGGTCAGCAGGATACTCACAGCCAACCTTCTCAGAATAGAACCCATGCTCTATGTCATGCCGGGACGGGACGATAGCGACTCAAAGGACGCGGCAAATACCGGATTCAAATTCATCACCTATCTATGGCGAATAAACAAAATGATATTCAACCTGATACGATTTGTTGAACGAGGCATCACCTATGGAACGGTTTTTATGATGCCGTTTTTTAACAAACAAAAGGGCAAACTCATTAAAAAAGAACTCACGTTCACCGAGGATGGACCTGGAAGGATACCCTGGGTTTATGAAACCGGACAGAGATACGAGGATGAAAACGGTAAACCTCTCTGGATAGAACCTGATAAAGACGGCAAACCAAAGATGATAGAGATACACGTGGGCCAGGCAGACGTGGACATCATCAGCCCCATGGAGATCTACCCGTGCCCGGAAGCTGACGACGACCCGGAAAGCCTGACGAGCTTCATCAGGGAAAAAGTAAGGTCCATTAAATGGGTCAAAGAAGTTTATGGGATAGAAGTCCAGCCGACCACGACCTATGAGAGCAACGACATCAGCCAGCAGATACAATCCCTGCTTGAAACCGGCGAGAGAAAAAAAGACACCAACCCGGATGCCGTTGTAGTCAGAGACTACTGGGAAGCGGCAACGGCAAAGTATCCCCACGGACGCATCATCACCTGGTGCGCCGGACATCCTCAGCCATTACAAAATACGGTTCTTCCAAAAGAATACAGGAACCTTCCAAAGCCCCTACCTCTCATCAAGTGGGATCTGATACCCGTGGGAGATCGTTTTTGGGGAGCTTCGATCTTTGAAGATATGATACCCCTGCAAACTCAGCTCAATAAGGTCCAGTCAAGGATTATAGAGAACGGGAACCAACTTGCTATGGGTAAGTGGATCATACCCACGCAAGCCAACGTGGATGTGGATATCACCACGGACCCTGGGCAAAAGATATTTTACATGGCTGGTTCATGGGCGGAACCAAAACAGGCTGTCCTGAGCCAACTACCGGCCTATATCATCATGCTCCCGGAAACACTACAGCAATATATCTATGACGTATCAGGTATCCACGCGGTCAGCCACGGCAAGACGCCAAAAGGCGTCCGGTCCGGAAAGGCCATCCAGTCTCTTCTGGAACAGGACGACAGCATCAACGGACCCGCCATCATCGGGCTGGGGAACGCCATGGAAGAACTTGGAATGATATGGCTCTATATCGGAAAATACCGGTATGTGGAGAAACAGCTTATCACGGTAATAGGAAAGAATTTCAGGGACTATATTGAGGACTTTCAAGGCTCCATGATCTCGGACGACGCGGAGGTCGTTTGTCAGATGGGAAGCGAGCTTCCCCAGACCAAAGCGGCCAGGCTGGAACTCTACCAGTGGCTATTCATGTCCAAAGCCATTGATAAAGCCGACTTGCTCAAGAAACTTGACGTGGACCAGGACGTTCAGCCTAAAGAGGTCCTGCATAAGAATAAAGCTGACGCGGAAAATAACGACATGCTTAAAGGTCAATTCATCATGCCAACCAGCTTTGAGGATCACATGATCCACCTGGAGGAACATGACATGCTCAGAAACCAGCCCATCTACAGGGAACTGACGCCGGACATCAAGGGCAAGATAGACACCCACTGTGAGATTCACAAGAAAATGCTTGAGATGGGACACATGATGCCCGAGGTTCAGATGAGCATACAACAGCGCATGATGGCCCAAATGCCGGTCGCAGGCAAACACAAAACACCAAAACCAAAACAACAGAAGGAGTAGAGTATTGGTTTTTGTCGAGGTCAAGTGTCCGAAGTGCGGAAGTGTTGAGTTGGTGCATATCAAGAAGGCCAGTAAGTTTAAATGCAAATGTGGAAGGAAGATAAAACCCTCGCTCGACCTCCGGTCGAACCGCTCGGGACATGATAGGTTAAAAGGAGATTGAATCCGTGAAATATCTTTTTATATCCATGCACGGACTGAGCCTAGATATAGCTTTTAGGATGTCAGCCGAGGATGAAATAAAATTTTACATCCAGTCCAAAGAGACCAAAGATGTGGGAGACGGCATCGTGAACAAAGTCTCCTCATGGGAACCCCACGTCCAGTGGGCGGATGTTATCGTGATAGACGATTGCGATTTTGGAAAGATCGCCGATGATCTTCGCCGACGGGGAAAAAAGGTATTCGGCGGATCCGTGTGGGGAGACCGGCTGGAGAATGACAGGATGTTCGGTATGACCCAGGCCGAGTTGTGCGGTCTGGATATTCCACACTATGAGCATTTTAACTCTCTGGAAAAGGCCATCAGCTTTATAGAGAAAAATCCTATGGCCTGGGTTCTCAAGCCCTGTGGAAGCCAGGAGGACCGAACCCTGTCTTTCGTGGGTAAGGAAGAAGATGGAAGAGATACGATAGATTTTCTAAAGGAATTTAAGTCTCAAGGCGCTTTGGACTTTATTCTACAGGAGAAGGTTCCGGGCGTGGAGGTCGGAGTGTCTGGATACTTTGATGGAAACCATTTCGCTCCAATGAAAAATATTAATTTTGAGCATAAGAAGCTCCTAAATAACGACTTGGGGCCGAATACCGGGGAAACCGGAACACTTTTATTTCATAAAGAAAATGAGCCTATTTTTGAGAAAACACTGTATTTGATAGAGGGAATGTTAAAGAAAAATAACTATAAAGGATGGATTGATATTGAAATTATTGCAGATACAGAGGGGGCATGGTTTATTGAATTTACAGCGCGATGGGGATATCCTCAAATGCTCATAGTTGACCCTCTGATGAAAGAATCCTGGGGGAAGGTCATTTCGGACGTAGCTTCTGGAACTTTGCAAAACTGGGCAGTTTCCGAGAAATTTTCAACGGGTGTTTTGCTATTTTCAGAAGGTTTCCCCTATTTTGAGTCTTTCCCAAAAAGAGGAAAAGGACGAAAAATAGAAGGAGTAACAGAAGATAATATTGACAATGTTCATTTTGGCGGCGTAAAAATCGAGAAAGATAAGTTGGTCGCCACAGGAGAAGAAGGATGGTCTTTAATAATTACAGGAACAGATAATGTAATTGAAAATTCTATTAAGAAGTGCTACGATAACATCCGTGGAATTGAAATCCCGTCCATGGGATACAGAACCGACATTGGATCCAAGTGCCCGGAGAAGATAGAAAAACTTACCAAGATGGGGTATTTAGGGCAGGAACAGGGTCTAATTAACAACTTTATTCCGTGGATAGGATTTGACCTGGACAAGACCCTGGCGTATCACCAGGACGGGCAAGCAGGCATAGGGAAGCCTATTCCTGAGAGAGTCGCCAGGCTCAAACAGTATGTGAACCACGGGACCAAAGTAAAGATACTCACGGCAAGGGCAAAGATGCCGAGCCAGGTTCCGGTTATAAAAGAGTGGCTGAGAAAAAATGGACTACCGGATCTAGAAGTGACGAATGAGAAGGACCCTGGGATGATAAAGCTCATAGACGACAAAGCGGAATACGCAACACCGAACCAGAATAAAAAAATCTCGTAAGTAACGCCGACCACGACCTCCGGTCGAAACGGTCGGCGCGCCTTCAGAGAATGAAAGGTTAAAAAGAATTTGGGAATGGACATGGCGGCGGCAGCGCCGATACTCAAAAACGAATACGACGACGGAAAGAAGGTGAATGATCAGATGCCACTCAAAGAAGGAAAATCCCAGGAGACCATCAGCTCGAACATCAAAGAGATCATGGACGCCTACAAAAAGAAAAAGAAAATCGGAACATCACATCCAAAAAGCAAAAAAGAAGCCGTTAAACAAGCAGTAGCCATAGCTTATAGAAAATCGAGAGAATAATTAGAGATCGCCACGCCCACCTTCGGTGAGCCTCGCGATGAAACCACATGGGGAAGGAGGACAAATGGCAGATCAGGAAGAAGGTTTAGCGTCAGGCGTGATGGAAGCGATAAAGAAACGCCGGGACCAGAAACCGCCCGAGGAAACAGACAACGCCACCATGCAGGCACCCGGCGAGGGCGCAGGCGTTTTTATGGTGGACGGAGGCATGTTCCCGTCTTTATCGGGTAAAAAAGTGGGAGATGTAGATTATCTCCCGGTCAAGATCGTCTCCATATCGGGGCGCATGTTTAAGATGGTCCCGTTCAAGGATGATGAAATGTCAGGCGGCGTGCCTGGGAACGACCAAGCGCCTAAAGAAATATCCCCAAGCAAAACAGGACAAGAGCCAGGGATGTTCTAAAAAAAACGGATGTAAAGGGGTTTTCGTCCTCCCCAAAAAAACCATGTAAGGTGGGGTCGTGGCCACCAAAAGGAGATCCAAATGAAAGACAACGAGAATGTAACACTGGATCAATTGACGGGCGAAATGGTTGAAGCCGCCGCCGCCTCTCAGGATGTAAAAACAGCCGGGGAACCATCCGCCCAGGCTCCAGTGACAGAAATACCAGCGGCCCAAGAAGGACAACAGGCAACCACGAAAGACGGTCTGCCGGTTGAGCAAGAGCGTGTTCCTTATACACGGCTCAAGGAAGTGGAAGATCAGTTTAAAGAGACAAAGACCAAGCTGGAAGAAACGCTTGGCAAGCTCAAAGAGCTTGAGAATTTCAAAACCTCAAAACAGGAGATACTCAACTGGGTTGACGACCTGGTGAAAGACACCAAGGCTGGACGCGCCGTCATGGAAGCCTATCAAAAGGCCAAAATGAACGAAGCGGACCCGACCATGGCGAACTTGCCGGACGACGACCCACTGAAACCCCTGATGATGAAGTTGGCCGCCCTAGAATCAAAGGTTGGTTCCTTTGAGAGGGAACGGATGGAAACTCAGGCTCAGAAGGCAGCGCGCGAGGAAAGAGAACGCGTCATAAACAAGACAGCGGACGAATACGACGAGATAGTGACATCGGTTTCCGATAAGGCCGTCAAAGGCATACTGGAGAACGACCATCACATGCGTAATATTCTGGCTCTTTTCCAGATACGCGAGGACAAAAAAACCTCTTTGAAGCAGATCGCCACGGACTATGTGAAGAACATGCCGGGTATCAAGGTCAACACCCAAACTCTAAGAAACGCCACGGGTCCGGATGTGTGGGCAAAAGGCGGAGCGGCGCCCCCACAGGCTCCCAAAACCAACGGCCTCACACTGAACGACGACGCGGCGTTAGCGGAAGCGGCCAAAGCGGCTGCCGGCATGTTCAGCAGCTGATGAATAACCGCTCTGCGGAAAGGCTATAATCATGGGTATGACCATGGCCGCCGCAAATGCGATACTCAAAAACATTTACGAAGGCCCAATTAACAACCAGCTCAGAAGCCAATCGGTCATTTATGACCGGTGGGAAAAATCGTCCGAGCATATCACTCAGGACGGTTTACAGGTAGTGTTCGCCATGCTGTCCGGATGGCCCCGTGGAATGGGAGCCAGGCTCGACGGCGCACCCCTGCCAAGCGCAGGGCAATCCACTTACCGCCAGTGCCTCATCCCCGTAATCTCCAACTACGCCAGGATACAGGCGACCGGTAAGTCCATGAGAGCGTCCCAGTCCAATAAGGGCGCTTTCGCACCCGTGTGGTCCCAGGAAAAGAAGAACCAGGTCCTGGGCTACATCCGCGACGAGAACAGGATGTTCTGCCGCGGGAACGGCGTCGGTACCGTGGCTACCGTCACGGCTAACATCACCGGCGGCTCCACCACGACAATCACCGTGGACTCCACCGTGGATATCCAGCCCACGGACGTGTTTGAGATATGGACCAACCCCACACCCGGAGCGGGGACCTTTGGTGAGACGATCATCGTGGCCACCGTGGCCAGCGATACGACTTTCACCGTAGCCACCGCGCCGGTCAACAGCTATACGGCGACCAATATCATCAAGCTCATCCGCCAGGGTTCCAAAGACGCTGAGTGCGTGGGAGAGTCGGGCATCGTTGACGACGGCTCCAACCTCATCACGTTCCAGGGACTCAGCCGGACAGTTGAACCGTGGCTCCAGTCTTACGTGAGCGACGCGGGAACCAGCACCACTCTTTCTCTGCCTCTCATGCGCTCGGCAAAGACCAGGGCTGAGAAAGCCGCGGCCTTCCCGGTGATCCATACCACGTTCGAGCTTCGGGACGCCTATCTGCAACTGTGTCAACAGCAGCAGATCTTCATGAACACCATGGAATTTGACAAAGGATTCCATAGAAAAGCGCTGACCTATGACGGTCTCCCGCTTTTCCCCGACGAACAGATGCCTACGGGCTACATGAACTTCGTTGATGAGAGCGTCATGACCATTCATCAACAGGCCGGTATGCAGTGGCTGTCCTACGCCGGAACCGAGATGATCCCCGTGTCTGGATTCGACATGGTTGAGTCCGTGTTGGTCCATGACTTTACTCCGGGCGCTCGGCGCTGTAACACCAGTGTTTCCCTGAGAAGCCTGGTGGCTCCAAGCTCGTAAAGTAATAGGCATCAATCCTCCCGGCTATTCCGGATCAATTTTCCGGGTAGCCGGGGGAGTTTAAAAAAGAAGGGAGATAAATTCATGGGAAGAGCATCAGGAACAGCAGGTCAAACACCGGACCAGAGCGGACCGTCACTACCCGTCAGCGACATCATCAATTACTACACGGGAAAGAACCTGGCGGGCATAGTCTACGGACAGGCAACCCTGTCCGGCGGACTGGCTACGATCAAGCTGACCGGCCTCATGGCGATGTTCAACAACACGAACTACGCCGTAGTCGTGACGCCTATCTACGCGAGCGATGGCGCTCAGACAGCAGAAGGTTTCACCATCAATAGGGTTTCTGCCACTGAGTTTCACATCGTCAGCTCCAGCGGTTCATCTTCAAGCACCGTGGGCTTTATAGCCTTCGGCGAATAGTCTAACCCGGTCCTTAGACCGGGCTACCGCGCTTTTTCCGTCGCGGTTGAAATAACGGAATACTTTTTTTATTCTTCCCCACTCCGCGGCGCGGAGTGGGGACGGAGGTTGAAGCCATGAAGGTTGTTGCGGTTAACGAAGAAAAAGGGATCGTTCAAAAGAAATGGAAGCCTCACGAAATACCCAACGTCTACGATGAAATGAAAAAGGACGAGCAAAAGCAAAGAGCATCCACCGAGCGGGACATCCTCAACGCCGGAGAAACGGCGGTCAAAGACCTTTTTAATCAGGTCATGGGTATACCGACTTTTGGATACAGGGGACACACCAACGAGTCCATACGCCAGTGGATATACTGGCTGAAAGCCGGTAAGGTCACGAAAGAACAATTTTTGGAATTTCATCACTGGGTACCGACCGATGAGGAACTAGCAAAGGTGGAATTGTAACGCCTGGAAGGAGATCGGAACCATGACACTTCAAACCATGACGGCATCAGTGCAGAGCATGATACGGAACAATCCCAAAGTAACCACCGCGGACATACAGGGATGGATCAACGAAGCCATCGCCATGATGTCAAGATACGGTGAGACATTCGACGACCATTACAACTTTTTCAGCATCGCGGGACAGAGGGAATACAACCTGCCGGATAACCTCATCAAACTAAAAGAACCCGTGATGTATAACAGCCAGGTCCTTCAAAAAATATCACTTTGGGAAGCCATGCAGCTCTACAGCTCCTACTGGGCCGTTATCACTCCGCCGTCCCTCATGATAGGCGTGCCGGACCGATACTACATCCGAAAGACATCCAGCACGCTTTCCACAACGCCGGGAACCAGCGCCACGAACTTTCTTGACCTGGGAGCCGGAAAGAATGTCATAGGATTTTATTTCACGCCAAACGACCAGCAGGTTGTGGATATTTTTGGGACATTCCTTCCCGGAGACCTGGTAAATACCACGGACTCTCCTGGATTTGACTCTGACTGGCATCCCATGATAGTGGACTACGCCCTTTGGAGGGCATACCTGAAACTCATGGATCAGCCCATGGCGATCGGATTCCAGAAGAACTGGGAGAAAAAACTTCTTGAACTTAAACACGCCAGTCACAGCGACCCCGAATACGTCAACGCGGGAACACCAGACGCGATGAGCGACTAAAAATGGAACACCGACCACAACCTACGCCCCCTTATAAATGTTCCGGGGCTTCGGTTGAAACGGTCGGTGCGCCTTCGGCGAACCCGTAAGGGCGCTGATTTCAAAAAGGAGGGTAACATGGCTTCAAAAATAACCGCAACATTAACGCTTATCAAGAAATTGCCCGAAAAGGCGACTTCGAGAAAGCTGACCGTAGACGGAACCGTCTATGAATTTACGGAAGGAGGCTCGGTCTCAGGCATCCCCATAAACATGGCTGAACACGCCGTCCTGGTCAATCCGGGAGTTTTTAAGATAACCGGAACATCGGTCAAAGATCCAGAAACAGAAAAGCTCAAAGATATGGTCAGCAAGGCCAAAAACCTCAACGAACTAAAAAAACAACTCGGCTTTAAAACAGAGGACTGAACTAATTGAGGAAGCTGGCTCCTTTTCTCATCTCAAGGTTTTCCGGGCAGAATGACCATGACGACCCGTCAAAAACAAGGCTGGATCAGGGTGTGGCGGCTCAAAACATCTTCACAGATGAAGTGAACGCCATATCCGTCCAGCCCAAAGCCACGCTCGTATCCGCCCTCCCAACCGGGGTGGCGGGAGCGGGGCTTTGGACCTATCTATCCCCATCCGGCCAGAATTACGCCATCGGGGCTAATGAAGGTTCGACTCTGAACGAAAGCGCCATTTATTCCAGTGTGAACATGACCGACTGGACGCAGGCGACCTATCCTTCTGACGACATAGGTACGAACACCCCCATCTACTACACCGCGCCATTCGTACCCGAAGGAACGACAAGCTCCGGCCTATTTTATCTTTGTACCGGACTGAATGATTTTCCTCTTTTGACCTTCGACGGAACGGACTGGATACCGGCTGGAAGCGCTAAACTGGCTTTTGAATCAAAGGGCTCCGGAAATCTCAAAGGCGTTTACAAATACCTCATCACCTACACGGTGGACGGTGAAGAAATAGTGGGATGCACCAGCTTTCCCATGGATATCACAGACGCTGGAGGAGCAAAAATCCATCTCACCAAGATACCTTTGGGACCTCCGAATATGACCGCCAAGAAGCTCTATAGAACAAAAGACAGCGGGTCCTCATTCTATTTCGTGGCGGATATAGGCGTGGCGGCTGTCCTGACCTCAGCGGTCACTGCTGGGGACACTTCGGCCACGGTCAACTCCACGGAAAACCTAACGGTGGGAGAGTTTTTAAATTGCCAGGGAACGGCGGAGATCGTACAGGTGGCGGGCATCACAAGCCCGACTGTATTCACTATCACGCAGGCTTTCGCCAACAACTATGCCACAGGAAAAACATTCTCTCCCACGAGCAACGCAGGAGCCACCTCCTATCTGGACGACGTGGCGGACGCCAGCCTGGGGGCGGCCATGGTCTCCCCGAACCCCGGCATACCACCGGCGCATTTCCCTGTGGACCACCAGACGAGACTTTGGCTCATCAAAAGCGAAAATGACCCGGCCAGGGGAATATGGTCCATCCCAGGATTTCCTTTTCTTTTTTCAGCGGTAAACCTGGCGGACCTTCCGATCGAGTCGGAGGTTATATGGGGAGCGAGAAGCTATAAGGAAACATTGGTCATAGGGACAGGAGGGTCGGACAGAAACATCTTTGTAGTATCCGGCGACGGCGGTCTGGTTACTGCACAGTTCAGCATTGACAGGCGCGTGACGGGAATAGGGTTCCTTTTTCACCGGTCGCTGGTGACTTTCTATGTCGGCGAAGAGCAGTTCATGATATTTCAGGACATTGACGGATTTTATCTCTACGACGGATCCAGTAATCCACGGAGGATATCGGACGACATCTACAACACCATTAAAACTTTAGTCGGCCCGGATACGAACCAGGGATACAACCTGGTCAACACGCAGGCTGAATGGACACCCGGCACCCCCTATCCAACCATCAGCCAAAACTACTCAGCCAGCGGCGATCTGGATGTGGATACGATACCGGGAGCCATCCAACTGACGGAGACGCCACAAAGTTTTACTACGCCGACTATAAATGGGATCTCTTTCGGATACGGACCGAACAACGCTGGAGGTTTTGCTAAAAGCTATCCTCCAAATACCTTACCCATCAGCGTAAGCACATCTCCTGGACCAGGGCCTATTACAACTTTCGCCTACGACAGCGATGTCTATGTCCCTAAACAATACGCAGACGCATTGCAGATAAAATTTAATTTCGGGCTTTATCTTTCCGTAGCCAATGGCGCATTTATATATATAAATCCTCATTACGATCCCACTAGCGGACACACCTATGGTGCCGGACCATCGGCATGGTGGGTGGACTTTTTTATAATTTCCTATCAGGACGCAAACAACATAGAACACACGCTTATTGACACAAACGGTTGGTTGGCGACTCTGGCGTGGGGAGCCACGTCTATACCCGTCAACAGCCCTGATTGTACGCTCACGGCTTCTTTTCCAAAAGATTATGTCACTGGAATACGCTATCGGATGTCCATAACAAACAAAGGAGATTCCCCTGGAAGCGGGCCTTTTGGAACTCATTTTGACGTGCTCAGCTACAAGCCTTACGTCGCGTTTAATACCGATTCAATTCAATTATCAATCAAACAATACGTTCCATCCGGGACATGGACGGGGCAGCCCGTGGATACCGGAACCGCGCTGGCAAAAGTCTGGAATGATTTTACCTCGGTATTTAACTACAACGGTCAGGGCATTCAATTCCGGCTCAGATCGGCGGATAATGAAAGTAACCTTTTGACGACCCCATGGATCGTCGCAAGCGCGGGCGTCGCGCCTCCATATCCCGCCACAAACCGGTGGTTTCAGGAACAAGTCTTTTTATATCTTCCCAGCATCTTAAACATGCCCCTGACCGATCCGAACGCTATGACTTATCCCGCAATCACGAACCCGCAGGATGTGGTCGGCTCGAATAATCCCTATCCTTTTAACACCATTTTGGGAACCGGAGGAATACCTGGAGGCTATCAGACGGGAACGGATATTGACCAGCTTGGGGTTGCCATCCCCGTTCTAAAATGCCTGGGATGCCAGACCTTATTTCGCAGAGACTCCACGGCGCAAGGCCCGGCGTGGGTTCCCCTCAACAACGCAAGAGGATGGACAGTAGAGACGAGATTTAAGATCATCAATGAACCTTTGTATTTCGCCATCCAAGTGGACGACGACGTATCAGATTATGATTTGTTTTTACAAGAGTACCAGATAAGTTTGTTAATTAATGGATTTGGGGAGTGGAATATTCCATACAACCTCAAGGACGGGAACTACCACACCATAAGATTAACCGTGCAGGGAACGGCAGTGAATGTTTACGTGGACACGAACCCCTCGCCGATATTGTCCGTAACAGCCAC
>Ga0187889_10003102_pt1 | contig 15113 bp, 8 predicted proteins | sample June2016WEW_7_10_2_FD_132992 | JGI IMG/M metagenome (GOLD analysis project Ga0187889, IMG submission 132992) | Peatland microbial communities from SPRUCE experiment site at the Marcell Experimental Forest, Minnesota, USA - June2016WEW_7_100 | ecosystem: Environmental > Terrestrial > Soil >... | reverse complement strand
AGCGCAGCCGGCGTTTTGTTGCCGAATGTCAGGCCGAGGCCCCGTTTGCCACTCCCCCTCGGGCAGCCGGCAGTTACGAGGACCTGCTGGCGGCCGAGGATGTCGATGGAGTTTACATTCCCTTGCCCACGGGGATTCGCAAAGCATGGGTCCTGTGCGCCGCCCAGGCGGGCAAGCACCTGGTCTGCGAGAAGCCTTGTGCTGTAGCTGTGGGCGACCTGGTTGAGATGCTGGAGGCTTGCCGGCGCCACCGCGTTCAATTCATGGATGGAGTCATGTTCATGCACAGCCGGCGGCTGGAACTGATGCGCACCGTTCTGAATGACGGCCAGACCGTTGGGCAGATCCGGCGAATCGATTGCCGATTCAGTTTCAATGGGCCCGAGGAGTCCTTCGACTCGAACATCCGCGCCCACAGCCAACTCGAGCCGCACGGCTGCCTGGGGGATCTGGGTTGGTATTGCATCCGCTTTGCCCTCTGGGCCTTGGACTGGAAGTTGCCCCTGCGCGCGAGCGGGCGCGTTCTTTGCGAGAGCCGCGCTCATCCCGGCCAGGCGCCGGTCCCAACCGAGTTTTCCGGAGAGTTGTTTTTCGAGGGCGGGGTCTCGGGCAGCTTCTACTGCTCGTTCATCACCCAGCTCGAACAATGGGCGAATATCAGCGGCACCCAGGGGTGCCTGCAATTACCTGACTTCGTGCTGCCTTTCTTTGGGTGCGAGGCCGCCTTCCAGACGTGCCAACCGGCGCAGCATGTTCAGGGCTGCGATTTCAACCTCGAGCCCAACGCCCGCCGCTGGGCAGTCGGCGAATACAGCAACAGCCACCCCAGCGCTCAGGAGAGCAATCTCTTTGGGCATTTCGCCCAGCAAGTTCAATCCGGGAGCCTCAACCGGGCCTGGCCCGAAATGGCGCTCAAAACCCAGCAGGTGATGCAGGCCTGCCGTGAATCCTCTTTGGCAGGCGGACAGGTTGTAGAGCTCGGCAGGGCTGCATCCAGCCCGGTGCCGAGGGAGGGGACTGCCGCGTGAACGCGGCGTTCCGCTTCCCCGTCGGAACGCGGCATTTACTACTCAGTCCTCGGGTTGCCCTACAGCGTGTGCCGACCGACCACTCTCCCTCTGCCCATCCGATGGGGGGAGGGCCGGGGTGAGGGGCCGTCCCTCTGTAGTGCATCCCACGGACCCCTCAGTATGCGGCAGGCCGGGATCGACCGAGTCCGAATGCTTTCGCGGGCTTGATGCGGCCCTGAGAGCTCGGGGCCGGCTAGAGTTTCCCCTTTCCTTTCCTTGGGCTGTGTTCCATCTTCTGCGACTCGTGTATGGGATTGAAGTTGTTCAATACGCTGTCACGCTCCGTCCAGGAGTTCGTTCCGCGCGATCCCGCCGGGCGGCAAGTCGGCCTCTATTGCTGCGGGCCGACGGTTTATGACTTTGCGCACATTGGGAATTGGCGCACATTCATCTTCGGTGACCTGGTGCGGCGGTATCTCGAGTTTAAAGGCTATGCGCTCCGCCACGTCATGAACATTACGGACGTCGACGATAAGATCATCGGGCGCGTCCGCCAGAACGGTCTGCCGCTGCGGGAGTTCGCCGCCCGGTTCGAGGCCGCGTTTTTCGAGGACCTCAAGACGCTCAATTGCCGGGCGCCCCACCAGACGCCCCGAGCGACGGAGCATATTCCGCAGATCATCGCTCTGATCGAGAAGCTCATGGAGCGGGGCCTGGCCTACCGCGCCCCGGACGGCTCGGTCTATTTCAGCATCGAAAAGTACCGCGGCAGCGGGCGCCGCTATGGGCAGTTGGTGAACCTGAATCTCGACGAGTTGCGGGTTGGCCAGCGGGTGCGCAGCGATGATTACGCCAAGGAGGCGGTCGGGGATTTTGCCCTCTGGAAGGCGCGCGTGCCCGAGGATGGCGGCGTGTTCTGGCCGAGCCCATGGGGAGAGGGCCGGCCCGGCTGGCACATCGAATGCAGCGCCATGAGCATGGAGTTGCTGGGGCCCAGCTTTGATCTGCACCTCGGGGGCGAAGACCTCATCTTTCCCCATCACGAGGACGAAATCGCCCAGAGCGAAGGCGCCGGTGCCCAGCCCCCCGGGCAGCCTTTCGTGAAATACTGGCTCCACGGCGCCCACCTGCTCGTGGAAGGAAAGAAGATGAGCAAATCGCTCGGGAATTTTTTCACGTTGCGCGACCTGCTGGTCAAGGGGTTCACCGGCCGCGAAATCCGCTATCTGCTGCTCACCGCCCACTATCGGGAGACTTTCAATTTCACGTTCGAGGGCCTCCAAGGAGCCCGCGCCGCCCTCTTGCGTCTGGACCAGTGCCTGACCAAACTCCGGGAACTGGCCGGCAACCTGAAGGTCCAGGCCCTCTCGGCCCTGGTGGACCAGTTCGCCGGCGCGCTGGACGACGACTTGAATATCTCGGGCGCCTGGGGCGCGGTATTCGATTGGGTCCGCCAGACCAACCGCCGGGTCGATGAGCACACGCTGGACGCGCCGGAGGCGGCTGCCGCCCTGGCCGCCTGGGAAAGGTTGGACACCGTCCTGGGGGTGGGCGCGCCAAAAGAGGTCGAAGCCCCCGCCCAAGTCATGGCCCTGCTCGACGCCCGCCAGGCTGCCCGGAAGGCAAGGGACTTCAAGCGCGCCGACGCTCTCCGCGACGAGTTGAAGGCCAAGGGATGGCTCATCGAAGATACGCCCAAGGGGGCGAGGCTCAAAAGAATCTAAGATGAAAGGTTCGTTGATTACCTTCGAGGGCACCGAAGGCAGCGGCAAATCGACGCAGTTGTCCTTGCTGGCGGAGCGATTGGTCTCCGAGGGGTGGAGTGTGCGAACGGTGCGCGAGCCGGGCGGCACACCCATAGGGGAGGAAATCCGCCACACCCTCAAGCACAGCGCCGCCAACCAGGCGATGACTGCCGAGGCGGAATTGCTGCTGATGAATGCCAGCCGCGCCCAGCTCGTGCGGGAGGTGATCCGCCCTGCCCTGGCCAACGGGCAAGTGATCTTGTGCGACCGCTTTTACGATTCGACCACGGCCTATCAGGGGTACGGGCGGGGCCTGGATTTGAAGGTGGTCAAAGCCGTCATTGACTTCGCGGTCGGAGAAACGCGGCCAGATTTGACGCTGCTGCTGCTGGTGCCCCCCGAGGTGAGCGCCACGCGCCTGCTGGCCCGCCAGGCCACGATGCCCTTTGTGCGGGATCGCATGGAAGAGGCCGATGCCAGCTTCTTCGAGCGTGTAGCCCGGGGCTACCGGGCCATGGCGGCCGCCGAACCGCAACGAGTGAAGCTGATCGATGCCGCCCGCCAGGCCAAGGAGGTCAAGGAAGCGGTCTGGCGCGCCGTCCAGCCGCTGCTCAAAAACCTCATGCCAATCGAGAGAAGATAGAGAACCACGGGATACGGGTATGTGGTTTGTCAACGGGAAAACGTTGACAAAACTCATACCGTGATCGGGATAGGGACGCCGGTTGCCCGGCGCCCCTATCCCGATCCCATTGGCCGCCTGGGCAGATTTGAAACCTTGCGTCCCAGGGCGCGGGGGATACACTGCTTCAGGTTGGGCGTCTCTGAGCGCCCCCGTAACTTTACGATGCATATTCCGCCCGCTTTCCGAGTTGTTGACCCATGAGATGCTGCGCCCTCATCCTGCTTTTCTTCCTCATTGCCGAAACGGGCTTGGCGCGACCGGCGCGGGTCATTCTGCTCCGCCACGCCGAAAAGCCCGCGGATGAATCCGATGGGTATCTTTCCGAACGCGGGAAGGCCCGCGCGCGCGCGCTGGCAGCGTTCCTGACAATGGAAGCGGTGTTGGGGACCAACGGTCAACCAGCGGCGCTATTCGCCCCGAAGGCCACCAGGGGAGGCCACACCTTCCGTCCCCGCCAGACGCTCGAACCGCTGGGCGAGCACCTCAGGCTGTCCGTCCAGACGCCTTATGGCCCCAGCGACTACGCCGCCCTGGCGAAGCGCGTCCTGTCAGACCCCGGCCTCGACGGCAAGGCCGTCGTCGTCTGCTGGATACACGATTACCTTCCGGCCTTGGCCAAGGCCCTTGGGGTCGAGCCAAAGCCTGCGCGGTGGAAAGCAAGCGTGTACGACCGCCTCTGGATAGTAACCTACGAAGGCCACAACGCTGTTCTGTCCGACCTGCCTCAGAATCTGCTGCCAGGCGATTCGACGAAGTGATTGAGAAGCATGACGAGCAATGTGCTTGACGACAGGCACCGGTTTTGGCACACCTGTCATGCCCGGCGTGCTGTCGTTGCCTTCAGCGGGATTCCCCATCCCCACCTCCTCATTGCGACCGCGCCGGGCAGCTTGCCTCTGAACGTGGTTCGGCTCCGGGTTTAATACACCGGACCGGAGCGTTGGTTTCGTTGCCACTGCCCTTTCAACGTGGGGCCTGGCCGGGGTGGGGCATGAGTCCCGAAGGCCGCCGGGGCGGGCTTGGCCTCTGTCCCGAAGGGACGGTTGAAAAGCAGGAAACTCTTCAGTCGTCCCTTCGGGACGAGAGCCCTCTTTCCCGCTTGCCCGGCGTTGAAACGCCGGGCTATTGTCGAGTGTCCCTCCGGGACACCCCTGACCGGCATTCTGAACGCGTTTAGGTTGTAGTATTGGTACCACAAATAACCCTGGAAAAAGGAAGGAATTCGGCAAACCCCACTTTTATCTCGTCCACCCGCAGTTCGTTCGAGAGTTGCGCTTTGGCTGATTCTCGTGTATGATTTGAATAGTTACCCGGGCTGATGTGCGCTTCCTCGTGGGAAAGGCGAGGGCCGGGCAAATGATTCATGTCCCCGGCACCGGAACAAGTGACGCAAATCCTCGACGCGGTTGGGACCGGAAATCCCCAGGCGGCTGAGAAGCTGCTGCCGCTGGTCTATGAGGAACTGCGCCGTCTGGCGGCGGCAAAGATGGCCAAGGAAGCGCCCGGCCAGACCCTTCAACCCACGGCGCTGGTGCATGAGGCCTGGCTGCGGTTGGCCGGCAATGGAGACCAGGCCTGGCAAAACCGCGCGCACTTCTTTTCGGCCGCGGCTGAGGCGATGCGGCGCATCCTGATTCAAAACGCGCGCCGGAAGGCCCGGCTCAAGCGCGGCGGCGGCCAGCAACGCTTTGATATCGACGCGCTCGAACTGGCGGGCGCCGCGCCCGACGAGAAGGTGCTGCTGGTCAATGAAGCCTTGGAGCGCCTCGAGGCGGAAGACCCGGAAAAGGCGCGGGTGGTCGTCCTCAAGTTCTTCGGCGGGCTGACCGACCGGGAAGCCGCGGCGAGCCTGGGCGTCACCGAACGCACGGTGGAGCGGCACTGGGCCTACGCCAAGGCTTGGCTGTTCCGAGCCATGCGCGCGGGGCTTTGAGCGCCCGGCCCTCTTTTTCATTTTCCCTGTCGGGTTTTTCCGCCGGACGGCGCATTGTAGGGTGAAGCCATTTTCAACGGGTGTTATGGACGGCATCAGAAAAACCGAAGAGCAGCTTTTTGAGGCGGCGCGCAAGCTGGCCGACCCCGGGCAGCGCCGGGCCTTCCTGCAAGCGGCGTGCCAGAACGATCCGGCATTGCGCCGGCGCCTCGAGCAGCTCCTGGAGGACCAGCCGGCCGCGGACGGCTTTTTCGCCGACGCGCGGGCGGAGCTTCCGGCCCCGGCGGCCGTGATTGGGCAGATGACCCAAAAGCCCGGCGACCGGATTGGCCGTTACAAGCTGCTGGAAAAGATCGGCGAAGGCGGCATGGGCGTGGTCTATATGGCGCAGCAGGAGGAACCGGTCCGCCGGCGCGTTGCCCTCAAGATTATCAAGCTGGGGATGGACACCAAACAGGTCGTCGCCCGCTTCGAGGCCGAGCGCCAGGCCCTGGCCCTCATGGACCATCCCAACATCGCCAAGGTGCTCGATGGCGGGGCGACCGACACCGGCCGGCCTTACTTCGTGATGGAACTGGTTCAGGGCGTGCCCATCACCGAGTTTTGCGACCAGAACCGCCTTCCCACCGAGGAGCGCATCAAGCTTTTCATTCCCGTCTGCCAGGCCGTCCAAAGCGCGCACCAAAAAGGGATCATTCACCGCGACCTCAAGCCCACCAACATCCTGGTCACGCTCAATCCCGACGGGTCGGGGATGCCCCTGGTGATCGACTTCGGCGTGGCCAAAGCCACGAACCAGAAACTGACCGAAAAGACGGTCTTCACCGACTACGCGGCGATTATCGGCACGCCCGCCTACATGAGCCCGGAGCAGGCCGAGATGAGCCGCCTGGATGTGGATACGCGCAGCGACATCTACGGCCTGGGGGTGCTGCTCTACGAATTGCTGACCGGGACGACGCCTTTCCCTGAGAAGCGGTTGCGCAGCGCCGGCTGCCACGAGATGCAGCGCATCATCCTCGAGGAAGAACCGGAACGGCCTTCCGCGCGCCTGAGCACGCTGGCAGGCGAGCAGCGCGGCATCGTGGCCCGGAACCGCGGGGCCAGCGAAATGGCCCTGGGCCGCGTATTCGCGGGCGACCTGGATTGGATCGTGATGAGGTGCCTGGAAAAGGACCGGGCGCGCCGTTACCCGACGGCCAGCGGCCTGGCCGCCGATCTCAAGCGGCACCTGAACAACGAACCGGTCGTGGCCCGGCCGCCGAGCACGGCTTACAGACTCCAGAAGGCCTGGCGGCGCAACCAACTGGCGTTTACGGCGGCGGCGGTGATGGCAGCGGCATTGGTTGTGGGAACCACCGTCAGCAGTTGGCAGGCCATTGAGGCCGGCAGGGCCAGGAATGCCGAAAAGCAGCAGCGCCTCGCTGCCCAGGCGGCGCAGCAAGCCGAGAACCAGGCTCGCTTGCGGGCGGAAACGGGCGAAGCCGAAGCCAGCCACCTCCTCTACGTGGCCAACATGAACCTGGCCCAGCAAGCCTGGGACCAGAACAACATCGGTCGGCTGCGGCAATTGCTGGAAGAAACCCAAGGCGCTCCGGACCGTGGTTTTGAATGGTACTACTTGCAGAGGCAAACTCACCTGGCCTTGAAGACGCTCCGAGGCCATCTGCACTCGGTGAACTCCGTGGCCTTTTCCCCGGACGGCCACCGCATTGCCACCGGCAGTTGGGACCGGACGGCCAAGGTGTGGGATGCGGCCAGCGGGAAGGAACTGCTCACGCTCAAGGGGCACAGCGGCGGGATTATCTCTGTGGCCTTCTCCCCCGACGGCCGGCGGATTGTCACCGGCAGTGAGGATCAGACCGCCAAGGTGTGGGATGCGGCCAGCGCTCGGGAACTGCTCACACTCAAGGGGCACACTAAGCAGATTGAGTCCGTGGCCTTCTCCCCGGACGGCCGCCGCATTGTCACCGGCAGTTGGGATCAGACGGCCAGGTTGTGGGACGCAGCGACCGGGCGCGAACTGCTTGCGCTCAGGGGGCACACCAACGAGGTGAGTGCGGTTGCCTTTTCTCCGGACGGCCAGCGGATTGTCAGCGGCAGTTTCGATCATACGGCCAAGGTCTGGGAGGCGGCCAGTGGCCGGGAACTGCTCACCCTCGAGGGGCACGGCGGTTTGATTTTTTCTGTGGCCTTCTCCCCGGACGGCCGGCGGATTCTGACGGGCAGTTATGATCATACGGCCAAGGTCTGGGAGGCGGTCAGGGGGCGCGAGGTGCTCACGCTCAAGGGGCACAGCGATCAAATTTACTCTGTGGCCTTTTCCCCGGACGGCCGGCGAATTGCCACCGGCAGTTTCGATCATACGGCCAAGGTGTGGGAGGCGGCCAGCGGCCGGGAACTGCTCGCGCTCAAGGGGCACAGCGGTGCCATTGACTCTGTGGCCTTTTACTCGGACGGCCAGCGCATTGCCACCGGCAGTGAGGATCAGACGGCCAAGGTGTGGGACGCGACCAGTGGCCGGGAACCGCTCACGCTCAAGGGGCACACCAACGTTAATGCTGTTGCCTTTTCGCCGGACGGCCAGCGCATTGTCACCGGCGATTGTGGTATTGCCAGGGTGTGGGAGACGGCCAGTGGCCGGGAACTGCTCACGCTCGAGGGGCACAGTGGTTTCATTTTGTCTGTGGCCTTCTCCCCGGACGGCCAGCGGGTTGTCACCGGCAGCGTGGACAGGACGGCCAAGGTGTGGGAGGCGGCCAGCGGTCGGGAACTGCTCACGCTCAAAGGGCACGGCGAAAGTGTTTTCTCTGCGGCCTTTTCCCCGGACGGCCAGCGGATTGTCACCGGCAGTTTTGATAGCACCGCCAAGGTGTGGGAGGCGGCCGGCGGCCGGGAACTGCTCACGCTCAAGGGGCACACAGCGGAGGTTTTGTCTGTGGCCTTCTCCCCGGACGGCCAGCGGATTGTCACCGGCGGCCGGGACAAAACGGCCAAGGTCTGGGAGGCGGCCAGTGGCCGGGAACTGCTCACCCTCAAGGGGCACACAGCGGAGGTTTTGTCTGTGGCCTTCTCCCCGGACGGCCAGCGGATTGTGACTGGCAGTTCCGATCAGACAGCCAAGGTGTGGGAAGTGGCCAGCGGGCGCGAAGTGCTCACGCTCCAGGGGCACAGCGGTGCCATTGACTCTGTGGCCTTTTCCCCGGACGCCCGGCGGATTGTCAGCGGCAGTCTTGATCAGACGGCCAAGGTCTGGGAGGCGGCCAGTGGCCGGGAACTGCTCACGCTCCAGGGGCACAGCGGTGCCATTGACTCTGTGGCCTTTTCCCCGGATGGCCGGCGGATTGTCACCGGGAGTTGGGATTGGACCGCCAGGGTGTGGGAAGCGGCGCGAGCCGAGCAGGTCGCTGCCTGGCAGGAAGAAGAGCGGGCGGCGGCCCAGTCTCTTGCCGCCCTGGGGCGCGAGCGGGTGGCCGAAGAGGAGCGCCATATCATCGCTCGCCCCCGTGATTCTATAAAGCAGTGGCTGATCCTGGCGCCGATTGCCTTGGCCGCGGGTCAGAGCGGGGCGGAGGGATTAGACGTCGAGCAGGTTGAGGGCGAAGGCCGGCTCAGGCCCAAGGCGGGAGAGGCGAGGTCCAGTGCGGGCGGCGAATTGAAGTGGCGGGAGCTGGCCTTGAAGGACTACGTCATCGACTTCAACGCGCTCCTGGGGCAGGTGAGGGAACATAGCGTGGCCTACGCGGTCTGCTACCTCCGCTCGGAAGCCGAGCAGCACGGGCTCCAGATGCTGGTGGGCAGCGACGATGAGGCGAAAGTCTATCTGAATGGAAAGCAGGTCTATAAGTGTCTCGACGCGCGTGTCTTTGTTGCCGAGCAGGACAGGGTGCCAGACCTCGCTCTGAACGCGGGGCTGAACGTGCTGGTGTTCAAAGTGGTCAATGAATTGCGCGATTGGCAGGGGTCTATCCGGTTCACCGATGCCCAGGGCAACCCGGTCAAGGGCGTCCAGGTGACGCTGGATCCAGAGGACAAAGACTTGCGTTGAAGGCCATGGGCACACACCGACACCTTGACCGCCGAGCCTGGATGTTTCACGGACCGGAGCCGTTAGCCGAGCCGTCGCGTCCCCAAAACTCCGTCAGGAGGGCCATGTTTATAGTCCGGGGACGTCCAGGGGGCCAAGCTCCGTCAGGAGCGGCATGTCAGGGCAGCACAGTCCAGGGAACTGACGTGCCGCTGTCAAGGAACCTGGCGGCGTCCCGTGGAGGTTCGTCCAGCGTGAGCTGCGCTGAATGCAGGCCGAAGGCTTGCCAGATGGTAGCCGGGGGTCGCCGCGCAGCAAGACCCCCGGTAACGTGCGTCAAAACGCCCGCACCCCGGAGGGGTGCCAGACCACACCTTCTGGCACCCCTCCGGGGTGCGGAGGTGCTTTCACCCGTTGTCACCGGGGGTTTCGCTGCTCAACCCCCGGCTACCATCCGTCATCCCTGCGGGATGAGGCGGAACGCGCCCCAGCCGCACCCTTTCCAAATTGCCAATGCGCCTGGCAGGTTCATTGGCACAAATCACAAGCCCCGGAGGGCTGACATGCCGCTGCCAATGAACCTGGCGGCGTCCCGTGGAGGTTCGTCCAGCGCGAGCTGCGCTGAATGCAAGCCCAAGGCTTGGCAGATGGCAGCCGCACGCAATGTGAAGCTTGATTTCAACCCTTTCGCGCCCCCGGCGAGGCGCTGGGCATTTGGCAAATTCAGGTGACTTGCTTGGAACCCGAGGTGACAAGTCGCTGTTCGGATTCGGGCAGTCGATCTTGAACTGAATTCCTCACCTCGGACCAAGTCGCCGAAAGTATTCAACCGTGAGGAAAGGGGCATTCGCCCCTCGCGCATGGAGTGTTGCCTGGCGCCGGCAGATTTCGCCACCGACGAACGGGGGCGGAAGTAGAAAAGAACAGACAAAAAACAAAGCTCAGGCGCGCGGCGCCTGAATAAGAAAACAAGAACGCAAGAAAAACACAGTAAGAACATTATGAAAATCAAAACAGAGGTCCTGGCCGCCGGTGTGTCCGGCAGCCGCAGGCCATACGAAGCAGCATCGGACCCACAACGCACCGTCCCTGCCATGATGAAAGCCGGCTTTTCGCTCCCAACGGCGCGCGACGCGCTGCGCGATTCTCTGCGTTGCCTCTGGGTCTGGGTGCTGGCCGCAGGCCTGCCCGTGGCAGTCCTGGGCCAGAGCAATTTTGCCACGCCTTACACCTTCACTACGCTGGCCGGATACGACCACTACGGCAGTTGGGACGGAACGAATAGCGCCGCGCAGTTCTTTTGGCCTGTCGGCGTGACGGTGGACAGCGCCGGCAACATCTATGTGGCGGACTGCGACAACTACACGATCCGCAAAGTGACGCCGGTCGGAACGAATTGGGTGGTGACGACGCTGGCCGGGTCGGCGGGCTATTTGGGCAGCGCAGACGGGACGGGGAGCGCCGCGCGCTTTTATTTCGGTTGGGACGGCATCGGCGGCGACGTGGCGGTGGACAGCGCGGGCAACCTCTATGTGGCGGACACCTGGAACGACACGATCCGCAAAGTGACGCCCGTTGGGACGAATTGGGTGGTGACGACGCTGGCCGGACTGGCACCGGCCACGAACGGGTGGACGACGTCTGCCAGTTTTGGCACCAATGACGGGACGGGGAGCGCCGCGCGGTTCAATTTGCCTGGGGGCGTGGCGGTGGACAGCGCGGGCAACCTCTTTGTGGCGGACTCAGCCAATAACACGATCCGCAAAATGACGCCGGCCGGGACGAATTGGGTGGTGACGACGCTGGCCGGATCGGCAGGCAACGCTGGCAGCGCGGACGGGACGAACAGCGCCGCGCAGTTTAATAATCCTCTAGGTGTGGCGGTGGACAGCTCGGGCAACCTCTATGTGGGGGACGCCTACAACAACACGATCCGCAAAGTGACGCCGGTCGGAACGAATTGGGTGGTGACGACGCTGGCCGGATCGCCGGGCAATTCCGGCTCCGCTGACGGAACGGGGACGAACGCGCTGTTCAACTATCCTTGGGGCGTGAAGGTGGACAGCGCGGGCAACGTCTATGTGGCGGACGCCGCTAACTACACGATCCGCAAAGTGACGCCCGCGGGGGTGGTGACGACGCTGGCCGGATCGACTCAATTTAACCCCGCCGGTCGCGGATTGTATGGCGGTGCGGACGGGACGAACAGCGCCGCGCAGTTTTGGTGGCCTGAGGGGCTGGCGATCGACAGCGCGGGCAACCTCTATGTGGGGGACGATATCAACTGGACGATCCGGAAAGTGACGCCGGTCGGAACGAATTGGGTGGTGACGACGCTGGCCGGAAGCCTCCCTTATGGCAGCAAGGACGGGACGGGGAGTGCCGTGCGGTTCAACCAACCTCAAGGGTTGGCCCTGGACAGCGCGGGCAACGCCTACGTGGGGGACTCCATGAACTACACGGTTCGGAAAGTGACGCCGGCGGGGGCGGTGACGACGCTGGCCGGACTGGCAGGCGCTTTTGGCACCGCGGATGGGGCGGGGAGCGCCGCGCGGTTTGAGTATCCTATGTGCGTGGCGGTGGACAGCGCGGGCAACCTCTATGTGACGGACCTCGACGCCAACACGATCCGGAAAGTGACGCCGGCAGGGGTGGTGACGACGCTGGCCGGCTCGGCGGGCAATTCCGGCAGCGCAGACGGGACGGGGACGAACGCGCTGTTTAACGGTCCTCGGGGCGTGGCGGCGGACAGCGCAAGCAACGTCTATGTCGCGGACGTCAACAACAACACCATCCGGAAAGTGACGCCGGTCGGAACAAATTGGGTGGTGACGACGCTGGCCGGCTCGGCGGGCAATTCCGGCAGCGCAGACGGGACGGGGACGAACGCGCTGTTTAACTCGCCTTACGGCGTGGCGGTGGACAGCGCGGGCAACGTCTATGTGGCGGATGAGGGCAACGACACGATCCGCAAAGTGACGCCGGTCGGAACAAATTGGGTGGTGACGACGCTGGCCGGCTCGGCGGGCAATTCTGGCTGCGCGGACGGGACGGGGACGAACGCGCTGTTGAGCGAGCCGTATGACGTGGCGGTGGACAGCGCGGCCAACGTCTATGTGGCGGACTCTAACAACAACGCGATCCGCAAAGTGACGCCGGCGGGGATGGTGACGACGCTGGCCGGACTGGTGGGAGTTAATGGCCCTTTTGGCAATTTTGGCATGGCAGACGGGACGGGGACGAACGCGTGGTTTGCGCAAATTGAGAGCGTGGCGGTCGACAATGCGCTCAACGTTTATGTGGCAGACCAATACAACTTCAACATCCGGAAAGGGTTTCCCGCCAGCTCAGTACCGGCGCCGATTTTGCGGCAGCAGGGCCTGAGCGCCGGCCAGTTCGGTTTCGGCATCACCGGTCTTCCCAACCTGGCGGTGGACATCGAGTCTTCGGGTGATTTGTCCCTGTGGCAGTTCGTCGGCACATGCATCCTCGAGGGTGGGACGAACTACTTTGTCAGCCCCAACCCACCCCAGGGAACCCAGTTCTACCGCGGCCACGTGCATTAACCCGCCCCGGAGAGACACCGCGAAAACAGCCCAGGAGGCACTGCGGGCCTCTTTGGGACGCCAACGGCGTCATTCATACCAGCCCAGGGCAACGCCCTGGGTTTATTCGGCCAAAGACCAGTCTGAGCGCTGAAAGCGCGATTCATTGTATTGCGGGATCGGGGCCTGGTCTCAACGCCGCGTCGGGATTTCAGCTAATCGGACCCAAAGAACCCTATGACGCAGGCCGATGGCCTGCAAAAGAATAAACCCGCACGGAAACCCAGGGCGTTGCCCTGGGCTGGTATGGATCAGGCCTTTGGCCTGAGAGCAACGGATACGACCAGTTGCCCTCAATGAGTGAGGCCAGCGATATTGGTAAAGGCAAGCGCTGAAGCGTTGGGCTATTCTCGAATGTCCCTCGCGACAACGACCGCCGGTCGGGGCAATGGAAATTCCGAAAGGCATTGGCCCTAAATGCCTGTGGCTCTGAGCGCCGCCGCCAGCCTCTCGGTGAGCAGGCCCGGCGCGCAACCGAGGGCCACCACGCCGCCCGCCAGCACCACCAGCGTCCATTCCGTGACCGGCGCCGGATGGGCGCCCGGTGCTGCCGGCGTCTCGACGACATAAATCTGTTTGAGCACCTGGAGATAGTAGTAGAGCGACACGGCGCTCATCACGATGGCCAGGCCCACCAACCAGAGCAAACCCAGATGCGGCGCCCCGGCGCCCAAGGCTGCGCTGAAGAGATAGAACTTGCCGAAGAACCCGGCCAAGGGCGGAATGCCGGCCAGCGAGAGCATGAAAATCAGCATGCAAAACGAGAGCGCCGGGGCGCGGCGGCTCAGCCCCGCGAAGTCCGCCAGGCGGTCGCCGCCGGCGCGTTGGCGCACGATGGAAACGACGCCAAAAGCGCCCAGCACACTCAAGGAATAGGTCAGCGCATAATAAAGGAGCGGCGCCAGGCCCGCCCCGGCGCCGGACATTACCCCCAGCAGCATGTAGCCGGCGTGCGCAACGGCCGAGTAGGCCAGCAATCGCCGCACGCTGCTTTGCACCAGGGCGGCCAGGTTGCCCAGGACCATCGACGCCCCCGCCAGGACCGCCAGGAGCGGGACCCACCCCGCCCGAAAGGCCAGCCAGGCGCCACTGCCCTCGACCCCGGCAAAGCCGGTCGACATTACCTTCGCGAAGATGAAAAAGCCCGCCACCTTCGATGCGGAAGCGATGAAAGCCGCGCTCGGGATTGGGGCGCCCTGGTAGGCATCGGGCGCCCAAAGATGGAACGGCGCGGCGGCGACTTTGAATCCCAAGCCGATTACCGTCATGACGATGGCCCCCGCCAAAAGGGGATCGATCAGCCTCCGGACCGAGCCATCTTCGCCCTCGATCACCCGGACGGCGTTGCTCGCGGCCGCGCGGGCGATTTCACCGAGGTTGGTCGAGCCGGCGATGCCGTAGAGCAAGCTGACCCCAAAGAGCGTAAAGGCCGCGGCGACGCTCCCGAGGAGAAAGAACTTGAGCGCGGCTTCCGTCGATTGAACGTTGCGTTTATCGAAGGCGGTGAGGATGTAAAGGGAGAGGCTCGTGAGCTCGAGGCAGATGAAGATCATCAGGAGGTCTTCCGCGCTCACGAGAAACATCATGCCGACAGTCCCGAAAAGGACCAGCGCGAAATACTCTCCCACGTGGGGCGTGAAATCCGTTTCAACCGAGAGCAGCACGTTGAAAACGGTCAACACCAGAAGCCCGATCTTGACCAAGCGGGTTATCGGGTCCACCACCAGCATCCCTTGCAGGAAATTGGCCTGGTGCGGGAGAACGGCCATCCAGCCAATGGCCGCCGCGCAACCGGCGCACGCGATCAAGGCGCAGATGATCCGCCGGAAGCGCGATTCCAGGCCGCGCAACGCCAGCAGATCGGCGCCGAGCACCCCAAGGGCCGCGATGACCACGAGCGTCTCGGGGGCGGCCAGTTGCAGCAGTTGGAGATAGCTCATGGCGTAACTATTCACGTCGAGTGGCAACGAAGATGGACCATCCCCGGTCGGGCGCGCCTGCGCGCCGTAGCGCTATGGCGCGCAGGCGCGGGGCATGGAGGCTCACAGGCTTCGGGCGCGCAAAGCCGGCTGAAGCCGGCGCTCCGGAACGCCGGCTTCAGCCGGCTT